>Ga0181533_1002234_pt1 | contig 23099 bp, 19 predicted proteins | sample PEATcosm2014_Bin_45_FD_119772 | JGI IMG/M metagenome (GOLD analysis project Ga0181533, IMG submission 119772) | Peatland microbial communities from MTU Mesocosm Facility, Houghton, MI, USA - PEATcosm2014_Bin11_60_metaG | ecosystem: Environmental > Terrestrial > Soil > Wetlands > Peat | place...
CTGATCCACATGGAAGCCGAAATCAACGGCTACCAGGAGGGGATCGCGCTGGATGTGAACGGGCTGGTGAGCGAGGGATCGGGCGAGAACATTTTTGTCGTGCGCAACGGCGTGCTGTTCACGCCGCCGCTGGCGAATTCGGCGCTGTCGGGGATCACCCGCGACAGTGTACTGACCATTGCGCGTCACCTGGGATTCACGGTGACCGAGCAGTCCCTTCCGCGCGAACTGCTGTATATCGCCGACGAGGTCTTTTTCACGGGCACCGCGGCGGAGGTTTCGCCGATCCGCTCCATTGACCGCGTGGTGATTGGCGATGGCAAGCCCGGCGAGATTACCAGGAAGATCGCCGACGAGTTCTTCGGCATTGTCAACGGCCTGAAGCCGGACCGGTTTGGCTGGCTGACACCGGTGAAGGTGGACGCGAGCGAGACGGTGACGGCGTAAAGGCAGCTTCCAGCTTCTAGCCTCTAGCTTCTAGCTCTGAAACACGGGCCCTTCGGCGTGAGCCGGAGGGCCTTTCTGTCTTTGGGCGAACCGAATAAAGCGCACAGCGGCGGATTGCGTGGGCGGGTATCATGAACGAAGGCCCGCCGGAGTCCGCAATTTTGTGAGTGCGGCGGAAAATCAGCGGGAGACAAAGAAAGACAGGCGCCCAGTGAAACCCGACATGCGAGTGAGGTTTGCCGGACTGGAGTTGGTGAATCCAGTGATCGCCGCCAGCGGCACCTTTGGCTACGGCATCGAATTCGAGGAGATTGTTTCGCTGGAGCGGCTGGGCGGGATTGTCACCAAGGGCATCTCGCTGGAGCCGATGGCAGGCCATGCGGCGCCGCGCCTGGTGCAGACGGCAGCGGGGATGCTGAATGCGGTGGGGCTGCAGAACGTGGGCGTGCAGGAGTTCATTGAACGCAAACTGCCACCGATGAAGAGCTACCCCAAGTGCAAGGTCATCGTGAATATCTTCGGATATACGGTGAGCGAGTACGTGGGAGTGATCGAGCGGCTGAACGACGCGGAGGGGATTGCAGCGTACGAACTGAACGTGTCGTGCCCGAACGTGCACGCCGGCGGCATGGCGTTCGGGGCCGATGCGGGGTCGCTGGAGTACCTGGTGAGCCGCGCGAAGGCGGCAGCGGGGCGGCCGCTGATTGTGAAGCTGACGCCGAATGTGACTTCGATTGCGCACATGGCGCGCGTGGCCGCGGATACCGGAGCCGATGCCGTGAGCGTGGCGAACACGTTCCTGGCCATGGCGATCGATGCCGAGGAGCGCAAGCCGCGGCTGAGCAATGTGACTGGAGGGCTGTCGGGGCCGGCCATTAAACCCATCGCGCTGCGCCTGGTGTGGGAGGCGTCGCGGGCCGTGAAGATTCCCGTGCTGGGGATGGGCGGAATTGTGACGCCGGAGGACGCGGTCGAGTTTTTGCTGGCGGGCGCGACGGCCATCCAGGTGGGAACAGCGAGCTACGCCGATCCGCGCGCGACAGAGCGGCTGGCGAAGGGGCTCGAATCGTGGTGCAAGAGCCACGACGTGACGAAGGTGAGCAGCCTGACGGGAGCGCTGGAGATACCGGGAGCAAGGGAGCAAGGGAGCGAGGGAGCAAGGGCCGGGGACTAGGGACTAAGGGACTAGAAACCAGGGGACTAAGGGACTGAGGGACTGAGGACTCAGGAGGATCGAACGGCGCCTGAGGTGCAATCCTTCAGCTCCTGGACGACGCGCCCCAGATCGTTCACGATCCGATTGGGCGGATGCGCGCGGAAAACCTTGAGCAACTCGTCGAAATACCAAAGCTGCTGATCCTTGCCGCGCTTGAAGCGCTTCCAGATCTCGTCACGGATTTCCTTGAAATCATCAAGAATTGCCTTGGCGTTGTAGAGCTTGTCGGCGGCGGAGATGAGCAGGACGTCGTCGGGTTCGTTGCGAAGGCGGGCAAGGTAATTCTTTTTGCGATCCTCCCACCCTTCCTTCTTGTCGTGATCCTCGGCGAAGGTGTCGGAGAGGGCTGCGACCATGCGCGAGACTTCCGGCCCGAATCCTTCTTCGATGTTGCGCAGGCGCGGCGTGCCGCCGTGGTCTTCAACAGCGTCGTGCAGCAGGGCTGCAATCACCATGTCTTCTGTTACCGGGACGCGGCCGTCGGCCTCGCCCATGACCAGCGCAGCCACGCCGATCAAGTGCGCCATGTAGGGGATGCCGGTGCCTTTGCGGTATTCCGTGTGCAGCTGTCGCGCGTATTCAACGGCCTCGGTAAAGCGCTCGATCAGGACAAGGCGAGGATTCTGGGTCACGCGGATGCACCTCGAGAGGGAAGTGATAAGAGGCTAGGATATCGCAGGCGGGTGGACTCAAATGGCGGTTCGGCTCAGGATAGCCGCTTGATGAAGGCGAGGGCCTCGGCGAGTTGGGGAAAGCGCGCTTCTTCAGCTTTGAACTCGCGAGAGTGGACACAACGGCGCAGACCGCGCGTGCGGACAGGGTGCTTGAGGTGCAGCATCTCGTGGTAGAGCAGGTATTCGATGGCGTAGCGCGGGCTGGAGGGGCGGTCGAAGACGCGGCTGACGACGATGGTGTTGTGTGCGGCGTCGTAGTGACCCAGAGAGCGCCTGGCGTGGTGCTCGCTCCAGGTGAGGTCGGGCCGGCCAAGCAGGCCGCCGAAGAAGCGCTTATTGAGCGCGTCGAAAACCTCTTCGAGATGAAAATAGCGGCCCTCGGGTCCAAAGTAGCGCTTGGTGCCGCGTGCGGTGCGGATGAGGTCCGTTTGGCGGGTGACGGCGGCGCTGGTGGAGAAGCGCTTGTAGCGCAGGTTGTGCGCCCGGTCGATGGGTTTGCGGTAGAGCTTGGCAAGAAGGATGTGCGCGATGGCGCGGAGGACGGACTCGGGCGCGCCTTCAAGCAGGTCGGAGAGCGAGACAAAGATTTCGCCCTCGCGGAGACGAATGGTGGTATTGAGCGAGGTGAAGCGGCGAAAGCGCACATGGATGGGCGGCATGGGCGCGCGCGGGCGAAGGGCGCGGTACTCTTGCTGAAAGATGGGAGCGACGTCGGGAGGCACGGAAAGCAGAATAGCAGGTGTCAGGTTTCAGGTTTCAGGTGTCAGCAAAAGCCGTCGCAGCCTCCGGTTCTTTGGCGATTAGGGGCGACGTTGCGCGTACAGCTTCCAGTGGTCGCCTCATCGGAGGCGTAAACATCTCGCGCCGGCTCGCAGCCACCGGCATTTGAAACCCGACACCTGAAACCTGACACCTGTCTTAATGCGGTTCGTAGCGGTCCTGGCCCTTCTCGTCGGGATGGGCTTTGAAATAGGTTTCCTGGTCTTCGGTGATTTCCCTGGCCTGATCGGCTAGATCGTTGGCGCTGGCGATCGCCTCCTTCAATGGCAACTCAAAGCCGGGCTCGCTGGGCAGATCGTGCAGCACTGCCTGCCAGCGCCGAATGGACTCATTGAGACCCTTGAGCGACTTGCGGAGATCGGCCTTGCGCTGGGAGAACATGTCGAGATTGTCGCCCAGCTCATCCATCAGGGCGGAAAAGTCCTGCAACTCGTCGTCGATGCGGCGGCTGCGGGAGGCGGACTTCGCGCGCGGAATCAGCCCTTTGATGGTGTCGGAGTAGTCATTGAGAAACTTGACGTACAAATCGACGCGGGCCACAGGATCGATGCCGGCTTCCTCAATCTGGTCCTGTTGCTTTTCGGTGAGAGGCTCGCGCTTTTGCCGTTGCGCGGCGAGGGGCGCGCTCAAGAGCAGACAAAAAAGGCTGACCAGTAATGGACGCATGGCGGCATGTCTCCAGCGCTTCTATTCAAGCATAAAAGATAGGAAGCGAGTGTGGAGTGTGAGTGTGAGCGCGCCGGACACATGCGACCGCACTCACACTGACCCCTGATCACTGATCACGGACAACTACTTGCGGAAGACCTGCATCAAGGTGGCATTTTTTGCCTGGGTCACCTGCGCCAGGGTTTGCTCCACCAGCGGGCGGTCTTCCGCGCTGCTGGCATGCAGCATCTCGTTGAGGCGGAAGGCCGTGTGGCTGAGCAGCATTTCGGCGTTCTTGAGGCGCTTGTCGTTGTCAGACAGGGAGAGATGGATCTTTTGCGCGATCTGCTGGATGCGTTTGAGCAGATTGGTGGCTCTTTCGGCGTCGCCTGCCGCATATTGCCGAATGCTGAGTTCCGTCATCTGCTGGACAAGCTCTGCATACAGGAAGGTCTGCTCGCGCGGCTGCGCCTGGTTGGCGCGCGCTTCGAGGGCGGCGATGGCATCCGGATCGGGCGGCTTGTTGTTGCCCGAGAAAGCGCACACAGATGCGGAAGACAGATTCAGCGCGAGGAAGGCGACGATTGGAACCAAAGCCCGCAAGAGGAACCTCCACTAATGCGGTTCTGCCCCGAAATGTGCTCATAGTACGCGCATTTTGCAGCGGCCTGCAAGGACAAAAGTGCGGGGCTTTGATGCCGTGAATAACGGAGGCACCCGATTGAACGGCGGCAAGAGAGCTGCAAGGGCGCTACAAAAATGGAGTTAGCAGCCTGTCCGGCGTTCCGGAGACGCGCCAGGAACTATTTTTCCAGGATTTGCAGGCGTTGGCGGGCCTGCCACTCCTGATCGGGAAATTTGCCGCCCGCGGCCTCGAGAAAACGGTGATAGTAGGCGGCGGCCTGCTGCTTTTGGTGCAGGGAATCGTAAGCCTGAGCCCAGAGGAACAGGGTTGCAGGGATCTCAGGCAGAGTTGTTGAGCGCATGGTGAGCGCGTGCAGAGTGACGTCGGGGCGGTTGGTGCGGAAGGCGGTAAAGGCCAGGCCGCTCCATGCGTCGCCGTTGGCGGGGTCAATCTGCGTGGCTTTGTCGAAGGCAGTGAAGGCTTCAGCGAAGCGGGCCTGGCGGACAAGGTTCTGGCCGTGGGCGACAAGGAGGTTGACGTCCTGGGGATTGGCGGCGAGCAGATGGAGGTAAAGCTGATCGGAGCCGGCATAATCTCCGGCGACGGCCAGCACCTGGGCCAGCATGCGTGTGATGGCCGGGTCAGCAGGGTGCGCTTCGTGGAGTTTCTGGAGGAGCGGCAGGGCGTCGGCGTCGTCCTGGGCGACGAGCACAGCGGCCAGTTGCGCGTTGAGTGTGGGATCGTCGGGGGCGCTCACGAGCGCGGCGCGGAGGAGGGTTTCGGCATCGGGATATTGCTTGCGCAGAATGAGGAGGTGCGCCAGGCCGGCGTTGGCGGGGACCGAGTGGGGATCCTTCGCCAGCACGCGGCGATAGGCGGCTTCGGCAGCGTCGTTCTGGCCGGCCTGCTCTGCCAACTCGGCGGCAAGGAGGGTGTCTTCGGAGGTTTCCGGCGAGAGCTTGAGGGCTTCAAGAAGATCATTTAAAGCGGCGGCGGGGTCGGTCGAGCGATCGATGCGCGCCAGGGCACGCCAGGCGCGGGCCTTGAGTTCCGGACCAGCCTCGCCGGGATCGAGGGTTGTGGCGGCGGCTAGTTCGGGACGGGCCTCGTCCAGCTTTTTCTGGCGGGCGAGAAGCAGGCCCAGCGAGAGGTGCGCCTCAAAGGATTTGGGGTCGGCTGCGATGGCGCGGCGATAGAGGGCGGCCGCGTCGTCAAGGCGATTCTGCGCATCGGCAACGTAACCGGCATCGAAGAGAGCGCGCGCATCGGTGGGATGGACAGCCAAATAGGAATCGAGCTTGGTCTCGGCGGTCTTCCAGTCGGAGCCGGCGATGGCCGATTCGGCGGCGGCGACTTCAGTGGGGAGCGTTGAAGAATTCTCGGCCGCGTTTCCGGCCTGCGGAGGCGCCCCGGAACCGGACGATGAAGATTGTGCGGAAGAAACGGCCGGCGCGGAAACAAGAGCCGCAGCAACAATGAGAAACATAAAACGAAACACGAGAAGCCTCAATGAACAGTGTAATGGGCGGTGGCGCGCGACCGGAAAAAGGCGTTTGCGGCTCACCGTATAATGAAGAATGGCCGGTTGCGCTCTGAGCCTCGCTGAGGCGTCTGTGTCGCCGCCGGACAAATCTTCGCCGGCAGACTTCCTCTTGAACGACTCCATCATTATCCGCGGTGCGCGGACCCACAACCTGAAGAACCTCTCGTGCGATATTCCTCACGGCAAGCTGACGGTGATCAGCGGCGTGTCGGGATCGGGCAAGAGCTCGCTGGCCTTCGACACCATTTATGCCGAGGGACAACGGCGTTATGTGGAGTCGCTATCGGCCTACGCGCGGCAGTTTCTGGAGCGGATTGAGAAGCCGGACGCCGACGAGATCGACGGGCTGGCTCCGGCGATTGCGATCAAGCAGAAAAACACCACGCGCAACCCGCGCTCGACGGTGGCGACGGCGACGGAGATCTACGATTACCTGCGCCTGCTCTACGCGCGTTGCGGAGACGTCCACTGCGTTGATTGCGATGGGCTGGTAAAGCGCAATTCGGTGGACGAGGCGGCTGAAGCGATTCTGGCGCTGGGCGAGGGCACGCGGCTGAACGTGCTGTTTCCGGCAATGAGCGCGGCTCCGGCGCCGGAGCCCGGGGCAGGAATTGACGCCAGGCCGGAGAAGACTGCGGGCCGCGCGGCAAAAAAGACGGCTAAAGCCAAGACGGCGGGGAAGGCGGGCGATGCAGCGGGCGATTTGCGGCATAGGGAAGTGATGAAGGCGCGGCTCGCCGATTTGCGGTCGAGCGGATTCAACCGGCTGTGGCAGCAGGGAAGGATCTTCGAGTTCTCCACGCCGGAGTCGCTGATCGATCTGGACCTCTCTGCTCCGGTGTTCGTGCTTTTGGACCGGATTGTTGTGAGTGCTGACAACCGCCCGCGCATTGTGGACGCGGTGGAGACAGCGTATCGCGAGGCGGGCGAGGTGATTTTCGAGGAGGTGCCCAGTGACGAGGCGGCGGAGCACAGGCGCCTGCGGTTTTCCGGCTCGTATGAGTGCACCCAGTGCCATCGGCCGGGGCGCGAGCCGGAGCCGCGGCTGTTCAGCTTCAACAATCCCTTTGGCGCGTGCCCGCGCTGCCAGGGCTTCGGCAACACCGTGGACTTCGACCTGAACCTGGTGATTCCCAACCCTGGATGTACCTTGCTGGACGGCGCGATCGATCCGTGGAATCGGCCCAAGTACCGCCCCTGGTTTAGCGAACTGCGCAAGCGCGCGGCAGAATTGGGCGTACCGCTGGACGTGCCGTGGCGCGAGATGCCGGAAGCGGCGCGCGAGGCAGTGCTGCGCGGCAAAGATGGATTTGCGGGCGTGATGGGTTTCTTTGCGCAGATGGAGCGCAAGAAATACAAGCTGCACGTGCGCGTGATGCTTTCGAAGTATCGCGGCTACGCAGAGTGTCCGGATTGCCGCGGACAGCGGCTGCGGGCCGAGGCGAGAGCCGTGCGCATTGAGGGCAAGAACATTTGTCAGGCGACGGCGCTGACCATTGCAGAGGCCAAGGGGTTTTTCGACACGCTCAAGCTTTCGCCCATGCAGGAGGAGATTGCGGGGCCAATCCTGCTGGAAGTGCGGCAGCGGCTGGGTTTTCTGGTCGCGGTCGGCCTCGAATACCTGACGCTGGACCGATTGGCGTCGAGCTTGAGCGGAGGCGAGGCGCAGAGGATACAACTGGCGACATCGCTGGGATCACGGCTGGTGGGCGCGCTCTACGTGCTCGACGAGCCCTCGATCGGATTGCACACGCGCGACACGGCGCGGCTGATTCACATTCTGGAAGAACTGCGCGACCTGGGCAACACGATTCTCGTCGTGGAGCACGACGCCGATATTTTGCGCGCGGCCGATCATTTGCTCGATCTGGGACCCGGCGCCGGCGAGTTCGGCGGCAAGCTGCTGGCCGAGGGTGTGCTGGCCGAGATCGAGGCCAACCCGGCATCGCTGACGGGGCGCTATCTGAGCGGGAAGATTGCGATTCCCGTGCCCACGCGACGCCGCGCGCCGGGCCGCGAGAAGCTTGTGCTGCGCGGGGCGCGAGCGAACAACCTGCACGGGCTGGACGTGACAGTTCCGTTGAACATGCTGGTCGCGGTGACGGGAGTTTCCGGATCGGGCAAATCGACACTGGTGCACCAGGTACTGTATCGCGCGGTGGCACGGGCGCTGGGTCAGACGGATGGCGGCGATCCGTCGAGTGTATTTGCGTCACTGAGTGGAACTGAGCGGCTGAACGACGTGGTGCTGGTGGACCAGACGCCCATCGGGCGCACGCCGCGATCGAATCCCATCACGTATATCAAGGGCTTCGACCTGGTTCGCGAACTGTTTGCCGCGCAGCCTGAGTCCAAGCGGCTCTCGCTCACGCCGGGACATTTTTCGTTCAACGTGCCCGGTGGGCGCTGCAACACTTGCGAAGGCGACGGCACGGTGACGGTGGAGATGCAATTCCTGGCCGACGTGGAGCTGCCCTGCGAGGACTGCAACGGCACCCGCTACCAGCCCCGAATTCTGGAAGTGCAGTACAAGGGCAAGAATATTCACGACGTGCTCGAGATGACGGTGAAGGAGGCGCTGCGCTTCTTTGCTGGGCAGTCCAGATTGCTGGAAAAGCTGGCGGTGCTGGATGAAATCGGGCTCGGCTACTTGCGCCTGGGGCAATCGGCGACGACACTTTCGGGCGGCGAGGCGCAACGCGTGAAGCTGGCCGCGCATCTGGCGTCGGTACGCGCCGTGAATGCGACGGCCAAGCCTTCGCAGGCCAGCCGCGTGCTCTACATCCTCGACGAGCCGACGACGGGACTGCATTTCGACGATGTATCGAAGCTGCTGACCGCGTTTCGCAAGCTGATCGACGGCGGCGGTTCGCTGATCGTGATCGAACACAACCTGGACGTGATCAAAAGCGCCGATTGGGTGATCGATCTGGGACCGGAAGGCGGCGAAGGCGGCGGAAAGATTGTGGCCGAAGGCCCGCCCGAAGAGATTGCGAGCAACCTGCATTCGCATACGGGGAAGTGGCTGGCACGGGTGCTGTAAGGTGCTTGATTGCGCTGCGATGCGACGGCCTGTAAAACGCCTTATACCTGGATCACCAACTCGCTATATGGTTTCAGCTTCGAATCCACGGTGAGCAGATGGAGCGGTTCGGAGATGGCTTGTGCTACCAACAAGCGATCAAACGGGTCGGTGTGGTGCATGGGCAGGGTTGCAACTACGGCTCCATGCCTTGAAAGGACGGGCAACTCGATGAAGTCGTTTTGCCCGGTCCAATAGATGATTTTCAAGGGATCGGCGTTCATCTTTCCCAGGCGCACCTTGATCGCAATCTCCCAAATCGATGCGGCCGAAAAGAAAACCTCATCTGCATTCTTGACAACTTCGAACGCCTCTGATGAAACCCTCTTGTGTTCGTAAAACCACCAATAGAGGATATGCGTGTCCAGCAAGAGGCGGCGCATTACCGCCCCTCGAACTGGGCCAGGATATCGTCAGGCAGGGGATCGTCGAAGTCGTCCGCGATCCAGCCCTGACCTTCGAGAGCGCCGAGTCCAACCAAGCGCTTTTCCTTCCGCGTTTCCTTCCCATATAGGCTTGTCAACCGCGCCGCCGGTTTTCCGTTTCGTGCGATCACAACATCCGTCCCGGACGAGGCCAGATCGACCAGCTTCGAAAGCTGTGTCTTGGCTTGATAAATATTCACGGTAGGCATGTTCTGCTCCTAGTCTGACTAGGTCTAGTCTATCACATTTCTCCTCCAAGTCGACGCGAAAAGCACCAACCGCTGCCGTGCAGCCAGCAGGATTCGTCCTGAGCGTGAACATCGCAGCGCAGGGAGCGTACGCCGGCGCCTTCATCGCGCCGCAGCGCCTGGGCAAGCTCGCCGCTGACAGCGGGATCGCGCGCGCCTGCGAAATCGACGAAGAAAACCGAGCCCTGGAGCGTGGCCGCGAAAAGGTCTGCGCCGGTGCGGATGAGGTGCGCCATGGTTCCGGGCCCTCGCGTTGAGGTGAGCGGAAAGAGCAGATTGCCTGATGGCTTGACGGCGGCGAGCCACGCGGGCAGAGGATGCGTGGCGCCGGCGCTGACGACAATCGCGTCGGCGGGCTCGAAGGGTCCGCGCGAGCCGTCGGCATGGATCACGGTGACCTGCGGCCAGGGCTCGAGCGCGGCGCGCGCACGGGCTGCAAGGCCTGGGTCAATTTCAATCGCGGTGACTTTGCCTTGCGGGCCGGTGAGTTCGGCGAGGATGGCGGTGTAGTAACCCGTGCCGCAGCCGAGGTGGAGAATCCGATCGCCGAGGCGAATGCGGAGCCGGTCGAGGTGGATGGCCCAGAGGCTGGGCTGGCCGTTGTTCAGGCGCTTCGATTCGTCGAGCACAATAAGCGCGTCGCGGTAAACGTGCGTGGGGTCGGCGTCCTTGGTGAACCAGCTCGTGCCGCTGCTTTGAATGACCCAGGGGCTTGGCCCCACGAAGCGCTCGCGCGGCACGGTTGCGAAGGCGGCGAGGAGGTCTGGCGAGGAGATGCCATTAAGGCGGCACAACTCTTCGGCATAAAAGCGCCGCGCGGATTCGATGGGGTCGGTCATACGCAGTGCGGGTGTGGAGACTGGCGGTACACCGCAGATTATAGGCGCGTGGAAGGCGATGGCGGCCGAATAGGAGCGCGGCAACTCGCCGCCGAGCGACTTGTGAATCCCTTTGGGAGTAACGGTAACGCGAACGATTACGAGTTTGCCAGTACAAAGGCGGATTCGATACAAAGGTGAGTGCCTGCTCAGAGGGGATAGACAGGTCGCTGAAAAGTATGGGGCTGGGAGCCGGCGTCTCCACGCGGACTGCCGGGCAGAAGGAGAAGTGTACTTTGAGTTTTTCCGTTGGGCCGAGCGATACAGGAACGGCGGGGCCACGAAACGCAGGACAGGGAAATTCGCCATCGCAGCATGAAGACATTGAAGCCCCGTTGATTCCCGCGGGGCGGTTGCTGCCGTTCATTCTTGTGACAGCGCTCTTCTTTCTGTGGGGCGTGCCCAACAACTTCAATGACATCCTGATTCGCCAGTTCATGAAGTCGTTCGAGATCAACCGGCTTCAAGCGGGCTTGGTGCAGTTTGCCTTCTACATGGGCTACTTCCTGCTCGCCATGCCGGCTGCACAATTGATGAAGCGGGCCGGCTACAAGGCCGGGATTCTTGTGGGGCTTTGTCTTTATGGCGCAGGATGCATCTTGTTCTGGCCTGCGGCGCTGGTTGGCAAATACTGGTTCTTTCTGTCGGCGCTGTTCGTGATCGCCAGCGGGTTGGCATTCCTGGAAACTGCGGCGAGCCCCTTTACTCTGCAGATGGGAGATCCTCGCAGCGCGGCTCGGCGCCTGAATTTCGCTCAGGCGTTCAATCCGCTGGGGAGCATTACCGCCGTGCTGGTCGGGAGCCGGTTCATTTTCTCCGGCATTGAGCTGAAGCCAGTGCAGGCGGCAGCCATGGAAGCAGCGGGAAAGTATCAGGCGTACCTACGCTCTGAGACGCTGCGCGTGGTGACGCCGTACCTTGTTCTCGGCGCCGTTGTGCTCTTCTGGGCAATCCTCATTGCGCGGACACCGTTTCCGCATACCGGTCTCGACTTTTCTCATGACACACTCGCAAGCGACCACTCCAAGCCGCTGTGGAAGAGAAGGCATTTCGTTTTTGCTGTAGCGGCCCAGTTTCTTTATGTGGGCGCGCAAGTCGGCATCTGGAGCTACATGATTCCCTATGTGATTTCCGGAACAGGAATTGGGGAGCGGCAGGCGGGATATTGGCTCACAGGCGCGCTAGTTGCCTTTACGGCAGGGCGGTTCTTTTCCGCGTGGTTGTTGAACTTCGTACCTGCACATCACCTGTTGGGCGCCTATGCGGCGCTCAATGCAGTCATTTGCATTGTGGCCGTTTTGAGGCCTGGATGGCTGGGCGTCTACTCCCTGGTCGCCGCAACCTTCCTGATGTCCACGATGTTTCCATCGATTTTCGCGCTGGGCACCAGAGGGCTGGGAGCCCGTACGAAGAGCGGCGCAGCCTGCATTGTGATGGCGATCATAGGAGGCGCCTTGATTACGCTGGCGATGGGGCGGGTGGCCGATCGCGTGAACATCGCAGCCGCCTACATTGTGCCTGCGGTCTGCTTTGTGGGCATCGCCCTCTACGCCTGGCTTGGATCGCAAATGGACCCGGAAGAGATTGCCGCGGAGAACGCTTAGGGCGTTTCCAGAGCCGGTAAGAGCTGGTCTGTGCTATCCCAGGTCCCCAAATGCGAGGGACCTGGGGCACCCAGTTTGGGTTTATCTGCCAGTTACTCCGCAACCACGGGATTGGTGAGGGAACCGAGGCCTTCGATCGCGACGATTACGGTCTCGCCGGGTTGGAGCCAGCGCTGCGGTGTGCGGCCCATGCCCACGCCGGATGGCGTGCCAGTAGAGACGATGTCGCCGGCTAGCAACGGCGTGATGGACGAAATGTATTCAATGAGCTCGGGGATCTTGAAGATCAGCTCGCGCGTGTTGGAGTTTTGCAGCGTTTCGCCTTCGATGCTGAGTGAAATGGCGAGCTGGTGCGGATCGGGGACCTCATCGGCGGTGACGATGGCGGGACCCATGGGGCAGTACGTGGGAAAGCTTTTGGCGAGCGACCACTGCGAGGTGGCCCGCTGCACATCGCGCGCGCTCACATCGTTGATGATGGTGTAACCGTAGACGTGCTCACGCCACGCCGTTGCGGGGATGCGATAGCCGCCCTTGCCGATGACGAAGGCGAGTTCGGCTTCGTAGTCCGGCTCGGTGGAGTTTCTGGGCAATACGATGGCGTCGCCGGGGCCGATGATGGCCGTGGGCAGCTTGAAGAAAACGACAGGCGCGGAGGGCAGCGCCATCTTCGCTTCGGCGGCATGGTCGCGATAATTCAAACCGATGGCGAAGATGCGCGGAGGATTCGAGAGCGGAGCGAGCAGGCGGATTTCGCTGAGCTTGTGGCTCGGGTGTGCGGCCGGGTTGTCGACGGTGGTGATGCCGGCGGCGATCACGGCGAGAGTGTCGTCATACGCTGCGGCGAGGTCGATCACGGTGCCGCTTTGCTGAAGCATTACGCCTGGACGCGGCACGTTGCTGTCAGCGACGGAAAATGAGACGAGATGCATAAGCAGTCTCCTGCAATTGTTTGATGCGCGAAATCAGGCGGCGGTCCAGCCGCCGTCGATGGTGAGCAGCGAGCCGGTGACGAAGGCGGCTTCGTCACTGGCGAGATAGCGTATCGCGGAGGCGACTTCTTCCGGTTTGCCGAGGCGGCCGACGGGCTGGCGGGCGCGGAGCTCGGCGCGCGTCTCTTCTTTATTGTGCTTGTGGAATTTGTCGAGGTAGGCCTCGACAAAGGGCGTTTGCACGGTGCCGGGGCAGACGGCGTTGACGCGCAGCGTTCTTGGATATTCGGCGGCGAGCTGGCGCGTCATGGCGACGATGGCGCCTTTACTTGTGCAATAAGCAAAGCGCTGCTTGATGCCGACCAATCCGGAGACAGAAGCGACATTGACGATCGCGCCCAGCGCTTCATGACGCTCGTGCGCGGCGAGCAGAAGCGGAAGAAATGCGCGGGTGATGAGATAGACGGAGCGGACGTTCACGTTCATCAGGCGATCGAAGTCTTCGGGTTCGGTGGTTTCAATGGAGCCCACGTGACCGATGCCCGCGTTGTTGACGAGAATGTCGAGGAATTCGAGCTGCGCAAGGGCTGCGGCGATGGATGCGGGGTTGGTGACGTCGAGGTGCAGCGCGCGGGCCGAGGGCAGTGTGGCGGCGAGGGCTTCGGCGGCGTGAAAATTGATGTCGGCGATCCAGACTTCGGCGCCGGCGCGGGCGAGTTCCTTCACGGTGGCTTCGCCAATGCCGCTGGCGCCGCCGGTGACGAGGGCGGTGCGGTGGTCGAGGCGAAATGGATCTGCGTGAGCGGGCATTTTGATGGGCGCGTTAGCATTTCCGCGCGTCGGCCAGCACTTTGAGATACGCGCGAGCGGTTTCGGTGATGGTTTCAGGATGTCCCTCATCGATAGCGGCGAGATTCACCAGGTCGCTGCCTACGCCGAGGGCGCGCGCGCCGGCCTTGATGAAGCTTTCAGCGGTCTGCAACGTGACGCCACCGGTGGGAATGAGCTTGAGATGCGGGAAAGGCGCGAGCAGCGCCTTCAGATAGCTTGCGCCGCCGACGGCGGAGCAGGGAAAGATCTTCACGTAGTCGGCGCCGGCGTTCCACGCGGTGATGGCCTCAGTGGGCGTGAGCGAGCCGGGGCACGAGATCTTTTTATTGGCTTTGGTCACGCGGATTACTTCGGGGTGGAGACTGGGGCTTACGACGAATTCCGCTCCGGCATCGATAGTGGCCTGGGCCTGATCGGCCGTAGTGACGGTGCCCGAGCCGAGCAGGAGTTCCTCGCCAAACTGCTTCTTGAGTTCCTTGATGAGGTCGACGGCGCCGGGGACGGTCATGGTGACTTCAACGACGGTGACGCCGCCGGCGATCATGGCGTCGACCACGGCGCGGCCCTGGGCGACGCTCTTGGCGCGCAGAACGGGAATGAGGCCGACGCGCTCTATGATTTGCTGCGTAGTTTCTGACATTTTGTGGATCCCTCAGGGGCTGAAGCCCCTAAATTATTCTTCGGTTCATGTGGCACGGCTAAAGCCGTGCCCTTTCAAAACCGAATTTATGCAACCGGTCCTAGCGCGCGATCCGCGCTGAGCCACCTTTCATGATGCGTTCGACTTCGGCGAGCGTGGCCATGCTGGTGTCACCGGGGGTGGTCATGGCAAGAGCGCCATGCGCCACGCCGCATTGCACGGCCCAGTCGATGCCTTTGCCGGCGAGCAAGCCGTAGATGAGGCCGGATGCGAAGCTGTCGCCGCCGCCCACGCGGTCGAAAATGTCGATTTCGCGCTGCGGGACGTGGACGATCTTGTCCTCGCAGAGCGCGATGGCGCCCCAGGCGTTGCGGCTGGCGGTTTGCGCGGTGCGCAAGGTGCTGGCCACGAGCTTGAGGTTGGGATACGCCGCTGCGACCTCGCGCAGCATTTCCTCGTATCCGGCGATGGGCAGCTCGGCGAAATCCTCACCCACACCCTTGATGGCGATGCCGAGCATGGCGGAGAAATCTTCTTCGTTGCCGAGGAGCACATCGAGTTTGCGCACGATAGCGCGATTGACCTCCTGCGCCTTGGCCTTGCCGCCGATGGATTTCCAGAGCGAGTCGCGGAAGTTCAGGTCGTAGGAGATGGGCGTGCCAACTTTGCGCGCCGCGTCCATGGCTTCCACGGCAACTTCGGCGGTTGACGCAGAGAGCGCGGCAAAAATGCCGCCGGTATGAAGCCAGCGCGAGCCGTTAGCCTGCCCGAAGATCGACTCCCAATTAAAATCGCCGGGCTTGACCTGGCTGATGGCCGTGTGGCCGCGGTCGGAACAGCCGGCAGCCGCGCGCACACCGAAGCCGCGCTCAGTAAAGTTGAGGCCATTGCGCACGGTGCGGCCGACGCCATCGTAAGGAATCCAGCGGATAAGCGAGGTATCGACGCCGCCCTGGAGGATGAAGTCCTCAACGAGGCGGCCGACGGGATTGTCGGCGAGCGCGGTGGCTACGGCGGCGCGCATTCCGAAACAGCGGCGCAGTCCGCGAGCCACGTTGTATTCGCCGCCACCCTCCCACGCCTGAAAATGGCGCGTGGTGTGAATGCGCATATCGCCGGGATCGAGGCGAAGCATGACTTCGCCCAGGCTGAGGCAGTCCCAGCGGCGGGTGGAATCGGGAATTGAGAGTGGATTCATGGTCACACAATACTTTAGCGCAGGAGGGTTGGTGCGGTCAGTGGGGCGATCCACGCGAGACCGCGGAGCGAGGGATCAATTAGGCTAATGCCAGGCACGGCAGGGGCCAAGGGACCGCGGGAACAAGGGAACAGGAAGACAGGGAGCGAGGGAATAAGAGAAGCGATGGCGGAAGCACGCAAGTTGCGCATGGGGATGGTGGGCGGAGGGCCGGGGGCATTCATTGGTCCGGTGCATCGCATCGCCGCGGAACTGGACGGAAAAATCGAACTGGTCGCGGGAGCGTTTTCGCAATCGGCGGAGCGGTCGCGGGAGGCGGGCGTGGGTTTTCACATCGATCCCGCTCGCGCCTATGCGGACTACCGTCAAATGATCGAGGCTGAGCGCAAGCGGGCAGACGGAATCGACTTTGTGGCGATCGTGACGCCGAATCATGTGCACTTGCCCGTGGCGCTGGCGGCTCTTGAGGCGGGCATTCCCGTGATGAGCGACAAGCCCGCGACCGCGACCTATGAGGAAGCGCTCAAGCTGGAGTCGGCGGTTCAAAAGAGCGGCCTGCCGTATGGATTGACGCACACGTACGCGGGCTACGCGATGGTGCGCGAGGCGCGGGCGATGTGCGCGGCGGGCAAGCTGGGAGACCTTCGCAAGGTGGCAGTGGAGTATTTTCAGGGCTGGCTGAGCGGGCCGCTCGAGACGACGGGACACAAGCAAGCGGCGTGGCGCGCAGATCCCGCGCAAAGCGGCGCCGGCGGAGCCATCGGCGATATCGGCACGCACGCCTTTCATCTACTCGAATACATCAGCGGGCTGAAAGTGACGGCGATCAACGCGACGTTACGGACCGTGGTGCCGGGACGCAGGCTCGACGACGATTGCAACGCATTCCTGCGCCTGAGCAACGGCGCTGCCGGCACGCTGGCCTGCTCGCAGGTGGCTGCCGGCGAAATGAACGAGCTGCATCTGCGTATCTATGGTGAGAAGGGATCGCTCGCGTGGCGGCAGCAGGATCCGAACCGGCTGATTGTGAAGGGTCTCGACAAGCCGGAGGAGATTCATCACGCGGCGATGAATTATCTCAGTGCTGATGCGCTGGCCGTGGCGCGTGTGCCGGCCGGGCATCCCGAGGGGTATCTCGAAGCCTTCGCCGTGCTTTATCGCGAGTTCGCCGACGCGCTGATGGCGTGGAAACAAGGGCAGGCGAATCCGCTGCCGGCCACGCTGCCCGGGATTGAAGCGGGCGTACGCGGCATGCGCTTCATCGCGCGCGCCATCGAGAGCAACGGCAGAGAGGGCTGGGTGGAATTCTAAAAGCAGCTATTGGCTTTTAGCCTTTAGCTTCGTCGCGCGAGGACGAAGCGCATCGACGGACGAAAGAATACGGGGCCAGACGCTGGAGCGCGTCGTTCGAGGTAAACGAAATGAAGACCATTCAGGGGCCGGGAATTTTTCTGGCGCAGTTTGCCAGCGATCAGCCGCCGTACAACACGTTGGAAGGCATGGCGGGCTGGGCGGCAAAGCACGGCTATGTGGGCATCCAGATTCCGAGCTGGGATCGAAGGCTGTTCGATCTGGAGCGAGCCGCTGAAAGCCAGGCGTATTGCGACGAGGTGAAGGGAATTGCGGCGCGAGCGGGGTTGGCGATAACGGAGCTCTCCACGCATCTGCAAGGACAGCTAGTGGCGAGTCACCCGGCATTCGACACGCTGCTCGATGGCTTTGCTCCGCCGGAGCTTGCCGGCAACGCGAGGGCCAAGTCCGCGTGGGCGGTGCAGCAACTGCTTTGCGCGGCAAAGGCGAGCCGCAACCTGGGCCTGAAGGCGCATGCGACGTTCTCGGGCGCATTGGCGTGGCCATTTGTTTATCCCTGGCCGCAACGGCCCGCAGGTCTTATCGACGAGGCTTTCAAGGAACTTGCCGCGCGCTGGCTGCCGATTCTGCGGGCGTTCGACGAGGCGGGAGTGGATGCGTGCTTTGAGCTGCACCCGGGCGAAGATTTACACGACGGCGCAACCTTCGAGCGGTTCCTCGCGGCTGTGGGCAATCATCCGCGCGCCTGCATCCTCTACGATCCCAGCCACATGGTCCTGCAGCAGATGGATTACCTGGCCTTTCTCGATCTCTATCACGAGCGCATTCGCGCGTTTCACGTGAAGGACGCGGAGTTTCGGCCGAGCGGGCGCGCGGGCGTCTATGGCGGCTATCAGGATTGGATCGACCGGCCGGGGCGGTTTCGCTCGCTGGGCGACGGGCAGATCGATTTCAAACAGGTTTTCAGCAAGATGGCGCAGTACGACTTTCCGGGATGGGCGGTCGTGGAGTGGGAGTGCTCGATCAAGCATCCCGAGGTGGGCGCGGCCGAAGGGGCAAAGTTTGTGCGCGAACATATGATTCGCGTCACGGATCGGGCGTTTGACGATTTTGCCAGTAGTGGCACGGATGCGAGCCGCAATCGGAAGATTCTGGGGATTTAGAGCGATTTTTCGGCTCTTGTGGATGGAATGTCCTTGCGCCGTCCCTACGGGACTCCGTAACTAAACTGTGAAATCCGTTTTCCCCACGCTGAAGCGCGGGGCTAACAATCACTGCACCTACGGCGCGCTTGCAGGGCCTTAGTTATGCAGTCCTCAATTGCCCCGTCAAGGTGCGGGTCTGGAGACCCGCACTACAGCCGGTCTGGAGACCGGCGCTACAACCGCAGATCTGCTTCATCGATCGGCGAGGGTGTTTTTCCCGGCGCGACGATTCCATATTTCCGGTCGAGGAACTCCTGCAACGCATCGGGAAGCAGCGCGGCCAGCTCCTGCCAGGTGAGCACCTTCAAACGGACGCGCAGTTCGGCGCTCTTCACGGCGGCCATCACTTCGAACCACTCTTCGCGCAAGTCGGGACGGCGCGCGTCGTGAATGACGCAGAAACTTGAACCTGTTGCGTGCGCGGCCAGCACATTGCGGATGAGCTGATAGCCGGCGTAACCCTCTTCGCCGGGCGCGCGGAAGCTGGATTCAACAGGAGAGAAAAGAGCGGGATCGCCGACAACACTTTCCATTTCCTGCGACGCGTTCTCAGGGAACTCGCTCGCGTTCATCCACCGTGTGGTGGCGATCTCAGTGCGCGGCAGCCGTTCGCGGTCAAAGACTTCGTCGAAATCGCGGTACGATTCGACGATCGCCGCAGAACGCGATTGAAAATCTGCCTCGGTCAACTTCGCTTCAACGAGCAACGAGCCGAAGCGCAGATCGACCTCGGTGCGGTCGAATCGATGGTTGGCAAGCGGAACGCGTGCCCGCCAACCAAAGACTGGCTCCGCGCCGAGGACTGGCTCTGCGCCGTCGTCGACGCCGAGCATCGCCCGGACCGCCGGAGACTCCGCGACGCCGGGTGTGCAGAAGACGTTCATCAGCAGCGCGTCGGAGCTCATGGAGGAGTCAAGTTCGCGCCAACGCCGGGCAGTATCGAATTGCGGCTTAGGCAGGGATCGAGCCGCCTGGGCGTGGATCTTGTCGAAGCGGCGCATCCATTCGGGCCGCGCCAGGATGGCCGCATAGGCGGAATCGAAAAAATTGCCGTGCCGGCTGCCGTCCGGCTCGTAGACGATGACCGGAGCACTGCCATAGCTCTCCACGTGCGCGCGCCCGCGCGCATAGATGCGGTTGCGCAGCGTCAGTTCCCAGCGAAGCTCGGTTGCATACAGGCTCGTCTTCCCCGCCATTACCAGCAGAGTACACCGGCGGCGGATGGGCAGGCCACGCGAGGTTTCCCCAATTCAGATTGTGGAAAAGCGCAGGAAGTTTATGGCGTCTTCAGCAATTTGTAACCTCGCTCTAACCTCCTTGTAATTTCATCGCAATCTTTGCTTGCTAGGGTCGGGTCAGCACTACAGTTGGCATTTTCTATCGCCTGGGACCCCAAACCAACAAATTCCCACTTTCGGAGGACAATCGTGACATACCTATCCGTGCGCAGCCGGTTGCGGCTACGTGCATTCGCTCTTTCCCTGCTTGCGCTTTTCGCCTTTGCCGCAATTCACATCCACGCGCAGACGGCGAGCGCCAAGCTCGAAGGCACAATCTACGACGCACAGGGCGGAACCGTGCCCAACGCCACCGTGACCGCGACTAACATTGCTACTGGCGAAAAGAAGACTGTTAATGCCAATAGCGGCGGCAGCTATTCCATCGATGGGCTCGCCGCCGGTACCTACACGCTGGAGGCGAAAGGCAATGGCTTCGCCGTGAATTCAAAGGCGGCCATCACGCTGAGCGACGGCCAGACGCAGCAGGTGACGCTGACGCTGCAGGTGGGCGCCGTAGTGCAGGAGGTGACGGTAAATTCCGGAATCGAGTCCACTGCCGTCCAAGCAGCGCCCAGCGGCGGCTTTCTTGAGGAGCGTACCCCGCAGTCGCTGGTTTCGAACAACTATATTGAGAACTTCACCAGCCCCATTGCCGACTACGGCGAGCTCGTCCAGGTGGTTCCGGGCACCTTTACCACCAGCACAGACGGTATAGGCCTGGGCCAGAGCAAGACCTACTTCCGCGGCTTTGCCGACGGCTCCTACGACATCGACTTCGACGGCCTTCCGTTCTTTGACAGCAATTCGCCCTCGCATCACTCCTGGGCATTCTTTCCCTCGCAATGGGTAGGCGGAATAGACGTCGACCGCAGCCCCGGCACGGCCTCGACCATCGGACCGGACCCCTTCGGCGGCACCATCCACCTGCTTTCAAAGCCGCTGACCACCGAGGAGGACATCCGCGGAACCGCCTCCTGGGGTACGTGGAACACCGAGCTTTACGATGCCGCTTACAACGCCGGCGCCTTCGGCCCAGGCCACAGGATGAATATGTTCGTCGACTGGCATCACATGTCGTCGAATGGCTTCCAGACCCAGAACTACAACCAGCGCGACGCGGGCTCGCTGCTCTTCCAGTACCAGATCTCGCCGCGTACGGTGCTGACCGGCTTCAGCGGCGTCATTCAGCTGCAGGCGAATGCGCCGAACATCAGCTCCAGCCGCTGCATGCTCTACGGCCCATCTCCAGCCGGTGCGCCTGCTGCCAGCACATATAGCTGCACCAGCACGCTCACTGCAAATGGACTTCTGCCCTATACGGGCTCGGGAGTCAAGTTCCTGCTGACCCCAACCACTTCGGCTGACCCGGCCAATTGGTTCGCCGCGCGGTACAACAGCTATCACATTCCGACCGACTTTGAGTACGTTGGCCTGAAGAAGGATATGGCCAGGGGCTGGTACCTGGATTTCAAGGGCTACACCTACAACTACGACAACGCCGAGCTCTACTCGAACCCCACAGCTCAGACTGACTATAGTCAGGCTCAGGTTCTTGCAACCCCCACTCTGGTTCCGAACTCCTTTGTCACGGGCGGCAAGGCTTACTACGATGGCACTGCAATCGCGTCGTGTAACAACACCGGTTTGACTACTACCCTTAACACCACGGCTTGGCCTTGCGGTGTTGACAAGTACAACAGCTATCGCAAGTACGGCGAGACGGCGTTGATTTCGCAGACCTCGCAGCTTGGCATTTTCCGCACAGGTATGTGGTATGAATGGGCGCGCACCGATCGCCATCAGTTCCCCACAGATCCGACTCAAAACTGGATGGACCAGGCGCTACCTAACTTCAGCGAACAGTTCTGGACTAACTCCTATCAGCCTTTTGCCGAGTATGAGTTTCACGTGACTCCCAAGTTCAACATCACCCCGGGCGTCAAGTTTTTTGCTTACTCGCTCAATATCCTGCACCACGCAGATAACGGCGCCACGGTTGGTCCGCTGGTGTCGTCATGCGAGGTTTCTCTCGGCGTTGCAAACGACAACGCCCCCTGCTCGGCGACTGCTACCGATCATGGCACCTTCACCGCCTGGCTGCCCACGCTGGACTTCAACTATCGCGTCCAGAACGATTTGTCGGTGTATGCGCAGGTTGCATTGGGCAGCGCCGCGCCTCCCAGCTCTGTCTACGATTACAACCACACGGTTTCGTCGACCAATCCCACGCCTGGGTTGGAAACGGCGCCCAAGCAGCAGAAATCCACTACCTACCAGGGAGGCAGTGTCTTCAAGGGCAACAGGATCACGCTGGATGGCGATCTCTATCTCGTGCGTTTCCAGAACAGCTATTCCAGCACCACGGATACGACCACTACCGACCCGCTCTACGGCCAGACCCTCTACTACCTGCAGCCGAGCTCGACCACAAAGGGCGTTGAGTTTGAGTCGACGGCCGTGCTCGCGAAGGGGCTGAACCTTTATCTGAACGGCACAGCCGGCAACGCGTATTACCATGGCACGCTGAACGCGGGCACATTCGCTGCCCCTTACAACCAGGTGGCTCCCTCAGGTCTGTGGGTAGCAAGTACGCCGACGGATACGGAGTTCCAGGGCCTCACCTATGACGACCACGGTTTTGACGTGGGCTTCTTCAACCATCGTATCGGCGAGCAGCGCGTAGACAACAAGCAGTATCACAACCAGGCGATCATTGCTTCGTTCGACACCGTCAACACTTTCATCAACTACACCATCCGGAACCACTCCTTCTTTGATGGAACGAAGATCCGGCTGGGCGCGGACAACTTGACCAACACCACTGCCATTCAGTCCCTCAAGCTGGGAGGAAAGGCCACAACGACGACGTTTGTAGGGACTAACGGCACAACCTATACCGATCAGTTCAACGCGACCACTGCGATCAGCGGATCGGATACCCCGTCACTTGCGGCCGGACGCAGCTTTACGGTCTCCGTCACATTCGGCATCGCACCCAAGGCGCGCTAAGGCCTGAGTGCAACAAAACTGCCGCGCCTGAGAGCGACGTTCTCAGGCGCGGCTTGTTTTTGGGGGATTTGTTGTTCACGTCAGCACAGGCACGTCGGTCACGCCGGCCACGCCAAAGATGCGCCGGTAGCGCTCGACTTCTCTCGCGTCGCCCAGCGCCTTGGACTCATTGTCAGAGAGTTTCACCGCGGGCCGGCCATCGACTTCAGTGAGTTTGCAGACCAGGCCGACGGGATTGAATCCGTCGTTGCCCTGAGGATTGCAATTGCGGAAATCGTTGGTGAGAAGCGTGCCCCAGCCGGCGCTGAAGCGGATGCGGCGGTCGGGAACCCAGCGGCTGGGGTCGTCGAAATCGCTGGCCGAGCGGAAATCGTCGGGCGTGGCGCCGTTGCGGAGGGATCCGGCGAAGTAGGCGTGCTGACCGAGAATCTGCTCCACGTCGAGCGCGTCGCTCGAGATCAGGCGTTTCTGCCGCGGATCGCGTCCGTGGCGTTCCAACCAGGCAATGTATTCGTCGCCGGCC
>Ga0181533_1002237_pt1 | contig 23082 bp, 17 predicted proteins | sample PEATcosm2014_Bin_45_FD_119772 | JGI IMG/M metagenome (GOLD analysis project Ga0181533, IMG submission 119772) | Peatland microbial communities from MTU Mesocosm Facility, Houghton, MI, USA - PEATcosm2014_Bin11_60_metaG | ecosystem: Environmental > Terrestrial > Soil > Wetlands > Peat | place...
AATCAACCGGTCCGCGCACGGCGCGGGGCAAGGCCCAATCACGGATGAACTGCCTGCGGGGCGGATGGAGTTCGCCCAGCTTCCGAAAACTCTGGTACGCCTTGCTGGAAGCTCCGCCCGGCGCCACGGTGGATGAAATCGCTCGCGATATCCTGACGCCGGAGCAAGCCGCGCATCCCAGGTTCGCCGAACTCCTGGAGATATTTCGCTAGGCGAAAATCGAAGTGGCCGCTAATGCAAGGCAATTTTATGGACGATGGAACACCGGCACAAGAAAAGCGTCAGCCACCCCGAGCAAAGCCGAGAACCCACTGAAAATAAAGCCAGACTGAAAATTTCACCGCCCCAAAGCTGACAACTCATTGAAAACAAATACTGTTAGCCAGTTTTCCCCTAATGTCATTGAGAATAAAGGTGGTTACGCGCCAATATAGCCTCCTGCTGATGCCCCAGCGAGCACATCAGCAACGGCATCACCCGATTCAGGACCTCCTTGGCGGGTCGCACCTCCGAATCCAGGAGGGTTGCTGGCATTTCGTTCATCACCCTTAAGGCCGATGCGCAGAGTTGCGGAGAGACGGCCCACTGTTTTCGAACTCGGCGTCTCTGTGACTATGCTAAGAAAATGGATGCGCCGAACTCCCCTGTGGCCCGAAAAGCCGCCAACAGCTTTAACTCCAAGCGCAGCGGCGATGTCTTCCTGGTCTTAATGTCTTTCGCGGTTCCGTCGCCAACCTTGACCGGCACCACCCATGGGACTCCTTGGAACTATGACACCCAGGTCCCGCTGATCTTTTGGGGAAGCGCATTTAAGCCGGGATTCTACGCCAATGCGTGCCAACCTGTCGATCTGGCAGCAACCCTGGCGGCGTTGCTGGGGCTCACGCAACCGTCCGGGGCACAGGAAACGCCGCTGGTTCCGTCCTTAAAGTAGTCGAAGTGGCCCACCGAGGCGCGGCAAGCGCGGGGGCCTTGGACAAGTTGTTGGATCACAGGCCACGCGAGCCTAGAGTTATTCGGCTGGCCGGTCTGTGAAAAGCAACCTACTGATCGGTAGGTTCGACCCGCAGGACTAATAACCGCATCTAATCCTCTCCTTGACAAATTCTACGTAAATTTGTAGGATGTGTGTCCCCTACCCTTCACGTGTCCATATTCATCTTCCAGCTTTCGCTGGGTGAGGGAAATTCGTTATTCGGAGGTTGAATGAGGAAACTGCTTATGGGCTGTGCGGTGGCGGGATTAATTGCTCTGTCGCCAGCGACCGAAGCAAGGCCACCATCTCTCCCGAGATTGTCACCCATGGTTGCCCGGGTGACCAAGGGGGAAGTTGGAATGGCGAGCTATTACGGAATCGAGCGCCAGGGGAAACCCACCGCAAGCGGAGAACTATTTGATAAGGATAGACTTACAGCCGCTCACCGAAAGCTTCCCTTGGGCACGACGGTCCGAGTTACAAACCTCAAGAACCTCGCATCCACTTTGTTGAGGATCAATGATCGAGGCCCCGGAATCAGCGGGCGGGTAATCGACGTTTCGTGGGCCGCGGCAAAAAAGCTCGGCTTCTTGGAAGCCGGCTTGGCGCGCGTTGAAATCGATGTCGTGAGCTCCCCCAATATTTGCCTTCGGCGAGTGACCAACTCGCGTTCTCATAAGGTCAACTAGACTCCATATAAACGACAAAGGCAGATTGTTAGCCCTTGAGAGGGATTGTCAACTGCACTCGACAAGCTGTCATAGACCGGAAGGGGAGCGGTCCGGCCAAGGGTGACGTGCGCCGGTCTTGTGTCCCACAGCCCAGGGTGAATCCGACCCCTTCAGTGTCGTGGGCCAGAGCTTCGCTCTTTCGGGGAGGAAAGGTTCTTCCGCAACCTGTACAGTCCTGTCCCCTTGCATGGCACGAACCACCCACCCTTCGGCCTCACTGACGACAAATCCCCGCGAATTGTCATGTTCTGGATAAATTCCCCCCCGCCGGTTACGACTCCAGACTCCCCCCGTCTAAGGTAAAGAGGTATTGCTAGCGTTCTCCCCTTCGATGGAAGCCCCCCCTCTGCGTTGAGTTGGCGAACCGGGGAACATTCTCGGGGTGGCAAACGTATGGATGGGTAGAGGGTTCTGGTAGCCCGGAGAGAGGAATGTCGAATAATCATCATAATAAGCGGAAGAAATGGTACTTGCTGGCGATTGCCGGCGTGGTCGTGGTTGGCGGTGGTTTCGGTATTGCCGCGGCATTACGTCCCAATAATACGATTGACCCTTCGAAACTGGCCGACGTTACCCGGGGGGATCTGACTCGTTCGGTAGTGGCGACGGGCAAGATCGAACCGCTCGTCAAGGTGGAGGTCAAATCCAAAGCGAGCGGCATCGTCGAGAAGATCCTCGCGGACTATGGCGACCACGTGAAGACTGGCCAAGTTCTGGTGGAGCTTGACAAGGAGCAGTTGCGGGCGCGTGTGGCGGAAGCCCGAGCCAACCTTCAGGCGGCCCAAGCCGCGGTCGAGTCCGCCCAAGCCACTTACGAGCGCAACAAGGTCGATGCGGAGGGGCCGGACCTCCCCTTTCTGAAATCCACCGTCGAGCGCAACCGCAAGCTGGCGGCGGAGGGAGTAGTCTCCGCTTCGACCTTGGACGACGCCGATAAGGCTTACCAACTCGGCTTGAACAAGCAGCTCTCCGCGCAACGCTACCTGGCCGTAAGCCGGGCTGAGATCGCCCGCAACAAGGCCCAGGTGGCCCAAATGCAAGCGGCGTTGGATAGCGCCGAGGAGGATCTGCGCAATTCAACTATCGTCAGCCCGATGGACGGCCTAGTGCTCTCACGCGACGTGGAGGTGGGCGACGCGGTCAGCTCCATCCTGATTCTCGGCTCCGAGGCGACGCTGGTGATGACGCTGGGTGACGTGAGCGAGGTCTACGTCAAAGGCAAGGTCGACGAGGCCGACATCAGCAAGGTATACATGGGACAACGCGCGCGCATCGTCGTGGAGTCACTCAAGGACAAAAAGTTTGAGGGCAAGGTTACCAAGATTTCGCCCATGGGTGTGGAAAAAGACAACGTCACCACCTTTGAGGTCAAGGTTTCCATCCAGAACCCTACCGGCGAACTGAAGGCCAATATGACCGCCAATGCCGAGATTATCCTGGAAGAGAAGCAAAACGTGCTGCAACTTCCCGAAGCGGCGGTGGTCTACGACAAAGACCGTCACACCTTTGTGGAAACACCCGCCCCCGGCTCGAAGACCGGCAAGCAGAAGCTCCCCGTGAAGCTCGGCATCTCCAACGGCGTCAAGACCGAGCTGATCAGCGGATTGAAAGAGGGGCAGCAGGTGGTGTTGCAATAGAGAGCTGTCAGCTTTCAGCTATCATCTGTCAGCGAAGGCCTCCGCACCCCGGCACTCTCCTCAGGGTAGAGGGTGGCCTAAGGCCGCGTGAGGGGTTGTTTAAGCTGAAAGCTGAAAGCTGATAGCTGACAGCTAAAAGCCATGATTTTCACCGACTTACTTCTCGACACGCTTCGCACCTTGTGGTCTCACAAGCTGCGCACTTTCCTGACCATGTTCGGGATCGCCTGGGGCATCATCTCCATCACCCTGATGGTGGCGGCCGGCGAAGGCCTGCGCGTCGGCCAGCAGAAACAGCAGGAGACATTTGCCAAGGATTTGATGATCTTCTTTGAGGGGCGGACGAGCCTTCAGGCCGGAGGGCTGCGGGCGGGCCGGGAAGTGAGATGGACGGCGGGTGACGTCCCCACCGTGCAGCAGGAAGCCACTGCCTGCCGCTACGTTCTGCCGGAACTCGAGCGCAACAGCACGAAGGTGCGCAGTCTCTACAACAATGCCACACCCGAGGTGACCGGTTCCTATCCCCCCTTCGCCGAAATTCGCTCCATCCGGGTGGAGACGGGGCGGTTCTATGACTGGGGCGATGAGGAAGCGGGTCGCCGCGTGGCTTTTCTGGGCAGCAACATCAAGAAGCAGCTCTTCGCCAGCCGCACCGCCATCGGCGAGACGATTATCCTCAACGACATTCCCTACACCGTCATCGGGGTTATGGAGTCCAAAGACCAAAACAGTTGTTATGACGGCTGGGATGTGGACAAGATCTTTGTCCCCTTCAGCGCCATGCTCCACGACTTCCCCAACAAGCCTCCTCTGCTGGCCACCGACGTTGACCATTTCCTGGTCGCGCCCAATTCTCTTTCCGAGCACGAAACCTGCAAGGCGCAGGTGAAGCGCACGCTCGGGCGCCTGCACAACTTTGATCCGCTGGACAAGGAAGCCTCCCCCGTCTGGGACACGGTGGAGGAGGCCAAGGCGTTTGATAAGCTCATGGACGCCATGAAGTATTTCCTGGGCGCCATAGGAATCACCACGCTGCTGCTGGGCGGCCTCGGGGTGATGAACGTCATGCTGGTGGCCGTGCGCGAACGCACTCGCGAAATCGGGGTGCGCAAGGCGGTGGGCGCCAGTTCCCGCGCCATCCTTCAGCAGTTTTTCATCGAGACGCTCATCATTGTTTTCATCAGCGGCGGATCAGGAATGGGTGTTGCTTACGGACTCTGCGCGCTCGTCAACCTGATTCCCATGCCCCCCTTCTTCGCCGGAATGCTGCCGACCTGGCAATCCGGGACGCTGTCGTTTGCGGTGCTGGGCACGGTGGCGGTGCTTTCCGCCCTCTACCCCGCCACTCGTGCGGCGAACGTGGACCCGATTGAGGCGCTTCGGTTCGAGCCGGGAGGGTGAGGCCGGTAGGCAGTACGCAGTAGGCAGTAGGCAGTGTGGCGAAACCGAAAGAGCAAGTCAAAAGTCAAAACGCAAAGGTCAAAAGGCAAATGTGAAAAGCGTCAGGCCCGAAAATCCTTGCTGTGAAAACGAGAAGTTAGGGGCTTGCACATGAAGAGCAAGTCAAAAGTCAAAACGCAAAAGTCAAAGCCGCCTGGCCTTTAAGTTTTGCCATTTACTTTTGCCTTTTGACTTTTGCGTTTTGCCTTTTGACTTGTCTTTTTGGCGGGCCGCGAGAGCATCAACATGTTAACCGAAGTATTAAAGCAAGCCTGGACCTCACTGCGTCGCCAACCGACGCGCAGTTTCCTCACCATGCTGGGCATTGTGTGGGGGATTGCGGCGGTGGCATTGCTGATTGCCTACGGCAGCAGTTTGCGCTCCGTGGTGGTTGCATCGTTTGACGCTTTCGGCAAGGGCGCCGTCATTTGCTGGCCCGCCCAAACCAGTGAGCAAGCGGGGGGCGAGCGCGCCGGCAAGAAAGTACGTTTTGAAAAGGCCGATGTGGAGGAAATCCAGCAGGAAGCTCCCTTGGTGAAGAGGGTGTGCATGGAAACCGTCCGCTGGCTGCCCATCTCTTACGGCGACCGCATGGCCAGCACCGCCATTCGCGGCGTGTGTCCCGAGTATGGCGAGATGCGCAGTGAAGTCCCCAGCCAGGGCCGCTGGCTGAGCCCGGAAGACGAACTCGAGCGCCGCAGGGTGGTCTTCATCGGCTACCGCCTGCGCGAGAAGCTCTTTGCCGGTCGGCCGTCGATCGGCGAGACGGTGCGCATCAGCGGCGTGCGCTTCACGGTGATCGGGACGATGGACCTCAAGATCCAAGATAGCAACTACTTTACCTCCGACGATGAATCCGCCTGGATTCCTTACTCCACCGCCGGCGATCTCTGGGACACGCGCTATGCCTCGGTACTGATCTACGAACCCATTGCTCCGCAGTTTGAGAAGCTGTCCATGGCGCAGGTGCGCTCCGCTGTCGCCAAGCGCCAGCGCTTCTCCCCCACCGACGAGCGCGCCATCATGATGTTCGGCCGCGAGCAGTTCCGCCCCATCATCGACGGCATCACCATCGGCTTCGAGGCTCTCTTTACCTTCGTGGGGGCGCTAACGCTGGGCATCGGCGGCGTCGGCCTGATGAACATCATGCTGGTGGCTGTCGACGAGCGCATCCGCGAAATCGGCCTGCGGCGCGCACTGGGAGCGCGGCGGCGGCACATTCAAGCGCAATTCATGGCGGAGGCGCTGCTGCTGGCGTTGGTGGGTGGAGTCTTGGGCATCCTGCTCGCCTACGGTCTGGCCGCGGCCATCGGCACCCTGCCCTTCTACGGCCCGATTTATGAAGACACCTCCGGCAAAGGCGACATCCACTTGATAATTTCCTTGAACACGATCGGGATCTCCACCGTCATCCTCCTGATCGTTGGCCTCCTGAGCGGACTGGCCCCCGCCCTCCGCGCTTCCCACCTCCATCCCGTCGAAGCGCTGCGGTACGAATGATGAATGATGAATTATGAATTCTGAATGGAGAGGGTGCTGTACCGGCGCGTTTACCCCGCCATTGTCGTGTAGCGGCGGGTTTATCCCGTCAAATGGCGGCGTAAAGCCGCCTCTACATCGAATCGCTGCTGCAGGCTGGCTGGCGCGGAACGCAGCTCTGCGGCCCGCCGTTGGGGGGAGAAGAATCATGGGGAAGACATTCCTGTTACTGTTCATGACACTCGCGCCGGTAGGCGCGGCATTCGCGGCCGATAGGGTCCCATCTTTGCCAGACGGAGCTTCTCAGGAGGCCAGAAACAAAGCGATAGCTGGCCGAGTGTTCGAAGAGATTTTCAACCAGGGAAAATTCCAGGTTGCGGAGGAAATCTACGCAAAAGATTTCGTGAACCACCTGCTCCACAGGAATGCCGACCTCCAGGAGGATCAAGCGGCAGTGCGTGCGGAGAAGAAGGCGTTTCCGGATCTCAAGATGACCGTGAACCTGATGGTAGCCGAGGGTGACCTCGTCACGGTGGTGTGGACCTTCCGAGGAACGCATACCGCCGCCGGATATGGATTGCCTTTTCCCACGGGAGCCAAGGTTGAACTACGCGGCATCACCGTTTGGCGTATTGTCGATGGAAAGATTCGTGAGGAGTGGACCTCCTTCGATCAACTGCAAGCTGCTCGCCAATTCCTGACCCAGTTGAAGTGGCCGCTCCTAGGCTTTCTTTGCGCGGCGGTGATTCTTGCCTGGATACTCTGCCGAGTCATCCTAAGACTGAGGCGAACTCAGCTCAGTGCTTTGCATCCTTCCTGAATGCCAGCTTCTGATCCCGAGCGCCATGGAAGATGTGCAGAATATCTGTTCCCCGCCGCGTCTTGCGGTAGTAGATGAGGTACTTCCCGGCCGGAAAGCATTTCACCCCGGCGGCCATGTCCTCCGAGGATATGCCGGCATCGGGGTGTTCGCCCAGCAGCCAGAAACGGTCCGTGATGCTGTCCATCAGCCGGTCTGCGACTTTCAGCCCTGCCCGCTTTGCCCAATACAGAAAAATCTCGTCCAGGTTCTGCTCCGCATCCCTGCTGACACGATAGCGCATTATTGGCCGGAGGCTTCCTGGGCAAGAAGCTTACGCCCCCTCGCCTTCGCCCCCTCTGCCAGTTTCTTCAGCCCTTCGCGCCCCTCATATTCCTTGTATTCACCCGCATCGATTCGCTCGATGCTGGCCCGGACCCGATGCCGAATGCCTTCGAGCTGTTCCCCGGTCAGGTCAGAGACAATATCCTCGGCGCTAGGGCTTGCCAGGCGCACGGCTCGGGTGTCCTCATCTTCCATCCTCCGCAAGGCATCCCGCACCACCTCGCTGGCATTGTTGTACCGCCCGCTCTTCACCTTTTTGCGAACATATCCGGCGAGACGATCCGTAATCGACACATTCATCTGATCCATTTGTTACCCCTCGACCGTTGCGTTGACCGGTTCAACATCTCCAACTTACCCATAAATCCCAGTCATGTCAATCTTTGACATTCATCGCCTGATATCCTGCCCGCCTTACTCCAACCCTGCTTGGGCCAACAGCCCGAGAAACTGATTGCGGGTCCGCATGTCAATCGATTCCGCCGCCAGCTTCCCGCTGCGATCGTAGATGAATGTCTTGGGGATACCCATGACGTGGAACAGGGTGTTCACTTTCCGGCCTGGGTCGAGTAGCACCGTGTAAGAGACTCCCTGTTCAGCAACGAAGGGCTTAACCTTGGTCGCATCTTCGTCGGAGATGGCAAGAATCATAAGTCCCTGCTTTCGAAACTGCTTGTACAGCGACTCGAGATCGGGCATTTCCTTGCGGCACGGTGGGCACCAGGTGGCCCAGAAATTCACCACCACCACTTTGCCTTGCAGGCTTTTCAGCGTCCAGGGTTTGCCCTCAAGGTCTGTAAGCGTAAAGTCCGCCTGCTGCCGCTTTTGGTCGTCCGCCTCCAGTTCCGACATGGCCTTGCCAAACTGGGGTGAATCCACGGAGGCCTGCACGTGCTCGTAGCGCACCAATTGCGCCAGCTCGAGGTACGGCATGGCAGGCTCGCCACGCTCTTCCGGCGCCGGGTGCTCCGCCAGCGCCGCGGCCAGGGTCGTTGCCACCTCCTGCAAGGTATCGTGGCCGAAGTCACCATCGGTGGAGAGGTTCGCCAAGCCATTTGCCAGCGCCAGCTTGTTGCCGCCCGCCGGCAGCGCGCGAATGGCGAGGGCCAGTTGCTTGGTTTTCCCCGCCCGCGCCTCGTCGGGCAGGGAGCGCAGCCCATGCAGTGCCTGCACGATGGGCTTCTCCTGCTCACTCCAGGCAATCTGCGGGCGCTGGGCGGGCAGCCCCGACGGCGCAACCAGTAGGCCCGCCATCCATACACCCACCGCTCCGATGGTCCAAAAGGTCATCCTGAAACTAAACTTTGCCGGAAAGCCTTCTGCTCGGTGCCTCATGCGTTTCGAAACCTCCCGCGGGATTTTCCCGACAGGCTCCCCACCGCTTGCCGAGCCGAGTCGAGAAAGCATTCTACCCCCAAAGAGCGGAGACCTGATAGCTGGGGCCGCGGGTAGCGGGTCAATTTGATGTAGAGGCGGCTTTATGCCGCCATTTGGTCCGTCGGCTGACGGATAAACTCGCCGCTACACTATTAAATTGACCCACTACCGGTCCGTTCGGCCTAAGTCGTTCAACCATTTATCGCTTCGAAACGCGCCCTGCGGTAAGATGAGCCGGACATCATCCGAGGTGAAAAACCATGAGATCTTCCGACGGCAATAGTACCAATCGAAGGCAGTTCCTGAAGTCCGCTGTGTTAAGCGGTGTGGGAATGGCGGCGGGGGGCATCAGCGTTCCATCCGCTTCCGCAGACACTTCGCAGAAATCTCTGTTTCTGTCGAAGCAGGGAAAGTCCGCCTACTCGATTCTTATTTCGGAAGCAGCCTCGCCCTCGGAGCAGCGCGCCGCCAGCGAGTTGCAGAGATTTATCGAGGAGATGACGGGCGCTCACCTCCCGATCATCACCGATGGGGAGGAACCGGAGGGTGACTTGGTGCTGGTCGGCGAAAGCAACCAAGTCCGGAAGCTCGGTTTGAAAATCCCATTTGACACCCTCGGCGCGGAGGGCTTTGTGCTGCGGACCGAAGGGGCACACCTCATCATCGCCGGAGGCAAACAACGCGGGACGATGTATGGGGTCTACACGTTTCTGGACCGGTTGGGCTGCCGCTGGTTCACCACCGAGGTCAGCGTTATTCCGAAAAAGCCCACGCTGGTCGTCAAGCCGCTGAATGAGTGGCAGAAGCCGGCCTTCGAATATCGCGAGCCCTTCTTTACCGAAGCCGCGGACAAAGACTGGGCGGCTCGCAATAAGGTGAACGGTTCTTTCCAGAGACTCGATGCATCCACGGGGGGCAAAGTCAGCTATTTTCCGTTCGTTCATTCCTTTTACTCCATACTTCCCCCCTCGCAATATTTTCAGGATCATCCCGAATACTATGCGCTGGTCGACGGCAAGCGGCGGGGCGACGATGCGCAACTTTGTTTGACCAACCCGGACGTCCTGCGGCTGGCCATTCAGACGGTCCTCAGGTGGATTGACCAACATCCCGAGGCGAGTATCTTTTCCGTCTCGCAGAATGACACTCGGGGTTGGTGTGAGTGCGAAAATTGCCAGCGCCTCGAGCAGGAAGAAGGCGGCGCGCACTCCGGACCTATCTTGCGGTTCGTCAATGCCGTCGCCGCGGAGGTGGGCAGGACCCATCCCGACAAGCTGATCGATACCTTGGCATATTGGTATTCGGAACCTCCTCCGCTGAAAGTCCGTCCCCTCCCCAACGTGCGAATCCGCCTCTGTCCGATCGGGGTCTGCGAGGCTCATGCTTACGACCGTTGCGAGCACGATCGATATTTTCTGGACCATCTCCAAAGCTGGGCCAAGATTACAGACCAGCTCTACATCTGGCATTATGTTACGAATTTCGCGCATTACCTGTTGCCCTTCCCGGACTTCGACGAACTTGCCGCCGACATTCCCATGTACAAAAAAAACGGGGTGGTGGGGATTTTCCTGGAAGGGGATGCATCCCCGGGCGGGGGCGGGGAAAACGCCGAGCTTCGCTCCTACGTGATGGCGCGTCTGCTGTGGAATCCGAATATCAATGTTGACGAAACCGTTAACGAGTTCATGGCCGCCTACTATGGCAACGCCGCGCGAATAATGCGCGCCTATTTCGACTTGCAGCATCGGCAGTTGAGGCTGCCTCCGCAAGGAAAAGGCCAGCACATGTGGATCTTCAACCACCCTGGCGCGCCGTATCTGTCCCCGGACTTTCTCGCCCAGGCGACCAAGCTCCTGGATGAGGCTGAATCCACCGCCGCCGATGAGGCCACACGGAAAAGGGTGCAAAAGGCCCGGCTTTCCATTGACTATGTGAAATTAATTCACTCGAAGGCCTTCATCGTGCGAGACGGTTGGTACGCGCCCGAGAATCTCGATCAGCTTAAAGAAAACTTCCACAAGGTCTTAAATGACGCCCGCTCCTTCGGCATCACCGCATTTCGTGAAGGAGGACGGCTGGAAGAGGACGAAATGGTATTCGCCAAGTACATAAAACCTTATCGGGTGGCAACCTTGGAGAGTCCCGCGTTGCGCGTCATCGTGGCGCCGGAACTGAGCGGCCGAATCATCAGCGTCATCGACAAAGTCACCAGCACCGACGTCGTGCATCATCCTGACCCGGGCGAGCGCTTGTATCCCGACCTCAGCGGCTTGGGCGTGTTTGTGTTCGCTGACTACATTCTGGGCAAGCCCTACGACGCCGTTTGGGAATTGGAGGCGCAACCGGGGCCACTGGAGATTCATCTCACCGGGACATGTCCTAATGGACTGAAGATGCAGCGCACCATCCGGCTCCTCACGGATAGGCCCGTCGTCCACACGGAAACCACTTTGGAAAACACCGGCAGCTCTGCCCTTGACGCCGTGCTCAGCTCCCGGTGCGACGTTGTCCCCAAACACCTCGAGGAGTCAGCGATTATCTTCGGCAGCCAAGCGGGAAAATCCGTGCAGAAAGCAGTGTTGTCGCCCGGCGAAGAACCCACAGGTTCGCAGTGGTATGCGGGTTCGGACCAACCGGACGGCGAGTGGACCCTCACGGGAGTGGGGGCGGAAATGGCGGTCGTCAATAGTTTCCCCAAGGATCAAGCGACACGCTGCTATGTGAATTGGACGGGTAAAGCCGATAGCCGGGTGACCATGACCCTGTATTCAGCCAAGCGCACCCTCGCGCCGGGCGAGGCTTTGAAGCTGGAGGCCGATTACGAAATAAGCAAATCGAGAGGCGCATGATGAAAACCAATCGTAGAAGATTCCTTCAAGCCACCGCAGCAACGGCGACGGCCGGCGTTCTGCCCGCCGAGATGCGGTCCAGTTCGGACGGCGGCAATTTGGACGGGTTCCAGATCGCCAAGCGCCACGCCATCGTTCGTGATCTGCCCACCCCGGATTTTTTCGAAGGAATGCTGCTGGGCAATGGCGACATCGGGATTTGCATCACGGTGCGGCCTGACGCGCTGGGTCTGCATCTGGGCAAAGAAGACTCCTGGGACATTCGCGTGAGCGAAGACCATTATCAGCACGTGCTGCCGTTCGACGAACTGCTGAAACTCTGGGAGCGCGCCAGTGAGGAGGCAAAACGCCTGGGCAAGCCCGACATGCTCGACCTCGAATCCAATATCGACTTTTTCCGTGACTACACCAAAAAGGTGGACTCATCCTACCGGAAATCGTGGCCACGCCCGTGGCCGTGCGGCATCGTGTGGATTCATTGGGACTCACGCCAAGTGCGCGTGCGGCGGCAGACTCTCGATCCCTCGAACGGCATGTTCACACTCGAAGTTGAGCACGACGATCTTCGCGGCCATCGGCAAAAGGTGACGATGTGGTGCTTCGTGAATTGGAATTCGGGCCACGTGCTGGTTTGGAGCGATGCGCCGGCGCCCATCGTCTCCATCGCCTACTTTCCGAACATCGACGTGCAAGCCCAACTTCCCCCACCGGAGCTTGATGGCGGTGCCCGCGAAGGCTTCGCCGAATTCTTCGGCTACCAACACTTTCCCGCCACCGTACCCACGGAAGACAATCCGAATCCTGCGCGCACGGATAAAGATCGTAATTTTGCGCTCTGCGGCCACGTCGCGGGCGCGTGGTCAATCGAGGGCCTGGCGGAAACTCAGGAACGCCTGAAGAAACTGGAACCGGGCAGCAAGGCGGCCGGCGAAGCGCGTGGCCCCTTCTCCGTGTTCCTCCGCAGCCAAAAAGCGCAGCCTCTCCGGCTGGACCTCACGCTCTTCACGCCTCGCGACCACGCGGACAACGTCGCCTTCGCGAAGCAAGAAGCGGCGCGCCTTTCGCAGATTTTCCCGCAAAAACTCGCGCAGGAAACGGAAGTTGCATGGAGAAGTTTTTGGTCACGCTCGGCGGTGGAGTTTGAAGACAAGGAACTGGAAAAGATCTGGTACCACAACCAGTATTTCCTGGCTTGCTGCCTGCGCGAGGGCAAGGTGGCGCCGGGACTGTTCGGCAATTGGACCAGCGGCAAGATCGGCACCGCCTGGCATGGCGACTATCACATGAACTACAACACCCAGCAAGTTTTCTGGGGACTCTTCTCCAGCAACCACGTAGACCAGAATCTTCCCTACGTGGAGCTCGTCGAGAATCTTCTTCCCCTCGCCCGCAACTATGCACGGGAGAAGATGGGGATGCCTGGCGCGTTTTTCCCGCATTCCGCTTACCCCGTACCTAGCCAAGTGGTGGCCTATCCCGCGCCGCCGTGGGGTTACGAGGTTTGTGAAACGCCGTGGACGGTGCAGAGCCTCTGGTGGCATTATCAGTACACACTCGACCAGGATTTTCTCCGCCGCGTTTATCCTCTGCTGCGCGCCGCCACCGATTTCATCGTCGCTTTTGTCAGGAAGGAAGCCGATGGGAAGTACCACATCGTTCCCAGTGCCTCGCCGGAAAACTGGGGCTGCACTGTGGACTTCCGGCTCAACAAAGACTGCATCATGGATTTGGCATTGTCGGAATTCCTCCTCGACGCCATGCTGGAGGCATCGCGCATTCTCGAGCGCGATGAGAGCGAGCGCGCCAAGTGGACCGAGGTGCGCGAGAACTTGGCGCCCTACCCGAAAATTCAGGGACCTGACGGCGAAGTGTGGCTCGACGTGCTGAACGCGCCGGCCGAGCATGTGTACAACATTCCCGTCACCCTTGCGCCCGTCTTTCCCGGCGACCAAGTGGGAATCGGCCGCCATGAGGAACACCTGGAAATCGCCCGGCGCACGGCCCGCACGACTCGTTTGGAAGGCGGCAACGATGTTGTCTTCCAACCCTTGATCCGCGCGCGCCTGGGGATGCTGGACCTCGCCTGGTTCAAGAATGAGGTTCGATATTGCCGGTCGTCCAATGGCGTCGCCAACGATCGCGTCCGGCAAATCGATGGCCGGTACTCTGACAATACTAATTTCGACTTCATGATGCGCATGGGAATCTGGACGGAAAACCTGTCCTTACCGGCGGTGCTCAATGAATGCATGGTTCAGAGTTACACGGGCACGCTCCGCCTCTTCCCCAACACCCAGGGTCTGGGACGCGCGCGCTTCCGCAACCTGCGCTCCGCCGGAGCCTTTCTGCTCAGCGCCGCGTACGATGGCAAAACGGTTTCAAATGTGACGCTGTTCAGCGAAAAAGGAGCAACGGCCAAGTTGGAAAATCCCTGGCCCGGGAGACAACTCAGGATCACGCTGGTGGGGCGCCAGCAGCCGCTCACGGTTTCGGTAAAGGGCAGCATCGTGCAATTTCCCACTGAGCCCGGTGAGCGGTATCGGATTGAACCAGCGTGAACGAGCTTTGAGGCGCGTCATCGGTCGTGCATGCCCGGCCAAAGCATCGGGGTCTTGGCGCTGACTCCACACGGGCGGGACCCCGATTTATCGGGGCGGCTGCCCGCGCCTGGAGTTTCTACATTTGTGGAAGGCTTCATGATCGGTCAGGTTCCTGGTCCGGGAATCCGCATGCGACAAGAAGCGCCCGGCGCACTTCAGGCCATCTCGATTCCGGGAGACTGCAAAGGGCTGTTCCGATACGGTTACGTTGGGCAAGGGATAGATGATCAAAGTTGAGGGCGCAGACAACCGGCATTCCATCATCCGGCGACAGGACAACTTCTGTTGATAATCCCCGGATCGTGCGCGTCACGGGCACGACGATGATTTCGTGCAAGTGATCCATCACCTCGTTCCGGGTCAGGATGAGGACGGGGCGACGTTTGTCCGGTGGTTGAAATGTGTACCAACGGATTTCGCCCCGGTTCAACGGACTTCCTCCCAACCTTCAGCGTCCCACGCCAACAGGTCCTCGTCACTCGAGAACTCCTTGTTTCGGGGAGGCAGGGCACGATATAGATCTCGATCGTCGGCAGTGGGCGGTGCGCTGATGAAGCGAAGAAGGCGGAGACGCTCGTCGGGCGATAAGCAATCGACCAAGGGGAAAATATCTTCGGCGCTCAGGTGTTTTGGCATCAGACCTATTTTACCAGCTAATCATCGAACGAGCACGCCTGGATGAAAAGCCGCGGAGGAGCGCAACCCTCGCGCTACCGACTTCGCCTCAAATTCCTCCGCGGCCATTTCTCATTGCCCGCCAATGGACAGGTCGAAATTCCGATCCGACGAGCCGCAAAGGAAAGCAAACTGCGCTTACCTTTGCCCTACCGGCTTGACTTGGGGTCGTACAATTCCTGTTGAGTCCATCAAATCCTGAGAGTTACCCCGCAATGGAAGCAGGGACTACCGATCATGTTTGGAGCCTGAGGGAACTGTTTTATCATATGATCCACACCCCACAAGAGGCGTTAATCGATTCATGTTTTCGGGAGGCAATTAGGAGGTGAGCGGATGGTAGACCCTGAGGTCGGGAAAGTTCAGCTTTCCTCTTCGGTGACGGTCAGGTGTTACCTCGAAATGGAACGCTGCAAAGAAACAAAACGGCTTGCTCGGTTCATAGAGGAGCGTCTTTCGGAGCGGTACATCACTCCGTTGGAGGCCGTTTGTAAGGAAAAAAAGAATGGCTTCCTGATGATGGCTGCGAGTTGCCTGCTGATCGAAACACTGGTGTCATTCCATGAGGGCTGGGTGACCACAGACTGCGGGCTTACAAGAAGCAATATTCGGGACCCATGCAAGCCTCTCAATTCCAAGCGGAATACAATATCGTGCGGCGAAGTCGCGATTTGCTACTTCTTTGAACGGGAATCATCATTTGCTTGTTTTCGAGGCTACGGGACCGAATTCTACAAAAATGTGAGATGCGGAATCCTCCACCAAGGCGAAACCCGCAGCGGTTGGAAAGTCCGGAGATCTGGCCCGCTTTTCGAACCGTCGAAACCCAGGATTAACGCGACGAAATTCTTGGCGGCGGTGAAGGCCGCCGTGACAGCATATGCTCGGAAGTTGGAGGCCGTACCGTGGGAGGATGATCTGTGGAGGAACTTCCGGCAGAAAATGGACGCCGTGATAAATAACTGCAAAGGGTAAGCGCCTAATCAACGGTCAGTGCTTTCCTAACGGTTAGGGCCACTTCCTGAAATAGTACCCATGATGCCAGACGGCATAAGAAGTGCGTCGGCCCTAGTGTTTCGTTTTTTTCAAGAGGCGTTCGTAGGCCCTCCGATAACCGGGGTTTTTCATGTCGAGTTCGTAAGCTGCGCGATATTCCTGCAAGGCACCTTCGGGGTTGCGCGTGTGCTCGAACGCAAAGCCAAGGCTGTAGTGCGCTTCGGCATTATTCAGGTTCAGGCGCAGCGCCTGCTTCTCCTCGGCGATCTCCCCGTCCCAGTTCCCCTTGTTCCCGAGTGCCATGCCGAGGTCGACGTGCGCCATATCATTATTTGCGTTAAGGCGCAAGGCTTCGCGCTCTTCGTCGATCTCCCCGTCCCAGTTCCGCTTGTTCCCGAGCACTGCACCGAGAAACATATGTGCACGATCATTGCTCGCGTTTAGGCGCAGGGCTTCCCGCTGTTCCATGATCGCTCCATCGTAATCACCTTTAATCGCCAGCGCAGCACCAAGGTTGGAATGAAGGAGGTCAGAATTTGGGTTTAGGCCCAGCGCCAGACGATCTTCCGCGATTGCACCGTCCAGATCGCTTTTGCTCGCGAGCGCAAAGGCCAACTGGCCATGCGACACAAAGTTATTGGGGTTGAGCCTTATCGCTTCTTTCTCCTCGGTGATCGCGCCGTCTAGATCGCCTTTGGTCCCGAGTGCCAAGCCGAGGTTGATGTGCGCCATCTCGTTTTTAGGGTTGAGCTTTATCGCCTCCTTCTCCTCAGCGATCTCGCCGTCCCAGCCCCCCTTGTTCCCGAGTACCGCGCCGAGGTCGACGTGTGCCACGTCGTTATTGGGGTTGAGCCTTATCGCTTCCTTCTCCTCAGCGAGCGCGCCGTCCCAGTCTCCCTTGTTCCCGAGTGCCATGCCGAGGTCAACGTGTGCGCCATCATGGTCTGGGTTCAGGCGCAAGGCCTCGCGCTCCTCCCTAATCATTCCATCCACGTCACCCTTACTAAACCAAAGCACCTCACCAAGGCCGAAGTGCACGTCTGGGTCCTGGGGGGCCAGACGAACCGCCGCCCGATATTCAGGTTCTGCGTCAGCAAATCGGCCGACTTTCAGGAATTCCGCACCGCGCGCCACGTGCCGCCGCACCTCGTCTTGCCGGGCTGCGAGCGTCGGGTCAACGTTTATTGGCTTCGTCACCTTGGCGTTCTTGAGGGCGTTACTTAGTTCGTCCTCGCCCCCAGCCAAGCGGACTTCCTGAAGGTATTCATCCGTAGGCTCAAAATCGATTCCACGTTCCTGCACCAGCATGGCAATACGGTGATTACGAACCTGCCCCGTGAGCAAGGCGAAAACCTGCACCTGGTTGATTGGCTTCTTCGCGCTCGGGGACGCAGAGGGCTTGACCGCACGCAGCACTTTAAGAAATGCCTCGCTCGCGCCCGCGGCCTTGAGGGTTTGGAGAAAATCGTCCGCTGGCGCGAAATCAATCCCGCGCTGTTCAATCAGCTTTGCGCCGGATTCGTCTCCAAATCCATCGCGCACCAAGGCTTGCACTTGGTCTTGTGTCATGGGCTTCTGTTGCGTCCAGGCAGGCAGGGCAAACAACAACCCCGTCGCCAGTATGAGGAAGGTCAGCGTTTTGCAGAATCTCATTGCCACCTCGCGCGGCTGTCGTGGACTGCGAGAAATCTTTGGGGCGGATTGTGCCACACATGGACGGAACAGTTGCGGTTGGATGAGCGTTCTCCATTGCGCTACCGGCCCTGCGTAGGAGAAACGTTTGGGATGCGGAAAATCGGCAAGGGATTGCGCAGAGCAAAGCTCTGCGCAATCCAACCCACGATCCAACCCACAATCCAACCCACGGGAACCCGGGGAAAGCGGGGGCGCGGAGGGATTGGGCAGGGCGAGCCCAGCCCCTACGCGACGCGCGCCCTTCCGCCCGCCGGTTCCCTTCACCTCTTCGGGCGGACATGTTGTCCGCCATGTAGGTACCGTAAGCTAGGCTCATTTTGTTGTTGACAAAGCCTATGGTGGTATATATACTTATCTAGTTGGTAGAAGCTAGAAGCTAGCCAGGGTTATTCATGAATTTGAAGGAAGGCAGTGGGTTCTCACAGAGTTCACGGAGGCAAGGCGCAGAGAACACGGAGAGGTCTCCGTGGATTCCTCCTTGCCCTCTGCGGTCACACGGTTCGACAATTCCATGGATGAAGTGCTCCGTGACCTCTGTGTTAAATTTTCTTATTGTTATTTTCGCCGGATGTGCCGCCTTATCAATGCTTTCGGGGCGGTCCGGGAGGGGATCCTGCAAAAAAAGATGTTAACAAAAATACGTTCGAAGCTGTTATGTGTATGAAAACAAACAAAATTCGGACAAAATGCCCGGAAAAGATTCGGACATTTATGTCTTAGATTCGGACATTTTAGGCTAACCGACACGAATTTTGCAGAAATTCGGGGTGAATTTACGTAGTATATTGCAGGGGTTAACTCCAAAAAATACCACGAGGTGCAAATGCTGCTCCCTTTAACACCGGTCCGGTTGAAGCGGCACGCGGCGCGACTGTTTGGCCGCAAAGTGGGCGTCGTGTGCGGCGAGGATCGATTCACCTATCGCGAGTTCAACGAACGCGCTGACCGGCTTTCTGCCGCCCTCTTGCGTCTGGGAGTGCAAAAAGGCGACCGCGTCGCTTACCTGAGTTTCAATTGCCATCGCTTGCTGGAGGCCTATTACGGTGTGCCGCAGATCGGCGCCATCCTGCTGGCGATGAACATCCGCCTGTCCCCGGAAGAGTTGGCCTACATCCTGCATGACGCCGCCCCGCGCGTGCTCTGCTTCGATCCCGAACTCATCCCACTGGTGGAGGCCCTGCGCCCGCGCGTGCAGTCGGTTGAGCGCTACATCTCCTTGCGCGATGTCAAACCGGCCTGGGCGCAGGAAAAGTTCTATGACGAGTTGCTGGCGGCCGCCGAACCCGCCGAGATCGATTTCCGCCAGATTGATGAGAACTCCGTGGCCGAACTTTTTTACACCAGTGGCACAACCGCGTATCCCAAAGGGGTCATGCTCACGCACCGCAATCTCTACCTGCACGCCTTTTATACCGCCGTGGGCATGGGAGCTTCTGATCACGATGTGCATCTCTACACGGTGCCGCTCTTCCACGTGAACAGTTGGGGCGCACCCCACATTTTCACCCTGTTGGGCGGGCGGCATGTGATGCTGCGGAAGTTTGACCCGACGACGGTCCTCGAACTCGTCCAGCGTGAGCGCGTCACGCGCCTGCAAATGGTTCCCGCCATGACCATCGCGCTGCTGAATCACCCGGATTTTTCCCGCTACGACTTGACCAGTGTGCGTGAAGTCATGATCGGTGGCGCGCCCGCCAACACTGCCCTCATGCAGGAAGTGGAAAAGAAAATCCCCGGTTGTACCGCCATGGGAGGCTATGGTCTGACGGAGACCTCGCCCGTCATCACCCTCGCCCACATCAAGGAACACCTCGCGGATGACCCCGAGGAGGAGAATCTCCGCCGCAAGGCGACCGCAGGTTACGCACTGGCGGGAAGCGAAATTCGCGTGGTCGATCTCGATGGACGTGACGTGGCGACCGACGGCCAACAGGTGGGCGAGGTCGTGGTGCGCGGCGACGTAGTGATGGAAGGTTACTGGCATCAGCCGGAAGCCACCGCCGCCGCCATTCGCGACGGTTGGTTTCACACCGGCGATTTGGCCACCCTCGATGAGGAAGGTTACGTCCTCATTGTCGATCGCGCCAAGGACATGATTCTGACCGGCGGCGAGAACGTGGCCTCGGCGGAAATCGAGCGCGTACTTTACGAGCACCCCGCCGTCCTGGAATGCGCGGTCATCGCCATCCCCGACGCGCAATGGGGAGAAGTCGCCAAGGCCGTCATCACCCTGAAGGCGGGCCGAGAAGCGAGCGATGCCGAAATCCTGGACCATTGCCGAAAGCATCTGGCGGGATTCAAGATTCCCAAATCGATTGAATTTGCAGACGCTCTGCCGAAAGGCGGGACGGGAAAAATCCTGAAAAAAATCCTGCGCGAAAAATATTGGGCGGGCCAGGAGCGACGCGTCCACTGACCTGTTACAATCACGCCTTATGCCCTCTCCACCTGGTGCCATCGGCCCCGTCATTCAAGAGGCGGAACCGCTGAAGCCCTACACGACTTTCAAGATCGGCGGACCCGCGCGGTATTTTGCCCGCGCTGCTTCGATGGAGGAATTCCGTGGGGCCTTGGACCTGGCCGGCAAGCACTCCCTGCCGCTTTTCGTCCTCGGGGGAGGCAGCAACATCCTGGTGAGTGACCGCGGCTATGAGGGCGTCGTGGTGCATCCGGCTTGCCGTAGGATCGAAATCCGGGATGAAGACGCCGAGGCTGTGACCCTGGAAGTGAACGCCGCAGAAACTTGGGACGACGTGGTGCAACATGCCGTGGAGCGCAACTGGTGGGGAATTGAAAGCCTCTCTCACATTCCCGGACAGGCGGGAGCGGCCCTTGTCCAGAACATCGGCGCGTACGGCCAGCAGGCGAGCGACGTTGTGCAGTCGGCGCGGGTTATGGAAATTTCGACCGGCGCGTCCCATGTACTTAGCGCCGCCGATTGTGGCTTTGGCTACCGGCGCAGCATCTTCAACACGACCGCGCGAGGCAAACTGATCATTGTGGGGCTTACACTTCGCCTCGCCAAGCACGGACGCCCCCAGCTTGATTATCCGGACGTGCGGGCTTACTTCCAGGAGCGCGACATCAAGCAGCCTTCCCTCACCGAAATCCGCCAGGCGATCATCTCCATCCGCGACCGGAAGTTCCCCTTCCCGCGCGAGGAGCGAGGCGGGAATGCCGGCTCATTCTTCAAGAATTTATCGCTTCTCGAAAGCGAATACGCGGTGCTGCGCGAGAGGGTCCAACGCAATTTTCCGCCGCGAGAGCTGGCGCGGCTGGAAAAGATGCGGAAGCGTTTCCCCTCAGCGGACCGGATCAAGATTCCCACGGCTTTCTTGATCGAAATCTGCGGCCTCAAGGGGCATCGCATCGGCGGCGCGCAGGTGAATGAGACCCAGCCGCTGGTGCTCCTCAACCAGGGCGGCGCGACGGCGCAGGACGTGATCGCCCTGGCCCAGCACGTCCGGAAAACGGTGCGGGCGCGAACCGGCATGGCCCTCGCCATTGAGCCGGAGCTGGTGGGCTTTACCAAGCGGGAAATGGCGGAAATCAACAATCGGTAGGTGGTAGGTAGTAGGTGGTAGGTAGGTTTCCTCCTTCGCCCCTCGGGCGAGAGCGGGGACGCTTAAGGACGACACATGCTGAATACTTCATTTCTTCCCGGCCTCAGCGCTATGCAATGCGCAAACCAGCTTTTTGCTCGTCACTCGTTACTTGTCAGTCGTCACTCGGTCGACCTGGCGTTTTTGTGGCCTCAGCCTCTGGCGCCAGCGCATAGTCTGGGAATTTCCGCGCTCATCGCCACCCTGCCGCTGGCCGTGGTCCTGATTTTCATGGGCGGGCTGCGCAAAAGCGGAGCACTGTCCGCCGCGCTCGGCTTGGCGACGGCGTTCCTCCTGGCCATTTTTGTATGGGGCATGCCGCTGCCCTTGGCGGTATTGAGCGGGTTGTATGGATTTGCGTATGCCGTCTGGCCGATCCTTTGGATGGTCTTTGCGGGTCTGTGGCTCTACAATCTTTCGGTCGACATTGGCAATTTTGATTTATTGCGCCGATGGATGAGCGAAAACGCCCTCGGCGACCCCTGCGTTCAAGTCATCCTGGTAGCATTCTGTTTCGGCTCTTTGCTGGAAGGCACGTCCGGCTTTGGCACTCCCGTCGCTGTGGCAGGTTTTTTGCTGGTCGGCTTGGGTTTCAAGCCGCGCCAGGCTATTACCCTCGCCCTGATCGCCGACACCACGCCGGTGGCCTTCGGCGGGCTTGGAATCCCCATCGTAGCGTTAGCCGGCGTGACCGGCCTGAGCCTCATGAAGCTTTCCGCCATGGTGGGGCGGCAGCTATTTTTTCTCTCCCTGATCCTGCCTGCCTACCTCGTTTGGGTCGTCGCCGGCCGCAAGGGATTGAAGAGGGTATGGCCGATTGCACTTGTAGGTGGCGCGAGCTTCGCGCTGGCTCAGTTCGTCTGCTCGAATTACTGGGGACCTTACGTGGTGGGCATCGTCTCCGCGATGTTCTCGGCCGTCTGCGTGGTTTGGCTTCTGCGGGTGTGGAAGCCGGCGCCACCGCCCTTGGACGCAGACCCGGCGAGAGTCGAGAATCCACCTACGCCCGAAGTAGGCCTGACCGCCAGACAATCACTCGCCGCCTGGGCGCCCTGGGTGCTGCTTGCAGCAGTGATGGTTGCCTGGTCTTACTGCCACCTCTTCACCGCCGGCCAGAAGAGCCTCCTTGTTCCTCACCTGCACAACGCGGTCTTCCTCACGCTCTACAACAAACCCTATGCCGCCGTTTTCCCCTTTCAACCCCTGGCGGCGGGAACCGCGGGCGTCGTGGCGATGTTCCTGACCGCCCTGCTTTTCCGCACCCGGCCGCGGGCCATTCTCGAATCCGGAATGAAAACCCTCCGCCAGCTCCGCATGGCCGGGTTGACCGTTGGGCTGATTGTTGCCCTGGCGTATCTTTACAACTACTCCGGCATGGCCTATACGCTGGGCGCGTTCTTGGCAGGGCTGGGAAAACTCTTCCCCTTGGTCAGCGGGTTCCTGGGTTGGATCGCCTGTTTTTTGAGCGGCAGCGATACCGCCGCCAATCTCCTTTTCGGAAACCTTCAGGTGGCTGCCGCTCATCAGATCGGTGTGAACCCCATCCTGCTGGCCGCCACCAATTCTTCCGGGGCAGTAACCGGAAAGATGATCTCTCCGCAGAATATTGCCGTAGGAGTGACAACCGTCGGCCTGGTGGGACATGAAGGCGACGTGGTGCGGTCCACGCTCGGCCACAGCTTGCTGCTGGCGCTACTGCTCAGCCTGATCGCCTTCGCGCAGGCTTACTGGCTGAGGTGGATGATTCCGTGAGCGGGTGTAGCGCGGACCTGCTCCGAAAATTTCGTTCACGCGGCGACGCCGGTTTGGAGGGTAACCTTATGGCCGAGTGCTTCGAGACGCTTGACGTAGTAGCGGGTGAGGCGTTCGGTTTGCAGC
>Ga0181533_1002238_pt1 | contig 23073 bp, 24 predicted proteins | sample PEATcosm2014_Bin_45_FD_119772 | JGI IMG/M metagenome (GOLD analysis project Ga0181533, IMG submission 119772) | Peatland microbial communities from MTU Mesocosm Facility, Houghton, MI, USA - PEATcosm2014_Bin11_60_metaG | ecosystem: Environmental > Terrestrial > Soil > Wetlands > Peat | place...
TCCCTATACCAGAAATGACCTCCACAAAGGAGTCAGCCCCGAAGCCAAATAGCGCTATGGCGCCGTCTTCATAGGCGAAAAATACCGATACAATACCTTCGATAAAGTTGTAAAAGATGGTGATGAGAGATAGGGCGTTTGCCCATTTGTAAAAGGTTTCTCTACGACCATCTGAAAGGAAAGGGATCGTTTCCATGTTTTATGTTAGCACTTTTCTCGACATGATTTAGCAGTCATTTCATCGAATTACATGGTACTGTTTTTAGTAATGGCTTATTTAAGTGCATTCATAGTTATGGCTCCCAAAAGGAGGCCTGCTAACAGTATCTCTTGTTGCAAACCTCTATATTGCAGCCGCAGGTCAGCTCAAAAAATGACATTCCGACACATTTTGACAACCTTGACTTTTTTTTATTGACATAAAATTTTTATGGGGTTAAGATGTCAAGAGAGTAATAAACAAATCCGGTCTACGAGGAGGTGAGGTCAATGGACGATGGCCCTGGAAATAAGCGCAACTACATATTGGCCGCACGGATGCTTGTAAGAAAGGGAACCTCCTGTTCATTGCTCACCTTCGTTTCAAGCCTCTCCTAATCATTTCCCTTTCCTTCTGCATTAAGGCCTGCGGCCAAATACAGTAACGGCTTTCGCTGCTTTAATGTTATGAAGGAGGTGAAGTGTCATGATTTACATCCACAATGTGCCCGGAAGGGTAAGGATCAAAAACGATGTTTTAAAAAGGAATCCGGGTTCCGTTGATGAAATCCGGAAGGCCTTGAGCACAATCAGCGGCATCGGTACGGTGGACATTAATCTTACCACCGGCAGCATACTCGTTCACTATAATCCCAAAATCACAAATTGTGAGGAAATCGCCAGACTTTTGGAGAACCGCGGTTTTTTTGAGTCTTCTAAGGCCATAACGAATGACGAGTATTTTAAGGAAAAGATTTCTAAAGTTGTGGAACCCCTGTTAATGGCAGTAACAGGGGCGTTTGTCTAAAAAGAAACTGAAAACAAGAACTAATCAGTTTTGACCTGCATTCAAAAGGAGGTGATGTCTGTGGACGATGGCCCTGGAACTAGTAGCGACACCAGAATATTAAATATACGCTTGCTGGAAAGAGTGGGGGCCTGTTCATTGCACATTACCGCCCTTAATCTCTTCTGTTACTCTATTACCTCTTCTTACGGTGATATATAAGTCCCCACTTCTGCAAGCGGCACATCTTCGGGAATATGCATGTGCGCATGACTTATTGCAAAAACACTGTACAAGAAGGAGGTCGAACATGCTCAACTCACAAGCCATAACAAAGACAATAAGAGATTGTCTGGCAATTTTTTCCGTCATTATTTTATTAACTATCTCACAATCAGCTTTTGCTGATACCGACAGCGGCCAATCTCCCGTGGATGAAACCCAACTCGGTCAGAAATCGAAACAAGAGTTGCTTGATATTATGCAACGTTTTATTACACTGCATCCGGTACATTATTAATCCCGGATATAACCGTGATCGCGGTCCGGCTGACGTGTATGGCTTGCGTTTCCGGCTGAGCTATTGATGACAAAGGAGGATAAGCAATGACCATATCTACTCGACTGTATTATCAATATCGCAAGATTATTAAAGCTATTATGCTTTTCCTGATGATTTCAGGACCAGGGATCATTGTCATGATTGCAGACAATGACGCCGGCGGCATTACAACATATGCGGCAACGGGCGCGAAGTACGGCTATAACCTGATCTGGGTGATCATAATCCTTATCCCAGTCTGCTATTACGTCCAGGAGATGACGGTACGATTGGGCGCAGTGACCAAGCGGGGTCACGCAGAGACGATCTTTGCGGGATTTGGCCCTTTCTGGGGATGGTTTTCACTTCTCGATCTCATCCTTGTCAATTGGCTGACGATGGTGACCGAGTTCATCGGCATGACTGCTGCCCTCAATATCTTCGGCATACCGCCATACCTGACAGTAATAGGCATGTGTGTGGTAATGGGGATCATGGTACTGAACGGCAGTTATTGGACTTGGGAGAAAATCACCCTGCTCTTTTGCGCTCAATTACCTCTATGTTGTCGATCATGACGACCGGCTCCATGGTGTAGTCAGTCTCTCCGAGCTCTTAATGGCACATCCGGAAACACACTTAAAAGACATCATGACCACCGACGTCGTCAGCCTCAATAATGATGACACTATTGCTGAGGCGTCGACACAGTTTTTGCGTTACGGCTTTCGTGCGCTACCGGTAACAACCGGGGATGATGTGATTACCGGAGTGGTCACCTATCGTGATATCATGAATCTCAAGCACAGGTTTGTATAGAGCATCCTTTCCGGCGTGTCTGCAGATGACACTTTCAGATGTTTGCAGACAGGGTAGATCATGGCAATGAAAAAAGGGAAAGGGGTTATGAAAGAAAGGAACTATGAATGCAGTGTGCAAAGAGCACAAATATTAAAATCGGCAACTACGGAGCCGGAGAGAAAGATTTTTGGACAGGATATATAATGGGCTTGGACAGGCATTTTATAGGAGAGGAAAGAGTCTCGAATGTTGAGCACGAAAAATGGTTAAAATACGCGGGTTACGGGACACAGTCTTTGTGTTTTGCAAACCTGTGAAAGCGCGGAGTATCAGGTGCAGCCAATATTTTCCTGCGAATAACAATACTGAAATGGAATTCACAAAGAGGTTCTGGGTAGGATTAAACATTGTACAAAGTTCCCCTGGCGACGCAGAATTAATAATTATTATACTATAGAGGCTATGAAAGTCCTTCTGATATCTGAAAACAGAAATATTAGCCTTGTTGCGCCGTTCCCCCTCGGACTAGCCTTTGTCGCGGAATCTCTGAGACGCTGCGGTCATGAGGTGGTAGTGCTCGATTTTATGTTTCTCGAAGACTGGAAAGAAAGGCTGCGAGCCACCCTCAGTGACTTTCTCCCCGATGCCGTTGGGTTATCCATCCGCAACATTGATAACCAGGACATGGGCGACCCGGTCTTTTTCCTCACCAGTGATCTGGATGTTGTTTCTGAAATTCGCGGGCACAGCAGCGCCCCTGTCATTTTGGGCGGCTCAGGATTTAACATACATCCGGCCGGCTGTCTCCGCTTCCTCGGTGCGGACCTCGGCATCTACGGAGAGGGAGAAGAGGCATTGCCTCTGCTTCTCGATGCCATGCAGGATGGGAAATTTGAGAAGGTCCGGGGTGCGGTCTGGAAAAAAGATGATCAAATCATAATTAACAGTCTCCGATATCTTTCGAACCCGGACCAATGGGTATCGCCCGCATACGGCGACTTCGATGTAACAGCCTATCACGAATTTTCGGGTGAGATGCCGGGCTGTATCACCGTGCAAAGCAAAAGGGGCTGCCATATGAAATGCATATACTGCTCAACACCGCTGCTCGAAGGAAAACAGTGCCGCTCGCGTGACCTGCGCCGGTGTGTAAGTGAAATGGCATTGCTAAACAGGGAAAAGAATATCCGGCGTTTTTACGTAGTGGACAATGTCTTCAACTTTCCCATCTCCCAGGCAAAAGATTTCTGCAGGGAGATTATCGCACAGGGCCTTGAAATCGGTTGGCAGGCGATACTGAACCCGGCTTTCTGTGATGAAGAACTCTTTGAGCTAATGGGGAAGTCCGGCTGCAGGTTCATCAGTCTCGGCAATGAGTCAGGCCACGAACTGCTTCTCAGGAACCTCCGGAAGGGTTTTACGCTTGCAAATGTGAAAAAAGCTGCAAGGCTTGCAAGGGCCAATGGCATCAGATACGGCTGCTTTCTTCTGTTCGGAGGGCCTGGAGAAACGGAGGAGACCGTTAATCAGAGTATAGAATTCGTGGATAAACTTTCTCCCGATCTCGTGACACTCAAGGCGGGGATACGCATATACCCGGGGACTCAACTGGAATCCATTGCCAGGGATGAAGGGATGATTGGAAAAGGCGAGGATCTGCTGCATCCTGTTTTTTATCTATCACCAGCGGTCCGGGAGTGGATCCGTGATTACATGAGAAAAGCGGTCATTCATCGGGAGAATTGGAAGCTTTAAGGAAATGATCAAGGCGACATGCACGACACGCAGCAGCGTACAGGTTTGAAAAGCATGCAAAAAGCTGGAGATGATGGGGCAGCGCTCGAGTGCAACCGTATTTATGAATTGAAGTGCTTATCCTGCCCCATCACAAACAGCGGAGCATGGTTGGAGGTAAAAAAGGGCGGCTCCCTTCTTATAATCGGCGCAATTGCCGGATGCCGTTTAAAAACACCGTCCAGATACTGTTTTACCCGCTTTCTGTTCCATCCCATCGGATGCCTGTAATCGGTATACAGGGACAGGTCTCCTTCATAAAATGTGCTTGTGCCTAATGCAGCAGCATCGGGACTGTTTATCGGCATATTAAACAGAGCGATATTCAGGTAACCGATTTCCCTGCTGTGCGCAACCGTAAAATCCAATGTCTTTAGCGCCTCAGTTTCCGACTCATACGGGGTACCGAATAGCAGATAGATGTAAGTCGCGATCCCGGCTTCAGCGAGTGTTTTCAGCACGCGGGACACTGTTTCCAAATTAATACCCTTCTGCATGTGGTCGAGCACTCCCTGGTCCCCTGACTCAATCCCCAGCTTGAGCATGACACAGCCGGAACGCCTCAGAGATTCACAAAATAAGCGGTCGGCCAATTCCTCTCCAATTCTGGCAAAGCCGTACCAAGGCACATCCGGCGGAGTATCAGATAATGATTTCATGAGAGACGGGCTGACAGCATTATCAAGCAAATGGAGGAGCACCGGCCTTGCCTTTCCTTCCCGGACGGTCATGTCCGCAATTTCCCTCCGCGCCAGTTCGGCAGGTATAGGCCAGTACGAGTTCCCTTCAGCGCTCTCAGGGCAGAACGAGCATCGGCGCCAGTAACAGCCTTCCGAAGCGCTGTAGGGAAGGACCAGGCCGGGCGCAATATAATCATTACCGCTTGCGAAACTGTAGTCCGGCTTATAGTGTGCATGCGGAACATCCACTCCGAACAAAGAAAGCAAAGGTCGCTCACCCGGTCCGGCAATTATGTGATCCACCAGTCCTGCAATGGGATTCCGCCCATTCCAGCCCGGACTCTTCATCCAGGAGGTCACCAGACCTCCACCAAGACAGACCGTTATCCCAGGATATTCCTTTTTCAAAAAACCGATCATTGCAAACGTGCAGAGGGCCTGGCTCAAAAAGTTGAGTGAAAATCCTACAGTATTGTCAGGTGCAGATTCAAGCACTGTCCTAAGTCGGCCCTTAAAATAAAGGTAGAAGGGATTTTCTTCCGGACTCTCCGCGGCCCTGATAAGGTGGCTGCTGTTTACCGGCGAGAGTCCATGATGCCTGTAATTCGAAAGACTCAGCACTACTTTTTCCTGGTCCCAGGATGATTCCAGGATACGGTTAATATCCGAGACCGCCCTCCGGTAGCGTTCGGGATGGCTATAGATGTCCCGTCCCCTGAGGGAAGCAAGATGGTCAGAACGTTTCCTAAAGGCGCGGTGCGTCCATGTATCAACCGATGTCTTAGGCTGGTGCAATTGATGGAGGATTCCCTCCAGGTTGGCATCCAGAACGCTGCTTTGTATCCCGTGTGCATTAAGGGCGCCCAAAAGTCTTGCTACGCCTGCAGGCGGTTCACAGGGCTTTGCAACAGGAGGATATATGAGAATCATTTGAAGAAAGAACAGCAGTAATCAGTCAGGGACGTCACTTTGAGTTTGAATTTTGAGTTACGTGCAACTTCAAACGACTCTCCCCCTTTGACCGGCTTCCATGCTTCTTCGCCAGGCAGCAATACGTCAAGTTCGCCGGAAATTATTTCCATCCGCTCTTTATCGGCAGTCCCGAATTCATATTCACCCGGAAGCATTATACCCAGCGTTTTCTTCGACCCGTCACCGAAAAGCACTGTCCTGCTCGTGACCTTACCGTCAAAATAGACATTCGCCTTCTTTACTACTGTTACGTTTTTGAATTCCGACATAAGATCTCTCCTTTTCTAATTTTCATTGTCAATTATCATTATACACCACTTCCGAGGCCATGGAGTTTTTACCATAAGAGCGACCTGAAGAGTTTTAAAAAATTGAGTCTTAAACCTTTCATAGACCAGTCAAGCTCATGCTTATCACAAAGAGAATCGAGACTATTGAGATGAAGAATTTCATCCTTTGTTGCGTCATCTATCTGACTTGAGCTGTCGATCCGTTCAATAAGCGCCTTTGCCCTTTTGATATGCTCTCTGATCATGTCCGCTTTTTCTTTCCCGAGGACCAGATATTTTTCCTTGATGTCGATGAGCAGGAGCGCCGCGTCATACGTGGCCCTGACTATATCTTCCCTTTTCATCCATTCGGTCTCGTAATTCAGCGTATATTTCCAACTCGGCATGAGCATGGCCTGCCGATGCTCTCTCAGCGTCCTGTAGAAGAAACGGTAGCCGAACTTGTGCGGCTCCTCAAAGATGCTGCTGCCGGGGTCGATGAAAGGGGCCAGGGGGGCAATCATGGGAAGGATACGCCGCGTGCCGCCGAATTTCTGTAAAAGCGTTTCGCAGTATTTCACGGTCTCCATAACCGACTCGTAATCCTGATAAGGCAAACCTATCATGAAGAATATATCGATCCTCTTGCAGCCGGCATCGAGCAGTATCGCGATCATACGTTCCATATCCCCGTTATCATAATGCTTCCCGAACTCCTTTCTGATCCTTGGATCGTGGGATTCCGGGGATATCTCGACACTGAAGTTTCCGAGACAATCTGCCGCCTTCTTTATAAAACTTTCAGGCGGAGGATTAAAGAATTCTAATGTCACCTCGTTTTCTATCCGATATTCTTTGACTGCATCCAAAAACCTTTCGGCATACTCCTTGCCGGCTTGCAGCAAGTCTCCTAATACCATGACCGGAGTGCCAGTGTACTTTGAAATCTTCCGAAGATCTTCAGCAATAAGTTCCGGCGACCTGAAGCACGGTTTTTCCCTCATGCAGAGCTTTTTGAAAGATGAGAGTGACCCTGCGCACGAGGCGCAATTGTGGTTGCAGCCCCTGCACTGGAAAACCGCCATAACAGGATAGGAGAGCCAGTACCTGAAAGGAAGATAGCCTGATGGGTCGCGGTATTTTATGCCCATCTTGATAAGATGGAGGTAATCAAAATTGACACGATCCAGATCCTCCGGCCTGTTGGAAAGCTCATTGGTGATCACTCTGCCGCCTTGGTCTCTCCACACAAGGTTCGGTACGCGATCAAAGCCTGAGCCGGATTTTATGGCCACCATAAGCATCCTCAGGGGCTCTTCTGTCGAGTCGCCCATAACTATGAAATCAATGAAAGGATATTCAGACATGATTTCGCTGTGATAATATGTGGCCGACAGCCCGCCCAGAATAACCGGCTTGTCAGGATGATTTTTTTTTATCATTTCTGCAAGGCTCAGGCTTCCGTCCACATGGGGGAGCCAATGAAGATCGACGCCAAAGGCCACCGCCTTCAGCTTTTTCACAAACTTCACGGGGTCGAAAGATTTAGCTATGAGCATCTTCATAGCAATGTTTACAATCCTGACCGATATCCCATGCCTGTGCAGATAGTCAGAAATCGTGAGAAATCCGATTGGGTAAATTTCAAATATGGAAGAGGACGGCACAACATCGCTTACAGGCCCGTAGAACCCGGGCCGCTCCCGGAAATTAAAGACACTCGGCGGATGAAGCAGGATCAGATCTGTTTGGGACATGAATGATTATAAACCAATAGAAAATATTATATACTGGGAATTAAAACCCTCGTTGTGCTTGTATATATCGCCAAGCTTCAATGTTTTCATCCTCTTTAAAATCAAAGAATTTCTCAACTCCATCATTTTTTCTGATAAGCAGCCTACAAAAGTCGCCCCATAGATTATCATGATTGCTACGGGAAGGACAAACAGAAATTTGCTCTAAGCTCTGGGTTTGGCCCCGTTTGTTCCGCTTCCAGGTTGTTGTGTAGCTGCACGTCGGATGTGCGTCATGGTTGTGGGGCGGGCCAAGACGTCATCCCTCTTGTCGGGAATCTAACAGTGAGTAGTAAATAGTTAGTAGCGAGTAGAAAAATTATAAAGGCAGCCAGTCACTACTAACTACTAGATTCCGGACAAGCCAACAGTAGGCGCCTTAAGCACCGGAATGACAAAATAAAAAAACCCATAAATCTGACGCAGGCCCCGTGAATATCGCAATTGTTGACGACAGACTCTAATGCAGCTAAAATAGCTATATAACTATGGAAGGAGCAAGGTCCTGAAACTGCTTGGACCGTTGGCATGAAACAGATACAATGGAATCTCAGAGAACTCTTCGAGGGTGACAATGACCCTGCGCTTGAGAAAGAAAGGCAGCGCACCGAAAAGAAGAGTTACCGTTTTATAAACAAATGGAAAGACCGCGCCGATTATCTTGAAGCCCCGGCTGTTCTCAGGCAGGCACTCGATGAATATGAAATGTGGTCACGAGATTGCGGGACCGATGGAAATGAGGGGTACTATTTCTGGCTCAGGACACAGCAGGACCAGAATTCCCCTGAGCTAAAAGCCAGGTCCAATCAGGTTGAGGACTTCAGCAGGACAATCCAGAACGATATACAGTTTTTCCAGCTCCGCATAGCCAAAATCCCTTCCGAACAACAGGAAAAATTTCTCGACGACAACCGGCTGAGGGAGTATAAGCACTTTCTTGAGCGCATATTCGCCGAATCAAAGTACCTGCTGAGCGAGCCCGAGGAAAAGATACTTAACATGAAGTCATCGACCTCGTACTCAAACTGGATAAAAATGACATCAGGTTTCCTTGCAAAAGAGCAAAAGACCGTCCTCCTTGAGGATGGCTCAAAAGGCAGCAAAAACATTTCGGAACTGTCAAGCCTTCTGGACAGCAAGAACAGAAAAGTTAGGGATTCGGCGGCAAAAGCCCTAAACACCATTTTTGACAAATATGTCGAGGTAGCAGAGGCGGAACTCAACTCTGTCCTTGCCAACAAAAAAACTGATGATGAACTGCGCGGTATTCCGCGTCCCGATCTCTCACGGCATATCAGCGACGACATCGGGAGCGAAATTGTAGATGCGCTCATCGACACTGTATCGGGCAGGTTTTCTATTGCGCACGGTTTTTACGAACTCAAGGCAAAGCTGCTCGGGCTGAAGAAACTGAAGTACCACGAAAGAAATATCGAGTACGGGGACATCATAAAAAAGTATCCTTATAAAACCTCACTCAAGCTCGTCGACAAGGTTTTTAATCGTCTTGACCCTGAATTTTGCGAAATCCTGTCCATGTTTATAAAGGACGGTCGTTTCGACGTGTATCCGAGAAAGGGCAAGGGAAGTGGCGCCTTTTGCGCCCATCACCTTATTTCACAGCCTACATATATTCTGCTCAATCACACAGATAAGCTGAATGATGTCCTTACACTGGCCCACGAACTGGGGCATGGAATCAACAACGAGCTGATCAGAAAAAATCAAAATGCCCTGAATTTCGGCACTTCCACTGCAACTGCTGAAGTTGCAAGCACATTCATGGAGGATTTTGTACTGCAAGAAGTGGTAAAAAAAGCCGCTGACGAACTTAAGCTCGCCATCATGGTAAAAAAACTCAACGATGATGTCTCCACAATATTCCGCCAGGTGGCCTGCTATCGTTTTGAGCAGGAACTCCATCGTGATTTCAGGAGGAAAGGTTATCTTTCAAAGGAAGATATAGGGGGTCTTTTCCGTAAGCATATGGCTGCCTATATGGGGTCTTTCGTCGAACAGTCCATGGGTTCTGAGAACTGGTGGGTATACTGGAGTCATATCCGGTATTTCTTTTATGTTTACTCCTATGCAAGCGGGCTGCTCATCTCTAAGTCACTGCAGCACTCTGTCAAGGAAAATCCCGCATTCATCAGCCGGGTGAAGGAGTTCCTTGCAGCGGGTCTCTCTGATTCACCGCAGAATATATTTAAACGGCTCAGCGTAGATATAACCGACAGCGGTTTCTGGAACAAGGGACTTGATGAGGTGGAAGAATTGCTGGAAGAAACAACTGCCCTGGCTCTAAGACTGGGGAAAATATAAAAGATAGGCAATAGGCGATAGGCTATGGGCTATAGGATTTTACCCATAGCCTATTGCCCATAGCCTATTGCCCTTTTTTAAATTTATCCTTCAATGCCTTTTCAACCACTTCGGGCACCAGCCCCGTAACCGATCCGCCTAACGACGCCGCCTCTTTTACAATCGTAGATGTAAGGTAGGAGAACTCTTGCGAGGGCATCATAAAGACGGTTTCCAGATCGCCTGCGAGCCGCCTGTTCATTAATGCCATCTGCAGTTCATATTCAAAATCCGACACCGCCCTCAAACCCCTGATAATCGCTATGCCCCCTCTTTCATGAACATAATCGACAAGCAGCCCGTTGAATGCCTCCACTCTCACACCGCGGTATTCCCTGACCGACACTTCGATAAGCGAAAGGCGGTCTTCCAGGCTAAACAGAGGATTTTTTTTGGGGCTAGGCGAAACAGCAATAATCAACTCATCGAATATCATAAGCCCGCGTTTAACAAGGTCGAGATGCCCGTTTGTTACGGGATCAAACGTCCCCGGATAAATTCCCAACCTCATCACTCTTTTCATGGCCTATTGCCCATCGCCCATTGCCTCTTGCCGTTCTTTTTTGTATAGACTTAATGCTGTATCTCCATATTTATATTTCTTCTTTAATGCCAAATCGCCTGCCTGCTCCCCCACCTCTTTTTTTGAGGAATGTTCGGCAATAATTATTCCACCTTCGTCAGATGTCCCGAGTTCGTCGATCAGTGATATTACCTGCCTCGTTTCTTCTGATGCATAAGGGGGATCAAGAAAAATAATATTAAACCGCTCCTCATTTTTCCTCAGAAAATCCTGGGCCCGGGCCCTCACGATCAACGCTCTTTCCCTGAAGCCGAAACGGTCCACAAGCTCTTTAATTAGATTGGACCTTAAACGGTCCTCTTCTACAAATACCACCCTTCCGGCCCCCCTGCTCAGCGCCTCAATGCCTACAGCGCCGGTCCCGGCATAAAGATCGAGAAAGGCTGAGCCTTCTATTCTGCCGCCGAGGATATTAAAGATCGCCGCTCTCACTTTTGCAGGCGTCGGCCGCAGTTCGTCACCATCCTCCCTCCGTAAAAAGGCTTTTTTTATGCCAACCTTTCTGCCTTTTGCCGTACCGCCTGAAATCCGCATAAAATCAGGCTAAGGCTAAGGCCAAGGTTAAGATTAAGTCAATATTTTCTTTTCCTGCTTTTCTTAACCTCAACCTCAACCTCAACCTTTTCTTAGTGGTGGGTTCACAATATACCCGTCCTGCATTTCATATCCGGAAATCCTTACCCCCCTGCCCTCAACGCGCAGCCTGCCCTCCGCATAGAGCCGCAGGGCCTCGGGATATAACATATGCTCCAGTTTCAGTATTCGTGCGGAAAGAGTGTCTTCGGTGTCGTCGGGAGAGACAGGCACAGCGGCCTGTATTATAACAGGTCCAGTATCCACTCCCCCGTCAACAAAATGCACTGTGCAGCCGCTTATCTTCACCCCATACTCGGCTGCCTGCTTCTGTCCGTGCAGGCCTGGAAAGGCCGGGAGAATAGCCGGATGTATATTCATGATCCTGTTCGGAAATGCATCGATCAGGGGTTTTCCGACAATGCGCATAAACCCGGCAAGCGCCACCAGTTCCACCTCACGCTTTTGAAGTTCACGAACTATGGCTGAAAAATAATCGACCCTTGAGAGTGAGGCTTCAGGTCCTATATGAAGGTGGTCTATAGAGTGTTTTTTCGCCCTCTCGATAGCGTAGGCCCCTGCATTATCAACAATCAGCAGTTTAATCACCGCAGGAAGTCTCCCTGCCTCTATCTCATCAATGATGGCCTGAAAGTTTGAGCCCCTGCCGGACGCAAGGATACCAAGGTTGAGCATACGTGCCTCCATGCCGATCTGTTAAGTGCATCAGTTCACGAATACGGTTGCATTCGAGCGCCGCTCAGCCCCAAAAGTCTTCGGTTCGAGGACCCCGCATCCGCTCCAGATTTGTCCGACCCCAAAGAGTTTATCAACTCTTCGGAGCCCATTGCGCTCCTAACCCGCATGCAGCGGTACGCCTCAGTCGCGCGCCTTGCCGCCGCGGCGCATCGACGCTCTCGGTGTGACACCGTATTTATGAAAAGGAGTACTAAGTCAACCGGTCCTGAATATGTTTCATCGAAACAGGCAATCTATTTTATTTCTGATTTCAGCGTGGCCCCTGCGCTAAATTTCGGGACTTTCCTGGCCGGGATTTTGATAACCTCGCCGCTCCTGGGATTCCTCCCTTTCCTGGCCTTCCTCTTTGAAACGGAAAAAGTGCCAAAACCAACAAGCGTAACCTTCTTTCCCTTCTTTAACGAAACAGCAACTGAAGACATAAAGGACTTAAGTGCTGTTTCCGCCTGTTTCTTTGAAATGTCTGCGTCCTTGGCCATCTTTAAAACAAGTTCTACTTTTGTCATAGTACCCCCCCCTGTAAATTTATAATGAGTTATTTTACTTTAAGTCCCCAGGCTTTACAACAACAAAAACCAACACCGTCAAAAAATAACACAACAAAAAACATGCCGATAGAAAAAAACATATTCCGGACTGGCGCCGTGTATCATAAACGACTGATGTTATTATGGTCGCAGGCAATCGCCCACAACAGTCATTCCGGGGTGGAAAATAAAATTACCCGGTACTGTCTGAATTGCAGTAATCATCATATTGATAACACCGCTTCTTTAAGGGACTCCAGCCTGAATCTCTTCTTTTATTTCATCCAGATATCTTGACTCCAGCATAGGTGAAATACTCCCGAATTTCATCCTGGACTCTGCCGATGAAAGATATAGTCTCTCTTTTGCCCTCGTGCATCCGACATAAAACAGCCTTCGTTCTTCCTCCAGACTTGATAAATTGTCCAGCGATTTTGCCGAAGGGAAAATCCCCTCCTCCAGTGCAGGTATAAAAACTACCGGGAATTCGAGCCCTTTAGCAGCGTGCAGAGTCATTATTTTTACTGATCGATCACTGCCAATCCTGTCCTGTTCCGAACTCAAAAGATTATCTTCCATAAATTCCGAGAAAGTCTTCCCCTCAGTCTCCAGATTTTTAAAAACGTTGGCAAGTTCCGATATGTTTTCGATGCGGTCATCATGATCATCTTTGTACTCACTTTTCAAGTAATCGAAGTAGCCTATCTCCTTTATAAGTTCCATCAGGACCATAAATGGAGCGCCTTCGATCATGTCCGAGTATTTTTCTACAATATTTATAAAGATATCGGAATTTAAGCGCTGTCTCGGAGACAGTTTTGCTTCCTTCAGCGCCTGTATCCAATCGGTTTTGTGATGGTCTCTTATAATGGACAGTGCCTTGCTGCCTATATATCTGGATGGTATATTAATGATCCTTTCAAATGCGGCTTTATCTTTGTGATTTGCTATAAATCGCAGGTAGGAGACCAAATCCCTTATTTCCGCATGCTCATAAAATGCAAGTCCTCTGACTACCTGGTAGGGAATGTTATTTTTCATCAGAGCGCTTTCTATCCCCCGTGATAAAAAGCTCATTCTTATTAAAATTGCTATATCGGAATAATAATAACCATGGACATTCAAAAGTGACCTTATTTTATCCGCTATGTAATTTGTTTCTTCAATATCATTTTCATTCTCTTTATTTTCAATCTCTCCGTCGAGTTCGTTGTCCGTATGCAGTTTCAGGATTTTATCTCCCCACATATCACCTGCGCCGCAAAGTATCTTATTGGCCAGGTTAAGAATTTTTTTTGTAGATCTATAGTTCTTTTCGAGCTTCATTTCAATGGCTCCGAAATCCTCTAGGAAACGGAGCATGTTTGAGGGCTTTGAGCCGCGCCAGGAATATATGGATTGAAAAGGGTCGCCAACTGCAAAAAGGCCCTTTTTATTTCCGGCGAGGAGTTGAATAATCTGATATTGGACATCATTGGTGTCCTGGAACTCATCTATCAAAATGTAATCAAATCTCTGTTGCCATTTTTGTCTTATTAAAGCATCTTTAAAAAGCACCTCGGTTGTAAAAAGCAGCAGATCATCATAATCAAGCGCATTCGATTTCTCCAGGTCTTTCCTGTATTCATCAGCGACAACTGAATATGAGGACGCCGGAAAGGGAAGACTTCTAATATAATCGACCATATCAGCCCTATGCTCTTGTTTTGCTTTCGATATAATGTCTTTTGCGATACCGGCATCTTTTGGCTTCATGTTCAGTCTTTTCATTATGCCTTTAATTATTTTCAGGCTATCATCGGCGTCATAGATAACAAACTTTCTGTCGAAATTCTTATCAAGAACGGATATATCCTCTCTCAATAACCGGACACCAAATGCATGAAAGGTGCTGATCCAGGGCGGGCTGACAGATAACGCTTTCCGGACCCTCTCCGCCATCTCATTTGCAGCCTTTTTCGTAAACGTGATCGCAAGAATCCTGTTTGCCCTGGTCCCTCTCTCTTTAATAAGGTACGCAATTTTTGAAGTCAAAACCTTCGTTTTACCACTGCCTGCTCCGGCAATTAAGAGCAAAGGCGAGTCAAAATATTTTACTGCTTCCTTTTGCTGAGGGTTGAGGCCATCGAGCAGCATCGATTCTCCTTTAATCATTAGTCATTTATTTATTCTACCATTATCGTACATCAAGAGGTTGCACAGGCAGTGTGATAGCTATCGAAGAGAGTTCCGGAGATAAAATTTGGTCAGTTGTCAGTTTGTCTTTGCAAGGAAGACAGGAGAAAGGTAGCACGGTGAAAGGTGAATAGTGAAAAGCTAAAGATGTTTTTTTTGTGTTTCGCTTGAGCCGTTCACTATTCACTATTCACGATTCACCTTTTGTAGTTTCAGCGCTCCGATAAGTAGCCTGGCCCTGCCGGTCCCTTCCGTTTGTCTGTTGGGTTTTGATGCCTTATCAGACGTGCAAAAAGTACGGATGTTAGCTGCATGATAACTGATATTTCGTCCATCCCCGCGCTTGCGGGGAACACAATAGTGATAATCAAATCACTTGGGTAAAAAACGGTTCATCCCCGCACTCGCGGGGAACACTCTTCCAGGAACCGATTGGTATATTCAAGAGTTTTGAAAGAGCGAAAAATTACCGGCATTTCCAACTATGATGTTAACGCTCCCGGGGGAGTGTCAACCATTCGCTAATGATAAAAGCCCGCATCCGAAAGCTTTGGCAGGGCCGATGCCCTGTTGAACAATCTCTTGAAAGGCAACGGGATCCTGTACAGTGAGAGTCCCTTGATACATGACCGGCTGAATCTTCCCGGCAATATGTTCTTTATGTTTTCTGAAATACACGGGGGGCTTCCTGTCTACTTCCAGCGATTCCAGATGAGCACATTGCACAAACTTTCTACCAAGCCAGGTGCGCTGCTCCCCATCATCAACCAGTGGGACACGACACTTCTTTGCTTCTCCCTTGGCATTTTTCCTGTCGTGTTCATCGTCAATTGTTTTTATCGGATTAGCTACCAGCAGAAAGCGCAGTATCTGCCCTGTATGTAATGATAAACCATATTCACGGCAAGCAATCAGCCGCACTTCCTTGTGGGCTAATACCGGTTCCCGCATAGACTGCATCAGGATTTCGGCCTGACCGCCGTCGGACTTTTCCACACGAAAGAGAAAGTCCCGGGAAGCTTCTGCATTTTCAGGGCAGAACGGTCCATCCCCGCACTTATGGGGAACAAAGAGTTTCCAGAGGACCCGATGTATTTCGTAGGGGTTATGACAAGCCGCGCCGGTCAAAAGAACTTTACTCAGGTACATGGTCGCCTCCATAGACAAAGATGTTACGACCGGTAAACTGGCGAGGTTGTCTGACAAGAGGCACATCTCTTACCCGGAATCTGGGTGTGTTCTCTTCACCCTCGTCGCTGTAGATTGTGCCACCGTGAGGTCCTATTTGAAGCAAGGCGTTAACAGGACCATCCGCCGTTAGGCGCTTTTCGAACAAAGGACGTGTCAAGGGGCAGCTTCTTCGTCCAAGATAGGGAGTAAAAAATGGTTTTTTGACCGCTCCTTCAATAGTCTCGAGGGTAACATCCGCGCCCTCATGGTTCCATATAGCGGCTGTAAAATGCGCGTCTAAAAGGTACTCCCGCCATGTCTGAATCGTTTCGTGACTTTTGAGGCCGGAGTATTCGACACGCGCATCCTTGATCGTGTGATAATCCGTAATCTTCATTATTCTGCGGTCTTTACGCTCATCCTGTCTGACCGCAATCCCGACACTGTCAGCCAGCCTCTGGAGCCGGCCCAGTTCGGTCCTTCTGATACCCAGGCATGCGCCGAGAAGTCCCAGAATCCCGCTTCGTGTCGGGAAATTGCCGGACGGTCGAAGCCCTTCAAAGGTATGTTCCCCCCAAGCCTGCATCGGTCCTTGAAATTTCAGGATAAGAAAGTCTCGCATAATTATCCCTCCCCATTACTCCGGACCCATGCCTTTAAATGCTCCAGACTGGTGAATGATTTCACTCCGTTGGGCGCCTCAACCGTTCCAAGCGCAAATTCGGCGCAGCGTTCGTTATGGGCATAACCTGTGTGGACTTTTTGCCAGTAATTGTGAAGCTCGTTGATGGATGGTTTAAGGTAACCGCCGCATGAGGTCGCCTTTACCGGCTCTTCAAAAGCGTTGGCCAATGAAATGGGAATGTCCGAAAATGAGACCATCGCCAGATCGGCCGGATTATGGGCAGCAAAGCTATGCTGTTTTGCCGTTGGAACTTCGGTAGCGAACATATGGAGAACATGGGCCGCTATCTCCAGGGCCTTCTCGCGCGAAGCATTGCCGAGGTTTTCCTGTAACTGGTTCAGATTGAGACTTGCGTACCTATAAAAAACGCCGCTCGAAAATTCCTGTGTATCTAAATGCCCGGACCCTAGTTCCTGAAGATCGTCAACGGCGGCAAACCAGTCTATATCCGAATCTATAGCGTGGGTGGTAATTACATGAGCAACGGCCAAGGCCCCGTCAATCTTCCCCATTTCGCTCATAAGACCTGATGTTGCCATGCGTCCCGAAAGCGCTATATCGACGCCTGAAGCCAATGCCCGACGCATTGCCTCGGTCGCTTCCTTGAGTTGTTTCGCAAGTTTTTTTTCATCATTTCCATATTTGTTTATCTGTTCGCAATACCAGGCAACCTCTTCGACAGTCCAGGGCGCAACAGCATCACCTTCAACTGCGACATCGACTCCCATGTCTTTCCCGGAAATGACCGTCATTGCTTGCGTGACAACTACGGCATCAAAACGACCGGCCAGTCGTTCGACAAACAGATTCTTGAGATCGCCGAGTTTCTTGGTGCGAATGCTCGCCTCTCCCAAATTATCACCGTAATACTTGCTCTTGCGCATGGCCCGTTTGAGGCTCTGACTCGAAATCCTCACCCGTCTTTTACCGCCGAATACGCACGACTTCTGCATATCCATGTCATCTCGATTCAGGCATGATGGGCTGTGCGAGATAAGTACATGGAAATTGATGAAATTAGTGAGCATGCCTTTCTCCCATCGATTTCGTGTTTCTATCGGTGGTTTGATTCAAAAAGAAATCTTCAAGAAAATCGCACTTGCTTCGCTCGTCCCAATCCCATAGCTGTTTTGCCGCCATGCTCCAGTTGGCGACAGGCCCGAGCATCTTCAGTATCTGTCTCAATTGGATAATGTCATTCGGAAATTCTGAACGTACCATCTGGAATAGTCTCTTTTCACTCGTGCCCCGTCCACAATGGGCAATTGCGGTCCCGAGATTGACATCACTGTCTGTGTGTTTAATGCAGGGAAGACAAAAGACCAACCGCTGAAAGGCAGCTTCTCCCCATTCTTCCGGGGCCATCTCACTGAAGAGCCTGTAAAAAGCAGGCATCTCCAGCAATTCGTCCGGACTGCTGACGCGATTCAGCTCGGCCTTCTGGCCTGGCGTCAATTTCATCCAGGCATCATGGAGCGACATAAAATCAGGTACTCGCTGTTCCATTGTTACCTCCCTTGTCCTGTTGTGTTCCGATATTTTGCAAATATTTTTGAAGCGTTCTTTTGGCAACAGCCATTGTTTTGATCAGTTCAGGGTTTTGCAGGTACGGGCGGACAGACTCACTGAAAATATCTTGTGCTATTTGTTTTAATGCCGTTTGCATCCTTGCCAGCTCAGGGGCAGGACCGGCAAAATCCATCCGGGCCAGGGTATCTTGAATTACAGTTTCCGACCTGCGATAGAATTGCATTTCAGCAGCCTGATAGAGCTTAACCCCAGCTCCCTTTATGTCCTTAAACCCTTTTGCAAAAACATATAACGCCTTATACAATGCATCCCGATAGCCGGTCCCTTGCTGCACTAAATAATGAATGGTCCCGGAGTTGCCGTCCCATCCTCGGTTTAGAGTGAAAACCTCGTGACGACGTCCTATGATTGAAGACTGATTATTTCGATACCCTCCCACCAAAAGGTGAAGGGGATCGGAAAGCTTCCTGGCCTGAAGCACAACAGCGGCTGGCTGCTGTCCTGATGTATTCTCATCGTTAATCTCTTGCTGGACAATAAAGCGGCTCAATTGTGTCCAAAAAGGGGCTACAGTAGTGAAGGTAGCGAACTTCTCCTGCATATCCTCTTTTTTATTGCTCATGGTCCGGGGTGAATGGGGATGCGGCCATGTCCCTGTGATGGTGAAATTAAATTTGGCCTTCTTAAAACCATCATAGGAATGTTCTGCAGGAAACCCGCAGCATACACAGGTTCCGACGCCTCCCCGGGGCAGAAGCTCCACATAGGCAGGTTGCCAGAAGAGACCACGCAATAGGCCGATCTCTTGTGCCTGTATGTTGTCTCGCGCCTTTATAGGCTCAATCCATGATGGTTTTTGATGCCTGGTATTATGAAACCATGGGAACAGTTGTGCCAGATAATCTTCAGACAAAACATTAAGCCACGCTGTCTGACGCAGGTGTTGTCCCTGAACAAATGTTGTAATCGGAGCACTCCCCCTCAAGCCAGCCTTAAATCCACCACCAAAACTCGGGGTGCATGAGGCTTGATTGAAAAGAGCGATGGCCGCGCAGCCGCCACATATATGCTCTCCCTGGCCCGGCTCATTGACAAAACAACTATTCGTTCCGCCTGTCAGACCTGCCAGTAGTTTGTCCAGGTGGGTTTGTTCGCTTGCCACAACTCCCTTAACCTGCATAAACGGATACTTAGGGTGGTCAAGCCGGAACCAGTCATCATAGGGACCGATAGCCCCATTGTACTCTGCTTCAGATAGAGGCTTGGATATGCGCATTTTTAGTTCGGGCATATTTTTAGGGGTTTTAATAGCTTGTATAATACAGATGACCAGCTGTAATGCGGCAAGTTCCATGTCGTCTCTCGGAAGGCATATCTCCCACCTGTCCTCGCCGCAAAGGAGCCGTTCCAACGTAATCTTTTCCGGGCCTCCGGAAGGAAGCTTACGTACCGGGACCCACTGGTCTTTCAACAAGTTCATTTCTTTTTCCCCATTCCAACGACTTTGTGATAATGGAAAGTAGTGCCTTTGATGTGGACATGAAAGAACCCCCATCTCTTTGCATTTCGATCAAATAACTCCATTCCTATATACGCACTTATCATGCCAACTATAACCTTATGTTTTTTCAATGAGTTAAGCGCTCTTTATTTTGCAGCTTTGCGAAAGCAGCCAGGCTTTTTTGCAAGAACGCAAAAATTATTGGCATAGATTACCCCCATGAACACCGAAGTGGTGACCATTAGGGATAAGAACGGTCCGTAAACGGACGCTCGAATCCGGTTGGTCGGTGCAGTCAACTGTGACAAATGATGGCGCGGGTCCAGAATCCACCATCTAAAACACCGAACCACAGAGAACACAGAGTTTTTCTCTGTGCTCTCAAGGCCTTCAGGAAAAAAGACAAAACTGAACGTTAGCTAGAGAGTGCACAGAGATTAAAGTCCTATCTGATGTTATGTCTTCTTAAATCCATGAGTTTCTCTGTGTCCTCTGTGGTTTGATGGCGGATTAGGGGGGTAGCGTCCCGTTGCAATCACAAACAGTAATGATTTATGATACATCGTCATTTTGCCTGCTATGTAACCGGTAAGACAAAACGCATAGTGGAGGATAGAGGAGTGGTGAAAACTGTCCGGATATTGATCGTCGAGGACATGATGCCCATGAGGGCTTTTATAAAGGCCGGCATTAAGGCGTACATTTCTAAAGACATAGAGATCGACGAAGCAACCAGCGGCGAATCGGCGAAGGGGAAGATGCAACAGCAGCGCTACGACCTCGTTCTCTGCGACTGGAACATGCCTGGCATCAAGGGCACCGAGCTTCTGCAATGGATGCGGGAGCAGGACTCTATGGGAAACACTCCTGTAATCATGCTGACCGCAAACAATAATAAAGAGATAATCCTGGAGTCGATCGAACTTGGCGTCGCTGACTACGTTATAAAGCCTGTTACTGCGGATGTACTGGGCAAGAAAATCAGTGCCGTTTTGAACGCGTCAGTGACCGCCGGAAAGAAGAACTCGGAAGGATAGAAAAAACATGGACGCCGACAGGACAAAGAGCGACCGTATCCTCGAACAGTTAAAGAAACGCAGTGTACGCGAAAAGGTACTGGACATGGAGGAGGAGAAGGTCAAGCTGGTCATCTTCTCCCTTGCTGATGACTATTACGCCTTTAACGGCAGCGAAGTAAAAGAGATAATCCTTCCTCCCGGCGATATTTCTTATGTTCCAGGCGCCCCTGACTTTGTCCTCGGAGTGATTAACTTAAGGGGAGATATAGAATCAGTGATTGCCATCAATACCTTCCTCTCACTGCCGGAAAGCAAAAAGACCTCCAGAAGCAGAATTGCAATTGCTGTCAAGGGCGGTGTCCGGTCCGGCATTATGGTGGACTCCATAGAGGACGTGCTGGATGTTCCGGTAAGCGGCATCAAGCCTCCTCTTTCGACACTCGATGCCTTTAAAAAAGAATGCGTGACGGGTGAGTTGACATTTAAAGGCAAGAACGTCACCATCCTCGATACCGGAAAAATCTTCGGGAAGCTGGCGGCTTGATGGATGAGGGATGCGGTCCTGCCTGCAACGATGAACTTACTCTCCTCGTGTTTACCTTGGGTGGTGTCAGAATGGCAGTTGATACCGCCCAAATTTATGGGATGGCCCATCCCGAAGATGTTGAAATTCAGGGCAGGGAGACGCTGGGGTTACATCAGCTTATTTCCTTTCGTGGTCCGGTAAGCTACAAGGCCACGTGGGTCCTCCAGTTGAAGGATGAAGCAATACCCTACGGCGTCATGATAGACCAGCCGGAGGAGATTGTCCCGGTAAATCTCGACACCCTTCAGCCTCTCCCCCAACTTGTCCGTGCCGGCGGAGGCTCTGAGGCTATTTGGGGCGCAACGGTCCGGGCAGACGGTACTATTCTTTTGCTGGTTGATCTTTACAAACTTCCAAAGGATGCTGCGAGAATTCAGGGGATGGAGAGCACCAACCTGACGCATTAAAAAAAATTGGCGAGGTCCATATGAAACTTTCCTTGAAAAAGAAAATATTAGCTTTTACCACTATTCCTTTGATTCTGGGTTCGTTTGTTATTTCTTATATCGGGGTGGCAACTATTAATGCTGCAGGTGAAAAAAGGTTGAAAGAATACAGGGACACCTTACTGGCGGAACGGAAAGAGAAAACACTTGACCTGGTTCAAGTTGCGATTAAAGCAATAGAAGATTTGCCTGCTAAAAAGGCCGCAATGGCCATTAAAAACCTGCGGTACGGCAAAAATGGTTATTTTTTCCTCGTCGACTTTAATTGTTTCATGCTCTCACACCCTGATCCGAAACTGGACGGTAAAGATACCAGTAATCTGAAAGACCCTAATGGGGTATATATCGTGAGGGAAATCGTCAAGACAGCCAGGGAAAAAGGAGAGGAGGGAGGATACACCTCATACATGTGGAAAACTCCCGGCAGCGACCGGATGCAGCCCAAGCTCACTTATTCAAAGGTGATAAAGAAGTGGGATTTGGTGATTGGGACCGGCATTTATATAGACGATATCGATCTCCTGGTTGCCAAAGAACGGGGGAAGGTCAGAAGCGAAATTTCGTCCCTGGTCGCCAACAATATAGTCATCACTTTCATTATCGTGATCGTCTTATTGGCAATTGAAACTTACTTCGTGAACAGATACATTAACAAACCTATCCGTCAGATCAGCAACGTTTTAAAAAATTTCGACAATGACCTCACAAAGAAAATCACCCTGACTACCGATGACGAAATTGGAGAATTGGCAAAATGGTTTAACGGCTATATCGACGATTTGCACAATGTCCTCAAGAAAGTTTCGGATGCCACTACGGATATTAATTCCGGTCTCAGCGAGTGCTCAATGGCTGTTGAACAGCAGGCCACAATTTCTATGGAGCAGTCTGCGGCTGTCTCCGAAATCACGTCTACCATGGAAGAACTTTCCGCCTCATCCAGCCAGATTGCCGAACATTCCAACGCCGTTGTTGAGATCGCCGGGAAGACTTGGGATGACACAAAGAAAGGCGCCAGCGCCGTAGAATCGGTGATAATGAAAATAAACGATATTAACAACGACAACCTCAACAGCATCAGGGAGATAGTGGAACTGGGACGGAAATCCAAGGAGATATCCAAGGTGATGGAGATCATTAATTCCATCGCCGACCAGACCAAACTTATCGCGTTCAACGCTGCATTAGAGGCCTCCAGTGCAGGTGAGGCCGGCAAGAGATTCGGCGTAGTTGCGGTAGAAATCCGGAGACTGGCGGACAGTGTAATGGAATCAACCGGCGAGATCGAGGGCAAGATCAACGAAACCCAGGAGGCGATCA
>Ga0181533_1002245_pt1 | contig 23041 bp, 19 predicted proteins | sample PEATcosm2014_Bin_45_FD_119772 | JGI IMG/M metagenome (GOLD analysis project Ga0181533, IMG submission 119772) | Peatland microbial communities from MTU Mesocosm Facility, Houghton, MI, USA - PEATcosm2014_Bin11_60_metaG | ecosystem: Environmental > Terrestrial > Soil > Wetlands > Peat | place...
AGGTGTGTCGTGGGTGGAGATGGATGGCCAGCGCATGCGGGATGGCGTGATCCCATTGGATCGGGGCCTGGTCAAGCATCGTATCCTCGTACACATGGGGAAGCCGGAGCAAGCGGCTTGAGGTGTCCATCTTGACGATAGCCAATAAGATTCGAGCGTCACGGCTTGTGGTAACAAAGCGACCGTATATGGCTGGGGGGAATTCCAGCAAGCTGGCATTCACCGTAATCTGCCAGCTCGCGGCCCAGCTCAGCGTCGAGTTCTTCGGGCGTTCCCGTGTGGTTCAGCGGCGTGGTGAGCGCGGGGTTCTCTGCCCACGCCAAAAGAGTGGGCATTTTGTACTCGCAGTCCGTTCACGTGACGGATCGAGTTGTTAGCAACCACACCATCGGACTTGCTCGTACACAAAGCCCTTGTAATTCTCGATCCGATTCAGAATACTTTGGACCTGCATCCTGTCCTCTCCTGCGGGATTCGTGTTTCCTCGCACTATCCCTTACAGGATTCGGACAGGATGCGCAAGCTTATGCTTTAGCCCTTACCAGGCTCTTTCGCTTTTTCTTACCCACAGATCCTGCGGAAGAGCCATCCGTGGTATTCGCGCGGGCGAAACCGGCTGGACTGTGATGTGCAAATCTTAGCGGTCATCGAAGACGATTTCAAGAGGATGCCGCGTAACACCGTTGTGGGATAAGGATGGCTCGCATGAGCCGGTCGTTGAGTTTTCTGCACCTAACTACGTTTTACCCTCCATACAGCTTCGGCGGCGATGCCGCGCAATTGTATCGACTGTCGCACGCGCTGGCGGAGAGCGGCCATCACGTGGACGTGGTCCACTGCGTCGATGCCTACCACCTGCTGCACCCAGGCGAGCCGCCGGTGAAGTTTGCGGAGCACCCGAACGTGGTCCGGCACGAGTTGCGCAGCGGCTACAAATGGCTTTCGCCCCTGCTGTCGCAGCAGACGGGACGGATGGGGCTGAAGCGGAAGAGCATCGCCGAGGTGCTGCGATTGCGCCCCTATGACGTGATCCATTTCCACAACATCTCGTTGCTCGGCCCCGAGGTTCTATCCGTCGTGCCCGAGCACGGCCGAGCCGTGAAGATTTACACCACTCACGAGCACTGGCTCATCTGCCCGACGCACGTACTTTGGAAGTTCAACCAGCGGCCGTGTGAAAAGCCGGAGTGCCTGCGCTGCACCCTTCTGGCCAAGCGTCCGCCGCAGATCTGGCGCTATACGGGGTTGCTGGAACGCATGGCAAGGCACGTGGACCAGTTTGTGGCGCCCAGCCGCTTTACTGCCCGGATGCACGCCGAGCGCGGCTTTCCCCAGCCCGTGGCGTATCTGCCAAACTTCATCGACCGTGTCGATAGCGACTGGCAGAATCCGGCGCCACGCCCTCAGGAGGCGCCCTATTTCCTTTTTGTGGGCCGGCTGGAACTGATCAAGGGCTTGCAGACGCTCATAGCGCTTTGGGACCGCGTCCCAAAATACGACCTGCTGGCGGTAGGCACAGGGAGTTACGAGCCGGAGTTGCGCGCCATGGCTGCCGCCAACCCACGCATCAAGTTCTTTGGGCCGCTGCCGCAACGGGAACTCGGAGCGCTTTACTGTCACGCCCTCGCTTGCATCGTTCCATCCATTACCTACGAGACCTTCGGCATGACCAGCATCGAAGCGTTCGCGCGAAAAACGCCCGTCGTGGTGCGGGATCTCGGCGCTCTGCCGGAAGTCGTCCAGGAAAGCGGAGGCGGCCTTATTTATCGTACCGACGAAGAACTGCTGGCGGCGCTCGACCGCATCGCGCGTTCGCCTCAGCATCGGGCCGAACTGGGGCAGAAAGGTTATGACGGTTTTGTTCAATGGTGGTGCCGTGAAACCCACCTCAAGCTGTACTTCGACTACTTAAGCCGAAGCGCAGAAAGGAAGTTCGGCAGCATACCGTGGTCGCCGTAGGACTGCCCCCAAAGATGGAGCAACGGGTGGACACGGCAACAAGAGCAACGGGGGACCAATGACCCTGCAACATTCAGCCAGGAACTCCATCTTGTGCCGGGCGACATACGGGCAAAACCCCGCCACGCCCAGCACCGAAGCGCACCCGATAAAGCCGATGGCTCCATTACGATCTTTCACCCGATGTGATGCTGATGAGTTTCTCGGTATCCAAGGAAGGCACGCTCTCATCCAGAGTGACCCGGACCTTTTCATCGGCGGCCAGCGGCCGGACTCCCCGCCACACCTTGGCGCCGAGGATGGCTCGCACCAGTTGTTGCGGCTGGTAGGTGATGCTGGGCCAAAGAAAGACCTCGTTGGTGCAGTGGCACTCTTTGGCGGCGATGGACTTCCGCAAAGCCTGCGCTTCAGGGGAATTCCAGATTTCCCAGAAGCTCCTTTCGCGCAGGTTGCCAAGCGGCGGGTGGTTCTCGCACACGCTCACGTCACCGTTCGAGTACACCACGGCATTGAGCACGCCGGCGCGGCAAGGGACCACCTGTGTTCGCGTGGCCGCCGTCCGGGACTTGGCCCACTGCAACATGGGTTCGACTATCGAGCCATAGCGTCCCGCTTCGCGCGGGGCCCACAAGCGCCGGATGTACTCATAAAGCCCCTGGTACTCGTCCAGACCGGGACCCTGTAAGGACGGATTCTTACGATCGCCGCGAATCAGCGCCAGGTTATGGTGGTCCATCTTCGGGCAGCGTTCGAAGAGGTAAGTCGTCAGCCGCCGGATCTCGTCCATGTTGACGTCGGTGGCCGTGGAGATGGAATGGATGCGCAGGCGAGGGTCGCTCTCCTGGAGTTTGGCGAGCGCATCGTAAGTCTGGATGGCTTTGTCGAACGCGCCCGGCGAGCCCCGGAATTTGTTGTGGAATTCGCCCAGACCATCGAGGGAAATCTCCGCCACGAACAGGTCGAGGTCCTTTTCCTTCAGCGTCTCGCTGATCTGTCTTACGGTCCGGTCCGCGAAGTATCCGTTGGTGGGAACGTAGATCTGGCGCACCTTGTTGTGGCGGATGAACTGGCGGCAGATTTCGCCGAACTCGGGACGCAGAAACGGCTCGCCTCCGGAGAGGTTCAAGTTTTCGATGCGGCCCAGTGAACGCGAAAGGGCGAACAGTTCTTCCTTGCTGAGATCATCGCGGCGGTTCAGGTTGCGCCAATAAAAACAGTGCTCGCATTTCTGGTTACAGGTCGAGTTGATGAACAGAATCAAGAACGGCGGGCTGGGCAGATCCTGGTAGTTCCGCCAAGTGATGCGCGCATGGCGAAGGATGCGGTTTCCGGCGTTCATTAAGCCCCTCTTATGCGGTGGCCTGCCACAGTGCCGCCGGCTTTCCGCGTCTGATGCCAGACGATAACATCAGGGCTCCCCCCTCCGACGTCAACTCCATTCAGGGCCCAACCCGTTCATCGCAGGCAACATCCAGCTAAGCTTAATACACTCTAGCGTCCCCGTAAAGGTGATTGCCAGCCTTATACTAATCGGCTCTGGCACAGAACAACCAGAAATGCAAAAGGAGCGCCGAGGTCTCACGAATTGCGCCGACCAGACCCTCGGGTGGCACCACTCACCGAGTAGCTCGTGCCCGGGTTTGCTCGAACACTTCGAGAACCTGGCGCGCCGCCGTCTCCCAGGAGAACTCACTCGCGCGCCGAATCGCGCGTTCTCCGAGGGATCGACGAAGGTCTTCACAGGAAAAGATCCGATCTATTGCGGCAGCGAGTTCTTCGACCTCATGCGGGTTAACCGTGAGGCCGGCATCACCAACCAGTTCTTCGAGGGCATTGCCGGAGCTCACGATGACGGGCCGGCCGCAGGCCATCGCTTCGATCGCCGGCAGTCCGAAGCCTTCATCCAGGGACGGCATCACGAATGCCGTGCACGTATTGTACAACCGGCAGAGCTCCTCATCGGGAACAAAGCCCGTGAACACCACCTGATGCCCAACATCCAGCTCGGCCACCAGGGCTTTGAGCTCGGCGTAGTTTCCCTTAAACCGATCCGAAGTATAGTCGCCGACAAGCACTAGTTGGGCGCCCCGCGACCGCGCGTCGGATCGAGAGAAGGCGCGAATCAGCAGCGCCAGATTCTTATTCGGACTGATGCCTCCTGCGTACAGTGCAAAGGGACGTGGCGGCAGCTCAAAATCCCTCACGCGGAACCGCGGCGCCGCCGCCTCTTGCACCACGGCGATCCGGCCCGGGCGGACGTGGAACCATTCCGCGATCGATCGCTTCGAGTACTGGGAGACGGTGAGGATGGTATCCGCCTGAGCTATCGCCAGCCGCACCTTGGCACGCCACAACCACTCCTGTTTCTTCGAGGCAAAAGAGAACTGGGGATTGCGGTCGGCGATGGTATCGTGAATCCCGACGATCACCGGAATTCGCCGCAGCAAGGGGAAATAGGAGTAGACGGACGGGAAAAAGAACAGATCGAGCGGTTGCTTGACGGCCAGACTCATTCGGAGCAGATCGAGCGGCGAGCGGTGGCTGTCTGAGGTCGCCGATTGGGCCACGCCTTGGCTGGTCGCAACGCACCGGGCGTCGAAAGGTCCTTTCAGGTCAAACAGCGGATACGACGAAGAGTCCAGGTACACCGTGTAGCGGTTCGAGGAATCTGCCTCGCCGAGGGCTTTCAGCAGTTCCCGGAGGAAACGCCCATAACCACGCTGGTTGTTCCAACAGCCGCCATCTATTCCTGCGTGCATGTCAGTAGGAGAGAACCTTTCGGGATCCACCCACCACGTTCCGCCCGCCTCACAAGCCGACCAAAGTGAGTCCAACAGCGACGCCCGCACCGGCAGACCGCAGGTACAAGTCTACTTGCCTATCAGATGAGGCGCAACAGCCGTGTGGCGAGGACAGGGAATGTAGAGGCGGCTTTACGCCGCCACCTGGCGAGGTAAACTCGCCGCTGCTACACCAAACTGAGTGATGCTCACTGAGAGAATCGCCGAACATCGCGAAGAAGACTCTGGAAGCCGATGTACAAGCTGCCGGATTCAGTGAACAGTCGCTCCAGGGAAAACCAGCCGCGAAGATAGTAGGCATCGATCCGAGGTAGATCCAGACGGCTCGATCGGGTCGAGAGGAATCGAAGCGACGTGCCGACAGCGAGCTCGAAGTGCCGGTCGGCGAGGGAGCGCACCTGGGGCGAGGAAGCTCCATAGGGATAAGCCAGGCACCGGACGGGCCTTCCCAGATGCTGCTCGATCTGACCCTGACACTCACACAACTCTCGCTCGCACTCCTCAGCCGAAAGCCGGCGGAGATCGGGATGGGTCATCGTATGGGCTCCCAGGGAGATCAGCGGAGGCAGAGCTGACAGTTTGTCCCAACTGAGCAGTGGCAGATCGGGAACCCCATGAAGCTGACTGGGCCAATTGTTGTTGCGCCCGCAGTACTCGCTTACGACGAAGATCGTCGCCGGTAACCGCAGGCGTTCGAGGACCGGAACCGCGTGATCGAGAAGATTGCAGAATCCGTCATCGAAGGTGATCGCGATCGAGCCGGGACGGTGCAAGGCCTGATCCAGCGGTACGACCGGGATGCCGGACGCCGCAAGAAACTCCATCTGCCGGCGGAACAGGGCAGGCGGGATCGAAATCACGGATTCCGAATCGTCCAGGGAATGATAGGTGAGGATGACGGAGCGGCCGCCGCTCATGGTGCGATGGCCTTCGCTTTTGCTTCCTTGGCTGGGGGCGTGACTCCCCTTACCCCGGCTGTGGGACGCCGGAGCTTGCCAAGACTGTAGCGGATCAGCGCCACCATGAACGCCACTCCGCAGTATACGAAGTACAACAAATGAAACGGAATCGCGGCCAGGGCAAATAGTCTGCCTCTCTCGCCGGCCAGGAACAGATAGAACTGCTTGTTCAGCACGATCAAGGTCATCAGGATGAGAAAGAACGCGAACTTCAGTGGATTCCTCGGAAGATAGACGGCCATCCATGCGATGACCAGAAGACAATAGCCACCGACCAGCATCCCGGTCCATCGGCGCCACTTCTCGCGGGAGTAGGCATACCGATGGCGAGTGAACACAGCGAGCGCGGCAACAAGAACCAGGGGGATGAGCGGGTACATCTGAAATAGAAACGAGAGGACGGCAATCAATGCCATGACCGCGAACATCAGGCTCATGACGACACGTGAACGATTCTGCGAGGCCTCGATCCAGTAAGATGAAAGCAATATGAAGAACACCGCGAACAACGGCGTCAGGAAGTACACGCGCCAACGTACAGTCCCGTACGTAGCGAGAGCGACCAGGATGAAAGCTAGCGCCACACTGATCCGCTGGCTTATGCGCAGATTCAGATCGTTCGGCATCCGGCCCGCGCGAAGGGTCAGTTCGGACCAGGGAATGGCGCGTTGGAAGAAGTCCGTCTCGATCATGCTGCGAAGATTCCAATGCTTCAGGTGCTTCACTTGGATATCAGCGTTCAGAGCCAGTTTTCGGTTCGCCTGAAACAGCCGATAACCCAACTCGACATCTTCGATGGCCGGGGCATGGTATCGCTCGTCGAAGCCGCCGGCGTCGAGGAAAACCTGCCGTCGAATGGCGCCGCAACCGCTCCAAAACGTCGTTGCCACGCGGTTCGAATGCTGGTGCACGAAAGCGTGCATCAGATTGCGGTACTGGGACGTGAAGTTTTGGGCGGACGGGGAACGGTCATAAGAGCCCATGACCGCATCAAGCTCTGGATCCCCGGTGAACTCGGCGATGATCTTCGATATCGTATCGGGATAGGCGCAGACGTCCGCATCGAGGAAGAACAGAATCTCGCCGCTAGCTGCTTTCGCCCCGATGTTTCGGGCCCGCGCGGGACCGAACCGGCCGTTGGTAGAGAGCACCTTCGCCCCGTGTTCGGCCGCTATTTTGACCGAATCATCCGTCGAGCCGTCGTCTACCACGATGCATTCCAGAGGCCGTACCGTCGAGCCACTCAAGCTCGCCAAGCATTGCTGCAGGTCGCTTGCAGCATTGTGGACGGGGATAACCACTGACACACACGGACTCATAGCCCCCCTCCCGCAACCCTCAGTCTACAGTGAGGACTTTCCTGATAAGCTAACTTAACCTAATTCATAGCACACAGCGGAGAGATTCCGCAAGGGCCGGGCTAACAATGAACTAATGATGTCACTTTTTTGTCGTGCACCCTGAGCAGGCACACCCTGTCTTTTCGCACGGTTCTCCTATTTATTTCCACTTGCTGGCGCTGCTGCCTTCTCCCGCGAAATAGCCGCAAAACTCCCCAAACGACCAACTAATCATCAGAATCAGAAGATATGGCAGCGAGCGTACCAGTTCCTTGATGTGCCTCCTCTTCCGCACGGTTCGCACTACAATCCGCCCCGGGAGCAGCGCAGGCAGGGCCAAAGAACCAAGGACCAGCGCCGCACGTTTGACAAGCGGGGTATTGAGCGCTCGTTTGCCCGCAAATCCGCGTGCCAGGTGGTAACACTGCGTGATGGCCTGTCCGGCTTCGTAGTGCTTGCAGTGATAGACGACAACGGACGGCGCCAGATACAGGGCCTGCTCTCGCTTTTCGAGCTCCGCCTTGATGAATGCTTCGAAGAACCCGTCTCGGAAGCTAGGCTCAACTTCCTGGAGGACCGATCTCTTGAAGGAGACGTTGTTGCCCGCCAGGACCTCCACCACGGCGGCCGGACTCGGCAGCATGAATCTGCCGTAATCGTAAAAGTAAACCGCCCAGTCCAGGGCGCTTTCGCCGCTCGCGTTCTCAACGGGGCCACCAATCACCGAATAGGGTAACTGGTGAGCCTTCTTGATTTCCGAACACCAGCCGTCACCGAACGTACAGTGGTCTTCGGCCAGAGCCACGATCTCTCCGCCGGACCGGAAGATTCCGGTCGCCCTCAACACGGGAACGGTCGTATGGGAGGACGCGGCCACGTGCTGAACGCAAGGGAACTGGGTCTCGAGCATTTCCGCCGCGTCAAAATTGGTCACGACGATTACCTCGGTGTCTGAGGCCTGCCCGTCGGCCTTGAGTGACCGAAGACACCGTTCGAGCGACGAGGGGCCGTTCCAAGCTGCGATGACGACCGAGAGTTTTGTCCCGGGGCGCGCGGGGGGGATCATTCGCCCATTCTCCCCAAGCAGATCATGTGGTGACCAGCGAAAACCCGTGTACATTTCATCGCGCTTCTTGAACCCTCTTGATGGAGAAGACTCACAATCTCTTGGCCACGGTGCTTGAATTCGCATATTCACCCATCTCAATCGCCTTCCCGGAAGCGGCCGAGTCATAGGCGGCGAAAACCAGTGCCAGAGTGTTTCGGGCATCCCTCACATTGCCGGGTGGATGGCCTCCCCTGCGGATCGCGTCGATGAAAGTTGCGAAATGACGGGCGGTTGCATCAGCTAGGATATTGATGCGGTCCTTGGCAATCACGGTCGACCGGTTCCCGTTCTGAAGGACGGCTCTTGCGCCTTGCACAAAGGTGAACTCCAGGAAAGGTCGCCTCTCGCGCGTATGGATGCCGGCTGCGAACCGGACCCGGCCTCCGATCGAAGTGTGGATGGAGGCGAATTCGCCGTCCAGCCGCATATCCAGGTAGCGCTCTGGGCCTTTGCTTAAACGGTCAAGAACGATGGAGGCCGCCCGTCCGTCCGAGAACTCGAGCGATATGACGTTGACAACGTCGCAACGCGCAATTCCCAGGGGGTTCGGCATTTGGGCTATTACTCTTGCTGGGTTGTCCTCGAAGAAGAATCGCGCCAATTCGAGTACGTGTACGCCGAATTCGTAACACAACCGCCGCGAGAGTTGGCTTCGCCAGCCCGCCTCGGTGATCGCGGTGGGACGCATGGTGTGCCAAGCGTGAAGATAAAGCAAGCGACCGAATCGGGGCGAGCCAACCAGCTTCTTCGCCGCGGAATGGATGTTCATGGACGGGAACTGGGTGTTGACCACCACGAGGCGTCCCGCGGTGTCGGAGGCCCGGATAATCTGGTCCGCCTGCGCCAGATTCTCCGCCAACGGTTTCTCGCAGAAGACGTGGCAGCCGTGATCCAAGGCCAGCAGCGTATGTTCGTGGTGCAGCCAGGGAGGCGTACACACAGCGACAACATCGGGGGCGGTTCGCTCGATCATTTCCCGCGGATTGTCAAATAGGTTTGGCAAGCGCCATTTTTCGCGCGCGTATTCGCGTGCTGCCTTATCGGGGTCGCATCCCGCCACCAGTCTGACCTTATCTGCAAGTTGCAGGTAGGCTGGAATATGAATGTTGCGTACTACCGCGCCGAGGCCGATGATTGCGAGTGAAGTCATGTGGACAAGAGGGCAGGTGTCTAGGCCCGCCGAAACCCCCGGAAAACAATGTTTAGTGCTTAGTGGCTGGAAAACAATAAAGTCGTGACTGCTAGCCGCCTTGCCACCTGTCACCGGCTACTAGCCACACCCTCGTCAGGCCGGGCGCCGACCGATCACATAAAACGCCGCATAGGGATAGATCAACTGGCCCCCTCGCGACTGGACTTCCCGGCACCTCTCGATGAATTCCTGACGCAGGGCATCGATCTCCTGCAGTGGAACGGTGAGCAACCGCTTGCGCGCGATGCTCGAGAAAGTACGTTGTATGCCCCAGAACTTTCCCGCATCCTCCACCACTGCGTCATGCCCCTCCCAGTACTTTTGCACATTTGTGAACCCAGCGTGTCGTGCCAACGAAAGAACAGTCCTTGTCCGGTTTGAATTCTGACCCGCCAGTGAAGACTCCTCCGGCTCAACCGCCATGGGAAGGCGCTGGTTCACCAGGGAAACCAGAAAGTCGGGAGCTGTTAACAACCTGCCCTGATGCTTGAGGTGCAGGTTGTATAGATGCTGGACGGCCCGCTTCAAGCCAGCCCTTGAAAACAGCGGAGGGCCGCTCCCCACGGCCAGTACCAGTCGCCCGCCGGGGCGCAGGACTCGGAACATCTCCTTCAGCGCCGCCGGCGGATTCGGAAAGTGAAGGAGTGCATAGAGGGACAAGACGCAGTCAAAGGAACAGCTCTCGAAGCTCAGAGTTTCCGCGTCCAGCCGGACAAACTCAACTTGGCGGTTGAGACCGGCCCTCATGGCATTTGACCGGGCTCTTCTGAGCATTTCCAGTGACAGGTCGACTCCGATGACCCTGCCTTTCGGCCCGACCGGCGCTGCGGCCTGCAAGGCAACGACAGCGGTCCCCGTGCCGACGTCCAGGACTCGCTCGGAAGGGGCCAGCCCGGCCAAGGAAACCATTCGCGCCGCCAGCGGCTTCGATAACTCTTCCGTGAAGAGATCGAATTCTTCCGTGACGGATTCATAGCTGGAAGCGTCCCTGATCTTGAAGGCTTGGGAACCCGAGCCGACGTTGGTCATCATGTCGCCTTATGCTGCCTTCCGCGAGTTTACCAAGGGAACCATCAATTCGAGATAACGCTTTGTGATCAGGTGCCAATCGTAGGCAGCGGCACGCTTGGGTCCCTCTTTCGACATGCGTTCGCGCCATGCGGCGTCGCTCAGGAGCCCGTCGATCCCTTCCTTCAAAGTAGGGACTTCCGCGTTCTCCAGGAGGCAGACAACTCCGCCCGCAAACTCGGGAAAGGCGGTGTTATTGAGCGTAATCACCGGAGTCCCACAGGCCATGGCCTCCAGCACCGGCATACCAAATCCTTCATAAGAAGAAGGATAAACAAACAGGTCAGCGGCGTTATAGACCAGTGGCATTTCCTGGTGACTCGCGTAGCCCAGCACAACAACTTCCCTGGAAAGACCTTCGCTGGCGATAACCTGCCGGAACGGAGACCTTCCTGGAAGATCAGCGCCCACGATGAGCAACTTGTGGGGAATGCCCCTTTTCTGCTTGAGTAACGCAAACGCCCTGATCAAAGGTGAGAGATTGCGCCTCTCGGTGGGTTTTCCCACGTAGACAATATACGGCACATCCAACCCGAAAACGCGGACTCGCCATTCCGCCAGACGCGTTCGATCGTGGATGGGGTGGAAGAGCTTAGTGTCCACACCCTCGGGAACAACGTGTACCCTTTCTGGCTTGATCCCGTAGAAGCGCACCATGTCCCGCTTGCTGTACTCGCTGACGGTAGTAACCACAGTTGCCCGCTTGGCGCTCAGTGCATAAGCCACTCTGGCCTTGTTCAGAGTCCACCAACTGAATGCCTGAGGATAACCCTCGTAGGACCCATGGTGGATCAAGAAAGTGGGGCAGCGCGCCAGCAGAGGAATCACGTAGCTGGGGCAAAACAGGAGATCCTTACTGCCGTGGGCTTTCAGCAAGACGAATTGCTCCCACAGGGCCGGCGGCAGGGAAGAGGGCAGGACTGAATTCGTCGCGCCAAGCGGCAGGACGACATCGTTTCCCAGCGGCTTCGGCGTATAAACCCGGATCTCCCGGAAAGGATGATCCATTTCTCCCATACAGCTTAGGACGGCCTCGATGCACCGGCCCACCCCCGAGCGTTTGCCGACCAGACGTATGCCATTGACACCAAGAATCATTTTGCTCTACTCATAGCCTCGGCGGCGACGGAACTGCCGGCTGCGGGCCCACTGCTTCCGCGCCCGGCTACCACCTGGATGACCGGAGAAACAAGAAGCAAAACCGATCGAAGCAGGGGAATCTTAGCTGCCCAGCTAAACAGGCGAGCACCCAGCCTCTCGAGACCCCTAAGGTTTTCCCAGTCCGCCGCGGTGATCACCGGCAGCGAGAACGAAGTTGAATCGAATCCTGCTTTGCTGAAGAACCCGTGTATTTCAAAGCAAGAGAGCAGGTGCTTCTTCTCATACGCCAGGCCACGCCTCCACTTCACATAGGCGGGCATCCAGCGCCGGGGCAGGAAACCTACTCCCCACACTCTAACATGTGGCTCGGGCGCCAGAGAAAAACGGTTGGTGGTCCATACAAAGATTCTGCCGCTCTGCCTGGTAACTCGCCCGCACTCGTTGATCACGACCGCCGCGTCGGCAACGTGTTCGAGCAGAGAGACGTTAGCTACCGAATCAAATAAGCCCTCGGGAAACGGCAGGTAGTCGGCACAGCAGCAGACCAGGTTGGCAGGGAGTCCCGCCTCCTGCAACCGCTTTCGCGCCACCACGAGCCAACGGAAGGCAACGTCGCATCCAACAGCGAAATCGAATCTCGCCTGCGCCACCTTCACCAAGGCGGCGGTCCCGCAACCCACCTCCAGAAAGGCGGCTCCGCGTCCTATCTTGTTCTTGTAACCTTCGATCCTGTCCTCGTCCGTGAGCACGTGCCGGATGAAACGCTCGCTGAGGTCAGGCGGCGTCGGAGGGTAGCTGGGAAGCGACCAATAAAAGCGCACCAGCTCCGCGAAGCTGATCTTTTCCGCCTGCGCCTGAAGCTTCTCTCCCTTACGGTAGTCGTCTTGCAGCGGGATCCAAGGATCTTCGTAAAGTCGCAGGTCGGGAATCCCTAGCACAATCGGGTAGCCTTTCTGACACTGAGGGCAGAAAAGTTCCTCCCGCCGGGGAGAAAGGCTGCTCTTGCAAATCGGACAGCACAGGAATCGCAACAGTGCTTGATTGCGTGACTCGACTTGCGGATCAGTCAGCAACACGACCTCCCATCGTTTCCGGCACTTCGCTAAAACGGCAGAGCAACAAGCCGGCCCTGGTGAAAGACTGCCACATTCTGGATGCCCTCCGCCCTTCACGACCGGGAGCCGAGAGCCTCCCGGAGAATCGCATCGAAATCTCGCGGCTGGTAGTTCAGTTCCCGGCGAGCCTTGCCCGAATCGTAGAACATGAAACGGTTGGCGCAATAGTGGATCATGTAGGCGAACTTGGGCGGTCGATTCCGCCAGCGCGCCCAAGGCTCAAATACAGCCGCTGCGAGGCCCGTCAACACGGGTGGCATCAACACGAACCGGCGTGAGAGGTTCAGGGCTCTGGCAGCTTTTTCTCCCATGGCGCGGAACGTCAGGTTCTCGCCCCCCAGGATGTAGCGGTGGCCTGCCCTGCCCAGTTCCAATGCGGCGATGATTCCCTCCACCACGTCGGCCACGTGTACCACACAGTTTCCACCGGAGAAGCACGGTACCACCGGACTGCGTCGCACGCTTCTGATTAGCCCTGCGATGCGATCCGGCCCGCTTACGGATGCCGGGTTGACGACCACGGCGTTCAAGCCCCGGGCCACCTCACTCATCACCACATCCTCCGCCCGCCGCTTGGACATATGATAGGTCAACCCTGAGTTCTGCAAGTTAAACTGGAAGTCCTCGTTTGCGGGCTGCTGGGCGCTGGTGGGGATGCCGACGGCGGCCACCGAGCTCACGTGCAGCATACGGCTCACGCCCTCGGCGCGGCAGGCCTGGGCAACGTTGCGAGTTCCCTCAACGTTCACCTTCATTTGCCCGCTCGGATTCTGTCTCCAGTAGTTCAAGTCACCGGCCGCGTGAACCACCCAGTCCCGGTCTCGAACCGCTAGCCGAACACTCTCGGCGTCCGTTACGTCGCCGAGCACAGGTGTCACTCGAAGCCCTTCGAGACGGGCAAGACCGGAGGTGGGACGGACGAGGATGCGCACGTCATGCCTGTCCGCGACCATCCGCTTGCAGAGGCGTGAGCCCAGGAACCCGGTTGCCCCGGTCATCAGGACTCTCATGGAGCCGGCGCCTATTGCAGTGCTCCCTGTCCGGCCGGCGGCGCTGTGACCGTGTAGGCATGCTCGAAGTAACTCCGGCCGATCGCGAAGAATGCCTTGGCCGATAAGCTGGCCGCGAAATCCGCTATCGACCGCGCCGCGCTGTAGCCCATGTCCTTGCGGTTCTCGTCTTTGAGAACGCCGCCGCGGTTGATCAAATAACGTTCGAAGATGACCGCGAATCGGTGCAACGCCTTCACTTGCTCCTTGGACAAGTTCTCATTGCCGATCATGGCCTCATGGCTGTTGCGGTAGGCGTAGTCGTCGTCGGGAGTCAACCCTTTGGAAACAGCCCAATCACGGAGCTTGGTGCCGATCATCGGGGATGCCGCGTTGAATTGAATCCAGTTAGGCCGCAGGCGAATCCCAAATTGGATGGTCTCGAGGATGGAATGCACCGTGTCTCCCGGCAGGCCGATGATGAAGAAACAGAAGGTCTTGATTCCGATCCTGCGGCACAGGTTGACCATCTCGATGATCTTTTCCCGGGTGATGGGCTTGCGACCGACACCGGCTTGAATCTCGACTTCGGCGCTCTCGACCCCGAAATTGATACCGTCGCACCCCGCGGCCGCCATGGCCTGCAGAGTCTCTTCGGCAATGCAATCCGGGCGCGTTTCGCACTTCCATTTGAATTTTAGGGCACGCGCTTGAATCTCATTGCAGATCTCCACCACGCGGTTTTGACGAAGCGAAAACATGGGATCGCGAAAGAGAATGTATTGAATGCGCAGGTCCTTTACCAGATGCTCGATCTCGTCCACCACATTCTCGGGACTCCGAAAACGGAAGGGCACCCCTTGGCCAATCGGGTACGGGCAGTAATGACACCCGAAGGGGCAGCCGCGTGACGTGAGCATCGGCAGGAAGGGGACGGCAGCGGTTGCTGACGACTTGGGCAGCGCGTAACGCTGGTACGGTAGAAGCTCCCATTTTGGGAATGGGAGCTGGTCAAGCTCTTTCAAGAAGGGTCGGGGAGGTCTTTGCACCCAGGAATCACCGCGGCGATAATTCAGCCCCAGAATCTCCCCCTCCGGTTTTCCAGCCGCCAGCTCGTACGCGGTCTCATCCGGTTCGCCTTGGATGATGTAATCGAGGCCGGGCTCCTGTTCGACCCGCTTCTGGAGATGTGGAACGATGGAGCCGTATACCGCCAGCTTGATTCCGGGGTTGGCTTTCTTGATGGCGTCGCACACTGAGAGGTCCCAGTCCAGACTGCATAAGGCCGTGCGGACAACAGCCAGGATACTCGCGGCCCCCTTCCCGGCAATCGTCGCGATTCGACTCGTCAGGGCGCTGACGTCAAGACCAAGGCCCAATGTTTCCAGCACCTCGACTGGGATGCCCTTGTGCGTGAGGTACCCTGCGAGATACGGCAAATCGAGCGGCGGGAAGGGGGTCGCACCAATCGGATAGAGCTGACCGTATCCACCCATCGAGTCGCGGTTCGCGACGTAACCGGGCGGGCTCGGCGGGTTGATGGCTATGACTTTCTCGAAACGCATGCGTGGTGCCCTCCGTTCGATAGTGGACGTTGTTGAAAGCGATCGAGCGCCTTTTGGTAGAGAGCTTCGAGGCGGCGGCCGACGGAATCAAGGCCGAAGTTCTCCAACGCATGAGCACGAAGTCGTGTCGGATCGTAATCCGCTCCGTGTTCAAGGACGTGCTCGATGCCCCTTGCCAGCGCCTCTGGATCTTCAGGAGGCACCAGAACCCCTACTTGCTCGTTAACAATTTCCTCCGGTCCGCCGCAGCGGGTGGCGACGACCGGGGTGCCGCAGGCAAGTGCCTCCACCAGCACCATTCCGAAGCTCTCGGCCCGGCTGGGAAGAACTAGAGTGACGCTCTCCTGCATATAGCTGACAAGCTCGCTGGGAGTTTTCTTGCCCACAAACCGCACCCGATCTCTGAGACCCAGGTCAGAAACCATTTGCCGCAGCCGAACTTCCTCATGCCGGTATGCCCCGTAGTATGCTTCGCCTACCAGGACCAGCTTAGCACCAATGCCGCGGTCTGCAAGCAGGCGCATGGATTTCAAAAGGATATCGACGCCCTTGATGGGTCGTACGGCGCCGGCAAAAAGGATCTGCCCTGGCACCCGGCCGTGTCCGTCTACCGATGTTGTGAACATCGAACCGTCAACGCCGTTTGGAATGACTACCAAGTTCTGCCTCGCGCCGGTGACTTGTTCTACGGACTGGCGCACGAACTCGCTGACCGAAACGTGGTAGACGCACTGGCGGGCAGCCCGGGTCACCCAGCGGCGCACGCGAGCGTACTTGTCCGTCCACACGTGCCAAGGCACGTGCTCCGTGATGATGACGGGGACGCCATATCGTCTGCCCAGGTGTACGGCGACAACACCATCGGGATAGGTGAAATGCGCATGAATAAGGTCGAACGGGAAACCACGTCGGAGGCGGTCGACTAACTTGCGGATCGCCGCGTAGTAGAGCATCCATTCGGCGTTATAGAGTGAATAGCCTGGACCAACAACAAGACGTGGATGGAAGACCTCAATACCACCATTCCAACTATGTCGTTCAACTTGACGGAAGCGCGCGTAACTCTCGGGCAGCCCCGGGAAGGGGGGACAATACGGCACCGGTGACACCACCTTGGGCTGGCAAAACCGGGTCGAGTGGCGCACCAGCCGCTCGACCCATAACCCCAGTAGCTCTGTGGCACTGTTTGGATAGCTTCGAGAAAGGAACAGCACTTTCGGAGGGTGCCGTCCTTCTGAAGCCAACGAGATGTTCAATTCGCTACTCCGGGCCGCCGGATTCCGCCTCAAATCTTTCGGGCCTTCAGAATCAGGCCGGCGGCTATCCATTCGGGCCTCGGCCAGGCTCCCTCTTCAAGCTTCTTGGTGAGCCAGAGCGCCATCGACGGCATGATTTCATCCAACGGCGAAATGAAAACATTAAAGTAGTGAAAGACAGCTTGAGTGACCTCTGCCCCCTCGGATTCCAACAGTTGCCGAGCCGTTGGTTCGTTGTAGAGGGCCCTGGTCCCGCCGCCGAGTCTTCGAGCCGCTTTCAGCGTCCGGTCTCCCATCCGAGCCCGCAAAGCGTGCCACACGGAAACAGCAGGATAGAACACAAAATTTTTCCACCACGCGTACGGGCTGCGGAAATTGGTAAAGGTGACGATGAGTGTGCCGCCGGGTTTCAGCACTCTGAGCATTTCCCTGACTGCGCGGTGCCTGTCGCGCAAGGCGTCGATAACGCCCATACATAGCACGGCGTCGAAGAAGTCGTCAGGCAGCCCAAGCCCCATCGCATCCCCCGAGAGGAAATGGATTCGGTCGTTCTCTGCGAAGCGGCTGCGACAAATCTCAATCATCTTCGGTGACGGATCTACTCCCCAGAAATCACAGCCCCGACCGATCATTGCGGGCGCCATGACCCCCGGACCGCATCCTACGTCGAGGACCTTGCCGCCAGGCTGATCAAACATCGCGAGAACCTTCTGCCGGCGCACGCGAAGAGCGTATCCACCGGGCGTCTCGTGGTTGTACTCGCGACTGTAGTCCTCAGCCCTTTCATCAAAGAACTTGACGACGGGGTCGATCTCAGTGCTGCGATCTGCCATGAAATTCGTGTTCTGCACCTCAGTTCGTAGCCTGGCGAATCCAGCGAACTAGTTTCTAGCCGGCATCTGCGCCTGCTCCCGCCCAACGGTGGTCAACTTCACCCCCGTGTCCTCTTCGATCATGTGGGCGAAGAGTTGGGCGAAAGCCTGCTTTGTGAATGGCTGAAACGCCGGCGATCCCAGGAACTCGCGCGCCTGCTCTTTGTAGCTGGCAATATCCTGATCCGTGAGCGATCGCAGGAAGTTTTTCAGTTCTCCGTAATCCTTGAACCTTCGCATGTCAATGAAACACTCGGCCGGCACATAATCGTGAATGTTGGGGGCACCCCAGTAAACAGGAACGGTCCCCGCGAAAAAGCAGTCGAAAATCTTCTCCGTAACCCATCCTTTCAAAATCGAGTTCTCAAAGCAGAGGGCAAATTTGTAATTGCCCAGGGTTTCTGCCTTCGAGGTTGCAAAGCCACGATAAACTCGGCGTGCCGCCACCAGGCGCGGGTCGGGGAAAAAACGCTGCCAGTAGGTCACGAGCTTTCGGTTGATCCGCCGGACCGTGCCCGGTAAAGGAACCTTGCCGAACGTACCGGGCACATGCACCTGACCGATAATAAACGTAGGGCCGTCCCAGCCCACCCCATAGAGGTCGATCTCACCCGTCCGGCCGAAGTATTCGAGTGCCCGCATCCGCTCGCTATAGAGCTCCCGGCAGGGAGATTTGAAACGAGGAAGCTTATTGCCATTGATCATCACCAGGAATCCGCGCTCTGTTCGACGCCAGATCTCTTCATGTACCGAGTCAAACGATTGAGGCCAGCGGAAAGACTCGCATCGTAATGCGCCACCGACAAAGGGCTCCAGCGCAGAGGCGTCACTCCATGAGAAAATGCGCTTGAAATAATGCTGAGCCTGACTCAATTCCCGGTACATCTTCGGCTCGACGGCCGGGCATTCCATAGCGAAAAACGCGCTTAGCACCGTGTCCTTGCGCCGGCTAATCCTTTTATAGTTAGCGGTGTTGCCTATCGATATATAAACGTTTCGAACCCCATTCGATTCAGTGGGCAGGTAGTCTGCGGTGTGGACCGGAATCTCGAAGCCAGCCAGGTAACTCCTGAGATAGGCATGGGGCGCAAGGATCTGGTCACCTCCGTGCGCCGCGCCTTCCACGTTGAAAAACTGATCGCGCAGAAAACCGAGTGACGGTGGATCAATGTAAAGCGCGACCCGTGGACGTTGGTTCATCAGGCACCCCGACTCACGACTTGTGGTGTGTTGAGCAAATCGGTGGCATCCGACAGCCATTCACCGAACCATCTTCTGAGGAGCAGCAGATTGTGAACCAGAAGGGCAGAGCCGCCATCCGCCCCGCCATGGGTACGTGCCAGCTCTTCGAGGCGGCTGCTATCCAGTAGGTCCTCTAAGGGGCTGTGTTTGTCGTGGTTCGTAAACATGGGACGCAGCTCACCGCCGATCCATGTTTTGAGCGGCATGGCAAAGCCCATCTTCTTCCGGTACAAAATGGAATCTGGGAGCCAGGGCCGCAGGGACGATTTCAACAGTTTCTTGGATTGATTCCGATCGGCCAGCAGCGCCGGGGGAATCTTCGCCGCCAATTCCATGATGTCGCGGTGCAAGTAAACCGGGCGGACCTCCAGAGAGACGGCCATGCTGGCGCGGTCCACCTTCACCAGCACATCGCCCGCTAGCGTCAGCTTGAGATCAAGGTATCGCATGGTGTTGATGAGGCCGACCTTCTCCGGCGGGGCTTTGGCGATGAGCGGCGCTACCGTATCCATGGGCCCCAAGTGTTTAAGCGTCTGGGCCAGAGGCCCTCGGGCAGTGGCCCGGATATCGTTAAACTGAAATGCCGTTACCAATGTGTTGGCGACGCTCCGCCGAGAATCAGTTCCGTACGCGGCGAGCTTCTGCTGCCATCGATCCATGCGCGGCAAGAGAAGCTTCGCACCCCCCACCGCCAGTGACAGGAGCGGCTGCGGCACGATCCGACCCACCTGCTCCCGCAGCGCCACTCTTCGATACTTCGTGTAGCCCGCGAACATCTCGTCGCCGCCGTCACCCGACAGGGCCACGGTAATCACCTTGCGGGCCTCGCGGCAAACATAGAACGTGGGCAGGTAGGAGTAATCGTTAAACGGCTCATCGTAATGCCACAGCAGCCTTTCGAACACGGCGGTCACGTCGTCAGGAACGACTGCTCTCTCCGTGTGATCCGTTGCGTAAAGGCGGGACACTTCCAACGCCCAGGGTCGCTCGTCGTAGTCCTTTTCTTTGAATCCCACCGTGAACGTCTTCACCGAACGGCCTGCCTTGCTCAAGGCCGCGGTGACCGACGAAGAGTCAACTCCCCCACTCAGGAAAGTACCCACCGGGACATCCGCGAAAGACATCTCGTTCGCTGCTGCCTGGAGTCCTTCGCGAATTCGCGACCCCCAGTCCGCGACGGAATAATCCGGATCGAATTGCATGTCCCAATAGGCCACCGGGTTGCCGGCACGAGGGTTGTCGTCTGATTCCGTCTCAACCCACATGAAATAGCCGGGCGGCAGTTTCAAGCAGCCTTCCCAGATGCTCTTGGGGTCGGGCACGAAACCCAGGCTGAGATAATCCACCAGCGCCGGGTAGTGGATGCCCCGCGAGAATCCGGGCCACGGCAACAGCGCCTTGAGTTCCGAGCCGAAGAGAAAGCTGCGTTGTACGGTCGCGTAGTAGAAAGGCTTCTCTCCGGCCCGATCGCGGGCACAGAACAAGCGCCTCTTCGCCGTGTCCCAGATGGCGAAGGCGAACATGCCCGATAGCCGCTCCAGGCACTGCGCACCCCACTGGCGAAAAGCCTCCACCAGGACTTCGGTGTCTGACCGGGTGCGGAATCCCACGCCGCACGCCGCCAGATCATCGCGCAACGCCTTGAAATTGTAGATCTCGCCGTTGAAGGTCATCACAAATCGACCGTCTCCGGAAACGAACGGCTGGTTGGCGTCGGCCGACAAGTCCAGGATGGCCAGCCGTCGATGTCCCAGGCAAACCCGGCGGTCCGGTGCCAGCCACACGCCGTCATGGTCAGGGCCGCGATGTTCGAGGCGATCGCGCATTGCGCCAACCAGTTGTGAATCGACGGGTTCGGACGAGAGCACGCCCACGATGCCGCACATGCTTGTTACACTCCGTTGTCTTGTCCTGACTAGCCCCACCCGACCGCGGCTAATGGCTTGTGGCCTCGCCGGGGCCTTCCTCGTGCCACCGTCGCCGGAACGCGTCGCCGACCAACGGGATTCTTGGCAGCCGCACCAGCACCTGAAGCATGAGGTACAAAAGGAACATGCGGCCACGCTGGATTCTGGGGCTGCCCAGGATCCGGGCCGCTCGCACCTGCCTCAGAACCGCTCCTGCCTCTTGGCGCCGGTCCAGGATGTAGTTGCTTACCGCCACCATCAACAGGTCCTCGGCACGGTGGGCCTCATGCGCAGCGAGGGCCGCCGGGGTGGCCACGGCCCGGCCTCCATCCTCCAGGTAAAGGTCCATGATCCGAAAATAGCGCCCCGCTTCGCTCCGCAAACGATGGTAGCGCAGCGAGGAGCTGTCGTGAAAGTGACGATAGCAAAGGAGCCGCTCGTCCAGGATGCCCACCGCATACTTGCGAGCGATGCGCAACCACATCTCCATGTCTGAAGTATTGCGGAACACTTCATCCCGATAGACGCCAACCTCGCGGTAGACCGAGGCACGCACCATGGCCGTCGGACACATCAGGAAGTGGTTCATGTGGTTGAGAAGAGCATTGAAAATGACCGCAAAATCCAGCGGGCGGCTACCCCTCACTTCCGGCGGAAGCTCCAGACGCCCGAACTCCTCCCCCGTGGGCCCGATGAACGTCATGCCGGTGAACACCGCACCGGCCTCAGGGTGGCCCTCCAGGAATTCCACCTCGCGCTCGACGATGGTCGGCAGATAAACGTCGTCGGCATGGTAAACGGCAATGTGCTGGCCGCGCGCCATGGCGATGCCGTCGTTGGCGTTTCCGTAGATGCCGCGGTTCTGTGGTTGTCGAATTACCCGCACCTGGTCGCGATAGGACTGGAGGATCGCCGGCGTTCGGTCCGTCGAGGCGTCATCCATCACCAGCACTTCGGTGCGCGGATAAGTCTGCGCCAGGATCGAATCCAGGCTTTCCCGCACGTACTTCTCGCCGTTGTATACCGGTACGATGATGGAAACCAGGGGCAGGCTGGTTGACGTGTCAGCCATGCTCGCTCTCTCACCCCCTTTCTCATCGCCTCGCGCCGGGCTCTCCCGCACGCGCACCGCACTGCTGCTCTCGACGACCGTCATCTCGGACGCGGACTCATGCGGCTGTGGAAGATCCCCATGGGGTTGGGTTGGTCAAGAGGTTCCAAAGAGTATCCAACGTCTTCCAGGTAGGCATGGAGTTCATCGATCGACGACCCGCAGTACTGCATCTGCTTCGGGTGCACCTCGCATAGGATTAGGAGGCGCCGGGTCAGCAGCAGGTTCCCGGCGCCGCGTAGGACGCGAAGCTCGGCGCCCTCGACGTCGATCTTGAAAACATCGGGTTGGATATGGCCCCTCTCACAAAACTGGTCCAGGGTTACGGATTCCATCTCCAGCTTAACGGCGCCGTCAGCGGGTCGGTCAGGGCTCAGCACTTCCACGTTTTCTCGCCCCAGCGACGCCGCCATGCTGATTCCGTTCACGTAGAACGGGACCTTGCCGTTGAGATCGGAGGCAACCGCCCGGACAACCTCCACGCGGTCCTGCCACGCGTTGAGAGCGACGTGGCGCTCCAGTATCAGGGCCGTCTCTGGGCTGGGCTCGAAGGCGTATACACGGCCCTTGCTACCAACCCGCTTCGCCGTTCCCAGCGTAAACATCCCTATGTGGGCACCGATATCGAATACCGTCATTCCTTCGCGGATGGCTTCGGTAAGAGCTGCATAGACCACGGGCTCATAGGCCCTCTGGTCCAGCCGGTCGTAGCGCGAACCCCATTCGTAGGTCAGCTTGAAAATGTCGCCGTTGATATGGGTGGCAAAGCCCTGCTGGTCAGAGATCCGGGCAAACATCCGTTGCCACGCCGGTTCAACAGTATCCCAAAGCCACCTCTGCCTTTCCAAGACGGGTGTGTGACGAACCCTCGACCCCAAATCATGCAATTTCTCAAACATACTATAGCCGGTTGTGGAAATCGACATGATTATACACCGCAGGCCGAAGGAAATCCTACCGCTGGTCGCACCTCAATGAGTTGCTTGGCCGCTCCAACAAAGCCCAAGTGTTCCGGGTGCTGGCTGAGACCCCGGACGATATTCCCCGGCTGGGGCCGGAGATCGACAGGCTCTTCGGCCGCGAAGAGATTGAGACCCACACCTTTACCATGGTGACTCTTCAAGGCTTCCAAGTCTTTCTTGAACCGCTGCTCCTGCCCTTACCGAATGGCTTCTACTTACCCGGTTAACGCGCGCCAGGGGTCCCCGTTTTTTCCTGATCATTGGCGCCAATGTATCCCTGCCGCTCGAGGCGTAGGAAGATCTCCTGTGCTGCCTCCTCTGGCGTGAGGTCGGTGGTGTCGATCACTACGTCGGCGTCATTAGGGGCCTCATACGGATCGGAAATGCCCGTGAATTGTTTTACCAGACCCGCACGCGCTTTCGCGTAAAGTCCCTTTCGATCCCTGGCCTCGCAAGTCTCAAGCGGGGTCGATAGGTACACCAAGAGGACACCG
>Ga0181533_1002246_pt1 | contig 23037 bp, 20 predicted proteins | sample PEATcosm2014_Bin_45_FD_119772 | JGI IMG/M metagenome (GOLD analysis project Ga0181533, IMG submission 119772) | Peatland microbial communities from MTU Mesocosm Facility, Houghton, MI, USA - PEATcosm2014_Bin11_60_metaG | ecosystem: Environmental > Terrestrial > Soil > Wetlands > Peat | place...
AGGTGATTTTCCAGCACCAGCCTTTCGTAAGCTGTGGCGTTCATCGACTGTTTATAAAACTGGAAATTATTTCTCCCCTGGTCTTTCGCGTGATACATTGCTGTGTCGGCGTTCTTGATAAGGGTAACAACGTCACTCCCGTCATCAGGATAGAGGCTTATGCCAATACTCGTGGTGACGATAACCTCATGTCCATCCAGGTTAAACGGTTGCGATATGTTTTCGATGATACGTCGCGCCACCCTTGCCACATCCTGTACCTTAATGATCTCCGTCAATAGGACGGTGAACTCATCCCCACCCAAGCGCGCGACAGAAGAATGCAAATCACCCCCTTCATCACGTCCGACTAAGTCGCTTTTGCGCACGCATATCAACAGGCGCTCTGCTACCCCCTGCAAAAGCTTGTCTCCAATACTGTGGCCAAGGGTGTCGTTGATATACTTGAATCGATCCAGATCTAGGAAAAGAATAGCCACAAACCTGTTTTCACGAAGTGAACGGATCAGTGAATGGCTGAGGTGCTCCTTGAACAGGAGGCGATTCGGTAGACCTGTCAGATTGTCGAAATAGGCCAGATTGTATATCTGCTCTTCGGCCTGTTTCCTTTCGGTTATGTCCTGTATGATACCTGCCATCCAGACAGGGTTTCCATCTTCATCCCGGCTGACTTCAGCCTCGGTGTGCACTATTCGCTCCACACCGCCCGGGAGCAATATACGATGATCTAGGTTATACGGTTTCCTTTTATGTAGGGCCTCATCGATAGAAACGTTAACGAATTCCCGGTCCAGCGGATGCACGGAGTTTAGAAAGGACTGATAAGTCTCGTCAAAACCTATGTTTTACATGGTGAAGATCCGATATAGTTCCTCTGAACAATAAAACTCATCAGCCTGTATATTCCATTCCCAGCTGCCGATATGTGCTATGTGCTGGGCAGTTGCAAGGCGGGTTTCGTTCCGTCTCAGGCTCTCGACCGCCATACTAGCCCGCAGCATGTAGCGCACCCTGTATCCAAGAACAACCCAGTTTATCGGCTTTGTAATGAAATCGGTGCCTCCCACATCGTATGCCCTTTTAATCGAATCGATGTCGTCGAGCCCTGTCATCATCAGTATTTGCGTGTCATCTCCTCCGGGTGATTCACGAATCTCCGAACAGACGGTAAAACCGTCTTTACCAGGCATCATGACATCGAGAAGCACTATGTCCGGCCGGAACTTTTCAAAAGCGGCAAGCGCCAATGTCCCGTTTTCGACCTCTTCAACCATGAAACCCGCTTGCTCCATGGTCTCTCGAGCGAGGAGACGCACCATTGCATCGTCATCCACAATCAGTACGACTGGAGGTTTTTCTACAGGCAGTTTCCTGCTCATTTCTTTTCTCCTTGCTGCACTGCGGCAAGAGCGGCCCTTACTGCTTCGTATTCTTCTTCTATTTTTTCCAGCACTTCCAAGGCCCGACTCATTGCATTGTTGAGTCCAAAAGATTCCATCTCCCTGCAATAATCCGCAAGACTCAGTGCCCCAAGATTTGCGCTGCTCGTCTTGAAGCTGTGAGCAACTGAGCATATAACTCCTGCTTCATTAGCAAGCACCGCTTCACGGAGCTTCCGGATGTAGCATGGAGCTACGGAAAAGTAGTGATTCACTACTTTCCCCAAAATATCCGGCGCTCCTTCTCTTTGCAGGGATCGTATGGAGTTCAACTGCTTTTGGTCAATTGTGCAGACTGTGGCGACAACAGGATTCATTCTTTCCCCAGATGTTTCTTCCTTCTTTCCATCAGACAGCCATTTTACAAGCAAACCACGCAATTGCTCAACGTTGAACGGTTTGCCCAGGTAATCGTCCATCCCGAACATTTTACAATTCTCCATGCCGACATTGATGGAACCGCCGGTAAGGGCGACAATAGTAACATGACGGCCCACGCCTTTATCCGCACTCTTCTCCTGTTCCCTGATCAGCCTGGTCGCCTCATAACCATCCATCTCAGGCATCTGGCAATCCATCAAAATCAAGTCATAAAGTTCAAGTTTAGCCATTTCAACCGCCTCAATCCCGTTTCGGGCCAAGGCAACACGGCAGCCGAGAACCTCGAGCATGAGCTGTGTAACATCCTGGTTGACGATATCGTCTTCAGCAACAAGAACCGAGGCGTTGAATTCCGCTTTTCCATCGGCAGAGCCATTGTTTTCTTTCTCAAACCTGTTCATGTAAGGAAGAGCCTCAATCGATTCGCTGCAGTCATCTTCTCTGGGCTTACTTTGTAGTGCCATTAACATTTACCCCGATATCTAACTGGACTTTGTTTGTCATGAATAAATGTTCTTTACTTTTTTTTCGGCAAATTTACCCAAATCTTTAGCGCTAATCTATTCGCTCCGCACCCAGCTACAGGAAATGCCCGGCGTTGAATCAAAAATCTGTACCTGTTGGGGTCCTAAAGGAGAGTTGCGTCATCTATTGGTCCAGATGACAATGCGTACCGAAGCATGGGAGGAAAGCGACGTTGAAAAGAAAGGAGAGAGAGGCTGAAAAAAGAAAGGGAGCTTACGCCCCCTGTCTTTAATTTGGTGCCATCTTTTTTTAGGATATATTTTTAATCGTCGAATTTACCGGCCGGTCCTTTGTCACTTTGTATCAGCTCGGCTTTTTCCAATATCTTCGCGTCCGTCCACTCGGCCGGTTCTTCTATACGGCTCCCCTTTGGTCCAAGGTCAAAGGAACCCGCTTTGATGAGCATCTCCAAGGCCAGTGGGGCGGTTTCCTTGCCATTAAAAACCTCGGCCATCATCTTGAAGGCAAAATCTTCGACTGCACGCGTCATCCGCTCCCTCACCTCTTTCGGTTGGGCCAGCAGCTTGTTTTCGAAGGGGAGATTGAGATTTTTATAGTCCCCCTTCTTCCATCCCTTTGTCTCGGCGAAAGCGACCATCTCGGCCCACAGGTCCTCCGTCACTCCTTCTCCCTTCACCTTCTTGAAATTGCCGTTTTCATCAAGAATTGCATTGCCATAATCGTTAACCCCTACCCCCCATGAGATCATCTGCAGAGCGGTTGCAACGTTCGCCTTGGTGGTGGCTGTCTCATTGGCGATCTTGCGCAGCCGTTCGGAGCTGTTCCCGGAGGTGCCATGCTGGGCGCCATTGACTTTGTATGGTTTGATGGCCTTGTGGATTTCAGCGGTGAGCCCCACCTGTATCCCCGCGTCACTAGCCTCAATGCCGTGGGTTGTGCCGTTATTGAGGGCGATCCAATCGGGGAAAATATCGCGAGCATTCAGCCCGCGGATGAGAAAGAGCGCTTCGGGAACGGTAGACAACCCTTCTTTTCCCTTGATTTCGCCGACCTCGGTTTCAAGCCCGGCCCATTTGGGAATGAAGGGGTTCAGTTCAAGATTGGCAAAAAGGTTTTTGTCATCAGGCAAATGAGATGCATCGATGGCAATGGAGGTGATCCCCGCATCAAACATGGTCGGTATTTCCACCTTGGCGGCGGCCACGTCCTTGTCGCTCTTGATCCCGTAATGATCTGCATGAATTGCGACCGGGATGGTAATGCCGAGCTCGTTGCAGAGCGCATCGACGATCCGCGCCATGTTCCAGTAATTAACGGCGCAGTATGACTTCTGCCCTCCTTCGGACTTGGCGATTTCGATGATCAAGCAGGTATTGGCCTTCTGCGCCGCCTTGAGCGCACCGCGGATTACAAAATAGTTGCGGCCGTTTGCGGCCATGGCAATCGCCTTTCCCTTGGCAGACATGGCCCTGTCTATCACCTTGCCGCTGACGATAAGCGCCTTGGAGTTGGGAAAAAGCAGACGAATGTTGGGGGGGCGCCCTACCTGTAGTGCCTTTTCAAAATCCGCTGAATAAGAAGCCGTCATTGCATCCTCCTTCACATTTAGATTGAATATGTTCGGTATGCAGATAAATAATTAATAGCACTTTAGCAGGTCGGAAGCAAGAGAGATTACATCTATATTTTACCAAAATCATAGCCCTTTATATATTTGCCACTGCCTGGAAAAACTGGATAGGTTAATCCTGAAACTATAATGCTTATGGCGTATGTGAAAAGGCCGGCTTTATTGCATTATCATAATCCAAACAGTATGGTTGACAAACTGTGTTCATCACATATATTTTAACGGTCATATCGTTTTAATATTACGTTTCAACAATGATAACCTGTCAAGTTGCGTTGCAGGCAAATCACCTGAAAGGAGTGAATTGCATGAATGAGTTATTGGGAATTATCCTGGCAGGAGGCGCAGGAGAACGCCTTAAACCATTAACGACAGTGAGAGCCAAGCCTGCTGTCCCTTTCGGAGGAAAATACCGGATCATCGATTTCGTTATAAATAATTTTATTAATTCCGGACTGCAGAACATAAAGGTTATGGTCCAGACCTTATCGCAACCATTAATAAATCATGTGAGCAGTCTCTGGCCGTCGGTTCCCGTATACAATCTATTTGTCCAGGCGATTCCGGCGCAAAAGAGAGTCAACGAAGACTGGTATAAAAGCACAGCGGATGCGGTTTTCCAGAATCTCAATATTTTCGTGGATAATCCTCAGTACAAAAGAGTGGCGATATTTTCCGGCGATCATATCTTCAAGATGGATGTAAGCCAATTCGACCGATATCATCAGGAGAAGGGAGCCGAATTTACGATATCTTCCATGGTTATAAGGTCTGAAGATGCCAGCCGTTTCGGGATCCTTGAGGTAGACGTGCAAAACAGGCTCATCGGTTTTGAAGAAAAGCCCAAACATCCGAAGGAAATTCCAGGTAAACCGGGTTATTGCCTCACCTCGATGGGGAACTATCTTGCAGACATCTCCACACTGGTGGAAATCCTGCATGAAGATGCAAAATTAACGGGGTCTACACACGATTTTGGAAAAGATGTAATCCCTTTTATGCTGAAAAAAGGGACCAGGATTTTCGCTTATGATTTTGCGGATAACAAAGTCCCTGGAGAAGATCAAATTTATTGGCGGGATGTAGGAACGATCAAATCCTACTGGGAAGCCAACATGGATCTGGTAAGCATAAAACCCGACCTGAATTTATATAATGAACAGTGGCCGATAAAAACCTTGCCGGACTTTACCCCCCCTCTGAAATGTGTGTTCAAACAATTGCTCATGGACAATTCCATCATGAGTGGGGGGTGCATAATCACCCAGGCTGAAATAAGCAACTCCGTGCTCAGCCAGAGAATTCGCGTTGAAAAAGGGGCCTTGGTCTGTGAAAGCGTCATTTTCGCCGGAGTAACAATTGGAGAAGGCGCAAGGGTAAAGAAAACTATAATCGACAAAAATGTGAATGTTCCTCCTTTTACTCAGATCGGATATTCCAGAGAGGAGGACGAGGTTAGAGGGTTCAAGATATCTGACGGCATCACCGTTGTACCTAAAAATTATGTTTTTACCCATTGACATATTTCCGGATGCTCATGCCATCGTATCTTAGTTGCCGGCAAGCACTTTTACTTTATTCTCAAATGATTCTTTCCGACCGAAAAAAAATCTTTATGATTGAGACGTAATATGGTATTCAAATTTCCATGTTTTCAAGTACACACCTTCTGTAGCGGGGTAGTTCTTTATATGCATCACATAGGCAGCTTTTGAAAACATTTGGTTAATAACCTCGATTCTGTACAAAATTCCCATTATGGTGAAAATCAGATGTGTATAATTCTGCTGGACGGAACCGTATATTTGCGGGTATATTTTTAATATTTTATTTTACGGAGAAATAGATGAAGGTCCTGCTATCCTGCGCTGCAATTCTTTTGGCAGCAATGACATCCCAATGCGCCGAATTACCCGATGTGCTTGGTTTCTGGAAAACAGTTGGCAACAGCTCAAAGTTGGAAATCTATCCGTGTGGTGATAAACTCTGCGGAAAGGTGGCCTGGTTGAAGAACCCTAACTATGTCAATGAAAAAGACGGACCAATCGACACCCCGAAGATTGACCGGAAAAACCCGGATCCCTCATTGAGACAACGACCGATCATTGGTCTGCAAGTCATAGAAGGTCTGACCGCCATGTCCGACAATTGGTGGGAACACGGCAAATGCTATGACCCGGAAAGCGGCAACACCTACAGGTGCAAAATGCATATGACATCACCGGAACATCTTGAAATGCGCGGCTATGTGGGCATCCCGCTGTTTGGCCGCACCTATGTTCTGACACGTTAGGAGTATTGCGCTTTTCTCCAAATTGTCCTGGAGGGATGGAAGTGACAAGGCCATCAAATCTTGCATCATTTGGCATGGTCGGCTTTCCTTGAGATAAATATTATTGAGGCTGCATCTATTCATTTTTATTATAGATGTGGCCTTTTTTTTCAATTCTCTCCAAATTAATAGTCAGCTTTTGTTTTCACAAAGGTAAGCTATACTGATTTATTCAATGAAAAGCAGTTCAACAGGAGAAACCAGTAATGAACCTCCCACGGATTTCCGCACCAAAGTCCAGCAACTCCCCTGCTATTCGCTTTACCATTTGTCTTTTCACTTTCGTTTCTCTCCTCTTCTTTTCCGCTTGCGGGAAAGAGAAAAAGGCGGGACCGCCGCCGGCGCCGGAAGTGGAGGTCGCGGAGGTGATCCGCAGGGACATTCCGATAGTGCACGAGTGGGTCGGCACGGCCGACGGACTGGTCAACGCCACAATCAGGGCACAGGTTACCGGGTACCTGATCAGGCAGAATTACGCCGAAGGGGACCTGGTCAAGAAAGGGCAGGTACTGTTCGAAATTGACTCTCGCCCCTTCCGGGCCGTGCTGGACCAGGCGGAAGGCGTCCTCGCCCAGATGGAGGCGCTCCACGAGAATGCCAGGGCAAACCTGGCAAGGGTCAAGCCCCTCGCGGCCCAGAACGCCCTGAGCAAGAAAGACCTGGACGACGCCGTCAGTGCCGAGGGGTCCGCCAAGGCGCAGGTAATATCGGCAAAGGCCGCGGTGGAGAAGGCCCGACTCGACCTCGGTTTTACCAGGATCACCTCCCTCATAAACGGCATGGCCGGTATTGCCAGGGCCCAGGTCGGTGACCTGGTCGGCCCCGCGGTCCAGGGCGGGGAGCTGACCACCGTTTCGACGATCAACCCGATAAAAGTTTATTACACAATCAACGAACAGGCCTACATAGCCTTTATGAAACGCTTCTCTTCCGAGTCAGCAGGTCTTGAAGAGGCTAAAAAACTGCGGATCGAGCTGATTCTGGGTGACGGATCGCTTTATCCCCAGACCGGGAGACTCTACGCCATCGACCGCCAGGTCGACGTCAGGACCGGTACCCTCAGGGTGGCGGCGCTCTTCCCCAACCCGACCAACCTGCTCCGCCCAGGGCAGTTCGTCAGGGTCCGAGTGCTTATCGGGACCAAGCGGGGGGCGCTCCTGATCCCTCAACGGGCTGTAATCGAGCTTCAGGGGAGCTACCAGATAGCGGTTGTAGGTCGGGACAACAAGGTGGAGATGCGACCGGTCAAGCCGGGTGAGCGGGTAGGTTCCCTCTGGGTGATCGACGAAGGTCTTAAACCGGGCGAGCGGGTCGTCGCGGAAGGGGTGCAGAAGGTGAAACAGGGGATATCGGTGAAACCTCGGCCGTTTTCCCCAATCTCCTCCACCGTTTCCGGGAACAGCGCCAGACCTCACGAGGCGGGGAGGTAACCACCATGTACCGCTTCTTCATCAGACGCCCCATTGTCGCAATCGTCATTGCCATCATCACGGTCATTGTCGGCCTGGTCTCCATGGTCGGGCTCCCGGTCGCCCAGTATCCAAATATCGTCCCCCCCGAGATCCTTGTACAGGCCACCTACGTGGGGGCGGACGCGCTGACGATCGAGCAGGCGGTTGCCACCCCCCTCGAACAGCAGATGAGCGGCGTGGACAACATGAATTACATGTTCTCCCTGAACCCCAACAACGGCCTGATGCGGATGACGGTGAACTTCGACGTGAATACCGATCCGAACACCGACCAGGTGCTCTCCCAGCTACGCGAGTCCCAGGCGGAGCGTCAGCTCCCGATCGACGTGCGCAATTTCGGGGTGACGGTCCAGAAATCTCTTTCCGCTCCCCTCATGCTTATTGCCCTCTATTCGCCCAAGGGTACCTATGACGCCACCTTCCTCGCCAACTATGCCTACATCAACATCGTCGACCAGCTGACGCGGGTGAGGGGAATTGCCAGCGTTACGGTCTTCGGCGCCGGACAGTACGCCATGCGCTGCTGGGTCCGGCCGGACATGTTGGCCAAGCTCAATATCACTATTCCCGAGATCGTTGACGCACTGCAGAAACAGAACACGGTGAATCCCGCCGGCCAAGTGGGGGGGGAGCCGAGCCCTCCCGGCCAGGAGTTCACCTACGCGATCCGTGCCCAGGGACGGCTCGTCACCCCCGAGGATTTCGGCCAGATCGTCTTGCGCGCCAACCCGGGAGGTTCCCTGGTCCGCCTGAAAGACGTGGCTCGGCTAGAGCTGGGGGCACAGGACTACGCCATCCAGGGGCGTTTCAACGGCAGGCCGGCGGGTATCCTGGCGCTCTACCAACTCCCCGGTACGAACGCCCTGGAAGCGGTCGAAGGCGCAAAAAAGGTCATTGCCAACCTCAAGGGCTCCTTTCCTGCCGATCTCGATTACGGTGTTTCCCTTGATACCACCAGGTCGGTCACAGCCGGTCTTCACGAGATCACCATAACCCTCCTCATAGCGGTTATGCTGGTGATCATCGTGGTCTTCGTCTTTCTCCAGGGGTGGCGGGCGACCCTCATCCCAATCATCGCCGTGCCGGTGTCGCTGATCGGCACCTTCGCCTTTTTCCCCCTGCTCGGTTTTTCCATCAATCCCATCGCCCTGATGGGGATGGTCGTGGCCATCGGCCTGGTAGTGGACGACGCCATAGTGGTAGTCGAGGCGGTGGAACGCCACATCGAAGAGGGAATGGCGCCGAAAGAGGCGTCACTCAAGGCGATGAGCGAGGTCGCAGGCCCGGTCATGGCCATCGCCCTCGTGCTGGCTTCCGTCTTCCTCCCGACCGTCTTCATCCCCGGGATCACAGGCCGGCTCTACACCCAGTTCGCGGTTACCATCGCCATCTCGGTGCTCCTCTCCGCCTTCAACGCCCTGACCCTCTCTCCGGCTCTCTGCGCGCTCCTGCTCCGCCCGAAAAAGGAGACGCGCGGCCCGTTGGGGTGGTTTTACCGCCACTTCAATCGTCTCTTCAAGAAGGCCACTGACAGGTACATCACCATAGCACACGTTGTTATCCGCAAAGCGATGATCGGCTTCGTTTTCCTCGCGGTGGCGTGCGCGGGGATATTCCTCCTGGGCAGGCAGATTCCCGGCGGTTTTCTCCCTGAGGAGGACCAGGGATATATCTACTCAGTGATCCAGCTCCCCAACGCCTCTTCCCTGCAGAGGACCGCGGACGCCTGCCGCCAGGCGGAACAGATCATCATGAAAACCCCGGGAGTGGAATACTGCACCACGGTCGTCGGTTTCAACCTCCTGAGCTATGTCCGCAATACCTACAGCGCCTTCTTCTTCATCAGGCTTAAAGAGTGGGACGAACGGCAGCGACCGGGGGAGAACGCCGCGGGGATCATCGCCCGCCTGAACCGTGAACTCGGCCGGTTGCCCGAGGGGAACGCCTTTGCCTTTTCTCCGCCGGCAATCCAGGGGGTCGGCACCGCCGGTGGGGTGACCTTCATCCTCGAGGACCGGGCAGGCAAGGATATTGCCTTCCTCGCGGAGAATACCGACAGGTTTATCGCCGCCGCCCGTAAGCGCCCGGAGCTGGCGCGGGTGACCACGACCCTTTTGCCCAGCGTTCCTCAGTATTTCGTTGACGTGGACCGGGACAAGGTCCTGAGCGAGGGGGTGGACCTGGGGCAGGTCTACGGCACGCTCCAGTCGTTCATGGGGGGGCAGTTCGTCAACTACTTCAACCGGTTCGGCAGGCAGTGGCAGGTCTACGTGGAGGCCGAAGGAGATTTCCGGACGGATGTCAGGCAACTGGGGCAGTTCTACGTGCGCAACTCCAACGGCGACCCGGTGCCCCTGGCGGCGGTGACCAAGGTGGAAAAACGGAGCGGTCCGGAGTTCACCATGCGCTACAACCTCTTCCGCTCGGCGCAGATAAACGCCACGGCCTCGCCCGGCTACAGTTCGGCCCAGGCGATGCGGGCACTGGAGGAGGTCTTTCACGAGACCATGCCGAACGAGATGGGGTTCGACTACCTGGGGATGTCATTCCAGGAGCAGAAGGCGCAGGAGAGTGTCCCGCCAGCGGCCATCTTCGCCCTCTCGCTGTTGTTTGTCTTCCTGATCCTGGCCGGCCTTTACGAGAGCTGGTCGCTCCCCTTCAGCGTCCTCCTCAGCACCCCGATTGCCGTCTGCGGCGCCTTTGCGGCGCTGCTCGTTCGCGGAATGGTGTTTAATATCTACGCCCAGATCGGCCTGATCGTCCTCATTGGTCTGGCGGCCAAGAACGCCATCCTGATCGTCGAATTCGCCAAGAACGAATACGAGAATGGGATGGCCCTGGAGGAGGCGGCGCTGAAGGGTGCGCGCCTCAGGCTACGGCCGATCCTCATGACCTCCTTCGCCTTCATTCTCGGCTGCCTGCCGCTGGCGCTCTCCAGCGGCGCAGGCGGCATCGCCCGGAACGTGATGGGGTCGGGAGTCATCGGCGGCATGCTGGCGGCCACGGGGATCGCCATTTTTCTGATCCCGATGATGTTCTATGTAATCGAGCGTTTCAGCAAAGAGAAAAAAGGGCAAAAGGGGGAGAAGGATGATTGAGATGCGCCGATTATTCGCGGCTTCGCTCTTTTGCCTCACTCTCGGCGGCTGCATGGTTGGCCCCGACTACCGGCGACCGGAGGTTGAGGCACCCCAATCGTGGCGATTCGCGGAAAAAGAGACAAAGGAACTTGCCAACACCGCCTGGTGGGGGCAGTTCAACGATCCGGCGCTGAATGAGCTGATCGCCGTAGCCCTCAAGGAAAGCAAGGATCTGCGGATCGCCGCGGCCCGGGTGGAGGACTTCCGCGGGCGCTATGCCATTGCCCGCGCTCCACTCTTCCCGCAGATCGGCGCAAGCGCCAGTCCAGGTGGAGAGCGCACAACCGAGCTAGGACAGACCCAGCTTCCTGCTGGGACCCCGAACCCGGTCGAGCTGTACCAGGCGAATTTCTTCGCAACCTGGGAGATCGACCTCTGGGGGAAGCTCAGGCGTGCTACGGAAGCGGCCCGCGCCAACCTCCTGAGTACCGAGGAGGGGCGGAGGGGGGTCATTCTCTCCCTTGTCACTTCCGTCGCCGGAGCCTATGTGAACCTGCGGGACCTTGACCGGCAGCTGGAGATCGCCAAGCGGACCGCCGGGAGCCGCGAGGAGTCGTACAGAATATTCACCCTTCGCTTCAAAGCCGGTTATGTATCCGATCTCGAACTGAGCCAGGCCAAATCGGAGTTTGAGCGGGCACTTGCCACCATCCCGACCATCGAGAAGGCTATCGCCCAGCAGGAGGACGGCCTGAGCGTGCTCCTCGGCCGCAATCCGGGCGCTATCCAACGAGGCAAGTCGATTGATGAGTTGGAACTACCGGCCGTACCGGCCGGGCTTCCATCCGATCTGCTCGAAAGACGTCCCGACATCCGCCAGGCCGAGCAGGACTTGGTATCGGCGAACGCCCAGATCGGCGTCGCCAAGGCCCAGTTCTTCCCGAGCATTTCCTTGACCGGCCTGTTCGGCTGGGAAAGTACCAGGCTGTCGAAACTCTTCACCGGACCGGCGCAGATGTGGACATGGGCAGCTCCGATCACTCAGCCGATCTTCACCGGTGGGGCCATTTCGGAAGGGGTAAAAGCGGCCAAGGCGTTCCGGGAGGAGGCGCTCTTGCAATACGAGAAGTCGATCCAGAACGCCTTCCGCGACGTGGAGGACGCCCTTGTCGATCAAAAGCGCAGCCGCGAGCAGCTTGAGGCCCAGAAGCGCCAAGTGGATGCATTACGCACCTATGCCGGCACGGCGCGGCTTCGCTATGACAACGGCTATACGAGTTATATCGAGGTGCTCGACGCCGAACGGAGTCTGTTTGACGCCGAACTCGGCTATACGCAGACAAAGGGGGGGCTCTTTCAGGCGCTGATCAACCTCTACAAGGCGATGGGCGGTGGGTGGGTAGCTGTTCCGGATGAGAAATCGTCCAAAACGGATTGAACTGCTAATTTATTTTTTTCTGTCCGGCTTGTCAACGGTCCTTTTTATTGTCCGTTTTTATTAAACATAAGGGAAGAGATCTGATTCCCGTTGCTCCACCCTCAATACCATTTTGGATACAGTGATCATAGCGGAGGCAAGATATGGGCAAAACAGAATGTAAAATTATAGGATCTACTCTGATGTTGGGGGCTCTCCTTATCTGCGGAGCGGCGAGCAAGGCCATGGCAGGAGTAAATGTCGGAATCAATGTAAACCTCGGGCCACCACCGATCGTTGCCGCCGAACCGCCGGAAGTGGTCTTGATGCCTAACTCCCGGCTATATTTCGTTCCAGGTCTGGATTTCGACGTATTTTTCTACAACGGCTTCTGGTGGTCACCTCGTGGCAACCATTGGTATCGGTCACAGGTTTATAATGGGCCTTGGCGGATCGTTGAACGCCGTTTCGTCCCCGGACCGGTAATTCACGTTCCACGGGATTACCGACGCGTCTACATACATGAACGGCATATCCCCTACCGGGAATGGAGGGAACGACCGGGAAGAGGCGGACACCATGAGATAAGGGAACGCGGTGAAAGAAGGGAAGAGTTTCACGACAGAGGTGAACACAGAGGAAGGTAGGAACCACACACCATCCACAAACTCCCTTCTGGTCCTGACATCGGCCTGCGGATAATTCCGCGGGCCGTTTTCGTATCATTGGGATTTAATGCCGTGTTTCAACCGGAATAAGTACCCTTCTTTCCTGCACAAACTTCTTCAACTCCGGCATAAACGCACAAAAATCGCTATAAAACCCATCGTAATGCTTCCTCAACTCATCCGCCCCTTCCCCCAAACGGTTCGGTCTCGAGATCCTGGTTGACATTCGTTGCAAAGCCCTGGCAATTCCATTTATCTCAAAATATGAGGGGAGCAATTCATCGAATATGATTGGCGTCACCCGCCGCAGCCGTTCCGGAACAACATTTTCATGATCCCGGATGATACGGAACGTGTCGGTCAAGAAGTGTCTGAAGGTTACGTCCGAATATTCATCCCAGTGCACCGCAAGAAAGTGGTCAAAGAACAGATCGACCAGCACCCCGCGGTAATGGCCGAAGGATTTGTCGATCCGTCTCTTGCTTTGGAGAAAATGGCGATTTTGTCCGGCAAAGGAATCGATGCGCCGGTGCAATTCAATCCCACGCTCGATACCTGCGGGAAAACGGCCGGCCAGCCTCCCCTTGACGAAGTCTCCCAGGAAGTTACCGACCATGAGATCGTTGTCATTGCCTGACAGAAAGAGATGGAACAGAAAATTCATTGCCGTTCAGTGCCGATTCCCTGATCCGCACGGCTCCGCGTAGCTGCCATTAGTATACGGCGGAAGGTATAAAAAACAGGGCCTTGTGGCCAGAGTTTGCGCAGTTTCTCACAATAACGGTCGAGAAACCTGTCATGCAGGCCATGGGGAAGACGCTCGAAATATGGCACCAGGGTAGTGCCGGAGGTCCATTCCGCAATAGCGTCCGCATCGGCAAGAAAATGCGTGTAAACCTTTTCCAGCACTGTGATATCTTTTCCTCCACTCCGGTGAAGAAGTTCGGCGTACCGGTCTATTTCCAGGACAGGTGACTGCCTGAACCAACTGTCAAGGGCGGTTCGGAAAGGCTCTTCGCCGGCTGTTTCGATGATCAGTGCGTGGGAAGGATGGCGGTGATTGGAAGGCATTTGCACGACAAACTGGCCATCGGGACGGACTTGCGTAAACAGGCGCGGGATTAGGAGATCATGGTCGTCCAGCCAGTGGATGGCTGCATTGGAAAAAACCAGGTCCCACTGTCCGTTCAGTAAAGCGATATCACCATTTGTGAATGTCAGTCCCGCACGTTGCAGTTCTTTTGCCCTTACCAGCATCTGCGGGGAGTTGTCGATTCCTTCCACTATGCTTCCCGGAAGCCGGTCGGCAAGTAGTCTTGTCAACTCGCCGGTCCCGCACCCAAGATCGACAACCGACATTCCCTCGCTGACCTTGATCAGGGTGACCAGATCTTCAAAGGGCGCAAACCTTTCTGCCTGGAATTTATGATATTGTCCGGGAACCCAAGGCATTTTACTATTTCTCCGGCCCTTTTTCCGGAACAAGAGAAAGAGAAGGTAGTTGAAGACCGCTTTTCTCGGAAGTGTTAATCTGGAGAATTTTCCCGGCACCCTCCTTCTCAACCTCATCTATCCTGACAATCGAATGAAAAGGGATGTAGGTCTTGTTCACGCCATTGAATTCAAGCTTGAGCTGCTCCTCGGAAGGATCCACCACGAGGGTCGTTCTTTCGCCGAAAAGAAGCCCCTGTACCTCGACAAACCCGTAAATGTCACCAGAGATAACCTGTTTGGCATATATCTCGAAAACCTTTCCCTGACTGTTGAAAATTATTTTGTAGATCTTCTTTCTCGCCATGAGCGTATCACCTCGCTGTTATCCACAATATTGAACTCAGGGTAATACATCTTCAACCATCCCACAACAGTTGTTTTTATTGCCCCAAACGCCGGACCCGGAACTTTTTTATCATCTCTACCGGATGATAGGAAAGCTTCGATTGTCTTAGGTTAATAATTCCCAGATCCTGCTCCCGGTTGACATAGGTGCATTCGGTAAATAAAAGCCGGTTGAATTCACGGTCGATAAGTTGATAAAGACCGTCGAGAAAAGGGTCTGCTTTTTCGAAGAGACAGGCTGATGTATCATTGTTCAGCCTCTCGCCGAGAGCAAAAGCCATTACTTTCCCCTCCACCAGAGCAACCACTCCCAAAAGGCCAAGGGGAATCGCGCTCTGCAGGGCCTCGGCGGTCGCGTCCGCTTCATGATCTTTTGAGCCGGTTTCGATCTCGACCCGCACCCTTCGCCATTCGGCCAGGAGTTCAAGACACCCCTGAAGATGTTCTTCTCCATAAGGCTCTATCGAGTATGAGTGGCGGTTGGCGAAATATGTGATCCTGTTCTTCTTTTTATGAAAGCGGTTGCCGGGCAGTTCCGCAAGCTCCTGGCGTAGATAGAGATAGTCGAAACTATCCCGGTCCTCGACAATCTTCAAGTTTTTTACACTCAGATAACCCGTTACAAAGGGTTCATCAGCCCCATAGAGGGTCAATCCTTCATCAAGGAGCCTCGTTATTGCGCTTTTTATACTCCCATTCAGAGGAGGCAGAAAATAGGAGTCGCCTTCATACCCCTTGCCAAAAATGACAAGAGAGTCGCCAACTGTGGTGAGTCGATAGTCATGTACTGCACGGAAGAGATACAAATTGGCGAAGGTGAATTCCGAAATGCGCGGCTGCAAACCGGCGAAGATTTTATTCAGCAGTGGCTTGTCATCAAGAAACAGGTGACGTTTATCAGGGTATAGCGGAATTTCCATTAAGCTCTCCTCTGCAAGTTATTATAGCAGATGGGAGCGAAATTGGCATTATCTTCGGAATGGACAAGGGATAAACCTGAATCTTAAGGTATTCTACTTACCACAATACATACATACCTGATTATTGGTTTACCAGTTTACTGATGATTTATTAAATAACTTTATAAGCAAGTTATGATAAATAGCTCATAAACTTAATTAAGTTATGCGGCTTTGTTTTATAAAGAAAATATCTTATTACAGAAGGACAACCAGCGCAATCCCGCCGGCAAATACAGTCAGATTGCAGACGGCGGAAATGCCATGGAGCCTGGAGAACTGCTTGCGCAGTGGGTGGTCTTTGGGTGTGGTCACGAACGATGGGATCTCTTTTTTCAGAGCAGCCGCCCGCGGTTCGATGAAAAAGCCCTGGAAGGCGGTGAGGGAGAGCATAACGAGTAAAATGGCGATGGATGCAACTGAGTATCTTCCCCGCAGGATGGCCAGAGTGACGAGGGCCAGGGCCCCGCAAGCAAGTCCCCAGCGGAAATAACCGGGAAAAAGGGTACCGACTATTCTGCCGGCCGAGTCTCGGTCATTGACCTTGAAGATGATCGGCGTCAGCACAAAGGTGAATATGGCGACCCCGCCGACCCAGAAGGTGACGGCAAGACGGTATATGACAGAGAGTATCTGCATGTTGCCTCCAATATTAATGTCTGGTTTCCACACTGAGAGTCAATTTGAGAATTTACGCCAGATTTATGTCCACTGCAACTCCAAAAACCCATTTGCAATTTGATCGTCTTTTATATAGGATTTAAAAGTTATTTATATTTCCTCATCAGGGACAACAAGTGATGACAACGAGATTGCCCGCCGAATGGGAGGAGCAGGACGGAGTATTACTGGCCTGGCCCCATGAGGGGAGCGACTGGCGAACCCACCTTGAAGTGGTGGAGCCGGTATTCATCAAGATAGTTAAAGAGATAAGCCGGTCTGAAATCGCGCTAATTGCAACACCGGCCCCGGAATCGGTGCGTGAAAGACTGTTTGGCGCCGGAGTTTCAATGAAGAATGTGAGACTCTACTCTATCGATAGTAACGATACCTGGGCCAGGGATTTCGGTCCGATCACTATTCTGGAAAACGAACGGCCTGTCCTTCTCGATTTCGGTTTTAACGGTTGGGGGCTCAAATTTGCCGCCGACATGGATAATCTCATCACGCGCCGCCTGGCGGATGCAGGGGCATTCAGCGCCCCGCTCAGGACCATCGGCCTGATCCTGGAAGGAGGGAGTATCGAGAGTGACGGTGCCGGGACGATCCTTACCACCACCGCATGCCTCCTGAGCCAGAACCGCAACCCCCATCTCTCCCGCCATCATATAGAAGCGAAACTGGGTGGGATTCTCGGCGCAAACCGTTTTTTCTGGCTGGAAAATGGCCACCTGGCAGGCGACGACACCGATTCCCATGTCGATACCATGGCACGTCTCTGCCCGAATGAAACTATCGTTCACGTCACCTGCGACGACACGGAAGATGAACATTACCGGACCATAAGGGCCATGGTTGCGGAAGTAGAGAGTTTTCACACTAAAGATGGACGGCCATACCGACTTATTCCCCTTCCATGGCCCTCAGCCAGATACGATGAAAACGGTCAGCGGCTGCCTGCAACCTACGCAAATTTTCTTGTTATAAATGGCGCGGTTCTCGTTCCCACATATGGAGACATACACGATGACGCCGCACTCAGCGCAATCGGTGAAGCATTCCCGGGGCGAGAGGTTATAGGTATTGATTGCCGGCCGCTGATCCTGCAGCATGGATCACTGCATTGCGTAACCATGCAACTCCCGAAAGGAACGATAATGGGGTAACTCAAAGGAGCAACGTAGTGAACACATTAACCACGGGTCTCGTGCAGCAGAGTTGTGATGAAAACAGGGACGTCAACCTGGCGAAGAGCATAGAGAGTATTCGCCAGGCAAGCGCCATGGGCGCCAAACTGGTAGTTCTTCAGGAACTCCATGCCGGTCTTTACTTTTGCCAGCGCGAAGACCCCGTCTGTTTTGACCAGGCAGAGACTATACCGGGACCGACCACAGACCTCTTCTGCGGAGTGGCAGCAGAGTTCGGGGTGGTTGTTGTTTCTTCCCTGTTTGAGAAGCGGGCGCCGGGGATCTACCACAACACCGCGGTGGTCTTTGACAGTAACGGCTCCATTGCCGGTAAATTTCGCAAGATGCACATCCCCGATGACCCGGCGTACTATGAAAAATTTTACTTCACTCCCGGCGATACCGGTTTCCGCCCGATTGACACTTCTGCGGGCAGGCTCGGGGTGCTGGTATGCTGGGACCAGTGGTACCCTGAAGCGGCCCGGTTGATGGCGCTTGCCGGGGCTGAACTCCTCATTTACCCAACTGCCATAGGCTGGGATCCCAATGATACCGATGAAGAAAAAATCCGCCAGAAAGACGCATGGACCATTATCCAGCGTTCCCATGCCGTCGCCAACGGTATTCCCGTGGTCAGTGTAAACCGAGTCGGTTTCGAGCCCGATCCTGCAGGCGTCGGTGCCGGCATCGATTTCTGGGGGAGCAGCCTTGTCGCCGGGCCGCAGGGTGAATTACTGGCGCATGCGGGCGCCGATGAAGAGGTTCTGATTGTCGAGATCGATAAAGGGCGTTCCGAGGCGGTGCGGCGCATCTGGCCGTTTCTCCGCGATCGTCGAATCGATGCCTATGGCGACCTACTGAAGCGCTACCGTGATTAAACTCTAAAATAAATTATCGCATAGAAAAGTGAATAGTTACATCTTCCATTTTCTGGATAGTAAGCCCACGGCAGCCCCGGCTAAAATTCCCATAATACCAACCGGAAACATGTTAAAGTCGAGTAACCGCACCATATATGGATTTACCCTCCCCTGCGTGGTGTCTGTTACAACGAGATAAAACCAATAAAGAAACCAGAATGAAAACATTCCCACCAGAGAACAAACATAAATACGGGCTGAAAAACTGCCCGAATCATCCATTTCAACATCGCTTTTGCTGTGCAAATGTTTAAGCAGTCCATAAACAGTAAATATCGAACCGATTGCAACGATTAAGAGGATGATTTTACCGCACATTTTCATTCTCGGAACCCCGCCAAACCATGCACATTATTCTAAACCGACTGCGCTTTTATTCGCACGCTTCACGACACATTGTTCCTCATGTGCCGGCAAATTTCATGGCATGCGTCATGTTTCGACCACTCTGCTTTGCAATATACAGCGCCCTGTCCGCCATACCTATGATTGCGCCCTTTTCCTGTATTCTCGCACTATTGCGGTAACATGTATACCCCACACTCACCGTCGCTTTGATGGTCATGCCGTCCACGAAAATATCCAGGCGCTCGATATCGTTACGCAGGCGTTCGGCAACAGCATTCGCCGCCGACAAGTCGGTTTCGGGCAATATAACGGCAAACTCCTCTCCACCATATCGAGCGATAATGTCCGACCCCCTCACCGACTGCTCGACTCCCCTGCTTATGGCAATCAGAACCCGATCTCCCGTAGGATGGCCATAGGTGTCATTAATCTTCTTAAAATGATCAATGTCGAAAATGATCAGGGAGAATTCCCTTTGATATCGTTTAGACCTTTCGAGTTCCCTGTCCATTGACTCCTGAAAATATCGATGATTATAAAGTCCGGTCAAAGCGTCACGGAAAGCCAGTTCATGAAGCTTTTCATTGGCGCTGTGAAGTTCGTTAGCCAGCTTCTCCGCTTTTTCCTTGGCCTGTCTCAGTTCTATGACCAGCAGTTCATAGGAGGTATTCAGATTGCTCAGTTCTTCGTTGGCCTCTTGCAGGATCAAGGAAAACGGCTGCATTGAGCCGGGAGGGATATCAAACGAGGCAAGGATTTCCAAAGATTTACTGGCAACCTCATCGATAAGCTTGTCAACGGCTTTCCCTTGTATGCCGAATGTGGTATCGAGCATTTTTCTGACCTGTTTGACTTTATCGACGCTTTTGTTTCCATGGTAGATTGAGGCGAGACAATCTGAAATCCGCAGTATTTCTAAATGATTGCTATACTGATCCGGGATCGGGTCATGCCGGTGGTGATACCTGATGGGAATGCAGATTCCCTCCGGGAGTTGCCAGCTGTGGAGAAGCTCCGCTCCCAACTCATGGTGGCCAAAACCGAAAAAGTGCTGCTCAATTTCGTAAAGCGGCGCCAGGCTTGCTAAATTTTCATTTATTGTCAACTGGTACTGTTCCGGGAAAGAGGCATTAAAAACAATGATGCCAATATCCTGGAGCAGAGCAGTGACAAATACGTCGGGGCTTCTGAAACCCACCATTGCGGCAGTAAGATCGGCAGCGACGGCAGACGTTATGGCCCGCCGCCAATACAGGTCGAAATTGAAGCCGTTATCAACACTGGTCTTTGCTTCGGAGCAAATAACAAAGGAGAGGGCAATATTTTTTACCGCATGAGTCCCCAGGACGGACAGTGCCATTTCAATACTGGTAACCTTGCGGGCAAAGTTATAATATGAAGAATTAGCCAATTTCAGGATTTTCGCCACCAGCGCGGGGTCTGATTCTATAATGCGGGCGAGATCGCTGAACGAGAAATCATCCTTACGCACAATATCAAGGATCCTGATGGCAATTGCCGGCGGAGAAGGCAGACGTATCTTTTCGGATATAAGTCCCTGAATATTGCTCATCTTTCCGAATCCTTTAGGATAATTTTATGGCTTGATTCTCAATTTTTAACATTTGGAACCTGATTAATCTTTATTATCTATATCGTATATATGATCCAAATCTTTAACCCGAGATAAAATAATTTTTGCTTCAAGTGCAACCCTGAGCGATAAATATGCATTAAGGTTTTTAAAGTCCATAATGAAAGGGCATTTATAGGGTTGACACTCCACAGTCAGGCAGTGTATTAAAGTTGATCGATAAATTTTGCGGAGGGCTTTGATGAACAAGCTTGATTTTGCCAAGATGGGGGGGCTTATCCCCGCCGTTATCCAGGACTATGAGAGTGGTGAAGTTCTCATGGTGGCGTTCATGGATGAAAAAACCCTGAATCTTACCCTGGAGACCGGGAAAACCTGGTTCTTCAGCCGAAGCCGGAACAAGTACTGGATGAAAGGTGAGGAGTCTGGCAACACTCAGGATGTACAGGAAGTTCTTACAGACTGCGATGCCGACACCGTTGTAATAAAGGTTAAGCAGAACGGCCCTGCAGCCTGCCATACCGGCAACAGGAGCTGCTTTTATGTGAAGTGGGAAGACGGCCGGTGGGTGGAACATTCCAACCCGTTGTTCGACCCGAAAGAGGTTTACAAAAAATAGCCTGACTTTTTCTAAACGAGGATTGAATCATGTCAAACATTCTGCAATTCGGCGTCCCCAAGGGGAGCCTGGAAAATGCCACCGTTGAACTGTTCAGGAAGGCGGGTTGGAATATCAGTATCTCATCAAGAAGCTATTTCCCTGAAGTGGACGACGAGGAGATGAACTGTAAGCTTATCCGCCCCCAGGAAATGGGCAAATACGTGGAACGGGGAACCATTGACGCCGGTATATCCGGTCGCGACTGGGTGCGCGAAAATGAATCCGACGTGATCGAGGTCTGCGAGATGGTCTATTCAAAGGTCTCGCGCCGTCCGGCCCGCTGGGTGCTGGTGGTCACCCAGGATTCGAAGGTCCAGTCTCCGGAAGATCTGCACGGCGCCACCATATCCACCGAACTGGTCGGCTTCACCAAACGTTACTTCGCCGATCGCAATATTCCCGTATCCGTTGAATTCTCCTGGGGAGCAACCGAAGCAAAGGTTGTCGACGGACTCTGCGACGCCATCGTGGAGGTCACCGAGACAGGCTCCACCATCAGGGCAAACGGCCTGCGCATCGTCTGCGACCTCATGGAATCGGTGCCGGTGCTGATAGCTAACAAGACATCCTGGTCCGATCCCTGGAAGCGGGCCAAGATCGAGACCATCGCCACCCTCCTCAAGGCTGCCTTAACCGCGGAAAATATGGTCGGTCTGAAGATGAACGCCCCCAACAACAAGGTGGAGGCGATCACGAAGATACTGCCGAGCCTCAACAATCCCACCGTCTCGCACCTTTATAACTCCGACTGGGTCTCCATAGAGAGCGTCCTTCACGAAAAGGAAGTGAGGCAGATTGTGCCTGAATTGATAAAGCTGGGGGCGGAAGGGATTATCGAGTATCCGCTGAACAAGATCATCTGAAATGAAAAACGGCAGGTCTCCCCCCGGAAACCTGTCGTTTTTCATTCCCTTCCCATCTCAAGTGCAGCCACTTTCGCAGGCCACGTAGGATTATTACCAAGTCAATTTCCTGTGCTCAAGATCAATGAATTAGATCCGTGTCGATCTTCAATGTCCGAGGTCTATGATTTCCAGGCGGTTATTCGTGTCAGGGTGCTTTGTGGAAGGCCCCTCGGTAAGAACAACGATATTTCCCGCTAGACCGAGATCACCCAGCCACCGTTTCACAAAGTCTTTCCAGTTTTCAGGATGTTGCGGCTCATGCAGTGGGTAGACACCCGAGGAGAATTGGAGGTGCTGACAGGTCGATTCCTGAGTACTAACTGCTACAGTCCATTCAGGGATATGAAAACTGGAGATCATTCTAGCGGTCTTGCCACTGTGTGTTGGCACGAAAACTGCGGCCGGCGTAACGTACTGCAGGGTCGATTTCACTCCCAGGGCGATCAGATGAGCCGGCCGGAGCGTCCCCTTAAAGTCGATGTCTTGAAACCGCTCATAAGTAGTTATGGGCGGACGATGCAACTCAGTTACTGCCGCGATTTTGGCGAGCATCTCCACTGCGTCAATAGGATATCTCCCCATGGCAGATTCTCCGGAGAGCATGACGCAATCAGTCCCGTCAAGAATCGCGTTGGCAACGTCCGTTGCTTCTGCTCGTGTCGGTTGACGATTATAAGTCATTGAGTTGAGCATCTGCGTCGCTGTGATGACAGGCTTCGAGCATCGGTTTGCTTTACGCATGAGATCTTTTTGGATTATTGCAATCTTTTCAATTGGAACCTCTACGCCCAGGTCACCCCGAGCAATCATAATGCCGTCTGCTGCGTCAAGAATGTCATCTATATGCTCAAGAGCATTCGAGCGCTCGATCTTGGCGATGATGAACGGATGGAAATTTAATGCGTCTGCAGCCTGACGAACTGCCCGGATGTCGTCGCCAGTCTCAACAAAAGACTGGCTGATAGCGTCAAGTCCTTCCGCTGCGGCGAACTTCAAGCACTCTTGGTCACGTTCGGTAAAGGCACTGAGTCCAAGATTGACGCCGGGGAGATTAAGTCC
>Ga0181533_1002251_pt1 | contig 23015 bp, 20 predicted proteins | sample PEATcosm2014_Bin_45_FD_119772 | JGI IMG/M metagenome (GOLD analysis project Ga0181533, IMG submission 119772) | Peatland microbial communities from MTU Mesocosm Facility, Houghton, MI, USA - PEATcosm2014_Bin11_60_metaG | ecosystem: Environmental > Terrestrial > Soil > Wetlands > Peat | place...
CCCACTACGGCCACTAACTACGTGTACATCACGATTGCTAATCGGTCACAAAATTGTAAGAATTTCACGTCGTTATCATTATATGCTTCTGGCTACACGCTCGGACCTTTCACATCGGACAGCGAGGGGAATTTCTACGTAACGCTCACGAAGGGGCTTCCGGCAGGTGCGTATTGCGTCATGGTCGCCGCCCAGGTGGGGGGGTCTTCGTATTACACCCGCCCAGAGTTGTTCACGGTGGGGTCTAGTGCGCCGGTTCCTGAGTTCAGTGGAACCCTCATAGTCTTCTCCCTGTCGTTGGCTGCGCTTTACTGCACACTAGAAGGAAGACGCAGGCGTCTAAGGAATCTAAGACCTTAACAGCTTAGACTAAATTTCTTTAGAGTTACGTATTTATCGTCAGGTCAGCCTACGGTTGTTAAGCGGATCCTACATTTCTGGGGTTTAGGAACCTTTTAGCGTCGACCGTGTGATGTTCAGCTATCACCCTTGGGATTTCGTTGGCTCTTGCGTTCGGCACCCAGACGGGCCCGCTCCCAGTGACATAGAAGCCATGTTCACCGTTACCGGTAACCGTCCGCAGTTTGCTTGCAAGCGCTTTTATTCTGTCCATCTTTTCACCTATCCAAAACATGTCGGCGTACTATTGTAGAGTGGTCTTGTTATGGACTTGGGTTACTCATAATTGCAATTTGCATCCTACAAATCCTTATTACCTACGCCATACTATGACGGTACGTAAGAGGAGTGAAAAGAACAATGAATAATTTGAATAGAAAATTGCTGGTTAGTAGCTTCCTCATCCTTGTCATGGTTCCAGTCCTGCTCTCAACTATCCCAAGCTTCCAAGTAATGGGATATTGCAATTGTAACGGCGGAGGAAACAAAGGAAGTAACAACGGAGGACGCGGAGGAAACCAGGTAGGACACACGACTATTGTACGTGACCCTAGTAGTAACAGTACTACGACTACTGTTACCTCTCAAGACTCCACCACTTCAAACAGCGAATCGACTCCGTAAGTTGAGCAGGTAACCCGTAACGAAAGGGCGCGTCGCCCTCTACACTGTTTTTTAAGTTCTTAGACTTTGCACTTTAGAAACCTAAGACCATAAACAGTTCTACTGGAACCGAAGCCCTAATACCTGCTTTAAGGGTAGGTTTCGGTCGAGCCTACAACAACTACTGCCAATAGGCTAACAGGGATGAATTAAGAGATGGTGGATAAAGTACAAAGATGCGCTTTATATCTTCAGGATAAGCACACAATTCGCGAAGAGATGAAGCTCGCGCAATATGCTGAACAGAAAGGATTCGAAGCCATCTGGCATGCGGAATCACGCCTCGCACGAGACGCCCTCACACCCCTGGCGGCCATAGCTGCCGTCACCAATAAAATCAAACTTGGAACTGGGGTGATAAACAATTGGACGCGAAACGTGGCTCTGACCGCGGTGTCTTTTCTAACCCTCGATGAACTGTCTGACGGTCGTAGCCTGCTTGGGGTGGGCGCTTGGTGGGACCCGCTAGCGTCGAAGGTTGGGATCGAACGGAAGAAACCGCTGAAAGCAATGCGAGAGTACGTTACCGTTCTCCAGCGCCTCTTCCGAATGGAGAACGTCACGTTCGAGGGAGAGTTCGTGAAAGTACGGGACATACGACTCGATGTTGTTTACGGCGATCCTTCTACACCCCGTAACATCCCAATTTACATAGGAGCCACTGGTTGGGATATGATTGAACTAACCGGCGAGATCGCTGACGGTCTACTGCTGAACTACTTAGTCTCCCCGAACTACAATCGCCAAGCCTTAGAACACCTCAAAATAGGGACGACGAAGGGAGGTCGACGGTTCGAGGCCATTGACAGACCTCAGCTGATCGTGTGTTCCCTAGACGACGACGCTGACAAAGCTATTGATAGCGCGCGGCCACTGGTCGCCCAGTATCTCGGCCAGCAACCCCACATCGCCAAAGCCAGCGGCGTGAAAGAATCCTTGATTGAAGAAGTAAAAACTGCGTTGGGGGGTTGGCCTGCCAAACCGGGTGGCTTAGAAAAGGCCAAGCAGTTAGTAGACGATGAACTCGTTCGACTTATCACGGCCAGCGGGACCGCAGACGATTGCCTCAAAAAAGTTGAAGAGTACAACTCCACCGGATGCACCTGCCCAATCCTCTATCCCTTGGCCGATAACGTTCACGCCATGATTGACGCCTTCGAGACTAACCCACCATCCTCAGGCCCACTGATTGCTTAAACTGAACTTGCGCACAAATCAGCGAACGAAAGGCGCGGTACGGATTCACATTTCACCCAAGTTCAGATCACTCAATGATAGGGTTCACAAATCTGAACTGCACCGTGTCTAAGAGCCCCTTGTCAGTAATTCTCAGCTCCGGAATAACCGGGAGTGTAGTGAACGCGAGCGTCATCGTAGGAGACGGCAGATTCGAGCCCAATTTTGACCACGCCTCCTTGAGCTCCTCCATCTGCTTCGAAACCGTTTCCACGGACCTGTCCGACATGAGCCCAGCTATGGGCAGAGGAAGAAGTGATAGCGGTTCTTGATTCCTAACCGCGACCATACCCCCGCCGCTCTGCGCTAGAAGATTTGCGGCCACAATCATGTTAGCGTCATCCATACCCGCGACCACCAAGTTGTGGCTATCATGCCCCACCGTCGATGCAACAGCCCCCTCCCTTAGCCCAAGCCCCTTGACGAACCCAACCGCCACATTCCCTGAACCTCTGTGTCGCTCAAAGACAGCTATCTTTGCCACATCCTCTCGCGGGTTTGCCAAAGCCTTTCCATCTTTCACGGGAACTTCTGACTCTAAGTTGCGTGTGAGAACATTCGTCGGCATAACTCCAATCGCCCTAGCCCTAACCGAGTCGTTTTTGGTCTTAGTCCTGACAATCAGATCCTCCAGGCTGGGTGGGCGCTTGAGATGCATGGATTGCATCACAGCTTCTGGGTAAGTCGGGGTCGGCAGGTTCACGGTTAACTTTCCCTTTTGACTTACGACTTTTCCGTCAGCGATCACCGTGTTTACGGAGACCGTTTCGAGTTTGTCGAGAATGACGATGTCCGCGAAACGGGCCGAGGCTATGTTTCCAAATTCTCTGGCACACTCGTAATGCTCTGCGACATTGAGGGTGGCCATTTGAATTGCCTCAACCGGGTCGACTCCTTCTTGAACGGCTCTACGAATGACATCATCAACGTGCCCCTCTTTCAGCAAGTCGCTCGGCTCTCGGTCGTCTGTAACTAAACAGACGTGACGAGAATCAAGTTTCTTTCTTGTAACAGACGTGATTGTATTCTCAATGTTCTTCGCACCCGATCCCTCTCTCAGCATTGCATACATGCCATTTCTGAGTTTCTGGATTGCTTGAATTTCTTCAGTTGATTCGTGGCATGAGGTTATTCCAGCAGAGGCATACGCCCCCAAGTCCCTGTCTAACAAATCAACAGCGTGACCTTCCACTACCCGTCCGGTCTTCAGTGTCGCTGCAATTTCCGCGTGTACCACAGGGTCGGCTGCCAACACACTAGGATAGTTCATCATCTCTCCAAGGGCCACAACTCCCTTCCAACTCATTGCCTCCTCAATCTCCTTCGGCCCAAATGATGCGCCATTCGTTTCGAAACCTGGGGCCGCAGGAACGCAGGAGGGAAATGTGATGAGCATCTTAAGCGGCAGTCCTCGGGCTTCGTTTATGAAGAACCGAACACCGTCCATTCCAAGGACGTTTGCCATTTCGTGAGGGTCTATGAAAACCGTAGTTGTACCGTGAGGTAGTACAGCTCTCGCAAATTCAGTCCCCGCGACCATAGCGCTCTCTATGTGAACGTGACCGTCAATGAAACCTGGAGCAACCCACTTTCTGTGCGCGTCAATTACTTGAGTATCGGGCCCAATGGTGTTTTCCACATTTCCAACAAGCGCTATCCTATCGTTTTTGATCGCTATTCCTTGATTCTCAATGATTTCGCCGGAGTTTGTACTTACGAGAGAGCCATTCCGTATCACCAAGTCAGCTTTGGTGCGCCCCATCGCAGTGTTCACAAGCAGGCGAGTGACATCATACAAGCGTGTCCTGCCATCGACTTCAAACAATGCTCACATACCCTATGAAAGCACGAATCGCCTCCATACTTGAACCTTCTCGTGATTTCGCATTCAATACCTTCAAGCCCGGCTAACGGGGCGCCTAAAGAGAATCAAATCTCTCTTCCCAGACGGGAATTAGGAAGGATAAATTATAGTACCGCCGCCCTTACTACGCGACCACTGAAGATGCGTAAATATGCCTGACAAGAAGTTCACGAAGATTTTCTATGCAACAGACCTCCATGGTTCTGGTAAATGTTATGATAAGATATTGAGCGCCGCAAAATTCTACAAGGTTGACGTCTTGGTTCTAGGAGGTGACATGACGGGCAAGATGCTTGTTCCGATCGTTGACTACGGCGACGGGACGTTCAAAGCTGACTACATTGGCGGAAGAACGGTACACAGCCCAGACGAGGTGAAGTCTTTGGAGCAGGAGATAACTAACAGCGGTTACTACCCCTATCCCTGTAGCAAGGCAGAGATGGATGAGCTCAACGCGTCCAAAGAGAAAGTGGACAAACTCTTCATGACCGTCATGAAAGACACATTAACAAAGTGGGTCGACCGTGCCGAGCCCTTTCTCTCTGAGCTAGGCGTGACTTGTTATTTGACGGGCGGAAATGATGATTACCAAGAAATTGTCGATGCCGTCCGAGATACTCCTCATGTAAAAAACGCCGATCACAAAGTCCTCAAGATTGATGAGCTTCACGAAATGGTGAACTTGGGGTGGAGCAATCCCACTCCATGGAAATGTCCGCGAGATCATACTGAGGAAGAGCTTGCAGCCATGACTGAGAAGCTCGCTTCCTCTATATTGGATAAGGAGAACTGCGTGTTTAACATTCACGTACCTCCGATAAACTGCGGATTAGATACGGCCCCGAAACTGGACGACTCCGTTTATCCACCGAAGCCTGTCTTTGACAAGGGCCAGGCAGTCATGTTTGGGGCTGGCAGCACTGCAATTCGTAGCGCGATCGAAAAATATCAACCGCTTCTAGACCTTTGCGGCCATATCCATGAATCCAGAGGAACTACCAAGATTGGAAGAACCTTGGTAATTAACCCTGGAAGCGAATACCCTGAAGGTGTGCTCAGAGGGGCAATCGTCAATATCGGAGACAAGAAAATTCTTAGTTCGCAGCTCACATCCGGCTAATGCGGAATCGGATATTGTTTATCATCTCGCGTGAACTATCCGACGGTTGAACCCGACCGTTTAACGGTCTGGTCCCAACATTCAGTGCTAGTGGTCTTCAGCTCTTCGGACTTTCTGCTTATTTTCGCGTGCTGTGCTTATCTGACCGATTCTTCACGCCGATGATTGAGGGTTGGTTATTGAGTGATTATTGAACTATAGTGGGGGTAGTTCCTTGTATGCGAGCGTGATGTCAATGCCACGCTTGGCATGGTATGATTTCGACACGACGTAGATTATGAGTCCAAGGATGAAGCTGCCCGCGACCCAGCCATATGCAATTGGGTTTCCTCCCCATATCGATGCGAAGGCGAAGAATTGGTAGGTGATGTACGCAAACACGATTGTCATCAGGAGGCCGGCGGTTGCTAGAACTGCTTTGGGTCGTCCTTTCTCATTCTTCAAAGCATAGCGTACGGCGGCGATTCCTATGAAGAAGAAGTAAATCATCGACGCGACGACAGCTCCGTAGAGTGAAACTAGGGTGCCGTAGAAGAATGAAGCTAATCCGATCAAAACTATTGTGCCTATGAGATTGATTAGGAATGCGACAGTAGGCGAACCGTACTTCGGGCTAATGTGTGATATCTTCTCGGGTAGGAATCGGTCGAAGGATTGGGCAAAGAGGTATCGTGATAGGACGATGATTGCGTAGGCTATGATGGCTACGTTCCACAGGATCCAGCCTAAGCCGATGAACCAAGCCACAGGGGTACTTGAGACACCCATTGCGAGTGTCCAGAAGTTAAATGACCAATTGTATACTAGGTTCGCGTTTCCTAATGCCCCATTGATGAAGTTGAAACCGCCAGCATAGTACATGGCTGCAAATGCGGAGGTGACAACTATGAGAGTTACAACTGACGATATGAAGACGTTGTATCGCAACGCGCCTTTACCCTTAATCTCAGAAGCTACGGCGGGTCCTGCGTTCAACCAAGGATAGATGAAGATGGCGTAGAATGGGAGCATGAATATGGTTGCCCCAAAATCGAACGTTGGGCCAGTGTACGAATTAGCAACTGCAGTATACGTTGTGTTGGAGCCGATCGAGTTTAGGAAACTCATGTAATTCTGCACTCCCGTCGTTCCAGCAGCCAAGAGCGAAAAAATGCCTACAAAAGTTGCCAATATCGCCAATATTACCGCAATCGCAACGACCTTGAAACCCAGTTTTGGTTTGAAGACGTTGATGGCGATAAGGACAGCAAAGACTAATGCTGCAATGACAAATTGTCCCGCTACGTTAGCTCCAGGAATGTTGCCTGGCAACGCCAGAGGAAGCATGTTCGAGAATCCCTGTGCGACTCCAACCGAACCAATAGCGGCTACTGCCGCCAGTGCGATCAGTGCCATATACGCCATCGTCTCAAGCGTGTAGCCCATGAACGAGAGCGGGCCTCCGAAGAATCCGCCGTAGACACGTGAGACCCAAACGTAGTCTCCCCCAGTCCGACTTACTCTTGTTGTCATCATCGTATAGACAATGATCTCTGGGATTGATAGCACCCAAGCCAGTATAGAGCCATATACCAAGTTCACTCCAGACATTGATGAGAGCAGCACGGTTGTGAAACCTATGACTCCGAGGGCTGCGCCGCCTGACATGTTGCTCAGATTCAGGCTTACTACATCCAATAACGAAACGTCTCTGCGTAGCCCGGAAGCCTTCCTTACAAACGCCGTAGGTTGACTTGTCATAAGATGACCAGTTTAGGGGTTGGTTAATGTGAATTTAACTTCTTCGTTCTTATGTTCAGTACTGGTTATCAGTGGAAAATCGGCTCAGTTCAACCATTCCGATTTCCTTTGTTCACGTTGTAGGGTGTGGAGGTCAAGTTTCATTTAGGCGGGATCTATTGATTCTCCGCAGGATACCCTTGGCAAAGTATGGCAGTGTGCAGTCTGACTTTCTTGAAGAAGTAAACCGGATCATGGATGCGGCTAAGGCCGAAGGCGTACTATTGAGGCTGCTTGGGGCGCTTGCGTTTCACATACATTGTCCCAAATTCTCCTACATGCAGGAAATGCTTGGACGCACGTTTACTGACATAGACTTCGCTTCCTACAAGAAGGAAACCGCGCGAATCAACACTCTCTTCGCTGGGCTTGGGTATCAGTATGACGTGCGAGTGAGAACCCTTTTTGGGTCTAGGCTAGTATTTTACGAGACCAGCGGCACGGGTAGACATTGCGATGTCTTCTTGGACAAGCTTGAGTTCTGCCACGACATTGACTTCAAAGATAGGCTCGAAGTGGATTATCCGACGATTCCGCTCGCAGAGCTTCTCTTAGAGAAAATGCAGATAGTGAAACTGAATGAGAAGGACGCGATAGATACCATCATGCTGTTCAGGGAACATCCGATTGGCGGATCGGACGATGACACGATCAACGCAGATCATTTAGCGCGGCTTACCGCCAGCGATTGGGGGCTTTGGAAAACATTCACAACAAACTTAGAAAACGTGAGAAAAAAAACACAAACTCTCGAGAAACTTTCCGAGGAGGATAAGGTAGACGTGACCTCAAAGATCACTGCTTTACGGGATCGGATCGATAAAGAGCCCAAGACAAGAGGATGGAAGTTTAGATCACAGATCGGAGAGAAACGGAAGTGGTACAGAGATGTTGACGAACTCGTACGCGAATAACTCTAATCCCTCTTAGACCAATTACTCTCACCGATCAATAAGCCGTAATTACTAGTGAGTCAAGTCCTGGTTAGATGGAATTGACTTCCGTTCTCGTAAAGGGCGGGGTAATACTCACTATGGACTCGCAGCGGCGAGTATTCCGTGATGGCGCGGTTCTCATCGATAACGGCGTGATTTCGCAGGTTGGGAGGACAGTTGACGTTAGGCCGCAGCGCCGTGCGGAGTTCGAGGTTGATGCGAAAGGGAAAGTCGTGTTGCCTGGCTTGGTTGATACTCATGTGCATCTCGCGCAAGCTCTCATTCGGGGTAGCGCGGATGATACCTCGCTGATTGATTGGCTTCAGAAATTCGTTTGGCCCCTCCAAGGCAATTTTGACGCCCAGGACGGGAAGGTGAGCGCCGAGCTTTGCATGCTTGAAATGATCAAATCCGGAACGACCACGTTTCTTGAGAGTCTGCTTCACCCTCGTTACGGTTTTGATGGAATCGCCGAGGCCGTCGATAGGGCTGGAATGCGAGGCATTCTTTCCAAGACTGTGATGGGTCTACCCAGCTATGGGTCTGAGAAGAGCATCATGCACCCGGGAATGGTCGAGAACGCTGAAACGTGTCTGCGCGAGGTTGAAACCTATTTCAAACGTTGGAACGGCAAGGCTGATGACAGGATTAGGGTTTGGTACGGTGCCCGTTCACTCGGCGGTTGCACTCCCGAGCTATACGCGCAGATTGCGGAAGGGGCGAGACTTCTCGGGACTGGCGTCACGATGCACCTGAGTGAGGTTCAGGAAGACGTTCGTTACACGAAGAAGGAATTCGGCAAGATGCCCGCGGAATTTATGGACGAGGTTGGGCTGGTTGGGCCGAATGTTGTCTTCGCGCATGGTGTGTGGTTGACGGAGAACGAATGGCAAATCTTGGCTCGCAAGGGCGCAAACGTGGCCCACTGCCCTTCATCTAACATGAAACTATCTTCAGGGATAGCAAAGGTGCCAGAAATGATGCAGGCTGGCGTCAATGTTGGTATTGGATGCGATGGCGGCCCCAGTAACAATAGCTATGATATGATTCGAGAAATGAAAACCGCATCGCTTCTACAAAAGGTGAGAACAATGGATCCCCTCGCCCTCAGCGCTGAAACTGTGCTTGAAATGGCAACCATCAATGGAGCTAAGGCCCTCGGCCTACGCGATCAGATCGGTTCCATTGAAAACGGGAAAAAGGCGGACCTAATCATAGTGAACATGCAGAAACCCCACCTGACACCCACCTTCAACCCAGTCTCTCACCTCGTGTACGCGGCTGAAGGGTCAGACGTCGAAACCACAATAATCAACGGAAAAATCATCATGGAAAATAGATTTGTCAAATCGCTCAACGAGGAGAAAATCATTCGCGATGCAAATGAACACGCAACTAAGCTTCTCCAGCGGGCGGAGATCCATATCACTCCCAAATGGACCATGGAATGAACGCTTGATGATGATGCCATGCTCAACTTTCTCCAACGCTATCTCCGCAGAACAAATCAAACAATTCTTCTGAGTTCATCTCAAGTCAATGGACCCATTTCGTCTCAAGCTTGAGATAGAAAGATGAGGTTTGAAGAATGCGGTATCGTGAACGGCGTCAACGAGAGAGGTGTGGGGGAAGTGTTCTTTCGCAAAACCTTGGTTAGCTAATTTTTGCGCGCTCCATTGAGTCACGTATAAGACGAAAGCTTACCTTAGCCTGGGTCCCCAACAAGCTTTACGAGCAGGCTCGATCTTGATGAAGGGGGCTTCCCCCTCCTTCCAAGGAGTCGCTCTGACCCAATTGAACTTCTCGTAGAAAATGCGGTAGATCTTACGGAACTCCTGGCCTTTCTTGTATATTCTGGCCCGCCCTTGAATCAGTATACCGCGGTTCGAATCGTATCCTGCGTCTACGACCAACGCCGCTTTGTTGTTTGAGCGGAGATTACGATACTTTCCAGTCTCGAAATCGGTTGCAATCCATAACGCCCCAGCATGATAGATGTAACATACTGGCACTACGTGCGGCAATCCATCCGTGCTTATCGTCGCGAGTCTGCCCACCTCATTATCCTTGAGGAAACGTTCTTCCTCGATGTTGAACTTCATTTGGCAATCATCTTGATTGCTATCTATCGAACTAATGACCTATGAATCTTCATAGGTGTGCGCACGATAAGTACGACGCCTCAGAAAAAGAATTGCTATGATCGTTATGAATGCGGAGAGATGCCGTTTGCAATCTATTGAATCTTTGTCAGCGCTAAATCCAACTTGCTCAAGTCATAAAACGCATGGTTAGTAGACCCGTCGTCCTAGAGGAACGGCGCTTTCTGGATGAAGTATGACAACGCCGGATTTTGACTCGTCGTCAACTCCTAAGATCAGAACCTCGCTGAGGAAATTCGCAATTTGCTTAGGGCGAAAGTTGACCACGGCTATCACTAGACTATTCAAGAGCTGTTCCTTTGTGTACTTCGTTAACTGTGCGGAAGTTTTCTTGATGCCGAGTTCGCCGAAGTCGACCCATATCCTGTACGATGGGTTCTTGGCCTTGGGGAAATCCTCAACCCTGACTATTCGACCGACCCTCATGTCAACTTTAGAAAAATCAGCGTATTCAATCGAAGGCTCTATCCTTGACATAGTTGTTGCACCTGCAAATATTTCATGAATCCAATTATCCTATCCGTGTGTCTGTGTCTGATACCTATGAACCTGTGTCTGATTGACAGGTAGCCTCAGCAGCATGACATCACTCCTTTGTCCTTTGACGTACTTCAACGTCATTAAGAAACTAGAATGATGGTTATGATGACTGCATCTAAGGAACGCTACGACCGGCTATCCCACACAGTGAGACGGATCGTTAACCGTGGTAGAGACCGAAAAGCGTTCGATTACAGAACCAAATATAAGGTTAGAGCCAAAGCGGCCGCTATAGCAGTACTGATGAAGTTCACAGCTTCGTTTGTCATGATTTGAAAACCCTTCACGTGTCTCGTGCGTGTACCGCATCTGTGAATCTTGCGCTCCGTTTCCTTCTGGCAGTGAGGGCAGTAGTAGGCGGCCTGAACGGTCGCTCCCAATACGCTGTCCACGTGTTCTCCAACTAGAGCAGCAATCGCCGTTGTTGTGACCAGAAAAAGCGGGGCACTTCCAAGAACCCCTAGAACACCCGCGACGAGCGCAACGAAGAAAGAGCCCGCGACCGCTGACATTTCCCCTAGGGATGAGATGCCTCCGGAAGTACCGGGAGGTACCTCGTTCGAAAATTCCGTGATCAACCTCGGATTCCGCTTTGATAGGACACCTAATTCCACCGCCCACGTATCAGCGTTAGCCTCAGCCAAGGCGCCTACGAAACCCGCCGCCAGTAACGCTGGATTAGTGGGGAAGAGGAGTGCGATTCCAGCGAAGATCGCCGCCACGCCACCTTGTCCTATGGTTTGCCAGATAGTTCTTGCTCCAGATTTCAGTTCGCTCACTCCCTTAGCAGCTTTCGTTGTGTATCTGAGCTTGGTCAGGAAGCTTGAGGAGAAGAAAAATGCAAGTAGGACGAGATACCCAGTCCAACCCGCATAGCCATAGATCAGGGTTCCGATGACGATTGCGCCAACACCCCCACCGAGGGTGAGATTCCGACTTCGAACTGACACAAGGGCAAGAATAGTGCTAAGCACGGCGCCAATTCCCAGCTCCAGCAGAACTTGATCCATCACAGCTCGACCCTCCGAAAGACTTGCATTAGAAAAACAAGAGAGCAACGAGGAAAGAAAAAATCGGCACAGTTAGGTTATCCGTGCCAGCAGGTGACACAGCCTCGATCAGCGTCCCGAGAGCGGCAATGCCCAGAGCGAATATGGGAATGTTAACAGCAGGAAGCGACGAAAATGCGCCGAAGAACATTAGAGTGGCAGCGACACTGCAAACCCCGACCAAAAAGAAACCCAAAGACCCCTCAACACTTTTTGTCGACCCAGCAACGCGATACTTGTGCACCCCATACCTCCTACCAATCGGGTCGGCCAACCCATCAGCCCACGCCATGAGCATGATCGCAGAAGCTGCGATCCAAGTCACTCCAAGAACCATGGCAATTGGAGCGATTACCGTCAGCGATATCGCATAGTAGACTGTACCAAGCCCTCCCGCCTTCTCTTTCCTTTCCATCGCCTTGAACAGTTCGCGCCTGTAAGAGATATAGTTCAGTACAACAAACAAAACTGGTGGCACAAGAATAGCGTACCAGTGGTCGAAGGCAAAAGGCCAGAGAAAGATCCAGTTACCAACCCCTACGTGTATAACTTTTCTTGTGAAGTTTGACGAGAGCGAAAAACATCTTCTGATCACTTCAGCGATAGCGATGACTATGAACACAAAAACTATGGTCCCTACTATTCCCCCTATGTCCCCCAGCAAAGATAACACGCTTGGCGCCTACAGGACTCTGAAAGCCAATTCACGTTGGCTTAAGATTTGGCATGACGTACGGACTGCGGCTCGTGCGGACAATATCGCCTTTCATCTCACATATCAGCTGAAATTCTCTTACATTACAAGTCGTTCTCAGGATAGCAAATCGGCTCTCAGAGATGGGGCGTGGGATTTGATCCACCCGTAGTTCCCGTGCTTGGCCTAGTTCGGATCCGGCTTCATAACAGGCCGACTCTGTCGTTGAATTTGGTAATCAGTTCGTCAATCTTTGGCGTCAATCCTTGTATTTCTCCCCAATAACGCTCGTAATCGTACCATTGGCGATTCAACTCGTTGAGGTCAATCCTTTGTTGTTCAATCCACGTGAAGTACTTCAGGTTATGCACCCTCTTCCTGTCAGTATGGTTAAGTTCCATCATTGAGTCAGTCTTCAAAGCCATTAGATGCTGACTATAATCACGAATTGCATGTTGCGCGCGGTATTCGCCTTGTTGCTTGCGCGCCTCTTGTAGCCTAGACTGGTACAATTCTGCTGAATCGGTGAACACGGTTAGGATGAGGTCATTGTGCGTTAGCTCATAGTACTTTGCGAACTTGATCGCCATGAGGACGTTGGCTATGCTCGAAATGCCTAGCAGATCAAGCTGAGAGACGATTTCTCCTGACACACCGATCTCGTTCACCAAGTAATCGCGCCCTACTGGTTCGTTGAACAACCTCAACAAATTCATCGGGTCATTGTCGTCGATTGCGATGACTAGGTCGGTGTTTCTTACGTTGTGAATCCAGGGAACGTGTTTGTCGCCGATTCCTTCAATTCTATGAGCCCCATATCCGTTCAGCAATAGCGTTGGGCATTGAAGTGCTTCGCCTGCCGCAATTTTCGAAGTTGGGTAAACCTGTTTGAGGTAATCGCCGGACGCGATTGTGCCCGCAGATCCCGTCGTGAAACAGACTCCACGAAAGTCACCCCCTTTCGCTTCTTTCTTAATTACTTCATCAAATGCGTGCCCGGTGACGTCATAGTGGAATAGGTAGTTTCCGGGTTCGGAGAATTGATTGAACACGAAGATGTCTTTTCGAGTGCGCTTGAGCTCCCAAACTTTATCGTAAATCTCCTTCACGTTACTCTCGCTCCCGGGTGTGGCAATGATCTCCCCCGCTACCGTTTTGAGCCATTGGAATCGTTCCTGTGACATTTGCTCGGGAAGGATGGCGATGCTATCACATCCTAGAAGAGTCGCATCATAAGCTCCTCCCCTACAGAAGTTTCCAGTGCTAGGCCAAACGGCCTTGTGCACGGTCGGGTCGAATTGCCCAGTAACAAGTGGAGGGATCAGGCAGCCGAAGGATGCTCCAACTTTGTGTGATCCCGTTGGGAACCATTTCCCCACCAAGGCGATTATGCGTGCCTCAACCCCGGTCAACTCGGGTGGCAATTCTATGTAGTTGGGAGTCGATCGAAAGAGTCCTCCCTTAGATACGGGTTCATTCTTCCAGGTGATTCTGAACAAGTTCTGGGGCACTATATCCCAAAGCCCTATGTGCTTGAGCTGTTCCTTGACCTTGTTGGGCGCGGTACTTGGGTTCTTCAGCTGAGAGAAAGTAGGGATGATAATGTTCCTATCACGACATCTCTTCGCGGTTCTCTCGAGACCCACTTCATTCACTGTTAAGTTTATCAGGGCTCGTTCCCTCCGCGTTCAAAGACCAATGTAGCTTCGAACTTTGAGTGGACAATCTGGAACCCCGTTCAACGGAACAATCATCACTGTTGTTTCAGTTCGAAACCAAATCCCACGACTTATGCTTTCCGCATTTGTCAGCTTCCATGAACGCTAGTGCACTGCGCCAGTAGCGTTTCGATGATTGTGAGGAAGACGCGTGAGAGCATCCCTCAAGAGAATAATCAAAATTGTAATACGTGACTTGCCTCATTCTGCAATTATGATTTGTGTATGTATGTAAGTCATCTGAAATGTTCTCTTTGCGGCGCCGTGTATGCGCCTGATGAGGTTCGGTATGTCTGTCCCAAACATGGCGATAGTGGCCTACTGGATGTGCTATACGATTATGAGAAGATTAAATCGCAAGTGACTACCGCCGATATTTCCAAATCTAGGGATTACTCTATCTGGAGATATTGGGACCTCCTACCAATTAAGAATCGCTCGGGTGTACCTCCACTGCGTGTTGGCTGGACGCCACTATACAGCGCTAAACGACTGGGCAAGGAGCTCACGCTCCACAATCTTTGGCTGAAAGATGACGGGTTGAACCCTACGGGTTCGTTCAAGGATCGTGCGAGCGCCGTTGTTGTGGCAAAAGCCAAGGAGCTCGGGGTCGAGGTAATTACTGCGGCAAGTAGCGGTAACGCTGGGGCAGCTCTAGCAGGTCTCTCTGCCAGCGCGCATGTGCCATCTGTGGTTTTCGCGCCTCACACCGCCCCTGAAGCCAAGGTCGCTCAGTTGCTAATTTACGGGGCCCGTGTCTTCCTGGTTAAGGGGACGTACGATCAAGCATTCGAATTATCCCTCGCCGCTTCAAAGGAATTCGGCTGGTATTCAAGAAACACCGGTTACAACCCGTATACGGCGGAGGGTAAGAAGACCGCGTCATTTGAAATCTGCGAACAATTAGCTCTCACAAAATCGAAGAGTTCCAGCAACGGGTGGGGAGTTCCGGACCAGGTATTTGTGGCTGTGGGAGACGGTAACATCATAACAGGGCTCTGGAAAGGCCTGCGCGACTTGTTAGCTTTGGGTTGGATTGAGAAAATGCCCAAACTTATGGGCGTACAAGCTGAAGGAGCCGCAGCCTGCTACAACGCGTGGAAAGCAGGGACAGACACGATCACCCCTGTAGATGCGCACACGATTTCAGACTCTATCTCCGTTGGCCTCCCCCGTGATGGAACGAGAGCGGTGCGTGCGGTTCGAGAAACTAAAGGAGCTTACCTCACTGTAACCGATGAAGAGGTGCTGGAGGCGATGCGTAAGCTGGCGCGAGAGGAAGGAATCTTCGCCGAACCCGCAGGCGCAACAGGTTACGCCGGATTAGCCAAAGCTATTCGAGAAAACCTTGTAGATCACGATGAAGCTGTCGTGGTCGTGGTCACAGGGAACGGGCTAAAGGACATACACGCGGCCGTGAAAGCTGCAGGAAAAGCTTCACTGATCGAGCCGAACTTAGAGAGTATACGCCGCATCAAAGATAGTACCGCCCGATACTCTCATGAAACGTGTTGAATTGTCGCAGCCTTTCTTACGCTATTTCTTAGATCTCTAGGGTTGTCGAAGTGTATGGCCCCGTGGAAGTTGAAGACGAGAAGTTTAGGGGGTCGGTTGAGGCTTCTAGACTCGTCTGCTCCTATTTCGAGACCGCCTTCAACTCTTCTTCGAATATTTGGATGCCAACTTCAGCTTGATCTGTGGTTGTGATCAACGGCGGTGCAAGGCGAATACTAGATGGCCCGGCTCCCAAAATTAGAAGCCCTCTCTTGAATGCCCTGAGGATGAGGTCGTCTCTTTCCTTCGTTGCGTATTCCTTCGTCTCTCTGTCCTTCACGAGTTCAATGCCTACCATCATGCCCTTCCCTCTTACGTCCCCAACTAGGTTGCACTCATCCATGATCTCCTTGAATCTCTTGAGCATGTAGCTTCCAACTTTCTCAGCGTTTTCGATCAGCCGCTCTTCTGTCAGAACATCCAAGACCGCGAGGGCAGCAGCAACAACAATCGGGTTTCCGCCTAAAGTGTTCTCGTGGGCATTCGGAGCCCAATCCATGAACTCGGCCTTTGAGATGCATGCGCTCATGGGGAGTCCGCCGGCGATGGCCTTGGACATCACCACGATGTCCGGTGTAACGTTCCAGTGCTCACAACAAAGCATTTTGCCGGTTCTACCAAATCCTGTCTGGATTTCGTCTGCGATCATCGTTATGCCGTGCGTATCACATATTTTCCTCAGGCCTGGAAGGAATTCCTTTGGCGGGACTATGTAGCCCCCGGCGCCTTGGATGGGTTCTACAATGAGTCCTGCAACCTCGTCTGGTGAAATAAGCTTCTTGAACGCTACCTCTTCGATGTAGCCAAGGCACCACATTCCGCAATCCGGGTAGCTCTGCTTGTACACGCACCGATAGCAATACGCGTAGTGAACGTGCAGGACACCAGGCATCATAGGAAAGAAGAATCTCCTTGCAGCGGAGCTAGTGCTAGTTAGAGATAGAGCACCCATCGTTCGCCCATGGAAACCTCCGATGAAACCGATCATGTACGGTTTTCCGCCAGAGTGCCACTTCGCTATCTTGATGGCACATTCTACTGCTTCAGCCCCGCTATTTCCGAAGAAAACTCGCTTTGCAAAGTTTCCTGGCAGCTTTGCCAGTAGCTTTTCAGCGTACTCCACCTGGGGGACAGTAAAGTAGTCACAGCTGTTGATGTGATCGCAGGTATCCGCCTGTTTTTTGATGGCTTCGACAACTTTCGTGTGGGAGTGACCGACATTCACCACCGCGATTCCAGATCCGAAATCTAAGTAGACATTTCCATCGATATCTTCAACCCAGACTCCTCTAGCCCTGACGCCTACGAGTGGCGCAGTTCGCGTCAGAGAAGGAGACGTTAATTTTTCGTCGCGCTTGATGATCTCTCTCGCCTTCGGTCCAGGAGGCTCAACTATTATCTTCGGTTTCGTGTAAGGCTCCAACTAGCTCAGCCAGCAGAGGATGTGAGTCGACGATTTATTAAGCCTAGACACACAGTTCGAAACGAGAAAAACATCATTCGGAACTCTGCGAAGGGATCGTGCCGAGGTTAACGGAGATCATACGTCTTCAGTTTTATCAAAAGTGGGTTCTAGCTTGAACCGAATGTAGCGATTGCTTTCAAGAATATCTCGTAGTTCATTGGAACGAGTATGAGCATGTCTACTCCTGCTCGTCGAAGCTCACCCACGCGTCTTTCACAATCTTCAGGAGTTTCAATGGCTGCTAATGCATCCGTGAAGTAGTTATCAACGTATTTCGCCGCTTCTTGTATGTCGCCTAAGCCCAGCCTCTCTAGTCATAAGCGATGGATCCTCATAGCCTAACTAACTCGCATTAAGTGATCCGCTCTTCCTCTTTTGATTCGGACCTTATCGCGGGATCACATCAACCTAGTGGAACTTGAATTCCCGGATGTTAGCGAAAGAACGCACGGACGTTGCGCAAGTTTTTAGTTTGGAGACATCGCTTGGAAAATATCAACCCATTATCTTAGCTGCATCTATACTCAACTTGCGGCAAGTATCGACGATGGCCTGCCATGATTTTTCGTCTATTGGGATTCCCTCTTTTCTTCTCTTAATCATCGTCTTATGCTCTCTTTCCCCTGGTAGGAGCACTTCCTGAACCCCGGGTCTCGGTGGGGATGATTTGATTTCTTCGATGAGTCTGTCGACTTCAGCTTTGAAGTCTTTGACTGGTACGAAGGCTTCCACGTTGATGGCGGTCATGAACACTCCTTGTCCTTTTGCCCTTGATCCGGTTCCCGACAGATTCAATGCCCCTCCCAGCACATCTATCGCCACATTAATCCCCCAGCCCTTGTACGTGCCGAAAGGTTGCAGCGCGAAGGGTGATGATGGTTGCTCTAATGCTTGATCAATATTCCCCATATTCAGGTCGCCGGGTTTCAGCGCGTTTCCTTTTCTGTCGATCAGCCAGTCTTCAGGTATTGGTTTACCTTCCAAGAGGAGTGTTTTGATGTGTCCTACAGCGGCTATCGTAGTGGCGAAATCAGAGACTATTGGGTAACTCTTTCCGGCCGGGATAGCGATGCTCATCGGATTCGTACCGGTTACCGGTGTAGTGCCGCCCCAAGGAGCGCAAACTGGGCCTTCACGAGCCAATGCAATTCCGATCATGTCATTTTCTTGCGCCATCATCGAAAAGTAGAACAGGTTAGTGATCCATTCGCCGTTCACAACGCTGCAAGCCGCGGTACCCATCTTTCTCGCCTTCTCTATGGCGATCTCCATCGCCCTCTTGGCTGAAACGGGACCCCATGCGCCGCCGGCATCAAGCAATGCGGTTGCGGGCATGTCTTTCAACACCTTCAACGTTGCCTTACGTCTTTTCTCCGTGAAGCGGGGCAGAACTCGGACGCCGTGAGAGTCAATTCCTCGCAGACTACCCGTAACTAGGATATCTGTGATAGTTCTCGCATCATCCGAAGAAACTCCCGAGGTCTCGACCATTCGAACCCCAAGGTCTCTCCACTTGTTCTCACTGTAGGTTGGCATAAAGGTCACTTAATCGGATCTTCAACATGGGTAATGTGATTCTCATTCTTATCTTCTCCTTGTGGAAGCTACTCAGAGCGTGAGGCGATATCATTCCCATAATGTCTGGAATTATTCTCTAACGTAAGAACTGGATAGTAACCCTATTAAATTGAGCAAATATAGAAAAGTGCGAGATCAAGCCCTATGGTCCAAGTTACCGAGCGCTCGGATGATGTGAGTGTAACTAAACAGTATACTTATGGAACTTGGCGTTCGCAAAAGGGTTGGATTCCTCGAGAGATTGTCAGCGCAGAAGGATGCTACTTCACTGATGCCTCAGGTCAACGATTCTTGGATTTCTCATCGCAGTTGATGTGCTCTAATCTAGGTCATGGGAACAAAGCGGTGATAGACGCAATATGTGAACAGGCCAAGAAGCTGCCTTACGCGGCCCCTGGTTTTACGACTGAGGCGAGAGCACGATTGACATCAGCTCTAAAAGAGGTTATGCCAACTGGGCTCGAGAAGTTCTTCTACGCTACCTCAGGGACTGAGGCAAATGAAGCTGCTTTCAAGATTGCGAGGCTATTCACCGGCAAGTACAAGATAATCTCGCGATATGCGTCGTACCACGGGTCAACTGCTGGTTCGATAGCCGCTACGGGAGATCCGCGTCGCTATCCAATCGAACCTGCCGGCAAAATAGAAGGTGTGATTTTCGGACCCGACGCTTACTGTTATCGTTGTCCATTCGGATTGAAGTATCCAGACTGTGGTATCGTTTGCGCGGACTATATCGATTATATGATTAGACATGAATCGAATGTCGCGGCTGTTATCGTAGAGCCAATAGTCGGGGCCAATGGCGTTATTGTTCCTCCTGACGAATATCTGCCTCGCCTACGGGAGATCACTGAGCAATACGGAGTTTTACTGATCTGCGACGAAGTCATGACAGGTTGGGGCCGAATTGGAGAGTGGTTCGCCGTTAATCACTGGAAGGTCAAACCAGACATCCTAACGACTGCCAAGGGCATCACTGGGGCCTATGTTCCGCTCAGCGTTACTGCCACAACACGCGAGATTTCCGACTACTTCGAAGACCATTACTTCGCGCACGGTCATACTTACGAAGCCCATCCACTGACACTCGCGCCGGGTGTTGCAGCAATCGGAGAGTACAAGCGCTTGAACCTAATTGAGCGTGCGCGGACGATGGGTCAACATCTGGGAAAGCAGTTGAAGAACCTGCAAGAAAAGCATCCGTCCGTTGGAGATGTCCGCGGGATGGGCTTATTCTGGTCGCTCGAACTTGTTCGGAACCGGAAATCTAAACTGGCCTTCAACAGCCGTGAAGATAAACTTCAAGGTAAACCGATGGTTACAGACCGAGTCGCCGCGGAATGCATGAAGAACGGGACTTACCTGATGTCGTGGCTCAACTGCCTGATAATTGCTCCCCCACTCATAGTTACGCCAGATGAAATAGACGAAGGGATCGCCGCTCTTGACAAAGCACTCGTAGCATCGGACAAAGAAGTCACCTGATTACCAACAGAAATTTATGTCAAACATAAATAACCCAAGCCGATAGCCCTCTCTCGAGTTCTGGTGAGTGAATAAATGAAAGATTCCTGGAAACCTCTGGTGGACATGAGCATTGTTCACTTCATGATATTTCCCGATACTATGGGAGGGTCGGGGCCAATACTTGAGACGGTCTCTCGAATAGTCAATGATGATTTCTTTTCAATGATCGAGGTATCTCACATTAATGATCCTCAAGTAAGAAAGCAAGTTGCTGATGTTATCGAAACCTCGCATGCCCGTGTTGCCTTTGGGGCGCAGCCAGTTATCCTCAGCCAAAAACTTGACCTTAATTCGCTAGATGAGTCACGACGAGGCGAAGCTATCAAGGCGCTGTTACCCACCATCGACGAGGCGAGGGAGATAGGTGCGAAGCGTTTCACTGTACTGAGTGGACCCGATCCGGGCCGGGAGAAACGGGAAGAGGCACGTAAGCTCCTCGTGGATTCACTCCTGCAACTATGCTCATACGCTAGGGAGAGAGATGTGAGCGTGACCCTAGAGACGTTCGATCGGACCATAGAGAAAAAGAGTCTCATAGGCCCTTCACCGGAGGCACTTTCGGTTTCGAAGGCAGTCAAAGGAAAATTCTCCGACTTCGGATTAATGTATGACATGGGGCACGCACCATTATTGGATGAGAATCCTGCAGATGCGCTGCGCATGCTCAAGGATCATCTAGTCCACGTGCACATTGGCAACTGTGTCAAGACACCAGGACATCCCGCATATGGGGATAAGCATCCAAGGTTCGGCCTGAAAGGCGGAGAGAATGACATCGCACAACTGGTTGAATTCCTGCGAGCGCTGAAAAACATTGGGTACATACCCTCAACTCCGCAGAAAATCTCTCCAGTCATTGGATTCGAACTCAAACCAGTCGCAGGCGAAACATCTGAGAGTGTTATTGCGAATGGAAAGAGAAGCTGGAACAAGGCGTGGAGCCTTCTGTAGTGAGGCATACTCCTTGAAGCCGAAAGTTTACATTACCAGGCTGTTGCCGAAACCTGCAATGGATCGAATCAACTCCTATTGCGACGCCAAAACATGGGACGGAGAATTACCTCCACCCAGAGACATCATTATTGAGAACATTGCCAATTCGGAAGGGCTGCTTTGTCTGCTCACCGATAAAATAGACGCACAGCTTATGGACAAGGCACCAAAGCTGAAAGTGATAAGCAACTGCGCAGTCGGCTTTGATAACATAGACATCGACGCCGCCACTAAACGCGGCATAGTAGTTGGAAACACGCCTGGAGTTTTAACGGAAACAACTGCGGATTTCGCATTTGCGTTAATGTTGGCCGCGGCTCGACGTGTTGCTGAAGGAGACAGAAACGTGAGGGCAGGGAAGTGGAAGACGTGGGGGCCGATGATTCTACTGGGCCAAGATGTCTATGGTTCAACTCTTGGAATAATTGGTATGGGAAGAATCGGCGCGGCCGTGGCAAGACGCGCGAAAGGCTTCGGAATGAAGATCATGTACTACGACGTGATCAGGCAGCCACAAACTGAAAAAGAGTTAGGATTAGAATACGTAGAGTTAGGAAAAGTTTTGGCTGAATCAGATTTTATCACGTTGCATACGAATCTGAGCCCGCAGACTTACCACCTAATCGGCCCCGAACAATTCAAGAGGATGAAACGAAACTGTATTCTGATCAACACCTCTCGCGGCCCCATCGTCGATAACATGGCGTTATACGAGGCACTTCGCGACGGAAAGATCGCGTATGCTGCATTGGACGTTACAGAACCCGAACCGATACCTATCGACCACCCACTGCTGACATTGGACAACATTATTATCGCCCCGCACATTGCAAGCGCATCAGTGACGACCAGAACGAAGATGGCGATGATAGCCGCGGAGAATCTCATTGCGGGCTTGAAAGGCGAGCCGCTGCCGAATCCAGTGAATCTTAAACGTTAGTTTAGGGCGTGCTGACGGAGAATTACCGCGTTCCTTTAACGTTCTCTCCGCTTTAGCAGTTCGATCTTCACTACTTAGAGCGGACTAAAATGTAGAGGCCTCCCACATTCGTTCATGTACGCCCAGTCACAATATTACCTCCAAGTCTCCGAAATTATATGAACCATTTCTTACCATGAAGCTTTGGATATCCAGCCCTCGCCGGTCCGCCCGCATCGCGCTGTTACCGTCGATGATTGCTCCTGCAGCTGGGCTGTTCCCGTCTACACCATCAGTTCCCATTGCGAATAAGCCGCTGAAATCCGGACGTTGGCTTTCGTTTCTTTGTCGGCAATATGCTTCAGCGCTCTCCAATTGGCATCCCTGAGGTTCCCGAAGACTCAAGATCAGTCGACCTTTGCTAGGATCAATTGGTCACCGTCGCGAACGTTTCTGAATATTGTTGAATTATCAAGTAGCTTAGCGAAAGCGTTGACGGAACTTGCTGCTCGTGATTCTCCATGTTTGGTCAGAGGGATTTGCCCGAAGAAAACGCACACAGCCTTACCGGGAAGCCAATAGACGATGGCTCCCACTTCCACTTCTTGCCTCGCATGCGCCTCGTACAACAATCAAAGGCGCGCCACTACAGCAGTTCAAATCTGATTGCCCGCACCATGATACCCCGCCCCCGCCGCCGCCCGGATAAACTTTACGACGCTGACGACGACGTATGATGACGACGACGTTAATGGGAACGCTAATACGACGACCGACGACGACGTTAATACGAACGCTAATACGAACGACGACGACA
>Ga0181533_1002253_pt1 | contig 22999 bp, 11 predicted proteins | sample PEATcosm2014_Bin_45_FD_119772 | JGI IMG/M metagenome (GOLD analysis project Ga0181533, IMG submission 119772) | Peatland microbial communities from MTU Mesocosm Facility, Houghton, MI, USA - PEATcosm2014_Bin11_60_metaG | ecosystem: Environmental > Terrestrial > Soil > Wetlands > Peat | place...
AATATGGCACCAATATCGTCGGAGGCGTGACTCCCGGAAAAGGAGGCCAGATGCATCTTGGCAGGCCGATCTTTAATACAGTTGCAGATGCGGTCCGCGTTACAGGAGCGGATGTGTCTGTCATATTCGTCCCCCCTCCATTTGCCGCTGACGCTATCATGGAAGCTGCAGATTCAGGGATTAAGGTGATCGTATGTATCACAGAAGGAATTCCTACCCGGGACATGATCTTTGTCAAAGATTATGTCAAAGCAAGAAATGTACATCTCATCGGGCCAAATTGTCCCGGTATCATTACACCTCCTGATACTAAGGTAGGTATTATGCCAGGGTTCATCCATAGACCGGGAACCATCGGGATCGTTTCCCGCTCAGGCACACTGTCCTATGAAGCAGTGGATCAAATTTCCAAGATAGGGCTGGGACAATCAACAGGGATCGGGATCGGAGGTGATCCTATCCCCGGGACAACGGCGCTGGATGCAGTAAAATTATTCATGGAAGATCCGGATACAGAAGGCATTGCGCTTATCGGTGAAATCGGTGGCAACATGGAAACCGAAGCAGGGTATTGGATCAAAGAACATGGAACAAAGCCGGTTGTCAGTTTTATTGCCGGGGCAACGGCTCCAAAAGGAAGAACCATGGGTCATGCCGGCGCCATCATTGGCGGGAAATCAGACACTGCCGAAGCAAAGAAAACAATCCTGCGCGGATGCGGGATTCATGTCGTGGATTCCCCGGCAGACATAGGAACCGCAATATTTGAGGAGCTCAGAAAGAAAAAGGAAAAGAAGAAGAAGAAAAAATAAAGATCTATTTCGGGACATACTGGTAGGCTCCGATATCGGGCGGTGAGTTCCTGAAAATCCCGTTAATATCAAATGTAATCCCCAGGGGAGTTCCATTACCGATTGCCGGTGAGATACTATCTATCTCATAATTATAATTAGTCTCATCAACGAATCCGGGATCCTTATTGACAATACAAGTATTGTAATGACTTGCATCACTTGTGTTTTTATGGGTTTTCAGCAGGCAATGATCAAACATGAAATTAAATGTCACGGAATTATCCTTGTAGAAACTCAGCTCATCATCCTGGGCCCCGTATACAATGACATTGCCAAAGTATGCTTTTGTCAGCGGGTTGGTAAACTTTTTCCCGGTTGTGTCATAGGTATAATTGCTCAGGTATAAAGCGGAATCAAGTCTCACTGAATTTGACCAGTAATTACCTATGGTCATCTGATCGAATTCATAGCTTCCTCCAAAATCCAGGGCCAGGCATGAAGCGCCACAATCACCCAGGACGCAATTCCATGACTGAATATTGGTCGCATAGGCATAGATATCATCGTCGATCATGTTTTGTATGATCGTATTGTCGATTTCCAGCATTGGTGTGCTGATATTGACCGCGGAATCGACAGAGACACCAAAATTCCCGTTCTTAATAACGGCATAGCTGATCTTATTGTTCCGGCTTCCTTTTTCCAGATAAATCCCATCCCATTGTCCGGGCAGATCACGGTAATAGGGATCGAGCCGATCGCCCAGAAATCTTACGGGATGACCAAGCATGCCATTGATCGTGAGGGTCGAAAGATCGGAAACTGCCATAAAAGCAGATTTATGAAGATAGATTTTCGTACCTGCCTGAATGGTCAGGCTTGCATTGGTATCCACCCGTAAGTACCCATAAATGACATGCGGCTTTATGCTATCCCAGGTCACATTCCCTGTCAGGTTTTTATTCTTATAAAAATATGCATCCTGTCCCCAGGCCACAAGTGCTACTTTCTGGAGATTGCCATTGGTCATAAAAAGGATGGAATCGGTAATGATCAGCGGATTATTCTGATTATTCGGATTCAAAGTCACCCTGACAAAAATGTACATACTGTCGTGTGCAGCCACATCGACATCGCTTACCGATGATGCGGGCGTTCCATCAATATTCAGGCTGAAGACAGAATTGCTTCCACCACCCAGCCGGATGGAAGAGATCATAATCTTGGATGCGTTATTATTGTGCACCATTAATTGCTGAGTGACTGATCCGACCGTGGTAAAGACTGTATCAAAAAATACAGTATCCGTTGAAAAAGTCAGCTTGTATGCGGGATTTGAACTGACCTTTTCCTGTTTCCTGCAAGAGAAAGAAAAAATTAATATAAAACTAATAAGTGGAATTAGACTAAATCTATTAACTTTGCTGAACATTCTGAGCCTGTTTTATTGCAAATGTAGAAAAATTGAAGGCTATAAAGGGTAAAACGTAAAAAACCCAGAAAATTGTACTTTTGCATTTTGAAAACCGCCTGGAATTTTTGATAACGATCTGAAAATAAATTGAACATGAGTTACATCAATTTTGATAGATCCCAGCTTGTAAACCTGGAGTATTCACTTTCCAGGGAATTATTGAGATCCAACCGTGCCGGGTCCTATGCAAGTTCAACAATTATTCATTGCAATACGCGTAAATATCACGGGTTGCTGGTGACGCCACAGCCCGGAATTGACAATGAAAATCATGTCCTTTTATCTTGTCTTGATGAAACCGTCATTCAACGGGAAGTCGAGTTCAATATGGGAATTCATAAGTACCCCGGAGGAAATTTTTATCCTAAAGGCCATAAGTACATTCTCGATTTCACCATTGATCCTGTCCCGACACTTTCCTATGGTGTGGGAGGTGTAGTGCTGACCAAGGAGATGATCCTCACTTCTTCAGAAGACCGCATGATCATAAAATATACATTGAAAGATGCTCATTCACCAACAAAGATCAGGCTCAGGCCCTTTCTTGCATTCCGTAACGTGCATCAGGTAAAACGTGAGAATATCTTTGCAGATAAGAAGTACGAGCATGTTCCGAACGGCATCAGAATCAGGATGTACCAGGGATATACAGATCTGTTCCTTCAGCTATCCAAACCGGCAGAATACGTCCATGTTCCGGATTGGTACTACAACATTGAGTACCAGGAGGAAATGGAGAGGGGTTACGATTACCAGGAAGATCTGTATGTACCGGGATACTTTGAGTTCGATATAAAGAAAGGGGAGAGCATTTACTTTGTGGCAGGTACAAAAGAGATACCCGTTACTTCAATTAAAAGAGCCTATCATACGGAACATGAAAAGCGGGTTCCAAGGAATAATTTTGAGAATTGCCTGAAAAATGCCGCTGAGCAGTTTATTGTCAGGAGGGGGAATAAAACTGAAATCATTGCCGGATTTCCCTGGTTTGGAAGGTGGGGAAGGGATACTTTCATTGCACTTCCGGGATTGACACTTGTCAACGGTGACTTTACCACCTGTAAAAATGTCATTGATACGATGATTGCCGATCTGAAGGGCCCGTTATTTCCAAATATCGGATCAGGCAGTCAATCCGCATACAACTCTGTGGATGCGCCGCTCTGGTTTTTCTGGGCCCTTCAGCAATATTCAGAATTCACAGGAAACAAGTCCTCCATCTGGAAGGAATATGGCAGGAAAATGAAAATGATCCTCGAGGGGTACAGGGCCGGCACGCAGTTTAACATCGGAATGAAGGAGAATGGCCTTATTTCAGCAGGGGAACCAGGGAAGGCCCTGACCTGGATGGATGCCATCGTTCATGGAAAGCCTGTGACTCCAAGGATCGGAATGCCGGTCGAGATCAATGCATTATGGTATAACGCAGTTTGTTTCAGCCTGGAAGTTGCAGACCTCGCCGATGATACACCATTTATCAATGATTGGAAGCCAATTGTCGAGATGATCCCTGCTTCTTTTAATGAAACCTTCTGGAATGATAATAAAGAATACCTGGCAGATTTTGTCGATGGTAAATACAAGGACTGGACTGTAAGGCCGAACATGGTATTTGCAACTTCACTTTCCTATTCCCCCATTGATGAAGAGAAAAAAGAAAAAGTATTGAATATCCTGAAGAAAGAACTGCTTACGAGCCGGGGATTAAGAACGCTGACGCCAAAACACCCGGGATACAAAAGTACCTGTGTGGGTGACCAGGCTGAACGTGACCTGGCGTATCACCAGGGAACCGTCTGGCCCTGGCTGCTTGGTCATTTTTCAGAAGGGTATTTAAAACTTTATGGCAAATCGGGCGTTTCATTTATACGGTCGCTTTATGATGGATTTGAGCAGGTGATGACAGAACACGGGATAGGAACGATCTCTGAAATTTATGATGGTGATCCACCACATGCTGCAAGGGGTGCAATCTCACAGGCATGGAGCGTATCAGAGCTACTAAGAATAAACTGGATGCTTAAACAATACGGGAAATGATCCTGTTAATTAAAGAATAAAAAGAAATATGAAAGTCTTAATGTTTGGTTGGGAATTTCCGCCGCATATAACCGGTGGACTTGGTACGGCCTCTTTCGGGCTTGTAAAAGGTCTTACAAAGCAGGGTGTGGACATTATCTTCGTGGTTCCCAAAGCCTATGGAGATGAGGTAGAAGAGGGATTCCGGCTGGTCAATGCCAGTGATATGGTTTTAGATTTTTCGAAAACCATTTACCAGGAGCATTGGAACCGGATCAAATTCATGGAAATTGGCTCAAACCTTATCCCTTATGTCGGGCCTGAAGAATTCGAGAAAATGGTCCAGGAAGAGACAGTAAAACGTTCTGCAGAAACCCAGTCGGTATTTTCCGAACGTTACCAGTTTTCAGGGAAATATGGCCATAAGCTAATGGAAGAAGTCTCGCGTTATGCGATCGTGGCTTCAGTGATTGCCCAGCAAACGACCTATGATGTAATTCATGCACATGACTGGCTGACTTATGCAGCTGGAATTGCAGCAAAGAAAATAAGCGGCAAGCCACTTGTCGTACATGTCCATGCGACTGAGTTTGACCGTTCGGGAGAAAATGTCAATCAGACCGTTTATGAACTTGAACGTCAGGGGATGGAAGAGGCTGACCTGGTGATAACGGTAAGTAACTTAACACGACAGATTGTAATAGACCGCTATGGCATCAGCCCTGAAAAGGTAATTACAGTTTATAATGCTGTTGAACCTCCTGAAAGCCATGAAATGACAGAAGTATCAAAACATGTGCGTGAAAAAGTGGTTACCTTTCTTGGCCGTGTGACCTTTCAGAAAGGGCCGGATTACTTCATCGAAGCAGCAAACAAGGTACTTAAGAAAGACCCCAATGTGCGTTTTGTAATGGCAGGCTCGGGTGATCTTCTGAATAAAATGATCCGTCGTGCCGCCCAGCTTCATATTGGCACAAAATTCCATTTTACCGGTTTTCTGAGTGGTACTGAAGTAGATACTATGTTTGCCATGAGCGATGTTTACGTGATGCCATCTGTTTCTGAACCGTTCGGGATATCACCCCTGGAAGCAATGCGCTCAAATGTGCCTGTTGTCATTTCCAAACAGTCAGGCGTCTCAGAAGTTCTCAAGCATGCCCTAAAAGTTGATTTTTGGGACATTGATGCTCTTGCTGATGCCATTTACGGTTTGTTGCATTATGAAGGGCTGAAGAAGATGTTCATTAAATACGGGAAAGACGAAGTCGATAACCTGAAATGGGATAATGCTGCTGCCAGGGTAATTGAAGTTTATAACCGTGCCCTGACTTTATAAAGATAATAAAACGATAGATTAATTAATAAATGCCGAATATGAGATCAATCTGCTTGTACTTCCAGGTTCACCAGCCTTTCAGGTTAAGAACCTACAGGTTTTTTAATATTGGCGATGATCATCACTATTATGATGACTACCAGAACCGCCAGATTATAAAGAGGGTTGCTGAAAAGTGTTATTTACCTGCAAATAAAATGATGCTGGAACTGATCCGGGAGCATGGGACTGCCTTTAAAATCAGCTTTTCGATTTCCGGTACTGCTCTTGAGCAGCTTCAGCTATATGCTCCAGAGGTGATCAAGGGGTTCAGGCAACTTGCTGAAACAGGCTGTGTCGAATTTCTTGCCGAAACTTATGCCCATTCATTATCATCATTGGGAAACAAAGAAGAATTTGTGCAGCAGGTAAAACATCATTCCGGCGTCATTGAATCCTTATTTGGCAAGAAACCTAAGACTTTCCGCAATTCTGAGCTGATATACTCTGACGGAATAGGGGAGATGGTGTCCGAAATGGGATTTACCAGCATGATTACAGAAGGCGCAAAGCACATCCTGGGTTGGAAGAGCCCGAATTATATGTATTGCAGTGCAAGGAACCCGAAGCTGAAGCTTTTACTCAGGAATTTCAGGTTGAGTGATGATATTGCGTTCCGCTTTTCCACGCATACATGGCCTGAATGGCCGCTGACAGCCGAAAAGTTCACCGGCTGGCTAAATAATATTGAAGCCCGTGAAGAGGTAGTCAATGTTTTTATAGATTATGAGACAATCGGAGAACGGCAATGGAAAGAAACTGGGATCTTTGATTTTTTCAAAGCTTTACCTAAAGTCGTACTATCAAAATCAAACTTCCAGTTTTCAATGCCATCTGATCTGGCCGATGTCTTACAACCCGTAGCACAGCTACATGTTCCTCATCCGATTTCGTGGGCCGACGAGGAGCGGGACCTTACCTCATGGCTTGGCAATGAGCTTCAGGATGAAGCGTTTTCGAAATTATATGCACTCAGGGAACGTATACAGGCACTTGTCGATACATCCATTCAAAAAGACTGGCAGTATCTTCAGACCTCTGACCACTTTTATTATATGTGTACCAAATGGTTTTCGGACGGAACCATTTATAAATATTTCAATCCTTATCCTTCTCCTTATGAAGCATTTATAAATTACATGAATGTACTTTCCGACTTTTCGATAGTTGTGGATGAAGCAGTTGAGAAAAAAAACACCCTGGTCTCAAAGCCCGGAACCAAAGGATCAAAAACAGCAGAGAAGCCATTAAAAGAAGTTCGAAAAACTGCTAAAAAGACCGCAAGAAAATCAGTCGAGGAAATTACTGTACCAAAGGCAGCTGTCATTAAGACTAAAAAAACCAGGCAAGGTAAAAAAGAGAAGATAACGATCACAAAACCAGTCCGTAAAAGAATAGTCAATAAAGTTGAAGAATCATTGAATTTTGATGATATCAGCACTTTTTCTGACAGCAAAATCAAGAAGCTGATCAAGAATCTGGAAATTGAGACTGTTTTGGCAGCCATGAACGGGGCACACAAGGATATCCGTGAGAAAGTAGAAAAAAATCTTGGCAAACGAGCACTTAAGACCTATAAGGAGTTACTGAATAAACTTAAGACCATCAGTGAATCTGAGATAAAAAAATCCAGAAAACTTATCGAAAAACAAATCAAGCTACTTACTAAATAATCTTACGGATGACTGGAATGAAAGATGATCCCACGCAGACAAAAGGATATTTATTTGAAACCAGTTGGGAGGTTTGCAATAAAGTGGGTGGGATTTATACTGTTATTTCTACCAAAGCCCTTTCCCTTGTCAATGAATATCACGATAACTACATACTGATCGGACCTGATGTCTGGAAGGAGACTCATGAAAATCCGGAATTCCAGGAAGACAAGTTTCTATACAAGGCATGGAGACAGAAAGCGGAAAGTGAAGGTCTGAAGATCAAAGTGGGCCGGTGGAATATAGCATGTCAGCCGGTGGTCATTCTGATCGATTTCACGCCCTTCTTTTCACAGAAAGATAAAATATTCGCCTGGCTCTGGGAAACGTACAAGCTTGATTCTCTCTCCGGAGGATGGGATTATATGGAGCCTGCTCTATTTGGATATAGCGCAGCCAAGGTCATTGAAAGTTTTTATAACTATTCTATTTCTTTCCAGGAAAAAATTGTGGCCCAGTTCCATGAATGGATGACAGGGGTTGGTGTTTTGTATCTTAAGAATAAGCTTCCCCAGGCAGGTACTGTATTTACCACCCATGCAACTGTCGTTGGACGCAGCATTGCGGGCAACGGACTGCCCCTCTATCGTGACATGAATATATACGACGGGGATGGCATGGCACTGAGGTTTGGTGTTACTTCTAAGCAATCGCTGGAAAAACTTTCGGCGACTATGGCAGATGCTTTTACAACTGTCAGCCAGATCACGAATAATGAATGCAGGCAATTCCTGGGAAAGGAAGCCGATATCTTAACTCCGAATGGTTTCGATGATATATTTGTCCCGGCACGCGAAGAATATTATGAAAAGCGTGCCAAGGCCAGGGAAAAGCTTTTCCAGGTAGCAGAAGGCTTACTGAACCAATCACTTCCCAAAGACAGTATCCTGATCATCACCAGTGGCCGTTATGAATTCCGGAACAAGGGAATTGATCTTTTCATCGATGTGATGGGCAGGTTGAACCAACAATCGCGTTTACAGCGCGGAATCATTGCTTTTCTGACCATCCCCGCTTCGCAGTTTGGTTTCCGTCCGGAAGTACTAGAACGTATAGCAAAAAGGGATTTCAGCAAGCCGCTTAAAGATGAATTCCTGACTCATAGCCTCCGTGAACCTGAGAATGACCTGATCATGGGGCGGATCAGAAAAAATAATTTGCACAATGCCCAGGAAGATAAGGTGAAAGTGATATTTGTCCCGGCTTACCTGAGCGGTGACGATGGGATATTCAACATCAATTACTATGATCTCCTGATCGGATTTGACGGGTCGATGTTTCCTTCCTATTATGAGCCTTGGGGATATACTCCCTTAGAGAGTCTCGCATTTCACATTCCAACGATAACTACATCGCTTGCAGGATTCGGGCAATGGGTGAAATCTCTTTATCCCACGATAAAGGATAGTGTGAACATTATTCCCCGTGGAGATGACAATGATGATTTCGTGGTGGATGAGATTATAAAAGCAGTATTGCAGGTAAGCAGCAAGCCTGAGAAAGAGATATTTAAGATCCGGACGAAAGCTTACGAGGTTTCCCGCTCCACCCTCTGGAAGAATCTGATAAGCCATTATTATGACGCATATGCTCTTGCACTGACCAAATCAGAATCCAGATTTGATCTTTACAAGGGTAAACAAGCCATTATTCAGACCATACCGGTCAAAAAAATTATAGAGACCAGACCGGAATGGAAGAAGGTTCTTGTACAGCAAAACCTTCCGGAAAATCTGTTATCACTGAACCGGATCGCAAATAATCTATGGTGGACCTGGAACAGCGAAGGATACGACCTTTTTGAAATGATCAATAAAAATCGCTGGAGCGAGCTGAAGCACAACCCGATACCCCTGATCGAGTCCCTTGATTACCAGGCGTTGCAGGCGCTAAGCAAAAATGAAGCGTTTATTGCAAAGCTCAAAAGGCTTACCGAGCAGTTTGATGAGTATATGTCAGAAGCCGTAAAAAAACCAGTCAGACAGGTAGCCTATTTCAGCATGGAATTCGGACTTCACGATACAATCAAGATCTTTTCAGGCGGGTTAGGCCTGCTGGCAGGAGATTACCTCAAACAAGCCAGCGATTCCAACTATAACATCATCGGGGTAGGACTACTTTACCGTTATGGTTATTTTAAGCAACAGATATCGATTACCGGTGATCAGATTGCAACTTATACACCGCAGAAGTTTACACATCTTCCTTTGCAACCTGTCAGGGATGAAAATAACAACTGGATCAAGATCACATTCGCACTCCCTGGCAGAACCATGTACGCCAAGATATGGAGGGTGGATGTCGGCAGGGTGCCATTGTTTCTCCTGGATACAGATATTGACGAAAATGTCGAAGCAGACAGGATGATCACCTACCAGCTTTATGGCGGTGACCTGGAAAACCGTCTGAGGCAGGAAATATTACTCGGGATCGGAGGGATCCGAATGCTTGAACAACTTGGGATAAAACCTGATATTTACCACAGCAATGAAGGGCATTCAGCATTCATAGGCATCGAGCGGCTCCGGAACATCATACAGAATGATAAACTGACTTTTTACCAGGCCCTTGAAGTCGTGCGTGCGTCCACTTTATTTACAACCCATACCCCTGTTCCCGCGGGACATGACAGGTTTACTGAAAACCTGATGCGACGCTACCTGTCACATTACCCGGAACACCTGAATATCAAATGGGAAGAGTTCATGAACCTGGGTAAGATGACTGCTGGATCGACTGAAGACTTTTCCATGAGTGTATTGGCTTCCAAACTATCACAAGAAGTCAATGCAGTCAGTAAAATCCATTGTCGTGTCACCAGAGAGATGTTTGCTGATCTTTATCCCGGGTATTATCCGCAGGAACTACATATAGGTTATGTCACCAATGGAGTTCACTATCCGACCTGGGCTGCAAGATCATGGCAGGAACTTTATAAAAAACAGTTCCCCGAAGGATTTGAAAAAGACCAGTCCAATCCGGAGGTATGGGCAAAAATACAGGATGTCGATGACAATGTCATCTGGAAGATCAGGGTAGAACAGAAAAAGAAACTGTTCGATTACCTGAATGACAGGTTGTTTGATGAGATGACGCGCCGGAATGAGAATCCCAAGCTCATCTTCAAGATGCGTGAAGCTCTGAGGAATGATGCACTCACCATTGGGTTTGCCCGTCGTTTTGCCACTTATAAGAGAGCTCATTTATTATTCTCCAATCCAGACAGGTTATCCAAAATCCTGAACAATTCAAAGATGCCTGTGCGGTTCATTTTTGCAGGGAAGGCACATCCCAATGACAAGGCAGGCCAGGACCTGATCAAGACTATTTATGAGATGTCAAAGACCCCGGAATTCCTGGGGAAGATATCTTTTGTAGAAAACTATGATATTGAACTTGCCCAATATCTTGTGAGCGGTGTCGACATCTGGCTGAACACTCCTACGCGTCCCCTGGAAGCATCGGGAACAAGCGGTGAGAAAGCTGTTATGAACGGGGTTGTGAACTTCAGTGTCCTTGATGGCTGGTGGGCAGAAGGTTACCGTCCTGATGCCGGATGGGCATTGAAGGAAGAATCCACCTATGAAGATTCGCATTTTCAGGATGAACTTGATGCAGAGACGATATATACCATGCTGGAAGAAGAGATCATCCCGCTTTTCTATGATGTCAACTCGAGGAAAGTCCCGGAACGCTGGGTCTCATTCATTAAAAATACGATCTCTGAAATTGCCCCGCATTTTACCATGAAACGGCAACTTGATGATTATATAAGGCTATTTTATAACCTACTTTTTGAGCGTTCAGCGAAAATGGTGACCGGGAATTTTGAGTTGGCCCGTCATTTGGCCTCTTGGAAACGACATGTCAGCAGGGAATGGGATAATATTCATGTTGTCTCCCTCAATCTTCCCGATTCAACCCAGAAACCCTTGGTATTAGGAGAATCATTCCAGGCAGAAATCGTTCTGGATCTAGCAGAACTCTCACCCGAGGATGTGGGTATTGAGATTCTTTTCGGAAAGAAAATAAATGATGAGGTGAAAGAACCTGTTTCTATAACAGAGATGTTGCTGACAAAAGCCAATCAGAATGTCGCCACCTATTCATGTGATATTCCTTTTACGCAAGCAGGGGTTTATGATTTTACCCTTCGTCTCTTTCCTAAAAACAAAGAACTCCCGCACCGCCAGGATTTCAGCATAGTCAAGTGGATCTGATGCCTTCATTTTTTTTGAAATATTTTTATCTTTGCGAAAATTAACAGACTCAGAATGAAACTCATTGAAGGAAAAGTTGCTTTGATAACCGGAGCAAACCGGGGTATTGGTAAAAGCATTGCCCTTAAGTTTGCTGCTCATGGTGCGCATATTGCATTCTCAGATCTTGAATACAATGAAGATTCAAAAAGATTAGAAGTGGAAATCAAAGCATTAGGCGTCAATGCAAAAGGATATGCTTCAGATGCAAGTTCATTTGCGGATGCTGAAAAGCTGGTCAACGATGTGCTGAGTGATTTTGGCAAGATAGATATACTTGTAAATAATGCCGGTATTACCCGTGATAACCTCTTGCTGAGGATGGCAGAAGCTGATTGGGACCTGGTGATCAAGGTGAACCTGAAATCGGTTTTTAATCTCACAAAAGCTGTCCAGCGTATCATGATTAAACAAAAGTCGGGTTCTATTATCAACATGAGTTCTGTAGTCGGGATAGAGGGAAACCTTGGCCAATCGAATTATTCAGCTTCCAAAGCCGGGATCATTGGTTTTTCCAAATCCATCGCCATGGAACTTGGATCACGCAGCATCCGCTGCAATGCAATTGCCCCTGGTTTCATTGACACAGAAATGACAGCCCGCCTTCCAGAAGAGATCCGGAAGGAATGGGTCAATGATATTCCATTGAAACGCCCGGGTACAGTGGATGATGTGGCGAATACAGCACTTTTCCTTGCTTCTGATTTTTCAGATTATATTACCGGACAGGTTATCAGTGTTTGCGGGGGACTGCACACTTAGAAACGAACAATACATTGGGAATTGTCACAGAATATCCGATTGGTTTTATTTTCCTGTGCCTCCTGTTGGGGATGATTTATGCTTTTTCCCTTTATTTCAGAACGGGAAAGGATGATATCAGCCGATGGCTGGTCTGGTCGATGACCGGATTCCGCTTCTTTTCTGTTTCATTGATTGCGTTCCTGCTTTTATCGCCACTCATAAAAAAACAAACAGAAATAGTCCAAAAGCCATTGATCATATTGGCACAGGATAATTCATGCTCTATCCTGCTTTCAAAGGATTCAGGATTTTACCGCAAAGAGTATCCTAATGCCATCAGGGAATTTTCCGATGATCTGCATAAAAAGTTTGATGTCGCTGAACTTTCTTTTGGTGACAGAGTATCCAATGGCATAAAGACACGCTTCACAGAGAAGGAAACAGATATTTCAGACTTGTTTGACGAAGTGAATGTCCGTTATGCCAACAGGAATATCGGGGCATTGATCGTTGCCTCAGATGGCATATATAACAAAGGGAGCAATCCTTATTATGCAGCAGACAAGATCAGGTTCCCAATATTTACTGTGGCGATGGGCGATACCAACCTTCCCCGTGATCTCATCCTAAAAAAGATAATCTGCAACAAAACAGCATTCATTGGCGATAAATTTCCAGTTGAGATTCAGATTGAAGCTGATAAATGCAAAAATGAAAAGACTGAACTACAGGTTCTGAAAGGAGAGGATGTACTATATACACGGGCGTTACAATTCCCGGGAGATAAGGATTTCCAAAAGATCGAAATAAATCTGGAAGCAAAGGCACAGGGCTTGCAACGATTCAAGGTGCGACTTAAGCCAGTACCAGGAGAGATCTCAGTACAGAATAACACCCAGGAATTTTTTGTTGATGTCACTGATACCCGTCAGAAAATTGCTATCCTTTACCAGGCGCCACACCCGGATATTTTTGCAATTAAACATGCGCTCGAGGGTTCGACTAGATTTGAAGTCGAAACATTCAAGCAGGATGCTTTTGATCAGCAACCTTCAAAATACGACCTAATCGTGCTTGATCAACTTCCGTCCACACAGGGATTTTTCAACCTTTCACCCATAACCGGGTCAAATGTCTCACTTTTATACATAGTTGGAACAGAAACCAATATAGATGCCTTTAACGCATTGAAAACCGGGCTAATTATAACTTCGAACAAGACAAACTTTACTGAAACATTTCCCCTCATCAATGAAGATTTCTCTTTATTTACGCTGGATAAGGACCTGCAGGAGGTTTTGAAAGATATTCCTCCCCTGGTAAGTCCCTTAGGTACTTACCAATATTCGCCGGTATCAGATATCCTGTTCAACCAGAAGATCGGGAATGTGCAGACAAAGATTCCACTGATCCTTTTCGTCGAGTCACAGGAGCGTAAAACCGGGATCATTGCAGGTGAGAATATCTGGAAATGGAGGTTGTCTGACTACCTGCAAAAGGGCGATCATAAAGTTTTTGACGACCTTATCAATAAAATAGTTCAGTATCTCAGTGTAAAGGGTGATAAAAGCTTCTTTAAGGTGAAAGTGAGGAACCGGTTTCTGGAGAACGAAAATGTTGAATTTGATGCAGAAGTTTACAATGAAACATATGAACTGATAAATAATGATGATGTGAACATCACGATCACCGATGAAAAAAACAATTCCTATCCTTTCGTACTCGGAAAGAGTGATAAGGCATATTACCTTAATGCCGGAACCTTCCCTATTGGGAACTACACTTGGCAGGCTATCGTAAAAACCGGAAAAAATACTTATATGAAGAAGGGGGAATTTATTGTTACACCTCTCAATCTTGAATTTCTGAACTCAGTTGCCGATCACAATCTTCTATTTCGCATTGCGAAGGCTCACGATGGAGAAATGTTCTACCCAAGGGCACTCGATGATCTCAGAAAGAAAATCATGGAAAGGGAAGATATTCGCCCTGTTTCTTACACTCAAAAGAGGTTCATTGATTTTTCCGGTAACGCATGGCTATTTTTGTTAATCCTGGCCTTACTTTCTGCCGAATGGTTCATAAGGAAGAGGAGCGGAGTTTATTAGTTGTGAACTATATTGTTATTTTTTAAATGAATGAGGAATTGGGATTAATTGTCAGTAATTATTAGTGAAAATGGCAAATGTGTTTTTTTATATCATCCTGTCAATTCTCATTTTGGATTATGCTCTGGAGCAATTGCTCTCGTACCTGAATTCGACCTATTGGAGCGATCAGCTGCCTGAAGAGCTGGAAGGGATATATGACCGGGAAAAATACTGCCGGTCACAGCAATATGAGAAAAGCAAACAAAAATTTTCTTTCATCCTTTCGACTCTTACGCTGATGGTCATGCTGTTAATGCTGATATGCGGAGGATTCGCCCGGATAGATGAATTTATCAGGCATTATTATAATAATCCTATCCTGGTGGCACTTTTCTTCTTTGGAATCCTGGGATTAATTTCCAGCGTACTTTCATTACCGTTTGATTATTATCATGTTTTTGTGCTCGAGGAGAAATTTGGCTTCAACCGAACTACAATCAGGACATTTATACTAGATCGTTTAAAAGGATTGATACTTGGAATTATCATTGGAGGTGGGTTAATATCACTAATCATCCTGATCTATGAATCGACAGGTAATTATTTCTGGGTGATAGCCTGGGCCGTCATGACATTTTTTATGATCTTCATGTCGATGTTTTATTCGAACCTCATTGTTCCGATTTTTAATAAGCAGAAGCCACTAGAGCAGAGTCCGTTAAGAGATGCCATTGAGCAATTTGCCGGGAAAATAGGGTTTAAACTGAAAAATATATATATTATCGATGGATCAAAACGGTCTAAGAAGGCCAATGCCTATTTTACAGGACTTGGAATGAAAAAGAGGATTGTTCTTTATGACACACTCATACTGGACCACACCATAGAAGAACTAGTCGCCATTCTTGCCCATGAGATCGGCCATTATAAGAAAAAACACAGCCTGATGGGCTTAATTTTTTCCACACTGCAAACGGGAATCATGGTTTTCATACTCTCTCTGTTTATCCGAAAGGACAGTGCCGTGGCACAATCACTTTGCCAGGCTCTAAGTGGTTTATCCGGACTGGAAGTCAGACAAAGCTTTCATGTTGGTATCCTGGCTTTCGGATTATTGTACAGTCCGCTATCATTCTTACTGGGACTGATCCTGAATCAAATCTCAAGGAAACATGAATATGCCGCCGATCGGTTTGCCGGAGTTCATTATAATGCAACTGCCCTGATGGATGCATTAAAGAAACTTTCCGTGAATAACCTTAGTAATCTGCGGCCGCATCCTGCTTATGTATTCTTTTATTATTCTCATCCGACTTTGCTGCAACGGTTGCATGCATTGGAAAAAATTGCAGAAAGTCAATCTGCCTGATTTTTATTTTTGATTTTTTGATTTATATCAATAAAATCAATAAGAATTTTGTAATTTCATGCCTTCAAATTAATCTCAAATCCCATGAAAAATATTTTACGTTTATTTAGCATTGTATGTTTGCTGTCCACTTGTGGAGTGGCAAGCGGACAAACAAGTCCAACGGCGCTTCTTCTTGATTCAGTTTATTTCTATAATTGGGCCAGTAACAACTGGATTTTGAATTCCAAGGAGTTTTGTAATAAAAATAGTTACGGGCAACCCATTCAGGATCTTTTTAAGAAATATGATTCAAGTTCATCACAATACGCAGATACTATAAGGGTCCTGAATGGGTATTCGGATACGACCATGACACCTACCAGTATTACTGATCAACTTTTGTATTCCAACGTGTGGAAAACATATCAGCACAATCATTACCTGTATAAAGGTACTCAGGATACAACCTATTATAAAGTCTGGATTCCTCCATTCCACAAGTTCATCTATGGGTTAATGAATACGTACCAGTACAATATCAACGCTCTCCCTTTGGTTAGCCTGACCCAGGGTCTGGATACCACAACACAAGGCTGGTACAATATTTCAAAAACCACTAATACTTATACGACATACATGCAACCATTGGAGCAGATACTGTTTTATTGGCAGAATTCCACTTCAATGTGGGAAAACGTTATTAAATATGATAATGTTTATGATTCGAATAATTCGCTTGTCAGCAGCATTGAATATACCTGGAATGATTCCACAGCTAGTTGGATCAATTCACTAAGGACCACATACAGTTATAATATGGCATTACAGCCTTCCATAATTATGAAAGAGACCTGGGATACAACCCTGCATGTATGGGATACGGTTCAGCAATCACTCAATATTTACAATCAATACAACTGGCTCATGACTATCAACACGCAAAATTATATACAATCAAAAGGAACATGGGAAAATAATTCCCTTACTTATTATACCTATTTTTCTTCAGGGGAGCAGAGATCCATGACCGGAGATGTCTGGGATACCATTCATTTAACATACATCACTAATGTCTATCAGAGTGTCGACAGTGCGACAGGAAACATTCACGAATCATACACACGTTATGTAGACCCTCAGACCTTTCAATTTACCGGGGGGAGAAGGGATGTTTATATTTATGGTTCATCGGGAGATACAACCACATGGTTAACTGAGCACTGGTCCGTTTCCGGTAATGCATGGGCTAATAAATCACAGGTAAATTATACCTATGATTCTCATGATTTACTTTCGGAAAAAGTAATCCAAAGCTGGGAAAATTCAACATCTTCCTGGCAGGATTCACTGAAGTCAGATTATTTCTATTCACAGTTCGGTGGGATCAATGAACCTCCGGCTAAAGAAAAACCCTGCTTCTATTCCAACCCCATGGTAATTGGAAGTCCAATCTATTGTCCTGACTTCAAAGGCGGAGATCTATACACACTGAGGGTCTGTTCGCTTTCAGGATCAGAGGTTTACAGAACAAATTTCGTAGGTGGTGAGGCTGTAATGATCACAAGATCACTGACTCCAGGACTTTATATCCTCATCATTGAAGAAAATAATGATATCCTTTATAAGGATAAGGTTGTTGTTCTCAATTGACCTTTCCATACTAAAGGTGAAGAACGAGTAAAGTTGTAAACTTAAAAAACTCACCGGCGGTTTTATTAAAATTCTGCCCGGAGTTGACCAAGGACCGGTGTTTAATGCTTATTTTCAGAATGCAGGTACCTGAGCATCTCATCAACAATGCCAATCTTGTATCCTTCTGAAAAATAAAGAACCTCGTCAGCCGGGTCGATAAATGTCACCACAGGAAGATCAGAAACTGTCTTCTTCTGAATGATCTTCAAAAAATTTTCCAGAGATTCACTGGCACTTACAGCTGTCTTTGTCTTCAATGGCAAGCCAGTTGCATTTTTTTTCATGAACAGATCCTTATCCTTTTCTGTTCTGAACAATAATAAAATGGAGCCATTCCATTTGTCCAGGACTCTTTTATTCTGAAGGAGGTCGGCTATAAAATGGCGGGAAGGTTCTTTCTCCGGGTCAAGCCATGCAAGAATGTTCCCTTTTTTATTAAGAGTTTCATCCTTTCCTGTTATCATTTTACAGAAGCCCTCAATATTTCCGATTCTTCCAAGTACAGGAGGCGTTACGAGGTCCTTTCTCAATTCAATGACAATGTTCCTGGTTTTATTTGCTTCAAGGTTAAAGAAGGAAAGATCCGTTAAAACCGTGCCACCGCTTATCCGGTTCCCTGTAACAAGAAGGTATGAACCTGCTGGCACTTCAATCGTACATGGAAAAACATGCAGTGCTGGATCCGTTTCATAATCCAATGAACGGAAAAATCCATCCTCAAACTTCTCAATCGTGAAATGGGTATAGTATTCCGGTTTGCGGTCATTCCCAGGATCATTATTTATCACCAGTTTCCCCCTGGAATCAATTGTTGAAGGTGGGTTGGTGAAATATACATCATGCCATTTATCACTGAAAAAATATTGAGGAATTCTGGTCGATGTTTCGAGTCTTGCGGGGATTCCGAAACTCCTGCACACTGCGACAAAAAAGATATCCCTTGAATGGGGGTCGGCAACTTTTAGTTCATAAAGGCCCCTTGGAGTAAGCGGTGTCCTGGAATAATTTGCATTTTCATCAATACTGATGGATCCCTTTACCCATTTTACTATCGTTTCCGGGTCTTTTCTCCCTTTCAAGATAAATGCATTGTCAAATTTCTGCTGAAAAAGATCTTTAAATGGTTTCAGATATTCATTATCGATTCTGGGCGAAAGGATATATGATGAAAATATTGCTTTATCCTTTGTCAGGGGTTGATAAATCAATGAGTACAGGATATTGTCATCCAGAACGTCCACATTTGCATCATGAAGATCTTTTTCAGTAATATTATTCAATAGAGAAAATATCCAATTCTTTTTATCATCTGGGACTGAAGAAATGAATTCGATAAGGTTGCGCCAGTTTCCGCGGCTTTTATGGAGAACCTGCCAGAGTGAATCAGCATTTACCCCGAGATTGGCTGCCAAACGGAAAGACTTGGCAGAATCGATGAATGTGTTTTCGTAGTCATCCCTTATCCGATCTTCAAAGGCAAGACGTTTTGTATTCCTGATTCTTGATGAGTCGTTTATATAATTTTCAACCTTTTTCTCAGGAGGGGGAATAAAATCATAAACCTCAGAATAAGTTTCGCCGGGTTTATGGTTCAGGATAATGGTCACTGTATCTGTATTTTCCACTGTGACCTTATGATAGCCAAAAGTGTTTCCTTTTGCCGCCCAGACAAGCAGGTCTCCATAGCCAGTGGAAAAAGAACACAACCCGTCTTTGCCGGTGAACCATCGCTGCAGGGGATAAAATTCAGCATAATTATAAAGCTGGTACTCAACTATGGCACTATCGACTGGGGCATTCTTCTGAGTTGTGACTTTCACCCAGAACCTTTTCGTGGCGGCATAATTGGATAAGATGTTGATCCGTGTGTATCTCTGATCTTTTACCAGGACATCTTCCGGACCCTTATAATCACCGAAAACATTTGTATTGACAAGCATGGCACGCTTTGCCGGACCTGTAAACCAGGCTATGTCGAGATCAGATTCAGGTTCGCAAGCCCCCATATAATGCCATTTCCCATCCACCCAAACCTCAACCCAGGCATGGTTGTCATCACTGTGTGCCCAGCGGGGCGTATAGCATTGGCGTGCAGGAATACCGGCTGCACGCAAAGCTGCTACAGTAAATGTGGATTCTTCACCACACCGACCATAAGCGTTTTTTACTGTTGCCAGTGGTGCTGAAGTTCTGACATCGGAGCCTTTGTATGTTACTTTCTCATGGCACCAGTGATTCACCTCCAGCGCTGCATCCTTCATGGAAAGATGTTTTATCCTGTCCTTCAGTTCAGAAAAGAAAATCCAGCGGGAAGAGTCAAGGTTTTCATTGTTCACCCGAATGGGAAGCACAAAATGACGGAACAGGCTTTCGGGAACTATCTTTCCCCAGGAGAAGGTATCCTTTGCTGCAAATGAAGCCCTGACATTTTTAAGATAAAAATCCCCATCATAATCAGCAAGATCGCTTAATGGCATATAGGCGTACAGAAACTCCAGGGCCTCTTTTTCACGTTTTGAAAGATGCTGGTCAAAGACTTTAAATAACTGGTCTTTCCGGTTTACTGCAAGCTTCTTTTGTTTCTCAAACTGAATTTCGACTTTGTGCCGGTAATCCCTGTCTGAGATAAAATGATCGCCATTGTTGCAGCCAGACAGAAAAGCAAAAGCCGACAGGGCCAGGAAGAGAAAGAATCTTTCCATATTAAATATCGGGTTAATAAGTAATTTCAGTAGCTTCACTGGTCAATGCAGTTTCTAAGAAGCGCTGTTTCGAAGTTTTCAGTTTAAGGGTCACATCCTTACCATTTACTTTCACTCCCATGATATCGCCGAAATCATGCAATACCAGACGGAAGACAGTGTACCTTGAAGCAAATGATCCTTCAGCTTTTCCTATTATTATTGACTTTTTCACAGGATCAAATGAAATAACACGGCGGCAAAATTGTCCGGTTTTATAATTATAGGTAATACCATCGTCTTCATAATAGGTAAATGAATTGGGCACTTTCCCGTTATAGACGTGAATTTCAAGCACGGGGGACGGCTTCTCGGAAGTATTCTGAATAACAGATTGCAAAGGAATAATACCTCCTGATCTGACAAATACAGGTAAATCATCAAGCGGACAATCAACTGTGGCTTCCGATCTTCCATTATAGTAACGGTCATTACTCATCCGAAACCAATCACCAGCAGGGAGGTAGACTTTGCAAATAGATTTATCGCCTGAAACCGGGGCAACCAGGATTTCACCGCCAAAGAAATATTCATTCTGAAAATCATTTTCATAGATCTTTTCATCCCGCGGATAGTTTATAGCAAGGGTTCTTGCTACCGGCATGCCGGTTTGTGTGGATTCATAAAATGCAGAATAGATATAAGGAAGAAGTCTGTACCGTTTGTTGATCCATTGCCGGGAAATCTCTTCAACTTCTTCTCCAAAAGACCAGGGTTCTTTATGTCTTGAATTGATTTCCGCATGATTCCGCAAGAATGGTGTAAAGACACCTATTGACATCCATCTTGCAAACAGCTCATTAGTTGGCGTCCCAATAAATCCACCCATGTCAGGCCCGGTAAAAGAAACTCCTGAAACACCAAGACTATTGACCATTCTGACGGCCATCATCAGGTCGTCTTCGGTAGCCGTGTTGTCACCGGTCCAGACTGCAGAATACCTTTGAATACCTGCATAGGCTGCCCGGGTAAGGACAAATGGCCTTTTGTTGTTCAGCAGTTGTTTTGTCCCTTCAAAGGTTGCCCGTGACATATTCAGACCGTACACGTTATGTGCCTCGGCAAGGGTACTGTGATGTCCATCAAAATCGAAACTGACAATATCAGGAATACTTTGTCCCCAGGCGCTGGGTTCATTCATATCATTCCAGAAACCCTCCACACCTGGCACTGTGAGAGCGGTAAATGATCTTCCCCACCACTCCCTGACTTTCGGGTTTGTGAAATCAGGAAAATGACACCTTCCCGGCCAGACGCTTCCCACATAAAGATTTCCATCGGGGTATTTTACGAAACAATCATTTTTAATGCCTTCATCATAATTCATATAACCCTTTTCGATCTTGATCCCAGGATCAATGATGGTAACAAGGTGAAATCCCAGTGCGTTTAATTTACTTATCATTGATGTTGGATCAGGAAAGCGATCTTTATTCCATGTAAAGACCTTATAGTTATCCATGTAATGGATATCAAGATAAATGACATCGCAGGGTATTTTTTTCTCCCTGAAACTATTGGCAAGGTCCAATACTTCCGGCTCAGGGTAATAACTCCAGCGGCATTGCTGGTATCCCAGACTCCAATAGGGCGGGAGTTCCATTCGCCCGGTAATCCAGGTATAATCACGTATAATTCCCGGTATATTCTTTGCGCCGAAGAAATAATAGTTCATTTCGCCATCGGTAGCTGAGAAAGAAGAAAATTCATCATCTGTCGAAGCGCCAAAGTTGAATTTTGTCTCAAAAGAGTTATCGAGAAAAATGCCATAGGAAACATCATCATGGGTCCCGATAAAAAAGGGGATAGAAACATATAGCGGATCCTGTCGGTAAGAATAACCAGGAATGTCAGTGTTCCAGTTAATATAAGCATTCCCGCGACGGTTCAAAGGGCCGGTCTTTTCTCCTAACCCAATAAATTTTTCATCCGGGAACATTTTTTTATAACAGGTAATTTCGGTTCCCTGCCAGCTAAGGCTGAAATTCTGGTAATCGCCTGAAATCAATGTTCCCCCCGGAGTCAGGAATTTTATCCTGAGTGGTTTTTTCATTATGATGACCTGTAATGAATCGGTGATCAATACCAGAGAATCTCTTTTATCGGTAATCTTCTTAAAATTGCCTGCAGGCTGCCGGATTACGGCATAAGAGAAATCCGGCTTCAATTCAGACCTGTCGATCCGCACCCTTACTACTGTGGGAGAAAAGTGAAGCACCTCAACCCTGGCATTGTCAGCTGTGATGATAATTCCATGTTCCACCTCTTTCATACTCTTAAAAGATCCCAGGAATATTGGCAGATCGTTGTCGCAGATGCCAATAAATGGTATGAAAACCGAGAAAATGAAACTGATTAGCCTGATCATGTTCTTATTCATAAGGTTCACTTTTACAGACCAAAGATAATAAACATAATTCCGATAAGCCGACTGACATTTTACAAAATATCGCCGACCCCAAAGAAGGCAAAAATAATCCCTAATTTGTAAACAAACTGTGAAATAGGAACCAGGAATCAGAAATTATTCACCCTGCTTCCTGTTCAGTACGTTTAATTATTTCGTTTTGAAGTTCTTCTGTAAGGTCGTTGAAATAATCGCTGTATCCTGCAACCCTGACGATCAGGTCGCGGTATTTTTCGGGATGTTTCTGGGCGTCCCTCAGGGTTCTTGCAGAGACAACATTGAACTGGATGTGATGCCCATTCATCCGGAAATAGCTGCGGATGAGGGCTGTCATTTTG
>Ga0181533_1002254_pt1 | contig 22987 bp, 16 predicted proteins | sample PEATcosm2014_Bin_45_FD_119772 | JGI IMG/M metagenome (GOLD analysis project Ga0181533, IMG submission 119772) | Peatland microbial communities from MTU Mesocosm Facility, Houghton, MI, USA - PEATcosm2014_Bin11_60_metaG | ecosystem: Environmental > Terrestrial > Soil > Wetlands > Peat | place...
GGCGGGGACCCGGGCTTCGCCGAGGCGAGGAGGGACGGGGCGAGGGGCGCGTTTGCCGTTTCAAAAACAACTTCGCCGAGTTTCAAATCCGGATTCAATCCGCCGGCAAATCCACAAGTCAGCACCAGTTCCGGTGAATTTATGGCAAGAAATTCGCGAACGGATTTTTCGGCGTTCTTCCGTCCGATGCCGGTGATGAGAATTGAAATTCCAGATTTGCCCGCCGCCATTCTCTGAAACGGCGCGGCTTCTTCTTTCAACGCGAAACAAACGAGCAAGTGCATGACGAGAAAGATTTAAAACAAATACTGCGCCTAATTTCCACTCCATTGGTAATCGTATCCCGCAGGCGGATCGTAATAAGCTGCGACTGAGATGCCCCCATTGGGATAGCCAATCGTGCTGTTCCAATAAATATTGATGTAGCTGACGTGGCTGTCCACAAAACTGACCATATTTCTGGCATCGTTAAACATCGGCCAACCACCTGGCACCGGCAGTTTCGGCTGATGCCATGAATAGGGCAAGAGGGCCGACGCTTCCACAACCAAAACTGTTTTGGCGGTATTTTTAACCGCACTGAGTTTTTGGCCGCCGATGCCGGGTAAGACTCCGTTGTAAGCGAAATTGGGATAGTTGGTGGTGAGCAGATTCGCGCCGTTAAAATCATAACTCGAAAAATCATAAGTTCGCTGCTCGTGCTGACCATGCGGCGCATAGGCACAGGTACCGTCATTATAGTGAAATATGTCTGCCGGGCAGGCGAAAACTTTGTCCTGCGGCGACGACGGCCCGTGCAGGCCGACGTAGCTTTTTACGACCTCTTTGTAGGTGACATAAGTGCCGGTGCCCGTGTTAGGCAACGTATCGCCATTGTCCCCGGCATACATGTGAACGCCCAGATTGATTTGTTTCAGGTTGTTCAAGCACTCCATTCGCTTGGCCCGGGCTTTCGCACTGGACAAGACAGGCAACAATAAAGCGGCCAGTATGGCGATGATCGCAATGACCACAAGCAATTCAATCAGGGTAAATCCTCTGCCAGGCTTCATGGATTGAATCTGGCCCTTAAAAAATTTCTGCCTAGAAATTTTCACTTTATTCCTGCCAGCCTTTCCTTCCAAACCCGGTAAAGCTCCACCGTGGCACGGACGTCGCGCAGGCAGTATTCGGCGATTTCCCGGAATTTGCCCTCGGCCATCAGCGTGTTCACGTCCATGCCGGTGACGCCGTGGCTTTTGGGCGATTCGATACCGAACGCCTTGCAGTAGAAATCCAGGTTGAACCGCCGCGCTGCGCCTTCGCGCCCGCTCACGCCGTAAAACGTGAATTGTTCCGCCAGATCGCAGTGCGGTTCGACGGCGTAACGATAGCCCAGCCAGTTCTTTTTCGAGATGGGCACGTTGAGCAGCGCCGAGCGGAGATAAATGAACGGCACGTCAAAGCCGCGGCCATTGAACGTCACGACCGAATCGTAATGCTTCGCCACGTCCCAAAACGCGGTGAGCAATTCAAGCTCATCCGCACAGGGCATAAATTCAACTGGCCCCGCCTCACCCTCGGCCTCCTCAAAATCCTCGGCGAGAAACAGCACCTGACCCCGCTGCGTGTCTGCGTTGAGCATGGCGACGCAGACGACCTGGGCGGTGAACGGCCAGAGATTGAACTGTTGCCGGATTTCAGCGCGTTTGGTTTCGCGCGCCGGCTCATCGGTAATTTTTTCGGCCTCGCGGAACAGGTATTCCTGCTGCGCCTCGTCATAATTGTCGAGCGGCAGCGCCGAAGTCTCGATGTCAAAAACGATGGTGGCCATGTTGATCTTTAGTCAACGTAAGATTTCTTTAAGCTGTTCCGCAGTAAAAATCTTTTTGGCTGCTTCGGCAAATTCGACCGTGCCAGCATGATAGTTCTGGCTGAAAACGCGAACCGTATCCATCAAGTTGGCTTTGGCTTGCTCTTTTAACATCGGAGGAGCTTCTCGATAGTCAGTAAAAGCAAACCCGAAAAAAGCAGCGGAGGCTGGACAATATTCACTCTCATTTACCAATAAGCTGTAGAAATTTGAAATCCACAAATCAGAGACATTGGAACCGCATAGTTTTTTAGCAAACTTGTTCACCAAATCTGTAAGCTGCTTCATTTGCTGCTGAGTGATGTTTAGTTTTTCGCGCTTCTCATTCGATGCGTTCGGCAGCGCACGAAGTTGGGCGGCGGCCTGATAGACTGGGCGGTAAGACTCGGAAGGCGAATAATCATCATTTTCCGATTGATGATGGATCGTGGTAGTTAAAAATCCTGATTTGATTTCGACACCGCCATTTTCTACTTCTCGAAAGCTTGGAGTAAAATCAATTGGCGGATCAGTTTTAAGATAGGGAACAGGGGAAACCTTGGGGCGAACAGGTGAAGCTGGAATTGGACCAGCAAGAGCCTTCAACATCTGTAAGGTGTGGAGGTTCTTCTCCCATTGTTCTGGTGTGCCATCAGAATTGGGGTCGTGATCGTATTCAGTATGGAGGGCGTTCGGACAGGCCTGCACCTCGTTTAGAATCCACCAATTTCGTCCGCTCCATGCCACATCGAAGTCGAGATAACTTAAGAGTGCTGGAATTGCTTGGTCGCCCGCATACATCCTCAGTAGGCGAAGCGAATCGAGCCACTCGTGGCTTTCTTCACGTCCAACCAAAACAGGCAAAAGCCATTCAGCCTGCATCGGCCGATGCAATTTTTCAGCCAAAGCCAAAACAATCTCGTAGCGGAGTGAAAGATAGTTCGTATTGATGTGTTGCTGGAGAACAGCGACGACATTTGAACCGCCAAAATTCACCAGCGCATTTATTGCGGTGCGCTGCATTTCGATTTCGCCAGCATCGAGAGTGTTTGTAATGACCGGAAAAGCACGATCAGATTTCGACGTGCCCAAAGCCAACACAATGGCCTCCGATACCGGGGATTTCTCCCTAGGCAACGAGTCAAGTAATGCCTCAACAGCGCGCGGTTTTTGCATTGCTCCAAGCGAGCTGGCTGCCGCCGCCCGAATAGTCGAGTCTGAATCTTTCAAACTTATCAAAACAATATCCAGAGAGGCGTCCGTCGGAATTAGCGAAAGCGCGCCCAAGGCGGCGGCACGCAGTTCGACCGAACCACTTTCCGCAAGACGGGCGAGGCGGGGAACGGCGGTGTCTCTTCCAAAGTGAGCGATTAAGGCAAGAGTTCCACCGAGGTCTTGGCCATGAATTGCTTGTGCTTTTGCGACAAGCTCGTCGATCACCTTTGCCACACGTTCGGGTGTGCGCTCAAGAATTGTCAGCTTGAAAGTGGTGTTAACGACCGGGTTTGTCTGCTCTTTTTTGACCCGAGGTTCATCGAACGCAAAGCTGCAACTGACAGTGTAAACGCCGGGTTTGTCTATGATGCGAAAATCTATGAGGTCAATGACGTTTGTAAAAAACTGACCGGGCTTGAGATTCACGTGCTGGACAAATCCCCCAAAGTTCATTGGATGAGCAATGGGATCGGGAAGCGATTCCCCGCTCACATTGGTCACGGCAATCTTGAATCGGTCGTGACGACCAGTCCCGCGATAATCTCCACCAAACTCAAATTCAAAATTTGTCGGCCCAAGACTTTCGACAGAAAATGTCAATTGCAACGGCTCACCAAAAACCAGCTGGGTTTTGTAAGGAATAAATCCCGCGCGGATTTTTGTTTTCGGAGCTTCGTAATCCTTCAGGTAAGCCGGTGCAGTGGACTGCGCAGTCGCTCCGACCGCAAAAGCTGAAGCCATCAGTAAAACTGCCAGACAAATACCAATCCGTGCTTTCATTTCGCGCAATTTTTAAAGCAACGCCTTGGCCTCTTGTAAATCAATTACAAAGTCTCGGCAATCAAATCGTAGTCCGTGTGGCCAACGATTTTGACACGGGCGAATTCGCCAATCGGCGCCTTGCCACGCACATAAACCCGGCCGTCAATGTCCGGCGCGTCGGCCTCGCCGCGAGCGGTAAAAGTAGCGCAGGCGTCCCGCCTGCCTTTCCCAAATTTTCCTCGTTGGCCCGGTGCAGGCGGGACGCCTGCGCTACCTTCTGCGCGAATCCATCCGTGTTCCCATGAACTGACATTGGCCTGGCGAAGTTGTTCTTCATTCGCACGGCCTTCGACGAGCACTTTAAGGGTGCGGCCAACAAAGGATTCGGAAACCTGCCGGGCGATTTTGTGCTGTTCGGCCATCGCCAGCCTGCGGCGCTGCTGCTTCACCCTATTGGGAATTTGTCCGGTCATCGCGCCGGCGCGCGTGCCGTCTTCCTTGGAATACACGAACACACCGAGCCGCTCGAATTTCGTTTCGCGAAGGAAATCGAGCAGCGTGTTGAAGCTCGCCTCAGTCTCGCCGGGAAAACCGACAATGAACGTCGTCCGCAACGCGATGCCCGGCACGCCGGCGCGGATTTTCCGGAGCAAATCCACGATGTATTGTCGCGAGGTTTCGCGCCGCATCCGTTCAAGCATGTTTTCATGGATGTGCTGGAGCGGAATGTCCACGTAACGCGCCACCTTCGGACATTCGGTAATGGTCGAGATGAGTTCGTCCGTCCAATGCGCCGGATGGGTGTAAAGCAGGCGGACCCAGAAATCGCCTTTGAGCGCGTTCAGCTCGCGCAGCAGCGTGCAAATGGTTGGGGCATCGGCGGAAAGTGATTTGGCCGCGGCGGAAAATTTTTCCGGCGACGAAATGGCGCGACCGGTGGCCGTCTGCAAAGACTTCGGCCGCAAATCGAGGCCGTAATAGGTCGAGTCCTGCGAGATCAGGTTCAATTCCTTCACACCGTCGGCAATCAGCGCCTTCGCCTCGGCGACGATATCCGCCTGCTGGCGGCTGCGATGCGAGCCTCGCATGCGGGGAATGATGCAAAAGCTGCACGGATGATTGCAGCCCTCGGCGATTTTGACGTAGGCGAAGTGCCTGGGCGTGAGGCGGAAACGCGGCGTGCCGAAATCGGGGATGAAGGTGGGGCGCTGGTTGACGTCAACCAGCGGTTTAAGATGCGTAGCGGCGCCTCGGTAGAGCGCCGCTGATGTTTCCTTGACGGGTGGAGTGGCGGCGCTCTGCCGAGACGCCGCTACAACAGTTTTGGTTTTGCCGAATTTTTCCGTGCCACGGACGGATTGTTCCTTTTTGTGTTCGGATGAAGTACGTCTTTTTTCCAGTTCAGCAAATCGCCCAGTGATTTTTTCCTTCGATGTTGAATGTTGAATGTTGGATGTTGGATGTTTCCCCATCCGTTCTGTCCGGCGAGCGACCGCCTGTCGGACGATGTCCGAAACCTGCGTGACCTGGTCAATGCCCATGAAGGCGTCCACCTCGGGCAGGAGCTTCGGCAATTCGTCGCGGAACCGTTGCGGCAGGCAGCCGGAAACGATCAGGCTCTGGCCGCGATTTTTAGCGGCGCGGACCTCGGCGGATTCGAGAATGGTGTCCACGCTCTCCTCCTGCGCGGCGTCAATGAACGAGCAGGTGTTGACGATGACGGCGTCGGCCGACGCGGGGTCGTTGGTGATTTCCACGCCGTCCCGGAGCAGCGCACCGAGCATGATTTCGGCGTCCACCAGATTTTTGGCGCAGCCGAGCGAAATCAAACCCACCCGCAACGGGTGTTGGCTGTTATTTATTTTGGTCACAGGCTGGACAACTTACGCGATGCTTCTTCAGGGATGCAACAGTGCAGATGAACCTCGCGTCATACTTGCCAACCGGCATCGCCTTCACGTCGAACGACGGGGAGAACAGCGCCGCAACTGTGAACGCCCAGCCCTTGCTCCGTCAGGATGAAACTTCGCCCCGAAAATGCCGGTTCACGATGACCATCGGAGTTCGGAGCAAAAACCCGCGAACGGGACCGCGTGCGTAACGGACGGCGCCAGATCAGCCGTTCAGGGTGCCGGCAGGATTTCGATCCCGTTGATCTCGGGATTCTCCACCTTGGGAGTAAAGGAAATGTCCAGCTTGCCGTCGGTGACTTCCACGTTGACGGTTTCGATGTAGGCGCGTTGCGCACTGCCAGCCTTGACCCAGACATCAAAATCCTTGAACTCCTGGCCTTCGACATTGAACGAAAACACCCGTCCGCCCGGCCCGCTGATTCCGTCAAAGGTTTCGGCAAAATGAAGCTTCACCAGATATTTGCCATTGGGAACCGGGTACGAAAACGACGTCATGCTGTATCGTTCGGTTCGATAGAACGCCGGGTCTTTCGTATTGGCGATTTGCAGGTCGTCGGGACGGTCCGTGGTTTCTCCGTCGGTAAAACCCTGATCGGGAAGCCAGACGTTGCCGTCGGAATCCGTGAACGCGGTAAACAGGCCAGCCTTGATGCGAACGGGTGGCGGCACCGGTGCAGGAGCGGCTTTCGCAGGCGCCACGGCCGGCGGCGGGGGCGTGGCCGGCACCGACGCGACAGGCGGCGGCAGGGACACTGACGGCGCGGGGGTATCCTTCGGCATGGGGACTTCCGGAAGTGGAGTAATGACAGTGGTTGCCTTTGGATTGGAATGCGACGCTGAATGGCAACCGGTGAACAGACCGATGGCCAGCACCGCGACGAAACAGCCGGGCAAGCAGCGCATCAAACGTTTTGCATCTTGCATAAATTTCCTTTGGACTTTGCGGTTCTCGCTTTGGTCGAGTCGGGGAAAAGATGCTGTGAGCCTCGGCGCAGCGGCAAGCAAAAAGCCATGGATTTTTCGACAATGTCCTGATTTGCGCGCGCCGGGCGGTCGCCACCGCCTCGGAAAATCGTCCCGTTTCAGCACCGGCCGCCGCGAGGGTGCTGAATCTGGCGAAGCTGTAACGGAGCGCGACTGTGTCCGTCTGAGTCGCGCCGAAGCGAGGCGCAGGCGGAAGGCCAGCCGCAGCAGGGGGGCGAGGCTACTGACGAGCCGTGGTGGCCATCCGCAAGGACCGAGGATGCTCGCCCCACCAGTCGGTGGCCGTGCGCAAGCACCTGCGGCTGGGCTTTGCCCCAGCCGCGCTCCAAACGCTTCGTGAAGTTCGGGAACGCCAGGCAACCACGCCAGTCCCGCTTTGCGGGAGAGTGCGGTGGCTTTAGCACCGCTTTCAACGGCGGGAGAGCGGGAACGGATTGGCCGCAATCCCGAAAGCGCCTGCTCGCGATTTTTCGGAGTCAATTCCAAGGCAGGAGTCGAACACGTCGTATTTCCAAAGTTGGCTTGCAGAGACTACCGTCTGATGCCGGCAAACGCATGGTATCCCGCTGCGCCCTGGTAGCCTTCTGGTAATGCGAGGTCGAACCACACCAGACGGGTGTCCAGTGCCGCGTTGCGTTCGCCGGAGAACCCCAGTCCCATCGCTTTCAGTCCGGCCTCGTGACGGGTCCATGCCCGGAAGAATGCGGTGAGGCGTTCCTCCGGATTCAGAAGGATCCATTCACGATGTTCGTCGCATGAGAACACTTGACGGGCGATCGTTTCCCAGTCCTGGTCGCGCCGCACTTCTTCCACATCCACGCCGACCTCATGCACCGGACTGAAGGCGAGCAGCACCAGCTTCCCGGAGTGGGACACGTTGAAGTGCAACGAGGGCACGCCGATACCGGGGACCACGAAAGGTTTGCCGAACGGGCCATAGTCAAATTCCACGCGTTCCGCCGGCGTGTTCAGGTGGGCTCCCACGAGGAGGCGGAGCAACCCCCGGCCAACCAGAAAACGCTGTTGATCCTCCCGCAGGTGGAAGCGTGCCAAGCGGGCGCGTTCTTCCGCCGACAGCAGTGAGATCAAATACGCCTGTGTGGCCGGGTCATCGGTCAACCGGGCCTGCCACACCATGGGACCCTCTGCCGGGCCTCTCGCCAGCCACATGGCACCCAAATTGGGACCGTCCCATGTCCAGTGTTGCGGAGTTAGTTTCATTTGCGGGCGGAGGATCAACCTGCCGTTGCTTCAGCCTCGTGCAGCGCTTGCTTGAAGGCCAGGGCGAACTCCGCTGCGTGGACGTTACTGATGATTGAACCATGGCCCCCCGCCATGAGATGAACCTGCACGCGACCCAAAACGAGGTGCTTCCAGAACGTGGAATGCTGGAAGTATTTTGCGTCGCCACCCGCAAACAAGGTCACATCCCCCGTATACTTTGCGGGCCGGTATCGCGTCGCCACGGCGTCGAAGTAGTCGATCATCATATCCTGGGCATGGGCCGGAGAAGGATTCTCTCCGGTCGGTCGAACGGGAAGGCTTCCCCGGGCGCGTGTAAGGTGAATGCGAAGCCAGTTTGTTTTTTGTTTTAGGTAGTGAAGACGGCCATCCTTCGGGCCGCTCAAACACTGTTTAAAATGAAAGCGCAGCCGATCTGCCAGGTAAGGCGCCATCACCCGGGCGTAGAGGATCCAAGGCACATCGGACGTCGCCCGGGTGTCGAGCAACGCCAACAGGGCCACCTTGCTTCCCTGACGGGTCAATTCTTGCGCGACCGCATAGGCGATCCAGCCGCCCAGCGAAGCACCAACAAGATGGTAGGGACCCTCCGGTTGCAGGGAACGAATCTCGCGCGCGTAATGGGCCGCCATTTCTTCCACCGTCGTGTGCCGGGGTTGGCGTCCGTCCAATCCCACCGCTTGCAGTCCGTAAACCGGCCGGTCCGGCGCCAGTTCGCGGGCGAGGTCGAGGAAGCAATACACATCACCATAGATGCCATGGACACAGAAGACCGGGGGTTCCGATCCCATCGGCTGCAGCGGAACGAGCGAACTCCACGGCGGCGCCCAATTTTCTCCGGTGAGCCGGCAGGTCAGCGATTCGACCGTGGGCGACTGGAACAAAACCGCGATGGGCAGCTTGCAGCCGAGCAGTTTATCAATTTCTGCCGCCAGTCGGGCCGCCAGGAGCGAATGACCACCGAGGTCAAAAAAATTGTCGCGCCGGCCAATATTCTCCCGCTGGAAGAGCCGCCGCCAGAGCCGGATCAATTCCAGTTCCAGAAGGTTCGCGGGCTGATCCATGTCGCCGGGCATGACACCGATGCCTGTTTCCGGCGCGGGCATGGCCTTGCGATCCACCTTGCCGTTGGGTGTCAGCGGCAATTGATCCAGCCACACGAACGCGTTTGGCATCATGTATTCCGGCAGGGTCTCCGCGAGCCGCGTGCGCAGGGTGGACGCGTCGGGCTTCTCCCCGGCACGAGCGACGAGATACGCGACCAGCCGTTGGTCGCCCGGCGTGTCCTCGCGCACGATGACCGCCGCCTCGCGGACATCGGGCCGGACGCGCAACGCCGTCTCGATTTCCCCCAACTCAATGCGGAAGCCGCGCAGCTTCACCTGATGGTCGATCCGTCCCAGATACTCGATGTCTCCGTTCGGCAAATAGCGGGCCAAATCGCCCGACCGGTACAGACGCGCACCGGGTTCGTTGCTAAACGGATTGTTGGTAAATCTTTCGCAAGTAAGTTCGGGACGGTTCAAATAACCGCGGGCTACACCAGCACCACCAACATACATTTCACCCGGCACTCCAATGGGCAGGAGCTGGCGATGTCGGTCGAGGATGTAAACCTGCAGATCAGGAAGCGGAATTCCAACGACGCTTCCGGACTTCAAATCAGCGGTTGTCAAAGGCCGATAGGTAACATGTACGGTGGTTTCAGTGATGCCATACATGTTGACCAACTGCGGATGTTGATCTCCATGCCGCTCAAACCAGGGCTTTAGGCTTTGCATCTCCAAAGCTTCTCCACCGAAAATAACCAGACGAAGCGCAAGGTCCTTGCCCCGGCCAGCGGATTCTTCAACCTGAATCAACTGTCGGAACGCCGACGGTGTTTGATTTAAGACCGTTACCCGTTCTTCGTTCAGCAATTTATAAAAAACGTCCGGTGCCCGGCTCACCCAATACGGAACCACGACCAACCGACCTCCGTGGCCCAACGCCCCCCACATCTCCCAAACTGAAAAATCAAACGCGTGCGAGTGGAAGAGCGTCCAGACGTCTTCCGGGCCAAAGTGAAACCAGGCTTGGGTGGCTTGAAAAAGACGGGCAATGTTCTTATGCGTGACCAAAGTGCCCTTGGGCTTTCCGGTGGAGCCTGAAGTGTAGATGACATAGGCGAGATGATCGAGCCATACGCTGCGGTCCGGATTCTCAGGGCTCTCAGCAATAAACGTCTCGCTCTCCGAGTCCAACACAATTGACTCCGCGCCGTTCTTTGGCAATGAGTTGACCAGTCGCTGTTGCGTGAGCACTACTTTGGGTCGGGCATCGTCCAGCATGAACGCGAGCCGTTCTTTCGGATACGCCGGGTCCAAAGGCAAGTAGGCCCCTCCAGCTTTCAGAATACCGAGTATTCCCACGACCATCTCCAACGAACGCTCGACATAAATGCCCACCAGTGTGTCCGGTTGCACTCCCACTTTCCGCAGGCGATGGGCCAACTGGTTCGCACGCCGATTCAACTCCGCATATGTCAAACGCTGATCTTCAAACACCACCGCCACCGCTTCCGGCATTCGTTCCACCTGCGCCTCGAACAATTCATGAACACATTTGTCTTCCGGATAATCGGCCCGGGTCGCGTTCCACTCCACCAGCAGGCGGTGACTCTCGGCCGGCGTGAGCAGTGGGATCACGGAAACGCGCTGGGCGGGATTGGTCACGATGCTTTCCAGGATCACGCGCCAGTGTTCCAACATCCGTTCCACGCGGCCGGCGTCGAACAAGCCCGTGTTGTATTCGGCCACCGCCGTCCAACCATCGGTGGAACGTTCCAGGGTAAGGGAAAAATCGAACTTGGACGTGTGCGTGGTGACGAACCACGGCGCAGTTTGAATTTCAGGAAGCTGAAACACCACCGCCGGGTAATCCAGCAGCGCGAAGGTCGCCTGAAACAACGGCGTGCGGCTCGCGTCGCGTCGCACCTGCAACAGTTCCACGAGCCGCTCGAACGGCATGTCCTGATTCGCATACGCCTCCACGGCGGTCGCCTTCACGCGGCGCAACAGTTCGCGAAAGGTGAGGTCGTCCGGGAACGTGGTGCGCATGACCAGCGTGTTGGCGAAGAAGCCGATGAGTCCTTCCACCTCCACGCGCTGCCGGTTGGCAATGGGCACGCCCACGATCAAATCGTCATGCCCCGTGTAACGGTGCAACAAGGTCTTGAACGCCGCCAGCAGAATCATGAACAGCGTCGCGCCCTCCTCCTGCGCCCGCGTCTTCAGTGCAGCCGTCAACCCGGGATCCAGCCGCCGCGAGCAGCGGCTCCCGCGAAACGACTCGGTCGCCGGACGGGCACGGTCAGACGGCAGGTCCAGCGGCTCGGGTTCGCCCGCCAGTTTCGTTTTCCAATAGGCGGTCTGCGCCTCCAGCGCGCCGCCCTCCAGCCAGTCCTTCTGCCACGCCGAATAATCGGTGAACTGAATTGGCAAGTCACGCAGCGGCACCGGTCGGCCCGTGGCCAGCGCTTCATACGCCGCGGAAAGCTCGCAGTAAAAATTGGAACGCGACCAGCCGTCGGAGATGATGTGGTGCAACACCAGCAACAGCACATGTTCGGTGGACTGCAATCGCACCAGCACGGCGCGAAACGGCGGCCCGGCGGCCAGATCAAACGGTCGGCAAGACTCTTCGGCGAGGCGCCGCTCCGCCGCTGCCTTGCGTGTGTCGGCCGGGATCGCCTCCAGATTGATCGGTTGCAGTTGAAACGCGGACGACGCGGCAACGCGTTGAAACAATTCGCCGTTCTCCATCGCGAAGGTCGTGCGCAGCATATCGTGCCGTTGAATTACCGCGTGGAAAGCCGCCTCCAGCCACGCGACGTTCAACGCGCCGACGAGGTGAAAGGCGGATGGGACGCAATACACCGGCGATTCCGACGCGTAGTGATGGAGAAACCACATCCGTTGCTGGCCGTGCGACGCCGGATAAACCGCCACGCGCGGATGCTCCTCCACGCGCAGCGGTCGGGCGCGGGGAATGGCGGCGCGCGAATTACCGGAGGAGGCCGCTTCAGATTTGTCTTCGCCCAGCCGGCGGACCAACTGCGCCCGCTGGTCGGCGCTCAATCCGGCCAGTCGTTGCTTCAAGGCAATGGAGTCCGCTTTCGAGAGGGCGTTCACTTTACTCACGTTCCGCGCTGGTTGAGATTTTGCAGCAAGACTTCGTTGCACGTTTTCAAGGTCGCATCCCGCGTCATCGCGCTGCCGAGCGATCCGTCCTCCGCCCGCAACGCCTGCAACGCTCTTTCCACGGCGGTCTGCGCCGCGAACAGGCACGGCGTGCTGTAAATCACCATGCCCGTGCCACGGGACTGGAGTTCGGTCAGACTGCAAACCGGCGATTTGCCGCCGGCGATCTGGTTGAACACCACCGGACAATCCACCAAGGCGCTCATCTCCGTCAACAGTTCGAGGGACGGGATGCCGTCCGCCAGCACGGCATCGCACCCCGCCTGGCGAAACGCCACCACGCGGCGTTTGATTTCGTCCACCTCGGTGGCATCCGTGCGCGCCACCACGAAGAGGTCGCGCCGCGAGGCCAGGACGGCGTCAAGCTTGGCGAGATATTCTTCCAGCGGGAGAATTCGTTTGCCCTCCCCGTGACCACAGCGACGTGGCCGCGCCTGATCCTCCAACACAATCCCGGAAGCGCCCAACCGTTCCAAAGACCGGGCCACATGACACGTTATCTCGGTGTCGCAATAGCCATCATCAATGTCCACCAGCAGATGATGGTCAGGGACGATTGAGCGGACTCGGTGCACGAAATTGAGGATCTCCGGCCACGAGATGAATCCGATGTCCGGCAGTCCATAATGGCTGGCGGCAAAGCTGAACCCGCTCACGAAGAGCGCGTCAAAATGTTTGGCCGCCAGCGACGCGCTGAACACGTCGTAAATGCCGATGAACGGCGTGATCGGCTGGCGGCGGAGATGTTCACGCAACCGGGTGCCGCTTTGGATTGTTTGGTTCATCGAAGATGTCTGGTCGGGAGATTTGTTCGTGCGATCATCGCTTGGGCGTTCAGGAAGCTGCATTTCACAGATCGTTGAGCAGCCTGGCTCTCTCCTCGGGAGGCAGTTTCTCCAGTTCCGCCGCGAGCGCGTCAATTTCCGGTTCCCTCATCAGATCGAGCTTGTTGGCTAGCAACGCCGGCGTCGGGCATCGGAAAATTGTCGGCACGGGTATTTCGAATTCCAGCGATTGTCCGAGTCGGGTCAGCACCTGCGTCGCGCGCAGCGAGTCGCCACCCAGCGAAAAAAAGTTATCATTCCGGCCCACCACCTCACGGCCCAGCACCTCGCAAATCGTGGCGGCCACCAGTCGTTCCGTGTCGGATGCCGGCGCTTCGTAAGCCACCACCAGCGCCGCCGCCAGGCGGTCGGCCAGCCCGATCCGTTGAATCTTTCCGGTCGGCCCCTTGGGCACGTCGTTTACGAAGATGATCCGGCTGGGCACCTTGAACATCGGCAACCGGTCGAGCGCGAATTCGCGCAACACCGCTTCGCAGCCCACCGCGCCGCCTTTCAGCACCACCGCCGCCGCGATGTCCTCGCCGAGCGACGGATGCGGCACGGCAAACGCCACCGCCAGCCGCACTCCCGGATAAGCCAGCAACACCTCGTCAATTTCGCGCGGCGCAATTTTTTCGCCGCCGCGATTGATGAGTTCCTTCAGCCGGCCGGTGATGAAAAGATAGCCCTCCCCGTCGAGATAACCCTGGTCCCCCGTCCGAAACCAGCCGCCGCAAAACGCCGTGGCGTTGGCCTCCGGATTGTTCGCGTAACCGCGGGTCACGTTCGGCCCGCGGATCGCCACTTCGCCCGTGCGACCGCTGGCCAGTGTACCGCCCGCCTCGTCGAGAATCGCCACTTCCGGTCCGGCCGCCAGTCCCACCGAGCCGGGTTTCCGCGCGCGCGGCGGCAGCGGATTGCTGGCCATCTGATGCGCCGCCTCCGTCATGCCGTAGGACTCGATCACCGGAACACCGAACGCCTCTTCCAGTCCCGCCAACACCGGCGGCGGCAACGCGGCGGACGAGGAACGGATGAACCGCAGCGAACGCCGCACCGGTTGGACCGGCAGACTTTGCGCTTGGGCCAGTATGGCTTGATGCATCGTGGGCACGGCCGAATACCAGCTCGGTTTCCACTGTTCCAGCCAGCCGGGAAATTTCTCCGCGCCAAACGACCGCGGGCAGACCGTGCTACCACCCGCGCCCAGCGATGCCAGCACACATGCGACGAGACCGTGAATGTGAAACAACGGCATTACATTGAGGCATCGGTCCGTTGGTTGGAGTTGCAGCGTCGCGCCTATGTGCCGGGCGGAGGCGAGCAGATTCGTATGCGTGAGCGGCACCAGCTTCGGACGGGAAGTCGTCCCCGAGGTGTGAAGCACCAGCGCGACATCGTCCGCTTCCGCGAGTCCAGCGGGCGACCCGAGCGGGCGGGAAACACCGGACAAATGGAACCGCCCCGCGCCATTTTCTCCCGGAATCAACTCGATCACCGGCACCCCGAGCGAACCAGCCGCCGCCCGCGCCGGCGAGTCACTGCTCTGCGGAAGTATCAGCGCCCGCGCCTGCAAATCCTCCAGGTAAAACCGAAACTCTTTTTCGACGTAAGCCGGATTGAGCGGCGCCGCCGTCGCGCCTGCCGCCACCGCGAAAAAGGTCACCGCCAGGTCCGGGCCCTGCGGCAGCACAATCGCAACGCGGTCACCGCGGCCCACCCCCAGACGATTAAGCGCCGGCACCGTCGCCGCCACTTGATCGCGCAACTGCTGGTGCGAGAGCGGCTCATTCCCGTCGCTGAGCAGCGCCGCGCGCGCGCCGAAATGCGCGGCATTCTGTTCCAGCATCGCCGGGAGGGCCGTCCATTCAGGCGGACGCGGAATCGTTATCACAAGTGGTTGATCGTCGGAACGTCCATTCTGGCCTCCGAGGCCTTCACCTGCGGACCATGCGGCCCATCAGTTGGTAAACACGTCAGCGACGTGACCCCATCATTCATGATTCGGCGAGGAAATCAAGCGCCTGCCACATCGGCGCGTCCGCCGGGTCCCGCGATTGCGGGATGAAGATGCTGTCCCGCCTTCGTGCGGCTTCGGCGCGGCAAGCGCGTTGCGAGTCGGTGTTGGCGCAGAAAAGGAGCGCGACTCGGTGAGTCGCAGCACCGGTGAACGACGAGACGGCGGGCAAAGGGTTACGGCAGGCTGGCCACGCGCGGCCAGCCGTTCTCCCAAACCATTGTGGAAATCTGCAATTGGGACCGGCCCGTTCGGCCGTCGTAGGCGTGGAACACCAGGTAATCCTGGCCGGAGTCAAAGAACACCGTTTGATGTCCGGCACCGCGCCAGTTCGGCGTCGCGGCTTCGATGACCGGCGTGCCTCCGTCCTCGGCCAAAGGTTTGCCGGCACGATCCACGTAGGGTCCGGTTACCTTGCGGGCGCGGCCCACCTTGACGTTGTAGGTGCTGTTGGTGCCGCGACAGCAGAAGTCGTAGGACGCGAATAAATACCAGTAATCACCCCGCCGCACGATGGTGGGAGCTTCAATGGCGTCTTCCACCGGTGGCGTTTGAGGCGAACCCAGACGCGGGCGGCTGGCGAGAGAGTAGAGCGTGGTGTCGGTGGCCGAGGGTTTGCCGGTTTCCGGATCAACTCGCCGCATTTTGATCCCGCCCCAGAAACTGCCCCAGCAAAGCCAGACGTTGCGCTGGTCTTCGATGACGAGAGTCGGGTCAATGGCATTGAAGTCGTCCACGCCTGGCCGCGAACGGATGACCAGGCCCTGGTCCACCCACTTGTAGCGCGGACTGGCCGGATCAAGCGTTTCGTTGAATGCCAGGCCGATGGCGGATTCATTCACTCCGAAGCTGGAGAGGGCATAATAAAGATAATATTTTCCGTTCAAACGGCAGATGTCCGGCGCCCAGGCGCCACGTGCGCGGGTGATTTCGTTCGTGGCCCATTCCGGCAGGCTTTCGAAGACACTGCCACATCGCGACCAGTTGAGCAGATTGGTGGAACAACGGATGGGAATGATTCCACCACGCCGTCCGCCGCCCGTGCAGAAGATGTAGTAGGTATCTTTTTCCTTGATGATGACCGGATCATGCACGCTCAGGTCGCCCGAGAGTTTGAGCAGCTTCGGTTCCGTTGCCGCAGCCGGGGATGTCATGCTGCGGCAACCCGAACCGATGAGCAGCAGTGCAAGCGAAGCCATCGCACAAATGCCCGTGGATTTGGTAATTGTTTTCATTGGCAATGATTCGACCGACGTTAACCGTCCGCCCGGATTCCAAAAAGTTTTTCCACCTTCGCCTTCACTGCGACATCCATCTTGATGAGCGGTGGCCAGGGGCGTTTGAAGCCTTCGCCTGGAATTTTCTTCGTCGCGTCAATGCCGGAAGACAGTTGAGAGTTCATGGTTGAGGGTTGAGAGTGCAAGTCAGTAGCTCCCGTCGAACAAGCAATCGATTTTCCGGCGGACTTCGTCGCTCATTTTGATCAATGGCGGCCAGACTCTCTTGAAACCCTCCCCCGGCAGCTTCCTGGTGGCGTCTATACCCAACTTTGACCCAATGGCCATTTCGCTGGTGGCGTGGTCGAGCACATCTGCCGGGCCTTTGGTGAAAATGCTGTCGCGTTGCGGGTCGGTGTTGGCACAGAGGCGGAACAGCACTTCGCGGGTGTTGTGCACGTCCACGTCGTCGTCCACCACCACGATGTATTTGGTGAACATCATCTGGCCCATGCCCCAGAGGCCGTGCATAATTTTGTAAGCCTGCATCGGGTAGCTCTTCTTGATGCTCACGAAAACGAGGTTGTGGAAGACGCCTTCCGCCGGCAGCGCGATGTCCACGATTTCCGGGAAATTCATTTTGAAGATCGGCAGGAACAGTTTCACGCTCGCGCCGCCGATGTAAAAATCCTCCATCGGCGGCATGCCGACAATCGTCGCCGGATACACCGCGTCCTTGCGATGCGTGATGGCGGTGATATGAAAGACCGGATACGGCTCGGGCAACGTGTAATAGCCGGTGTGATCGCCGAACGGGCCTTCCTCGCGCAACGGCTCGGTCGGGTCCACGTAGCCTTCGATGACGAAATCCGCATTCGCCGGGACTTCGAGGTCGTTGGTCTCGCATTTGACGAGCTCGACGGATTTTTTGCGCAAGTAACCGGCGAGGAGAAATTCGTCGAGGCCGTCGGGCAGCGGCGCGGTGGCGGCGAAGGTGAACACAGGGTCGCCGCCGAGGAAAATGGCGACGGGCATGCGTGTGCCGGTTTCGTAGTAGCGGCGACCGTGTCGCGCGCCGACTTTCTGGAGCTGCCAGTGCATGCCGGTGGTGCGGTCGTCGTAAATCTGGATGCGATACATGCCGACGTTGCGTTCACCGGTGTCGGGGTCTTTGGTGACGACGCAGGGAAGCGTAATGAAGCGGCCGCCGTCCAAGGGCCAGCACTGTAAAATGGGGAGTGCGGAGTGCGACGTGCGAAGCGTGGGGAGCGCACGCGCCTCGCGTGCAGTTGTTGCCGCCCCGGCAACAACATCCGCCGGGGTGTTTCCAGCGAGGGCGCTGGAAACTGCGCCCGGGGCGGGCGCGCTCCCCAAAATGTCCGCCGCTTTCGGCCACGGCTCTTTGCGTGAAGCGGGCGCGTCAAATTTGTGAATCACCTCTTTGCACGCGCCGGTCTTGACGATTTTCGGTTTGGCGTGGCGCAGTTCAAAAGCTTGCCCCAATAATTTTGTTGCTTCGCGAAAGCTTGTTGGCGGTTTGGCTTTCATCAACGAGCCGAGTTCGGCGGCGACTTCGTCCACGGAATTCGCGCCCAGGCTGATGGCCATGCGCTTGTGCGAACCCATCGTGTTGATGGCAACGGGAAACGGCGACACCGTGCCGTTGACGGTGGGTTTTTCAAACAACAGCGCCTTGCCGCCGCCGGGCGATTTCATTTCGCGGTCGGCGAGTTCGGTGATTTCGAGTTCGGTGGCGACCGGCTGCGAGATGAGTTTCAGTTCACCAGTCTTGTCGAGCTGGTTGACAAAATCGCGGAATGAATCAAAGGCCATACGCGCGCGAGGCTGGCAGAAAATGGCGCGGCTGGCAATCGCGCGTCAGGGCGTGCGCGCAGGCAATTCCTCTTCAAACGGAACCGGGGCGTCGGGTGAAGCTTGGGCCGAACCGATGATGACCGCCGTGGTGATGCGCGGCTGGCCGGTGGACATCATGCCAAAATAATAAGTGCCGGTGCTTTGATTGGTTTTGGTTGCGAGAACAATGGGTGGATTGAATTGAACGACGACGTTCGCGCCCAAAAAACTGGCCGAACCCGGCGCGAGACTGCCCGGCCCGCCGGTGGCGACCACCCAAACCTGGTTGCTCGCATGTCCGCCGAAAGCGAAATCCTGCGGGGAATCAAAATTCAGCGTCAGCGAATCAACGGTGAGGAGGTTGTCTCCCCGCGCGCCGGCGTTGTTCAAGATGACCCGGTATTCATAACCGTAAACGCCGGTGGTATCCTTGCCGTTCCCCGCAAAGCTTCGCGATTCGAGCACGCACGTCACCGCGAGGTTCGTCGGCATGAACGACGACGATTTTTCAACCGGAGCGACATGGCAATCCGGGCTGAAACGGCAGTAAATTCCGGGATCATTCACATTGAGAAGTTTCAACGATTGAGCGTGAAGGCCTGCCGCAACTGAAATTCCCGCGGTGAACAGGAGCAAATGCTTTTTCATAAGTGTAATTTGCTCCAATCGTCGTGGATTGGCCACTTATTTCGGCAGCAAGTCAGCCACCATCGTGCGTTCTTCCTTCAATTCGTTGACGGTTGCGTCAATTTTCGCGCGGCTGAATTCGTTGATGGGCACGCCCTGGACAATCCGCAATCCCTCGCCATCGCTGCGCACGGGGAACGAACAAATCAAACCTTTCTCGATGCCGTAACTGCCGTCGGAGCAGACGCAGACGCTGTGCCAGTCGCCGGCGGGTGTTGGCTCGATGAGCGAGCGGACGCTGTCCACGACGGCATTCGCGGCACTGGCGGCGCTGGACGAACCGCGCGCCTTGATGATGGCCGCGCCGCGTTGCTGGACGGTGGAGATGAATTCACCCTTGAGCCACGCTTCGTCCGGGATCGCGGCCGTGGCGGGCTTGCCGTTGATTTTGGCGTTGTAGAAATCGGGGTATTGCGTGGCGGAATGATTGCCCCAGATGGCGACGTTGCTGACGGCGGTCACGTCCACGCCGGCCTTTTTTGCGAGCTGCGCCTTGGCGCGGTTTTCGTCGAGGCGCGTCATGGCAAAGAAGCGGTCACGCGGCACGTCCGGCGCGTTGTTCATGCAAATGAGGCAGTTTGTGTTGCACGGATTGCCGACGACGTGGATGCGCACGTCGCGCGCGGCGTTTTTCTGGATGGCCTGGCCCTGGCCGATGAAGATCTTGCCGTTGATGCCCAGCAAATCCTTGCGCTCCATGCCGGCTTTGCGCGGCACGCTGCCGACGAGCAGCGCCCAATTCACGCCACGAAATCCTTCGTCGAGATTCGCCGTGGGCACGACGCCCTTGAGCAACGGGAACGCGCAATCATCGAGCTCCATCACCACGCCGCCAAGCGCGGGCAACGCGGGTTCGATTTCGATCAAATGCAAAATGACGGGCTGGTCTGGTCCGAACATTGCGCCGGAGGCAATGCGAAAGAGAAGGGAGTAACCGATTTGGCCGGCGGCGCCGGTGACGGCCACGCGAATGGGTGTTGTGCTCATAAATTTTTTTAACGGGCGAGATTATGTTGATGCGTTCGGCGGCGTGCAAGCGTGGAACGGTTGTGCCGCTTTCAATTCGTGTGTTCCTCCGACACATCAAATCGCTCGAAAAGCCTGCCGAGCAACATCACGCCGAAGCCGGCTTCAACGGCCAGAATGATTGCGGCCACCAGCGCCGCAAAGGGCACGGCGGCGGCATAACCGAGTGCGAGTTTCAGCAGAAAAAAGACGCCGACGAACGTGATGGCGGCCGGCAGCAGCGCCAGCGCCAGGACGAGCAGTTGTCCCAGGGCAAAAATCAGCCGCTGGCCGGTGGCTTCGATCCCGCGCGGGCTGTCCTTGCCGGTTTGAATCCACGACGGGAACAGCAGCACGGCAGCGTTCGGAATCAGCAGCAGGAGCACATCAAGCACCGGCAGCAGGACCGCTGCGCCGAGGGCGATGGCCAGCAGCAAGGCTGTCTGCCTGCCGGGCAGATAAAAAACGAGGGCGGCGCCAAACACCAGCAGCAGCCACTGGAAGGCAGCCAGCACCACCACCGGCGCGAGGATTTCACCCAGGGCAATCTGCCAGCCGCGCAGCGGAAAGGTTTTGAGCAGGTCCGCCAGCGGCAGATCCTGCCGAAAATCCAGCCGCAACAATTGCGGTCCCAGCAGCAGCGAGTAGCCCAAGGCAATGGCGATGAGGAGTGCCATCAGGAAAAGGAGGCTCTGGCCGCGTCCGGCATTTCCCATACCAACGCCGACCGCCACCACAACAACGACGATGAGCGAAAACCAAAGACGCGGGGAAAAGGCCTGTCCGACGCCGATGAGATTTTTCCAGAGCAACGCCGTGGCAGACGGGCCGGTGGCCGCCAGCCTGAACCACGGACGTTTGGCCTTTTGATTCTTCTTCGCGCCCTGCCAGTTGCCGGCGCGCGCGGCGGCGATGCGCACGGCCAGTTTTTGCGATGCTTCCACCGAGGCTTCCTCGAACGCCACATCGGAATAAACGACCCACACGTAGTGGAGCAAAAAGAGCAGCAACGCCGGGGCCAGCGCGCCGAAAAATGCCGCCGCGCCGGGCGCAAGAAACGGCCGTACGACCAGCCGGAACGGGTAAAGCAAATACAGCGCGGGCCCGGCGGTCAAAACCCGCTGCGCGTAATCCAGAATCGCATTAAGATTGGCGGTGTCGGCGGAACCCAGTTCCGGCAGCGTTCGCTTTGCCCAAACCCAAACGGAACCGGCCATCGCCGCCGCCAGCCCGAAGACCAGCAGCCGCCGGAGCCGGTTGGAAACGCCGTGGTCCAAGAGCATCGTCCGCGCGAACGAGCAGCCGAGAAAGTGCAGGTTCAACGTCGAGAGGATCAGCCACCAGCCGAGCGCGTGAATCCAGACATTGCCGCCAAACCGCCGGGAAATCAGCGTCAAAAAGAGGGAGCTGAAAAAGATCCCCAGTTGCGACCGCAGGAGTTTGAAGTGAATCAGAGTGCGCCGGGTGATGGGCGCAGGAAACAAAAATGCCACTTCGGCTTCGGTGAACGTCAGCGCGGCGCGTTCGTGCGGAATGAGCCACGCCAACAGCACGATGACGAAGAGCACGAGCGCGCCCAGCGATTCAAAAAGCAGCCGGTGTTCCGGTGAAACGGCCAAGTTCACCGGCTGCCGCCCGCCGATTCCATGAAAAAGGTAGCGAAAGAAATAAAAGTAGAAATAGAAACCGCCCACGATGGCGCCGATGAGGTATTTGGGCTGCTTGAGCCGCCGGAACCGGGAAACCAACCGGTTGCGGAACGTGTGGTATTGCAGGTAGAGCAGCGCGGAGATCATTGCTTGCTTCAGCGTGGCAGCAGCGGTGGGACCGCGGGTGCTGGTGCGTCGGTTTCACTGGTGGCGCGGAAGAAAATTTCCTCGAGATTGGCATCGCCGGGCTGCTCGGAAAACTTCCGCGTGATTTCCTCCAGCGTGCCATCAATGATCTTGCGCCCGTTCTTCAAAATCAGGATGCGCGAGCAGATTTCCTCGACCAGATGCAGCAGGTGCGAGCTGATGATGATGGCGGCACCGTCGCGCGCCCGCTTCAAAATGGAATCCTTCATCCGCCGGATGCCGATGGGGTCCAGCCCGGTCAACGGCTCGTCGAAGTAAATCACCCGGGGCGAATGCAGCAGGCCGCAGGCGATGGCGAGTTTTTGCTTCATGCCGCGGGACAATTCGCCGGGCAGGGCGTCCTTCTTGTTCGCGATTTCCAGTTCCTCCAGCAACCCGGCGCCGATGCGCTCGTAATCGGGCACCTGATAAATCCGCGCCACGAAATTCAGGTGCTGCCAGACCGTGAGGTAATCAAACAGGCGCGGTTCGTCGGTGAAAAACGCGAGTTGCTTCTTGGCGGCAATCGCATCGCGGACGATGTCATGGCCGCCGACGCGCACGACGCCGCGGGTGGGGGGAATGATGCCGGCGAGACACCGCAACGTGGTGGTCTTGCCCGCGCCGTTCGGACCGACCAGGCCCATCACTTCGCCGGGGTGGATGGAAAACGAAAGCTCGTTCACGGCGACGAATTCGCCGTAAAGTTTGGTGAGGCCTTCGACCTGAACCATGTGTTGGAGCCGGGTTGCCGATTATTATTTCTGCGCGCCCAACATATCAGCCAGCCGGCCAGGGCGTAAAGTCCGCAAATCCGCCCTGTTCCCGCACGAAAAATTTTCCAAATAATTTCTTGGCAGATTTTTGTTTTGGGCGTAGAAACGGAGCGTTCTTTGAAATGAATGAGCGTTGGCTCATTCACCATTGCAGTCAAACGTCAGGGAACCCGGTGAAAATCCGGGACGGTTGCGCCACTGTAACAGCTACAAATTCCCCAAAGTGCCACCGAAGCGAATCGGGAAGGCGGGAAGGCGGTTTGAGGCCGAAGTCAGGATACCGGTTTGGCTGTGCTCGTCTGGTCCCGCAGGTGCGGGATCCACTTCTCCGTCAAAGAGAAGGATGAGGCCAGCCTGTCGAACTGTTTTCGCCAGGATTCGTTGGATGCCTTCATTCTCCGTTTTGCCGGGGTCTGGAGGTTTTTTTGTTGTGGAGCAGGCTTTCCAGCCTGCGGGTTCGAGCGACTTTTCCGCCTTCGCGGCGCGCCAAAGCGCCGCCCCGGCGCGACAGCGGCCAGTCGCCAGTTCTTGAGACACGGGACAGGAATGTCCCATGAACCCGCAGACAAGAATGTCTGCGCTAC
>Ga0181533_1002269_pt1 | contig 22882 bp, 13 predicted proteins | sample PEATcosm2014_Bin_45_FD_119772 | JGI IMG/M metagenome (GOLD analysis project Ga0181533, IMG submission 119772) | Peatland microbial communities from MTU Mesocosm Facility, Houghton, MI, USA - PEATcosm2014_Bin11_60_metaG | ecosystem: Environmental > Terrestrial > Soil > Wetlands > Peat | place...
CCCTCCGAAGGTGTGAAAAAATCGGCAAACGGCCCCGAAAAGCCAAATGCGGACGTTGGTAATCAATAACTTACGAAAGCGGTTTTTGGCGTTTTTCAATTTTTTCACACCTTCTCCGGGATGCCGACCCACACCGCCGCTGAACCGGGGGTCTCGCTACGCTTCGACCCCCGGCTACCATCTGTCATCCCTCCGGGATGAATTCCTGAGCGGCGGGCGCTGTCTCTGACCTAGTGATTCGCATGGTGTTACTGACAAGAAGCGCCCGCTTAGCCGGCTGCGAAGCCGGCAGGCTTGCAACGCGGGGCAGGGCGGGTACACTCCTGCATGAACGGACTCTGAGTTGATAAGTTTATGTGGATTGTTCGACTGGCGCTGAACCGGCCCTATACTTTTGTGGTGGTTGCGCTGATGATTTTGCTGGTGAGCCCGGTGGTCATTTTGCGCACCCCCACGGACATTTTTCCGGACATCAGCATTCCGGTGGTGAGCGTCGTTTGGGGTTACACCGGCATGTCGGCATCGGAAATGGCCTCCCGCATCGTGACCGTGAGCGAGCGCGGGCTTACGACCACCGTCAACGACATCGAGCACATCGAGTCTCAGTCGCTCAACGGGATGGGGGTGATCAAGGTGTTTTTTCATCCAAACGTGAGAATTGAAATGGCCATCGCCCAAATTACCGCGATATGCCAGGCGGCCGTGCGCACCCTGCCCCCCGGCATCACGCCGCCGCTCATCATCACATACAACGCCTCGAGCGTTCCCATCCTGCAACTGAGCCTGAGCAGCAAGACGCTCTCGGAGTCGCAGGTCAACGACCTGGCCGCGAATTTTCTCCGGGTCGGCCTGGCCACCGTGCAAGGGGCGTCCATGCCCAATCCCTACGGGGGCAAGACCCGCATGATCCTGGTGGACATCGACCTCTCAGCCTTGCAAGCGACCGGACTCTCCCCGTCCGACGTGGTCACCGCGATTAGCGCGGAGAACCTGATTCTGCCTTCCGGGACGGAAAAGATCGGAAGCACCGAGTACGCCGTCGAGCTCAACGGCAGCCCGGCCACCATACGGGAACTGAACGACATCCCGCTCAAGCAGGTCAACGGCCACATGATCTATATCCGGGACGTGGCGCATGTGCGCGACGGGTTTGCGGTCCAACAGAATATCGTGCGCAGCGACGGCGTCCGCGCTTCGCTGGTAACGATCGTCAAATCCGGCGCCGCATCCACCCTGGATATTGTGGCGCGTCTCAAGAAGGCCGTGCCGCAGGTCGCGAAAACCCTGCCGCCTGAACTGGAAATCCGCACGCTGCTGGATCAGTCCCTGTTCGTGCGGGCGGCCGTCCAATCGGTCATCAAGGAGGCGGCCATAGCCGCCTGCCTGACGGCCATCATGATTCTGGTCTTCCTCGGCAACTGGCGCACCACCTTTGTCATCGTCATTTCAATCCCGCTGGCCATCCTCTGTTCCATCATCACGCTCAGCGCCCTGGGAGAGACGATGAACATCATGACCCTGGGTGGCCTGGCGCTGGCGGTTGGCATCCTGGTCGATGATGCCACGGTCGAAATCGAGAACATTGAACGCAACCTGCGGCAAGGCAAGGAGCTGCGCACGGCCATCCTGGATGGCGCCGCCCAAATCGCCGTGCCCGCGTTTGTCTCCACGCTCTGTATATGCATCGTGTTCGTGCCCATGTTCTTTCTGACCGGCACGGCCCGCTACCTCTTTGTGCCGCTGGCCGAAGCGGTGTGTTTCGCCATGCTGGCCTCATATCTGCTTTCGCGGACCGTGGTGCCGACGTTGGTCATGTTCTTTCTGCGTCGTCATGTCCATGAGACGGGGACAGAAGCCAAAGGCTGGTTTGGCCGGTTCCACGCCGGGTTCGAGAGGGGATTTGAGCGGCTGCGCAGCGGCTACCGCTGCTGGCTGGCCGCTTGCCTGCGCCACCGGCGCCCTTTCGCGATTTGCTTCCTGGCTTTCTGCGCGGCGTCATGCCTGTTGACGCCCTTTCTGGGCCAGGATTTTTTCCCCAAAGTGGATGCCGGCCAGATGCGGCTCCACGTCCGCGCCAGGACGGGCACCCGCGTCGAGCAAACGGCCGTCCTGTGCGATCACGTTGAAGAGCTGATCCGGCGGACCATTCCCGCGAAGGAGTTGGAAAGCATTGTCGATAACATCGGCCTGCCCACCAGCGGCATCAACGTCTCCTACAACAATGGGGGAACCATCGGGCCGTTCGACGCCGAAATCCTGATCTCGCTCAACCGGGAGAGCCACCATCCCACCGAAGGCTACATCCGAAGGCTCCGGCGCGACCTGAACCTGGCCTTCCCGGGAGTCTCCTTCTTTTTTCAACCCGCCGACATCGTGAGCCAGGTCTTGAACTTCGGGTTGCCCTCCCCTATTGACATCCAGATCGTCGGCCGGGACCAGGCCGCGAATTACAACATCGCCAACGAAATTGCCGGCCAGCTTCGCCACGTCCCAGGCGCCGTGGACGTCCATGTCCAGCAGATGTTCGACCTGCCGTGCCTGCAGGTGAAAACGGACCGCACGAAGGTCCAGGAGGTCGGCCTCACGCAGCGGGATGTGGCCTCCAGCCTGTTGGTCGCGCTGAGCGGGAGTTTTCAGACGGCCCCCTCGTTTTATCTCAATCCAGCCAATGGCGTGAGCTATCAAGTGGCCTCCCAAGTCCCGCAGTACCACCTGGATTCCTTGCAGACCCTGGCCGGAATCCCGGTCACGGGCCCAAGCGGGGCGGTCCCGCAGTTGCTCGGCAATCTCGCCTTGATCTCGCGCGGCACCGAACAAGGCGTGGTCTGCCATTACAATGTCCAACCCGTCATCGACGTTTATGGGGATGTCCAGGGCCGCGACCTGGGCGGCGTCGCCAAAGGCTTTCAAGGCATCGTGCGTTCCGCCGAAAAGAAACTCCCGCGCGGCAGCTCCATCTTCGTGCGGGGGCAGGTTGGGACGATGAGGTCGTCCTTCGTCGGGCTGGCGTTCGGCCTGCTCTTTGCCATCGCGCTGGTCTATTTGCTGATTGTCATGAACTTCCAATCCTGGAGCGATCCTTTCATCATCATCACCGCCTTGCCAGGCGCCTTGTGCGGGTTCGTCTGGATGCTCTTCCTCACGCGCACCACTCTCAACGTGCCTTCCCTCATGGGCGCCGTCATGAGCATCGGAGTGGCCACCTCCAACAGCATCCTCGTGGTTACCTTCGCCAAGGAACGCCTGGCCGAGACCCGCAATGCCTTCGCCGCCTCGTTGGATGCCGGCTACATCCGGTTGCGGCCGGTGGTGATGACCGCCCTGGCGATGATTATCGGCATGGTCCCGATGGCGCTGGGCTTCGGCGAAGGGGGCGAGCAGAATGCGCCCCTGGGCCGGGCCGTCATCGGCGGCCTGTTGTTTGCCACCGTCGCCACGCTCTTCTTTGTCCCGGTGGTCTTTTGCATGATCCGAAGCGGCAGCGACGTTGAGCCAAACGGGCCCGGCAGTATCGAAGGTGCCACGACGATTTAGAACCTATGAAGCAAACCGAAACCGAACCCGTGGCCGCTCCTCCCGCCTCGCCCGCGCCACGTGGGGCTCAATTGGGCGCTCCCATCGCCCAATCCGAGCCGCTATCCCCGGTGGGCTGGGGTCCCTTGTTCCTGGTGGGCGGCATCCTGATGGTGTTGCTCATTCTGGCCGGAATCACCATTGCGGCCCGCTCCCGAGCGCGCGCTGAGTTGGAGACCGACACCCTCGAGAACCTGGTTCCCACGGTCAATGTCATCCATCCCACGCGAACGGCGGCGCGAGTGGAACTTGACTTGCCGGGCAACATCACCGCCTTTGAGGAGTCTCCCATTTATGCGCGGGTCAACGGCTACCTCAAGCGTTGGTTCACCGACATCGGCACGTGCGTCGTCGAGGGCCAGGAACTGGCCGAAATCGAGACCCCCGAACTGGACCAGGAACTCAACCAGGCAACCGCCGTTCTGGCCCAGGCCAACGCCAACCTCGAAATCGCCCGCATCTCCGCCGAGCGCTGGCAAAACCTGCGCAAGAGCGACTCCGTTTCACAACAGGACACCGATGTAAGGGTGGCGACGTGGCACGCCCGCCAGGCGGATGTCCAGGCGGCGGAGGCCAACGTCCAACGCCTCAAAGAAATGGCCAACTTCAAAAAACTGGCGGCTCCCTTCCCGGGCATCATCACCGTTCGGACCATGGACGCGGGCACGCTCATCACTGCCGGTTCGTCGCGGGAGATTTTCCGTCTGGCCAGGACTGACCCGCTGCGTGTCTATGTTAGCCTGCCGCAGGCCTACAGCCAGATCGTCAAGACCAACGATGAGGCGGTCCTTACATTTTCCGAACTGCCCGGCCAATACTTCACCGGAAGAGTGGACCGCACGGCCGGCGCCATCGACCCGGTCTCCCGCACCCTGCTGACCGAAATCCTGGTTTCCAACCACGACGGGAAGCTCTTTCCCGGCGCGCACGCGATGGTCCGCGTCAATTTGGCAGCCGGGCCGGAGCCTCCTGTCATCGTGCCGGTCAACACATTGCTGTTCCGCAACGAGCAAGGCGTGCAAGCCGGCGTGGTTGATGACAACGGAATCGTCCGCCTGGCCACCGTGACTGTGGGGCGCGATTACGGCACCACCGTCGAAATCGTCCATGGCCTTTCCCAAACCGACAACGTCATCCTCAACCCGTCCGATTCTCTCGAACCCGGCATCAAGGTGCGCATCGCCAAAGGCGGAACGGGCATCGCAAGACTGGCCCATGAATGAAGTCTGTCCCACACCCACGGGCTGCGGCACATCCCCATCGCCAGGAACGCGGCGTTCACGCGGCATAGCTGTTCCGGTGGGCGGGTGGGGCAGACCTCTGGTCTGCCGGTTAGGCGGGCCTCTGGCCCGGTGTTTCTGCCTCATCGCCATCACCCTCCTCTGCATGCTGGCCATGGCCGGTTGCGCCGTGGGTCCCAATTACCAACGGCCGCCTCCCGGCCCGCTGCCCGCAGAGTGGAAGGCAGCAGCCCCCTGGAAAGAGGGCCAGCCCAGGGATGCGGAGATCAAACAAGACTTTTGGGAAGTTTTTGACGATGCCGTCCTGAACGGGCTGGAAGAACAAGCGACAACCAACAACCCCGACCTGCGCGCCGCCTTCGAACGAGTCGAACAGGCCCGCGCCGTCGCGCGCATCACCAGGGCGGACCTCTTCCCCGTCTTGAGCTTCGATCCCAATGGGAGCCGCTCGTACTTTTCCGCGAACCGGACCTCGCAACCGGGCACAGCGTTGGTGGGCTATACGGGCAATCAATTCTTTTTGCCTCTGGACCTGAGCTATGAGATCGACCTCTGGGGGCGCGTCCGGCGCTCCTTTCGCGCCGCGCGCGAGCAGGCCCAATCCAGCGCCGCCGCCTACCGGAACGTCCTGCTCTCCCTTCAAGCGGATGTCGCCCAGACCTATTTTACCATACGGTCCATCGATCTGGACCGGCAGGTCTTGGCCGAGACCATTGAATTGCGCAAAAAGAACCTCACGCTCGTTGAATCCCTCCATCGCGGCGGCGCCGATAGCGCGGTGGATGTCGCCCAAGCCGAAACCGAACTCTCCTCCGCCCAGGCCGACCTGCTGGGGCTGGACCTGCGGCGCGCTCAACTGGAGAATGCCCTCGCCGTTCTTTGCGGCCAACCCTCCTCCGGCTTTTCCCTGCCGCAAACCTCCCGCTTATACCAGCCTCCCCCCATTCCCATCGGCCTGCCAGCCGAGTTGCTGGAAAGGCGGCCCGACGTGGCGCAGGCCGAACGAGCCATGGCGGCGGCCAGTGAAGGCATTGGCGTCGCCAAGGCCGCTTTCTTTCCCGCCATCCAACTCACCGGCTCCGCCGGCGTCGAAAGCGTCGAGCTGAAGGATATTTTCAACTGGGAAAGCCGCGCCTGGAGCATCGGCCCCAACATCGGCCTTCCTCTCTTTGAAGGAGGCCGCAATCGTGCCGGCCTTCAGCGCGCCAAGGCCGCTTACCGGGAGGCCGTCGCCCAGTACCGCTCCCAGGTCCTGGTCGCATTCCACGAAGTCGAGGACGGCTTGGTCGGCTTGCGTCTGCTTAAAGGGCAATTCGAGGCGCAAATGCGCGCGGTCGACGGCGCCAGGAAGGTGGCCGATCTCTCGCGGCTCCGCTATAAGGAAGGTTTGGCCAGTTATTTCGAAGTCGTGATCGCGGACAGAACCGTGCTCGAGAACCGGATTCTGGCTTACCAATTGAACGGCCAGCGCATCGTCACCACTGTTCAGTTGATAAAAGCCCTCGGCGGCGGCTGGAAAACAACCGACGCCATGATGACCAACAGTGCCGCCCCTCTTCGATAATCCGAAATTATTATGAAAAACCCACGAACCCTTCTACGTTGTCGGGAGGTGACTGTTCAGGTGCGGGGCAGATCTCTGGCCTGCCATTCCACGGAGCCGGAGGCTCCAGGGCCCGGAGCTTGGACATCTCCACGCCAACGGCGTGCGGGCATATCAGCGCAGGGCAACGCCCTGGGAAAGGCGTGGCACAACGCCATCCCGCCCTGCAAGGGCGGGCGTAGCCTCCGTGACCTGCGCCCTTGCAGGGCGCAAGAGCCGAGTAAGCTCGGCTTTCCCAGGGTGTTACCCTGGGCTGGTATGCTGCGCGCTTTCAGCGCGGGCTCCATGTTCCTCGTAGTGCTCTTGTTGGCGGGGGCGGCCGTTTGGCAATGTCGCGCCGGCGAATGCGACGAGTGGCGTCAAAAAATGGCACCTATCGTCCCGCAGGGCTACCTCTGCCGCCACACCGCCACGCCGATTTCCGTCGATGGAAAGCTCGACGAGGCCGCGTGGGCCGATGCGCCCTGGACAACTGATTTCGTGGATATTCAAGGCGATGCCAGGCCAAAGCCGCGCTTCCGCACCCGCGCGAAACTCCTCTGGGACGACGATTATCTCTACATCGCCGCCGAACTGGAAGAACCGCACGTCTGGGCCACGCTCACCCAGCATGACTCCGTCATCTTCCAAGACCCCGACTTCGAGGTGTTCATCGATCCCGATGGCGACACGCACGCCTACTACGAATTCGAGATCAACGCCCTTAACACCAGTTGGGACTTGTTCCTGGACAAGCCCTACATGGATCACGGCAACCCCAACAACGCATGGGACATTCCCGGCCTCAAAACCGCCGTCCATGTCAACGGCACTCTTAACAATCCCACCGACACCGACCAGGGCTGGACCGTTGAAATCGCGTTCCCGTGGAAAGTCCTCTCTGAACGCGCCCGTCACGCCGGCCCGCCCGCCGAAGGCGAGCAATGGCGCATCGATTTCTCCCGCGTCGAGTGGCAAATCACTACCACCAACGGCGCTTACAAAAAAGTGCCCGCCACGCCGGAGGATAATTGGGTCTGGTCGCCGCCGGGCGTGGTGGACATGCATCGCCCCGAAATGTGGGGATTGCTCCAATTCACCCGCCGGCCCCCAGGCGAAGAGGTCCCCGTCGCGCCAATCCCAGGCAAACACGCGCGCGACCTCGCTCTCGACGTTTACTACGCGCAACGGGATTTCTGGAAGGCGCACAAACGCTGGGCCACCAACCTGGTCGAGCTTGCCTGGAACATCCGCGAACTTCCCCCCGGCGCCGAACCGCCCGTCCTCGAACCCACCCCTGACGGCTACGCCTGCTCCGTTGCTTTCAAAGAAGAAGGACGCAGCCGTGTCTGGCGAATACGGCACGATCGGTTGCTCAAATTAGACGAGGCGATGCCGGTCGAAACCCAAACCTTCATCGCAGCCGCCGCGGAGAAGTTCGGCGACGCCGGCCGCCGCGCCGCCTGGTTCCTCGTGGACAACATGCCCGCCGCAGACCGCGCCGCATTGAGCAGTGATTTTCTCATGGAGAACCTTTCCCTCGCCCTCGAGGCGCGGAAAAAATTCCCTTGGGCGGCCGCCGTGCCGGAACGGACCTTCCTGAACGACGTGCTGCCTTATGCGTCGCTTGACGAACCGCGCGATCCGTGGCGCGCGGAGTTTTACCGCCTTGCTTCCGGCATCGTGCGCGACTGCGCCACCGCCACCCAAGCCGTGCAGGCCCTGAACCTGGAACTCTTCAAACAACTCAACGTCCACTACAACACGGGCCGCAAACGGAACAACCAAAGCCCCAAAGAATCCGTCGAGCAACACAAGGCCACCTGCACCGGCCTCGCAATCATCCTGGTGGATGCCTGTCGCGCGGTCGGCGTGCCGGCCCGCATCGCCGGCGTGCCTCAATGGGCGCAAAAGGAGGGCAATCACACCTGGGTCGAGGTTTGGGACGGTGACTGGTTTTTCACCGGCGCCGATGAATATGACAAGAACGGTCTCAACCGCGCCTGGTTCAACGGCGACGCCGCCAAAACCGCGCGCAGCACCAATTTCCTCAATCAAATCTATGCCACAAGCTGGCGGCCCACCGGCCTTCATTTTCCCCTCGCCTGGGACCTCGCTTCGCGCGCTGTGCCTGGCGTCAATGTCTCTGCCCGCTACGCCGCCCTCGCGGCGGACACGAACACCGCCGCGGCGGTGGTCCACGTCCGTCTGCGTGGGGAAGCCAATGGCGAGCGGTTATCCGCTGACGTCCAACTGCGTTCCCCCAACGGCAAACTTCTCTCCCAGGATCACACCCGCGCCGGCGCCGCAGACTTGAATGACATGCCGGACTTCACGTTGCCGGACAATGCCCCAAGCGTGGCTTTTCGTTTCATGCGGGACGGCCAGGCACGGGAAAAGGTCGTCTCCCGTTCCTCATGCGTGAACTCCCCCACGCTTGATTTTGTTTGGAGCGAACTTGCCCCGGTCCCGCCAGATGTTCTCCTCGCCGAGGCCTGGCTGGCCCGTCCCCCCGCAGAACGCGCCGCCACTCCGGCCTTCAACTTCACCCGAGCCGAGGCGGCTCGGTTCATTTCGCTCGCGTGGGAGGACGTCTGTAAAACCAGGGCCGAATCGGCGGCGGAAGAATTGTCGGCCAAGAAAATCGTCCTCGGCGGCAAGACCTTGAGGTGGATGGAAAAAACTTTTGGCGGCGCGCCGGATGCCAAACAAAGCCTCTGGATTACGATGCACGGCGGCGGCCAGGCCACTACCGAGGAGAACGACCGAAACTGGAAAGGCTATTACGGACGCTACGAGTTTCCCCCGGGCAGCATCAACGTCGCCCCGCGCGCCCCGGCCGACACCTGGAACATGTGGCACATCAAAGAGGTGGACGACCTGTTCGACCGGCTCATCGCCGACATGGTGTTGCAGCGCGGCGTGGACCCGGACCGCGTCTATCTCATCGGCTACTCGGCGGGCGGTGACGGCGTTTATCAACTGGCCCCGCGCCTAGCCGACCGCTTCGCCGCCGCCGCGATGTGCGCCGGCCATCCCAACCAGGTCACCCCGGAAGGGTTGCGCAACCTGCCGTTTTTCCTCTATATGGGCGGCGAGGATGCCGCTTACCACAGGAATACCGTCGTGCGCGAGTTCGGCGCAAAACTCGATGCCATGCAAGCAGCGGACACGGCGGGCTACTTCCATCGCCTCACCGTCTATCCCGGCTTGCAGCACAACATGCAGGGCCGCGAAGCCGAGGTGATTCCCCGCATGTCACCCCTGGCGCGCCGGGCCTGGCCCAAGCGCGTCGTCTGGAAACAGAGCGACAACGCCATGCACAGCCGGTTTTACTGGCTGGAACGCGCGCCCGAGGCGGTTCGGCCCAATGAAATCTATGCCGCGCGCGTCGAAGGCCAGACGATAACCATCGAAACGCCCGCCACCGGCAGCCTGGCGCTTCGGCTCTCCGACGCGCTGCTGGACCTGGATCGTCCGGTGCGCGTGATGGCGGGCGGCCGGGCTATCTTCGAGGGCGCCGTCCCGCGCTCATTCCCAGCGGTCGTCCAGTCGTTGCGCGAACGCGAAGACCCCGAAACCGTCGCCACCGCCCTGCTTCCGCTTTCCTGGTGAAAGCCCCCCGGGTCTCCGTAGCGCAGGCTTCAAGCCTGCTGTATCGCCGACTTCCAGTCGGCAGGCCGCACCTGCTTGGCCGCATCTGCAAACTCGAAATGCTCCTGGACTTTGGAGACCTTGCACCCCGACGGCGTGTGGGCGCATCAGCCCAGCAGCGCCCTGGGGCTGGAGATCGGACATTCTGGATGACCGAATCGAGAACACCGCGTAGCGGTCCTTCGAAGTTAGCCGTGGACTTCCAGTCCACGGTCTGAGGCGTGGAAGTGGTGCGTCGCGTAGCGACGCATGAGTCCCTCCGGGACAAAGCTCCAGAAAATGCATGCCGGACGCTTTTAATCCGCACCCTCAGCCCTCAATCCGATTGACGCGCTGCGCTATGAGTGGCACCATCCCGTCGGTTCACCAATCAACAAAACCAAACGAAGATCACCCAATGAAAAAAAACATCCTGTTCAGTTTAACGGCCCTGGCGGCGAGCTCGCTCCTTGCAGCGGACCCAACTCCCAAGGATGACATCACGAACGCGGCCAAGAAGCTCGGCGAAAAGCCCAACTACTCCTGGCGAACGACCATTGTTGTTCCTGAAGACGCACCGTTCAAGCCCGGCCCTACAGACGGAAAAACCGAGAAGGAGGGTCTCACCTGGGTCGGCATGACCTTCTTCGATAACAAGATGCAGGCAGTGGTGAAGGGGAACAAAGGGGCGCTCACCGACGCGGATGGCGCTTGGAAATCTCTCGAGGAACTCGAAAAGGAGGAAGGTCCTGCCCGGTTCGGCGCTATGATCGTGCGAAACATAAAGACGCCCGCCAAAGAAGCCGCTCAGCTCGCTGCCGCCGCCAAGGAACTCAAAAAGGTGGATAACCTCTACTCCGGCGACCTGACGGAGGAGGGCGCCGCGGCCATGCAGAGGTTTGGACCCGCCGGCGGCTCCGGAGGCCCCACTGTCAGCGATGCCAAAGGCTCCGTCAAATTCTGGCTTAAAGACGGGGCCTTGACCAAGTACGAGTTCAAGTTGAAAGGCACGATCAAATTCAACGACAACGAGTTTCCCAACGACCGTACTACGACCGTAGAGATTAAAGACGTTGGTACGACCAAGTTGGAGGTGCCCGAAGAGGCGCGGAAGAAGATTTCCGGGTGAGGAGGTCATGGGTGCGGGGGAACGGTATGCCTGGCTCCAGCAGGCGTGCGTCAAGGGAAGACACCCGGCAGGCCGGCCTCACCAGACGGCAAGGGGCCGGTAGCGTTGAGCGCATCTGTCAAGGCGACCGACTTGGCAGCCTGACGCGGCTGCGTTTCATTGTGGAATTCCTGGGAGCATTGGTCTATCCTCCCGGCATGTCGCAGACACTTGAAAAACGGGTGCAAGAGCTAGAGCAAAAATTCGCCGATCTGACTAATGGGGTGACCGCTCGAAAGCCGCGAAAACAGGATTGGCAGAAGACATTCGGTCTTTCCCGGAGCGACGACGGTTTCAAGGAGATGGTGAAGCTGGGACGGCAGTACCGCCAAAGCCTCAGAGACAAGGGCAACGGTGGTGGTTCTTGATACAGATTTAAACAGCAACGGCACCAGGATCTCGTACCGGCGTAATGAACTCATAAGGGGCGGGGCCAATCACCGTGAAGTTGATTCCCTGCTCGGCCAGGAAACCCAGGGCTTGAGCCGGCACCGCTGTTTCGCCCGAAGCCCAGCTCTTGCCTGAGAAGCGCGGGATAAGCTTGCCCAGTGCGCGTTGTTCGGTTTCTTTGTCGGCGAACCGGATGAGAATCTGCACGGCTCCAACCTAATGCTGGAGCGCAGCGGGGACAAGCCTAAGAAATAGGTGAATTGAGGGGCGAACAATGGTTGGTCCGCCTGTCTTCGGCGGAACCGGACGGGCCAGAACCACAACACTGAATCGTATGAAAGGCACACGCAGGTTTCGGATAGTCTTCTTCGCCGTTCTTTGGGGCATGCTGCTGTCTTGCGCGACGGGCTTGTCGCAGGACCGAAGCCACGCCAGCGTCGGGTTGTTTTACAATGCGGATGAGTATGACCGATTGATGCACGGTGACGATGTGCTGATGAGTTATACCCGGGCGATCGAGGAAAACCGCGCGACCAGGGTCGTTTTGTCGCCGAGGCAGACGCAGGAACAAACGGCGAAAGCTCTCGATTCAATCGACGCGCTGTTGATCCCCGGCGGGGCCGACATCGATCCGAAATTCTACAAGGAGGAGCGCCACCCGAGGCTGGAGGAGCCGGTCGACGCCGGTTTCGACGGCTACGAGCTGGCTGGTATCCGGCGCGCGGAGGCGCGTGGGATTCCGATCCTCGGCATTTGCCGCGGCTTGCAGCTCCTCAATGTGGGGGCGGGGGGCACCCTGTACCAGGACCTGCCGTCTGAACTGGGCACGAAGGTAACACACCGGATTAGTGATGGGCAGGGCAGGGCGGTACGCTGCGTCCACCTCATTACGATCTCCCCGGGAAGCATTCTGAACGAGGTGTTCAAGACCGACCGCCTTGAGGTCAACTCCTACCATCATCAAGGGGTCTTACGAGAAGGGGAGGGGTTCGAAGTCACCGCCCGGACGGAGGATGGGCTGGCAGAGGGGATCGAAAACCGCCGCAGTCACATCCTGGCTGTTCAGTTCCATCCCGAAAAGGATCGGAAGGCGAACCCATTGTTCAACACGATCTTCACCTATTTCATCGGCCAGGCTCTCGCGACGAAGAGTGGCGCCGGGGCGGCAGCGGTTCCGGCCGCTGAAAGAAGTCGCGCGTATTGAACAGCAAATGGAGGAGCTGCATGCGCAGCATTGGACGCGACAGCAGGCAATCGATTACGGAATCCCGCTTTCCGAGGTGGAGCGCTACGTGGTCTGGCCGGGCCAGGCCTGCGCTTACAAACACAGGAGCTTGCTTTTCTGCCGCGCCACTGGTTATTGACTGTGCGGGTGAGGCGACGCCAATGCCTGCCGAGCGCTTTGAGCGGGTGGCTCCGCAACTGGGTTGGAAACAAAAAAAACGCCCTTTCCAGCAGTTTTGTTTAATCCGCCGGAAACCTCTACTTGCGATCTCTCCAGCCGAATAGACCGGCCATTCCCAGTGCGATGAGAGCGGCGAGATAGGTGGAGGGTTCTGGGACTGGGGTAACCGCAGTGACTGTAAAGCCGGTCGTAGTGCCAGACTGCATCGTCAGCAAGCCGTGATCTGTAGCGATATCGTAAAATTGGCCGTAACTCTCGCTTCCGGTGGCGAAAAGTGTACAGGAGAGCAATGGCGAGAGCCCATCCCAATAGGCGTATCCATCGATATTCAAGATGTTGCCATAGGGAGGTCCCAAGCCTTCAGCCCCGCGTATTGGCCCGCAGTAAAACACGCCGTCAGGAGAAGAATTACACCAGACAGAATGGGGTTCCGTCACGGTGATTGGCGAGCCAACGCCAGCTAAGGTGAGGGTGGAATCGGTTACGGCGAAGCGTCGCGTTGCATTATCTCCATATTGGGCCCACGGAAAGTCGCATTTGGCCGTGTCATAAATGATCGACCATTTGAATGCAGTGTCAGAGAATGCTACGCCCCCCAAGTCACCAGAACCGGTGCCGCTGATGGTCATATCCAACAATGCCGCGTGAATCACTCCTGAACTCAAAACTGAGGCCAGTGCAAGAAGACGGATATTGTGCGCTAGTTTCATAGAGTTATCATCTGGTTAGAAGTGTCCCGCTCATATTTCCCTTGCTGCTGGCGGCAGGGTGCAGGACGAAAAGAGCCGCAAGCAAACCGACTATACTGGTTCGCATATCTGGTTCGAGATCTCAGCTATGATTCTAATAGTGGACCATTATCAGATTGAAAATGCAAGGCGGCGATCGGACAAGTTTATGCACCTTTCGGACCGAACTGATTGGCCGACTGGATCGCCGGCGCGACCGGTTTAGACCAATGGCCTCCTGTTTATTTGAGCTTCCGCAATGCCTCGTTGGCCGCGTGGCGCGCCGCCATGGAAAAGGTCCGCACAGCCTCGATGTTCGGAATCGCGCTCCTGCCAGCGGGTCCCATTTCCTCGATCGCCTCGATGGCGCGGACCAATTCATAATCGGCGCCCGGGCCGCCCCGGGAATCCGGAGCGCCCACCGAATCGAGCACGGCCACGAGCGTTGGCAGGCTCTCCTTTGGGTCATGGCTGATGCGCCAGATTGCCTGGGCGGCCGCGATGCGCACAAACGGATGCTCATCCTGCAGCCGGCGCTCCAGCGCGGCCAGTGCTTGCCCCGCGGCCCCTCCCAGCTCTCCGCACAAAATGGCGGCGGCCTCCGGACCGTACGTCCCGGCTCCGGGCAACCCCTCGGGGGTCTCCACCAGGAGTATGGCCTTGATATGCCTTTGCCATTCCTGTTCCAAGCCGGCGACAAGGATCGGCATAGCCTCTTGAATGGAACCCCCAGCCCTCACCTGCGCGGCGGCGGCAAGGAACCGGATGATAAGGTCGCTGTTGGTTAGAAATGGCGCGATTGCGGGCAAGGCCGCTTTTGCTTCGAGGCCGATAGCCCCCAGGGCCCGCAACGTGCCCGCCAGCAAGCCTGGCCCCTCATCTATTTCGATCATGGTTCCAGTGTTCGTGTCGAAGACCTTCTCCTTTTGAGGTCCCTGCTTCCGCAAGCGCGCTGTCAGCGCGGGAACCGCGCCAGAGGCCAGCGGCCCCAGGCGTTTGAAAGCCAGGAGCAGGTCTCCTGGGATTCCGCCGGCCTCGAACAATTTGATCATCTCGGGTAATGCCGGACGCGCGGCATCCCCGAAAAACCCCAGCGCCTCCACCACGGGCTGTACGGCTTGGGAGTGCTGATTCGTCATCTCCGCCAGCAGATAGGGAACCGCGGCAGGGATGGGCACGCGCGGCATCTTGAGATAGATGGCCAGGTCATGACGGGAAAAATGGTTCGTCGTCTCCCACTCGGCGCGCCAGGCCTCAAAAGTCCCCGGCGCCTGCGGCGCGACGTTCAGCGCGGCCACCAGGGCCGCCGCGCGGGTCCTCAGATTCGTCTCAGTCAGCGCGATCCGCAAGATGTCGGGGAGGGCCGGTTCCGCTTCCGGCCCGAGGAAGCGGAGCCCGAAGAGGGCCGTCCGTCGTACCTGAGCGCCCGGGACGGGGTGCAGGTCGGGAAACCGCGCCTGGTAGGCCCTCGGAAGATCGTTCCACACTTTTTGCCTCAATTGAAAGATCCATTGCGGTTCCGTTCGCTCGCGAAGAATGTTCACCAAGTCCGGCACGGCGTTGGTGCCGAGCAGTGCCAGCGGGTCCCGTATTTGGAACTCAGGCTTGCGCGCGACCAATTTCCGAACGGGTGCTCCCGTTCCCCCGGGCATCCGCTTTCGGGAAGGAAACCTGGTCCACACAAGCACTCCCGCCAGGACCGCCATCAGTAAGACCACCCAAACCATTGGCCAGCCTGGCAGCCACGGCTTCCTGCCAGGTTCCGGGTTCGTTGTGGGCATGGAAGGTCAAACACCTGGAAACGCCGGGAGTTTCCCCGCAGGCCCGGCGCGTTGGCCGTGGATGGCGCCGAGGAAACTCAGCGGCGCAATTCTTGCTGGAGCTGCCGGGCCATCTCGGTGCGTTCTCGGGTAATCCCAAGGGGAAAATAGCCGGCCGTATGCGGCGTCGTCCCGGGCTTGCCGTGAATGGCCAGCCTGTTGGACATGGCCTGCCTTGCGCCGGTGACTGATCATCAGTCCCCGCGAGCCTTCGTTCAAATGTCGCAGGCACTGCGTTTGCCAACCAATCCCCGGTTTCCTGGACTGTCTTTGGGACCGGTTGCCCGCCTTCAGGAAGTTTGCCAGGGACTTCTACGGCGCTCCGGGCACCGCCGTGCCCGGAGCGATGAGCCTGGCAGGTCAACCCCTGAGCGGTTGGGGCCAATGTAGTTTCTCCCCGACCATGGGCTCCCGGAAAGCATTGATTTTGTTTACAGATGCGCTCTACACTGCCCTATTGAACGTCAGGAATCCCGTGAACCCGATTCTCATCGCGCTGCTGGTTGCGTGGTCGCCGTGCAGCCAAACACGCTCCGCTACCTCAAACTCCTCACCCTGGAGGGCGATTGCGAGGTCACGGGCTTGCGCCTCCGCGGGTTGCAACCACGGCTTTGCCTCGCACGGCGGTGTGCGCGTCCTCTATCGCGACGTGCTGGGCCTCGCTTCCCCGGTGACGAGACTGACCATGCCCTGCCTGTCGGCGCCGCGCCGCAAACTTTGCGTGTTACACTGGGCACCTACTGAATTATGAAATATGAATTATGAATTATGAAGTATGAATTATGAGCTGCAACTGAGAGCAACGACGCCAGGGAGGTGCGCGGCCGGTTTGGTTTTGTGAGGACGTTGTTCATGATTGGATTTTCGAGGTTTGGGAATGGGTCGAACAGTACACGGGTTTCAGACTTCATAATTCATAATTCATAATTCATAATTCAGTAGGTGCCCAGGGTAACACGCAGAGTTTGCGGAGTGGTGCCGAAGGGCAGGGCATGGTCCGTCTCGTCTCCGTTCAGGATGCGCGCCACGCGGAACGCGGAAGCAGGCGAGTAGTCACGCCCATCGTGTGAAGCGTTGGGCTTCCTTTCCAGTGGCTCGGCTTCCTCAACCCGGAGCCAGTCGCGATGCCCTCCGGATGCCGCCTTGAACTCGATGGTGCAAGAGCTGCCGGTGATGAAGAATTGGTTTTCCGTGATTTGGGCAACCAGCGCGCGTCCCGTGGGCAGGGGCGGGGCGGCTTCTCCCGCATCCGGGGCTGCGCCGCGGGGGCCACGCCCCCCGCCGGCCGCGTTGTTGGTTGCGGTCGGGTTTGCCGCCGCCGTTCCTGGGCCTGGACCAAAACCGCCTGGACGGCGTCCTGGCGCCCGGAAATTGATGATCGCGCTCCACGCTCCAAAATCGAGCGTTGCGTTCGTCTGGCCGGCTTCCTCTTCAACCGCCTTAACTTTGCCTTCGAAATTGAGCCGCGCCACTTCGCGCATGATGGGTTCAAGCATCCGGTAGTTCATCCCGACCGGGGCGATGGATTCGGGCGTGGAGCGCGTGTAGTCAAGGCCAAAGGGCGACCAACCGATCGCTCCGCGCCCCAGCGCGGCGAAGCACATCCGGCTGCCGTTGCCGCCACCGCCGGTCTCCGGGACAAACAGGGCGTTGTCGGGCCGCGAATAATGGTCCAGCACCGCCAGATATTTCGCGCTGTCATTCATGTAGATGTCGGGACAGAGAGTATCAATGGCGGGAGCGGCCGCCTTCCAGATATCCAGGACATTGTCGGTCGCGCCGCCGCTTTCGTAGGTGCCGGCGCGGGGATTGGTGAGGGGATCGCGCAAGGCGGCGTTGACGTACATCGGCAATGGGTATTCGGCCTTGCCGGCGGCGGCCACCTGGCCAATGTAATGAGCCACACAGTAGGCGTGAAAATACTCATCGGCGTTGTCGCCGAAAACCTCCCGCCAATTCCCGCCGGCGCTGTTGGCCCCGTTTCTGCCGCCCAGCGCCGTCAAGAACTCTGCCGGCACCGGCGCAGCAAACACCTTCTCCGCCTCCGGCGAATAGTCGCGGATGCTGCCCCATGCCCCCGGCTCATTTTCAACCTGGACCATGATGACGGTGTGGACCGCGTCCACGGACTTGATGTGGCGCATGAGGGCGCTGAACGCTTTCATATCCGCTTTCATGCACGCCTCCGCCAGAGGCGATGGGGAATCAACGGATCGGCCGCGATTGCCCGTGATGTGGGTAAAGAGCTCCGGCTGGCTCTTGGCCCAGAGCGGGATGTAGTGGCCGCTGCCGTTTTTCCAGGTGCCGAACCAGAGGAATATCAGGCGCACGTTGTGTTCCCGGGCCCCCTTGATCATCAAATCAACAATCGAGGGGTCGAACTTGCCCGGTTCCGGCTCGAATTGCTCCCAATAGACGGGAATCTCGAGCGTGTTGGCGTGGAGATCATCAATGGCCGCCCAGACTTTGGGCAGCGTGCCCGGCCACGCGCTCGAATTGTGGGACTGCGCGCCCAGCATGAGGAAGGGCGCGCCATCCACGAACAGGGCGTGGCGTCCGTTGATGGTGACGACCTGGGGGATGGGGTTTGCGGCCCCCGCCGGGGTTTGACCGCTGAACAGAACAAGGCCAAGACCGGCCAAGGCTGCGGCGCCGAGCCGGCCGCATGAGCGTTTGCTACTTTCAGGTTTCATATTACAGCCGCTTACAGAATTACGGATTAACCGCAAAGAACGCAGAGATCGCAAAGAACCGCCTCATCTTTGTCAGGTCTTTGTGTTCTCTGCGGCTAATTTTGCAACCACCTCTTCGTTTGACTCCGGGTTTCACACTCAGTTAGCGATGTCGCCGTAGAGGACTCCACGGCCATTGGTGCCGACATACAGGCGCCCATAAACGCGCGGGTCGCCCGCGATGCACTCAAACCGGTTGCCCCATTGATGCTCCGCATCGTTGATGCGGACCCAGGTGGCGCCCTCGTCATCGGAACGGTAAAGGCCCGCCGCCGCACCGCCGCCGCCATTTGCCACAAAAATGGCGGGATAGTCTTTGCCCGGCGCGGCTTTGCCAAAGCTGAACTGGCCAATCGGCGGATGGTTGGGGATTTCCTTGAAGGTGTGACCGCCATCGCTCGAATGGCAGAGGGCTTGTCCAACAAACCAAAGGTCTCCCTCTTTGCTCCCCACAGCGACCAATCGGCTTCCGCCACGCCCGCCGCGACCGCCGCCACCTCCCGTTGCAGGCAAGCCGGTGGCTTCGTAGCCGTTCGTGAACGTCGCCCCGCCGTCGGCGCTCAGATACATTCGATGCGCCGCCAAATCCAGGCCGTAAAACTTTGCCGGGTTGGAGCGGTCGGCGATCGGGTTGACACCTGGAGGCAGGCCCGCCACCTCCTTCCACGTCGCGCCCCGGTCAGTGGAAATGCGCGGGGTTCCACCCGTGCCCATGAAAGCGGACCCATCCGCCGACAGAATCACCCGCCCGCCTCCGCCCCGCCTGCCACCTGCGGCAGCCTCTCCGCCGAGGGTGAAAGGCTTCCAACTGTGCCCGCCGTCCAATGAGTAGGCCATCGTGCCCTCGTCGGGAGGGTGAAAGGGCGGGCTTCCCATCCGGACGACAACGTTGGGATTTTTCTCGGCGAAATCCAGCCATGAGTTGTTTGCGAACAGCGGGTGCCGATTCGGCCCTTGGGGAGGACTTACGTCCAGGTCATCGTGCGTGAAGCCGCTAATATCTCCAAAGCCGCTGATCAAGTGCGCGCCAGCGGTCGGGCTAATGAGGTTGAGGATTGCGGTTTCCTCAATCCCGTCCGCCCAAATCGTCCAATGAGTGTCGCCGCTGGAATCGGCATTATTCATGTCCACCGTGTTCCAGATGGTTGCGCCGGTGGCGTAGCAAACGTGCTTGGAATCATAGGGATCGATCGCCAGCGTATCAATCCACCAGCCAACTGACGGCTCGGGCTTCTCCACGGTGCTATCATACACTCCGGCCCAAGCCACATAAGGCGAAGCAGATGCATCGCGGTGGGATCTTGGGCTGATGTCAGTCCAGGTGTCCCCGCCGTTAGTCGTGCGGTAAATGCGGTCGTCGTCGTCCTGGCGCGCGGGTAAATTCGGATTCTTCCGGTCCAATGAAGCCACGACCAACGTGCCCGGGTGCTGAAGGTCAACCCCCAGGCCACCGTAACCGCCCGGAAACCGGTTGGCGTCCTTCACCGGAGTAATGTCCGTCCAACTGCCGTCCCGGGGATTGAGTCGCCACACTGCGCCATCAGTCACGCCGCCGGGGCCCACGCCATTGCCATAGACGACGTAGAGTATGCCCTGCGTGTCGAACGCCGCATGAATGGCGAGCAGATTGGCGGGTTGGCCGGGAACCGGCTGCCAGGTTTGGCCCGCGTCGGTGCTGCGGAACAGGTGACTGTCTCCGCGATCGGTGGAGCCAACGTAAATCGTTTGTGTTGGATGGCCGCGTGTTCCGGTGCTGGGATCGAACACCACAAAGCTGAATCCGGCTCCGCGCGCTGGGCCGGCTCCGGGTCCGCGCCCCCGGCCCGGCCCTCCCCCTGCGCTGCCAGGAGCGGCCGGCGTTGCGCCCGCATCGGCGGGCGGGTTGACGGTTTGGGTAGCTCTCGATGTGGAAGCCGGCGGGAAGCTATCCACTTTGCTCCATGTTAGCGCCGCATCTTTGCTGAGCCAAAGCCCGGCCGCGCGCGAGCCGAAATAGAGAATATTATTGTCGTTCGGATCGATGGCCAGACGCTCCCCAACGCCCCTTCCAGCCTCATTGCCTCCCATCCTGAATGGGACATCCACCGTTTGAAAAGTCTTGCCTTGGTCCATGGACCGCAGGATGGCGGCCGACTGACCCTGATACATGCCAGCGGCGATATAGACGCGCTGCGGATCAATGGGGTCAGTCGCGATGCTTTCCGAACCGTGCAGGTTGCCGGCACCGCACCAATCGGTCAGGGGAATCCATCTTTTCGCCTGGCTGTCCCACTTGTAAGAACTACCAATGTCGGTGCGGCAGTAGGCCAGGTCCTTTTGGGCAAGGTTAAAGACGATTCCGCAGATGAAACCCCCGCCCTTGACGGTGACATTCTTCCAGGTGTACGGCTGGGAAGGAAAACTGCCGGATTGCCCGAATGCAAACGCCAGGCCCAACGCGAGGCAAACGCCGGCGACAAAGCGTTTGGACGGAGAAAGAGGGTGAATGCTCATAAAACTACTGCCTTTGAAATACCGTGTAGCGATAAACTCCAAACGATGCCATGCTGGGCCAGCGAGTGTTGTTGCGGGTTTCGTCCCCGTTCAACCGGCGTCCGGCCAACCAGCGGCCATCCACACGTAAAGTCTCGTCAAAGCTCCCCAGCACGACCCCACCCCGCTCAGGCGTGTTCGGCGTGAAGGTGGCGTTCATCGGCCCACCGACGAAGACATACTCGCCCGGGCCTGAATTGATGACAAAGCGTGCCGGCGATGCATTAGTGAAACCAGACCCCTCGCCACCGCCCCCCTGACCGCCCCGGCCACCACCGCCAACACCGGCGCCATATCGGATCTGCAAGGTGTAATCACCCAGCTTCAGGGTCTGCGGCGGAGCGTTGGTGTCATTCATCGGCTGCAGCATTACAATCGTGCCCCTGCCTTGGTTTTCAAGGATTACGGGTGCCAGGTAATCGAGGATGGCGTACGTCTGGGCCAGGGCGTCCGCCGCCGGCGCATTCATGCCCGATGCCCCGCCTCTGCCTTCGATGCCGAACGGCGAAAAGCCGATGGTGTTGTACTTCAAGAAAGCGATGAGGGCGTTCGAGGCATTGGCGCCGGTTTCGGGAATGAACAGCGGATTGCCGTTGCGGATGAAGCGTTCGCACGTCTCGGCGAAGGTCTGCACGTAGAGGTCCGGCGCCAGGATGTCTATACTCGGAGCGCCGAACCGCCAGATGTCATGGACTTCGGGCTCCGGGCAGCCACTGGGAAACTCACCCGGCCGAGGATGGCTCGGCTCCTGCAGCCAGGTGTTGACATACATCGGGATATCGTATTCCGCCTTGCCGGCGGCGGCCACTTTGTTGACGTACATCGAGTAGCGCCAGGCCATGAAGACTTCGTCCACCAGCCAGTATGACTTGTGCCAGGCGGTATCGCGTTCCTCTGCAGGCACAGGTGGGATCGAATCCGGCCTGCCCGGACCAAACACTTCCTCCCAGGTGCCCGAGGTCTTGTAACCATTGGCCGCCCAAACCTCACGCAGTTCCGGCGCCAGGGTGGCCTTGTGCAGCACCAGGTAGTTCATCAGATCTTTGGGCACCGGCTTGGCGAAGGCTTCGTTCGCCGCAGCAATGTGGTCCCGAGAGTCGCCAAGGACGCCGACCTCGTTCTCCACCTGCATCATCAGCACCGTGTGTTCCTTGCCATCCACCTGACGAATGTGGCGCATCAAGGCGCCGTAAGCCCGCGCGTCGGCATCCCGGGTGGCGTCGCCAAAGGTGGAGAGGATGTTCAAGGTCTTGCCGGTGCGGTCTTTCACCCATGGGTAGCGCTGCGGGTTGGCCTTCACCCAGTAAGGCTGGTAGGACGATTCGCCGTTCTTCCAGCTTCCGAACCATAGAATAACCAGGCGCAACTGATTTTGCCGGGCGTCCTGGATGCAATCGTCCACGGAAGTGAAATCGAAGCAGCCTGCTTTCGGCTCGATCAGTTCCCACGTAATGACCGCCAGGACAGTATTGAGATTTCTTTGCGCCAGGCGAGGCCAGATCGGCTTCATGTATTCGCGGCTCGAGGAACTGGAATTGTGCAGCTCACCGCCCAGGATGAGGAACGGTTTGCCATCCACGATCAGTTGGCACGCTCCGTGGCGGGTTTCCAAGTGCGGTCGGGAGCCGCCGTCCGCCGCCAGCGCGCTCCCTGAGGACGCCATCCGTGCGGCGGCCAGGGCAAGGCAGATGGTGAGGAAATGCGTTTTCATGGCAGCATCATTGTCCTTGGTATGGGGATTCTCATATTCAACTTCCAGTTGCCTACGGCTCGAACTTGGTGGGGACGGAGAGATCGAAACCAGCTCGCGTTAACTCTTCGGCGTTCTTGATGACGGCTCCGTTGGCCGTGACGTTCTTGAACAGCATCGGAGCGACCTGACTCCCCATGATCAGGCTGGGCTTGCCCGGCTTGTAGAAAGTGCAGTCCTCAAAAACAAAGTTGGTCAACGGTTCGTTGCCGCCATCAATATAGACCTGCCCGCCGTCGCTCTCGAACGAGCAGTTGACAAAGCGGAAATCGTCCAGGGGATTCCCTCGGGCCCCGGTGGGATAGCCGCGCCCGACAAAATACGCCGC
>Ga0181533_1002270_pt1 | contig 22878 bp, 27 predicted proteins | sample PEATcosm2014_Bin_45_FD_119772 | JGI IMG/M metagenome (GOLD analysis project Ga0181533, IMG submission 119772) | Peatland microbial communities from MTU Mesocosm Facility, Houghton, MI, USA - PEATcosm2014_Bin11_60_metaG | ecosystem: Environmental > Terrestrial > Soil > Wetlands > Peat | place...
CATCAAGTGCGAATGGCAGAGCGGCAAAAACAGGGTCGCTGTTACCATGGAGTTCAAAACAAATGGGGCTATAGATGCACGGTGGACAACAACTGATCGGCACTTCTACCCGTTGCGGTCTAAGGTAAGTAAGGTCGAATGAATTCTCGTTTCAAGCGAGGCGGCGATCCGGATTTTTGGGGGTGGTGCGGCGAACTCAGGCGTGTGATTGGTATCACCGACTCGACAACGTCCGAGGTTCTATTCTGCATTTAACTTAAAAAGGCGCACGTCGTTGCCATCCTCACCCCACATACTACGGCGTGCGCCGATTGCTTTTTGAATTCGTTTCCCCGGCGCTCTCGCAATAACCTCCATTGGTCGTCCGCTACAGTCAAGTTCTGGGCGGTGGCGTGCCACAGCCGAGCCGCGAATTGTGGTCTTCCTTGACACCCCTCATGGCCGAGCGTACATTCTCCCTGATTCCACGGGCTCCCCAAATTTTACCTATCAGGATTCTTAAGGACTCTCTCCCATGACAAGAGTGAAACGAATTGCTATTGCGACCGTTATGGTGGTCGCAGTTCTCGCGACGACGTTTGGTCTTAGCCGCCGTACGCAAGCGCAAACTACAAACCAATTGGCTGGTTCTCAGATCGGTTTAGCGCAAGCAAAAGAGAAATGGGTCGTCAGTTGGGCGGGGTCTGCTCAAGGCCCCTATCCTATTGGCAACCCATCAGCGCAACCAGATTTGCGCTTCGCGTTCCCCTTCGCTCAGGCCGGAGCCCGTGATCAGACCTTCCGGCTCATCGTCCGGCCTGACATCTGGGGCCAGCAGGTACGGCTACGACTCTCGAACGTCTTCGGAACCAAGCCCGTGACCTTTGACGGCGTGTTCGCCGGACTTCAACTCGGCAGTGCCGCGCTGGTCCCTGCCAGCAACCGACCGGTGACATTTGGCGGCCGGTCGTCGGTCACCATCCAAGCCGGCCAGTTTACTTGGAGCGATGCGGTGACATTGCCGTTCTTCAGCAAGATGGGTAAGCAAGCGCTGGTCGGACGCAAGCTGGCCGTGAGCTTTCATATCGTCGGCGAGAGCGGGCCCATGACATGGCACGCCAAGGCGCTCACCACTTCATATCTCACCGCGCCGGGGGCAGGCTCCAAGGGAGAGCAAGAGGACGAGGCGGCGTTCAGGTACACGACGGCATCTTGGTATTTCCTTGATGCTGTTGAGATGATGATGCCACGCAACACGTCGGCGGTCGTCGCGTTTGGTGATTCCATCAGCGACGGAACGGCCTCCACCATGAACGGCGACGACCGCTGGCCCGACGTGCTTTCGCGACGACTTCATGCCGTCTACGGCGACCGCATCGCTGTTGTGAACGCCGGTATTGGCGGCAACCAAATAGCTGGCCCGACCGAATACGGCCCCAGCAATCCGTTTTTCGGAGGCCCGGCGGCCAATCAACGAATCGAACGAGATGTACTCGACCTATCCGGCGTCAAGACTGTGATCTGGCTGGAGGGGATCAACGACTTCAGTCGAAACGGCAACGCCGCCTTGGAGACGGTGCAGGCAGCGATGAAGGAAACCGTCGCTCGTGTCCGCAAACTTCGCCCCGACATCCGCATCATCGGCGCGACGGTGACCAGCGCTTTTGGCAGCCCCAGAACAGATCACGGGTTTGTGGAACAGGACGAGAAACGTAAGGCACTGAACACGTTCATTCGTAGCTCGGGCCTATTCGATGGCGTCATCGATTTCGATGCGGTGACCATCGACCTCCAGAGCGGCGGGCTCAAAGCCGAGTTCATTCCGGAGAGCACGATGGGCGGCGCTGGGGACAAGCTGCACCCCAACCGAACCGGGTACTTAGTGATGGGAACGGCAATCGATCTCAACCTGTTCAAGCCGTGATTATCGGTTGGTGAGCGAGGACTCGAACGTAGGGCGGCATAAATGACCCGCTGAAGCCGAAGCTATGCTTCGTACGAAAGCAACACCATTTCCGCTGCCTGTTCCCGAAGAGGAATTAGTGATTGATACGCGGCTGAAGAGTGCCACCCATTGACAGCCTCTTTGTCTGGAAAGCGGATGACGACTATATCTGAGTGCGGGTGTTCGCCTGCAAGGACTGCTACTTTCTTCCCTCGAAAAACAAGCTCGGCACCCACGGCTCCAAAGTAGCGGGAACTCGACTGCGATACTCAGCCCACTTTTCAGCATCTTTCACTGTCAGGTGTCCGACAACGTAAGCGTTGCTCATTTTTGCTTCCTCTAGTGGACGGGCACTTCAAGATAGCGGAAAGGCGCTTTCACATCCTTATACCAATGGATCGTGTCGGGCGGCATAATAAACACATCCCCTTTGCTGATGCGATGTGACTCGCCACCTTGGATTGATTGTCCGCCAAATTTGTCAGGCGCAGACGTTTTGACAGTGCCACCGACGACCAAGGTCGCAGCCCCGCTCACCACATACACGACGGCAGTATAGCCCTTATGGCTACACCCCTCAGGTTTGCACGCAGCCTTCACAGATTCCCGACTGTGCGTATCGACGTTGTAGGTTCCTTCGCTGGACGTGTGGCTCCATAGGAGGCTGCTGCCACCCTTGGAGACTGCTTGGTCACAAGATGCCTCCACTTTCTGGTGATCGAAGACAGTAACAACTCCGGGAGATGGATTTTCCTGCGCGGTCGCATTGACGTGCCAAGCCGTGCAGATCGCAACCACTGCCAAACCTTTCAGAACGGTCTGTCGAATCTCCAACATAGTTGCCCTCCATGTGTGCAGAAATTCGGCCCACAGAAGCAATGTCCGGCAAAGAATAAAGAACCTATAAACGGTCGCCAAGGCTACTTGATTACGCCTCGGCTGTCAACGGAGAGATCACGGCCCGACCGGGAAACGACATGGCTGAAAATTCGCAACCACAGTGCGCGGCGGCGGTGTGCGCCGGGGCGGAATGAGCTAGACCACTTCGCCCATGTCCCGGCTGGCCATTCTTGGCACAGGCTTTAGAACTGCGGTTGCCGTGATTACCCAGAATTGGTTAGACTGCTACCTGCTTCGCACGTAAAATCCAACGTGGCGGTGCTGCCATGCCCCAATACGAATTCTTTTGCAAAGCTTGCAAGAAGGCATTTTCCAAGATTCTGACGTTAGCCGAATACGAGAAGGACAAGTTCAAGTGTCCGAAATGCCACGGGAACAAGGTAGAGCAACGGCTATCCCACGTTTATGCTGTGACCTCCAAGAAGAGTTGAGAAACACGAGCACGTCGAAGGAGCATGACCAGATGAATCTTAAGAACCCGTGATTCCGGCTAATCAAGCGCAGTTTTGGTGCCCGCAACCGAGTTGACTCTTAACTAGCCCAATTTCTGCGTTAACGTGTGGCGATGCTTCGGGACATTACGGCATCGCTGCCGCACTCAACCGCACCACAGATTCCGCACATTCCGGGTCATCGTTCTTGACCAAATTCACCCGGTTGCTAACTTCGAACCGCCGCATCAATGCCGGATCAAACGGCTTCAGCAGGTTGCAGATGGCGTCCGCCTTCTGGAATCCGGGGTCGAGCCATAGGTCACAGGCGTCGTCGGGCAAAACCTGCTTGCCATCGCCTCTCCCAATGGGCACAATGCTTGGTGCAATGTACACAGCCCCTGCGGCTGAAGGAAGGAACGCAAATGGCCAAAGTCAAGCAACTGACGATCTCACTTGAAAACCAACCCGGAACATTAGCTCACGTGGCGAGGGTACTCGCCGATGCAAAGGTGAACATCTCGGCTCTTCTGCTGGGCAGTACCGGAGGTTCGCAGGGCTCGGCACAAGTGGTCGTGGATGATATCAGGAAAGCGAAAAAGGCTCTGGAGCAAGCACTACTCCCCTACACGGAAGGGACAGTCGAAAAATTTGAGCTTGCGAACAAGCCGGGAGCCCTTGCAGAGTTGACCGACAAATTGGCGAAAAAGGGCATCAATGTCGACTCCGCTTACGCCTCGATGCCCAAGGGGGCGAAGAAGGCGGTCATTGTGCTGGCTACATCTCAAAAGGGCGGGTCGTAACGATTGCGGCGGCTGCTCGCAATGAGGAGCCGCTGTTTTCCAGGAGTAGGTGGCGTCGAGACCATCGCCGAACTAAGAGCCTGAGACCGCTCGCTCTCGCAGATTCGGAAGCCATCACTAACCCGCAGATGTCTTGCTAATTTCCTTCTTACGGTTTCGAGGCGGGATGAAGTTAGCAGCCACAAAATAAACGGCGACAAGCAGTATGAGCAGTGGGGTAGCAAATTGTTTCATTGTGTCATTGCCCTACCAGAGTCGGTGAGACTCGGCATCCGGAAGACTCTGGTCATGCGGATTGCTTACGTTCCCGCATTGCCAGTTCCTCATCGATATATTCCAGAAGCAGCAGCGTATCTGCCCGTTTCTGGACGCCATCGGCTGACTCGATGGTGTCGGCGCAAAGAGACCGAAGTTCAAGAAGCTGGTTGATCGTGTAACCCTCAAACATAATTCCTCAACAAGAAAGCGGCGAGTGTCAGGCTCTGGGATCGCCAACTTGGTAACGGCGAGAATCGTGAGCTGAATGATTGTGGCACGTTCGGCAACACGACAACTGCTTGAAAATACTTACAAAGCACGCATTGTTCCCTTAATCCAGCAAACGTTCGCCTAGCACCATTTGGCGAAGCTGTCGTAGTTAACCAGTAGCAGACGATCTTTAACTCATTATGAAGAGGTTCAAGCAGAGAAACGTTTCAAGTGCTAGGTACAAGTACTACGAAGCTTTCTAGCTTGTAGGTGCGGTGGCTGACGGGTAGCCTGATCACGGGTTCCAACTTTAAATGCTGGAGTGTGAATGAAGGACTTCAACATAGTTGTGGCTCGTATTCCTAATTCCTCTGACGGTCTGTTGGTAGTTCCTTTTAACGAGAATCTGGAGTTTAGTCAGCGCAACACCTTCTCAGATTCTGAGTTCCTGGTTTTCTTATGGAATCTCGGCGTTCACCCAGATGAGGCTCAAGCCACATTGGAAAGGAGCCGCCCTGCCCCAAGGAGCTTCAAGCTTCACTTTGCTTTGTCAGATCAACAGATTAAGTACGCCCGGTCGCACTTCCCTCCGGCTGGATAAGCAGCGTATGGGGGCAAAGGTTGACGCACCGAAGCCGGGTGCCGGGTTCACTGGGCGGGGAGAAAGAGCAGCGTCGAGGAGGGATGCGGTTCCCCGGATCGAAACGCATCGGAAATAACTTGGCCGCAGAAAAGAAAATCAAGCGGCGGATTGTAAGCACAGTGCGAGACGGCGTTTTCGTGCATTGCTATCTTGCGTGTGGGCACATGATCACCATGGCCAAAGATGACCTGAAAGGATCGCCTCCTTCGATTGAATGCTGGGCGTGCGAAGAAACAACCAAGAATGGGGTTCCGTCAGAGTAGCCCATTGATTCGTAGATTCTTATTTCGACTTGCGGGTGCGACGAGCGCATGCGCTGAGATGGTTTTCTTCAGCCATTCTCAGGCTGGCAGGCGTGGGACTGCCAATTACCATCTTGCAAAGTAAACAAGTCGAGATGGTAAGCCCGTTTGCCACATTGGTATGCACGAAGCCGGGGCGAGGCGAGTCGGCGCTTTTGACCTTATTCTCGGTCATTCGAATGCTCATGAATCGGTTAAAGAGCAGCCGTCGTAACGGATTAAGGCAGAGGCACAATAGCACCGTTCTGTTCGTCTGGCTATACTGTTCGCAGTGCCCCTGCCGTTGTTTCAACCCATGCCCGTGAACCGTTTGCCCATCCAGAATGGCTTTATGAAATTAAATGGACGGATTCCAACTTCTCGCAAGTTTGCGTTATGTTCGAAGATCGTCAATGCCGAAGTGGTCAATACCGCGGCACCCCGCTAGACGTTTGCACCACTGTGGACACCAGCATCGGGCACTTCGGGGTCGAGGCATCAGCGAGCCCCCCAGTCCCGTTCCAAAAACGGGGTCAGTAATCGCCTCCAGCCGACCTCGAACAATCAACAACTTAGCTTGATGTCTTGGGGCGTAACAAAAACGACCGTTAAGGTAACGGAATTGCCGGGCTGCTCTGTATATTTCAAGTGTGAACATCGCCATCTACTGCCGCATCAGCACCGACAAACAGGACAACCAGAACCAACTCGACCAACTACGAGCCTTCACCCGCACGCAGGGATGGAACATCAGCAAGGAGTATGTGGATGTTGCCACCGGAAAGAACGGCGACAGGGAGCAATTCAAATCCTTGTTCGCCGCCGCCGCCCGCCGTGAGTTCGAGCTTGTGCTGTTCTGGTCGCTCGACCGATTTAGCCGGGAGGGCGTCTACGAAACCCTGACCCATCTGCAAAGGCTGACTGCCTACGGCGTTGGTTTCCGCAGCTTTACGGAGCAGTACCTCGACAGTTGCGGGATGTTCCGTGACGCCGTCATCAGCATCCTTGCGGTCATTGCCAAGCAAGAGCGTGTGCGCCTATCAGAGCGGACGCTGGCTGGGCTGGCACGAGCCCGAGCCCAAGGTCGAGTTGGCGGCAGACCCCGTGTCCCGTGCGACCACCGCAAGGTGCTGACGCTCCATGCTGCCGGATGCAGTCTGGGTGAAATCGCCAAGAGTCTGAAGCTGACCAAGACCACGGTGTACCGGATCGTCGCCGGGGCGTGCGCATGAACAAGCGCAAGCAGGAAAACTCGCAATGAGTCGATACCGCCAACTGAGTGCCGAGGAAAAGGCGGCCATCAAGGTTGCCGCACGCCAGCGTGTCGAAGCCGTGTGGTCATGCTTGGGCGTTCTGCGTCCCGATCTGACGCCGCAGGCGAAGAAAGCACTCGCCGAGAAGGTGTTTGAACTGTCCCGTGGGGAGGAACAGAAACCGCCGCGGATTCAGATCACCCCGGCGCAGGTGACAAGCATTATTTGGGCGAACATGCAGTGCATCAATCCCCGCTGCCCCATGCTGCTGTTTTCAAATCAGATCGCAGACGAACTCAACGAGTTTTTCAGGGGAGAGGAATGACGGTCTTGCGTGTGGGCGACGACGCCTGTGACCGCGCCGTTGCTGGCCGAAAAATGCTGAACATGTCGGAGGGGAAAAGCCTGAGGGCGGGCGCCGGGGTTAGTGACTGAGCGCCATCTCGTTCGGGAAGGTGACTTGACCTTTGGCGCCCACGGCATTGCTCCCGTAACATCGCCAGCAAGTTCGGCCTGACAAAGAGTACGGCGTGCCTGATCGTGGGCGGGCGCTGCCTGGTGGATTGAAATGATCCAACGTCGGTAAACACATCGCGAGCAGGCGAGATGGGTGTACAATTTTTACCGTTTTCGAAGTCAAAAAGGAAATTTCGGCTGAATTCCAAGTGGAGAGAACGATGCGCGGAAACGACAAAGTCATCGAGCAATTAAACGTTGCCCTCAGTTCAGAACTAACGGCAATCGTGCAATACATGACCCACGCCGAGATGTGCGACAACTGGGGATATGAACGTCTGGGGCAGCTCACCAAAGGTCGCGCCATCGAGGAGATGAAACATGCCGAGAGACTCATCGAGCGGATCATCTTTCTCGACGGCACGCCCGCCGTCAAGGTGGGATTGGTTCCCAAGATCGGCGCCAAAGTGCAACAACAACTGGAGTATGACCTAGCCAGCGAACACGACGAGGTGCGGCAATACAACGATGCCGTCAAGCTGTGCACTGATGCCAATGACACTGGCTCTCGCGAATTGTTCGAGCATCTGATCGAGGTAGAGGAAAGACACGTGGACTTCTTGGAAGCGCAGCTTCATTCCATCCAGGAAATGGGCACTGCCAATTACCTCTCAGAACAAATGCACAAATAGGGACGATACGCTGGGGGCAGTTCTGTTTTCTTTGCTTGTGGTTAACAGTTTGCTGTGCATGCGTCGGAAAGATCAGAACTGGCCTTGCACAAACCGCAGGAACTCGCTGAAGAGGACGCACGTCCCGAAAGTGAGGCTCAAGATGCTTTTGCAAACCAGAAAGTTGCTATGAACACGCGCCGAGCTTCAGAAGGGTGTGGGTTCCGAAGTTGCCAATCAAAGGAGGAAAAATGCTGAGGCAGAGCTGCTGGCCGCAACCCGCGAATGCGGAAGTCGTATAAAACGAAAAGTGACCCAAAGGAGATTTACCTATGAAAGACAAACCCCTTGCGAATGTGCGCGTTGCGATCCTGGCCACAAACGGTTTCGAGCAATCCGAAATGACCGAGCCGCGTCAAGCACTGAAGGAGGCCGGTGCCCAAACGACTTTGATCGCCCCAAAATCAGGAAAACTTCAGGCGATGAAGCACGATGTGAAAGCGGATTACTTCGATGTAGATTTAACGCTCGACAAAGCAAACCCTAATGAATTTGACGCAGTCATGCTTCCCGGGGGCGCATTGAATGCCGATGCTCTGCGAGCGGATCAAAGGGCGCAAGAGTTCATTCGCCAGATTGACGAAGCGGAAAAACCCATCGCGGTCATCTGTCACGGGTCGTGGCTTCTGGTCTCGGCGGGACTGACGAAAGGGCGAACATTAACCAGCTATCACACGATTCAGGATGACATTCGCAATTCCGGCGGCCAATGGGTAGACCGGGAAGTGGTCCGAGACCGCAACTGGATCAGTAGTCGGCAGCCTTCTGATCTGCCAGCCTTCAACCGGGAGATGATTGCGCTTTTCGGTGCGAAAAAAGCAAGTGCGCCTAACTCCTGAGCGCAGTGGCTCCTGCATGGTATGTCGGGCCGTTAGGAACTCGACATGCGCGACTGCCAGCAGTGCTGGTGATCAATGCGGAACTATTATCCAAGAGTTTGAGGTTTCCTCAGGACTCGAAGACTACGTTGTTTTCGGCGATTGAAGCTTGGAACTGTCTTTCACTATATCGAGAGCGCTGCTGCTTCTCAGGCAGGTGCTTCCCCTCAGGGCCCTGTGCCGAGCCCTGGGCCCAGCCAAACAAACAATAGCGCGCTCGACTCCCTTGCGGAGTGTACAGTTTGGGCTGTTGGGCGCTAAATTAAAATGGAAATTCCGGCTCATACACAACCCGGCTGTCTCTCTTTGATTATGGAAGTGTGCAATGTTGAACTGCCGCGGCATTGTGAATCGCACTACGATGATCCGGGTTTCGAGGTCATATTAGCGCATGAGCCCTAACGGCATAGACAGTCGAAATTTTATTGGAGGATTGGCGATGTTACCCCTGACTGCAGGAGGAAGTACGAATCTTGATGGAGGGAACTCAACTTCCAGCAATGAGATCCCCTATCGCACTCTGGGAAAGACAGGTGAAAAAGTATCCTGTATAGGCCTGGGGGGATTCCATCTTGGAAAATCTCAACTGGAAGAGGCGGATGCGATAAAGCTATTCCAGTCGGCCATTGACCGCGGCATTAATTTCTCGGACAACGCTTGGGATTATAACCAGGGAGAAAGTGAACGGCGCGTGGGCAAGGCGCTGAAAGGGCGTCGGGAAAAAGTCTTTGTGATGACGAAGTATGATGGCCGCACCAAAGTCTCTGCCCTAAAACAACTCGACGAGTCGCTTCAGCGTCTTCAAGTTGATCACGTGGACCTCTGGCAGTTCCATGAAAACATTCGACTGGAAGATCCCGATCGCTTCTTTGCGAATGGAGGAGCCCGGGAAGCTGTCGAACAGGCCAAACAAGCAGGAAAGATACGATATGCGGGCTTTACCGGTCACAAAGATCCGAGCGTACATCTTCGTATGCTCGAACTCGCCGATAAGAACAAGTTTGTGTTCGATACAGTTCAAATGCCCCTCAACGTGATGGACGCCCATTTTCGAAGCTTCGAAAAGCAAGTGCTTCCTATGCTTGTTAAGAAAGACATCGGCGTACTTGGAATGAAACCGATGGGCGACGGTAAGATCTTGACCAGCAAGAGTGTTTCTGCCCTCCAATGTTTGCAATACGCACTGAAGCTCCCGACTTCGGTCGTAATTACTGGAATTGATAGCTTTCCTATTCTTGACCAAGCCTTTGAAGCTGCACGAACGTACGACAAGGTTACTCAAGCTCAGATAGACGAAATTCTAAGAAATACACAGTCTGGGGCTGCAGATGGAAAATACGAACTCTTCAAAACAACAACGATAAATGATTCGACAGCTGCTCATCCGGAGTGGTTGGGCTAGAATTCTTAGGCTTGCCAGTGCCCCTCTCAGTTTTGAGGGTGGGTCTTCTGAAACCTCAACCATGGCCCAGCGCGATTCCATCTTCGCACCCGATCGAGGTCCGGCGCAGCCCGAGAAGCGGCCTTTGACTGGAGCTCTGCTTTGGACGATGACGGTAGCATCCGCCGCGGCCGTGGCCAACATTTACTACAACCAACCACTCCTGGCGGAGATGATGCGCGCCTTTCACGCCTCGCCACACGCGATCGGATTGGTGGCGACCTTCACCCAGGTGGGCTACGCACTGGGGCTGCCGGTGTTTGTTCCGTTCGGTGATTTTGTCGAACGCCGCCGGTTGGTCGTTCTGCTTTTCTTAGCCGAGGGCTGCTCGTTGATCGCCGCCGCTCTGGCGCAGAACCTAATCTGGTTCATTGTCGCAAGCTTGTTTGTAGGTTTCACCAGCATCATTCCGCAAATCATGATTCCGTTAGCGGCGGAGTTGACCACGCCGGAGGAGCAGGGCCGGACCATCGGCAGGATTCTCAGCGGTATCTTGCTCGGAATCCTGCTGGCGCGCACGGTGAGCGGGGTGCTGGGCGGATACCTAGGCTGGCGTGTCATATACTGGGCCGCCGCAGTCATGGCCCTGGTCTTTGCCTGCCTGCTGCGCGTCCAACTGCCGCCGGTTCCCGGACACGCGGGGATCGTCTATCGTGAGCTGATGCAATCCATCTGGCGGCTCGCCCTGGAGGTTCCTAAACTCCGCCAGGTCTCGCTAGTGGCAGCCATGTTCTTTGCCTGCTTCACAGCCTTCTGGACAACCCTCGTGTTCTTGCTGGAAACACCTCCTTATCATTACGGAAGCCAGGCGGCGGGGCTGTTCGGGTTGGTGGGTGCCGCGGGTGTGGCGGTGGCCCCAATTGCTGGAAGGCTTGCCGATCAACGAAGTCCGAGGTTTGTGGTAGGCATCGCCATTTTCGTGGTGCTGGCCGCCTTCGGGATTTTTTGGCTCTTTGGATTCCACCTCTGGGGTTTGGTGCTCGGCGTGGTACTGCTCGATGCGGGGGTGCAGGCGGCGCAGGTGGCGAATCAAAGCCGGGTGTTCCGTCTGCTGCCGCACGCTCGCAACCGGGCCAACACCGTCTACATGATCTCCTACTTTGGTGGCGGCTCGCTGGGATCGCTGTTTGGTTCCTGGAGCTGGAGCCATTGGCACTGGCACGGAGTTTGCGCCATCGGAGTAGCGCTGATTCTGATCGCCGGTGGCACCTTCCTCTGGCGTGGTCCGGAAGCCGAGACGGCTGTCGCCGATGAACGACTGGCAGGCTAGCAGCTCATAGGTTTTTTCGGATTTTCACATTGAACCAGGCAAAGATTGAAGTCAGTTGCGCCAGGTGTATGGGCTTGTCTCCGAGTGTGCCTGCCAAAGCAAGGTTGTCAGCCCCGTATCCATCTTGCGGACACGGATGCGAACAGGCGAGCTTTGCACAATGCATGTACTCACCTCTTGCTCTGCGCGGCGGCCAACATCTTCAACTCTTCCTTTGCAGCTTCCGCAGACGACGCGGGATTCTGCCCAGTGATCAAGTTGCCGGCAACTTGCACAAACGAAGTCCAATCAGGCCCCTTTGCGTATAGCCCACCAAGGCGCTTCAATTCGTCTTCTACAAGAAACGGCACTATCTTCGTCAGTTGGACTGCTTCTTCCTCGGTATCGGAGAATCCCGTCACGCGCTTTCCCTTCACCAGCGGAGATCCGTCTTCTGCCTTCGCATTACGCAGCACTCCTGGCGCATGGCACACCAGAGCAACCGGCTTGCCTGCGGCATGCGTCGACTCGATCAGCGCGATCGAGTGCTTGTCCTCGGCCAAGTCCCACAGAGGTCCGTGCCCACCCGGATAGAACACTGCATCAAAGTCTCTGGGCACAACATTGGAGAGCTTCACGGTAGTCGCGAGGGCGCGTTGCGCTCCCGCATCTCGCTTAAAGCGTTTCGTGGCTTCCGTCTGCGCACCGGGCTCGTCGCTCTTCGGATCAAGTGGCGGTTGCCCACCCTTCGGAGTAGCCAGCGTGATATCTGCTCCCGCATCGCGGAACACGAAATAGGGAGTTGCGAATTCTTCCAGCCAAAATCCGGTCTTCTTTCCCGTATTCCCCAACTCGCTGTGCGAAGTAAGAACCATCAATATCTTCATATCTATTCCTTTCCTCTTCGTTCGCACTAGAACGGGTACTGCCGCGGTCGATGTTGAATGGAAATCCAGTGAACGCGTGTGAGTTCCTCCAAAACCCAGTCACCTCCGAAGCGGCCAAGTCCCGAGTTCCGCTCACCGCCGAATGGCGAGTTCACCTGGTCCTGAATCTTGTGCCCGATGCTCCTGCATAAAACTCAACACGGCGTTGATAACCAGCAGCGCTCCCACCACAGCGAGATCAGCGAATTTCCCGAGCGCCGCCGAGCTTCCCGGCGTTTGCTAACCCTGAAAAGGGCGATCCGAACACTGGCATGTCTATTTTCCTTGCTCACTTCTTTTCGCGCTTCCGCCTAACGACAAATCTCACCCGACGCGAGCTGCGCGTCGGTACGCGTCGGGTGGAGCGCCTTGTTAGGCATGTTTATGGATAAAGCATGCAACCGTTCAGGCTGCTATCAGCCAAGATTCTCTGTCGCGAAATCCCAATTAATCAGTTTATCCAGCACTGCGGCGATATAGTCCGCGCGTCGGTTCTGGTAATCCAAGTAGTAGGCGTGTTCCCACACGTCAATGGTCAATAACGGTTTCATGCCAGTGGTCATCGGAGCATCTGCATTGCCGGTCTTGACCACCTTGAGCTTGTCGCCATCCAGTACCAGCCACGCCCAGCCGCTGCCAAACTGGGTCATTGCAGCAGTCGCCAACTCCTTCTTGCATGCATCCAAGGTGCCGAAGGAAGCCTCGATCTTTTGCTTCAACACTGCGGCTGGTTCACCACCGCCCTTCGGCTTCAGACTGCGCCAGTAAAACGTGTGATTCCATGTTTGCGCTGCATTATTGAAGATCGTGGTCTTGTCAGCTTTGCCAGCTGTCGCGGTGATGATATTTTCCAACGGCAGGTCCGCAAACTCCGTTCCTGCTACCAGTTTGTTCAGGTTATCGACATATCCCTTGTGATGCTTGCCGTAGTGAAAGCCAATCGTATTTGCTGAGATTATGGGGCTCAGCGCGTTATCCGCGTAGGGCAGGGACGGTAGGACATGCAAAGATGCCTTTCCAATCGTGTCATTGCTCTTCATTATTCCTCCTATGTGGTGACGTAAAAGCCTAATGCCACCCCTTCAGCGGGGCGCCGCTTGCGGCCCGTCCGCTGTAAGGGCTTGTTAGAAGGCCGACCGGTACGGTTTCCAGCTCTTAAGGAATGCCAGCAGGTCGGCGTTGAGCTGGTCTTTGTGCGTGTACGCGAGGCCGTGAGGTGCGCCCGCGTAGATCTTTAGGGTAGCGTTCCTGACCAGCTTCGATGAGCGGAGAGCCGCGGCGCCGATCGGCACGATCTGGTCGTCGGATATTCACAGGAAACTCTTAAAATTCTAACTCTAAGCATCTGTCGTTGACTTGTGCTGCTTACATTTGCTGATGATGGCAGTGCGCAGCCGATTTCGCAGATCGTCTGGCAGTTCGAACACCTGGAAGTCGCGATAAATCTCGATGGTTCGCTTGGTGGTGTTGCAAACGACGTAACAGTTATGACACCACTGCAAATGATCTTCCACTTCAGCGCGGGTGTGCTGATCCATCGTGTTGTCCAGGTAGTCCGTAAGCTCCTTCATAAATTCAGAGCAGGTCACTGTCTACTGTCTCCGTTGCGTCGTTTGAAGTATTTGTTCAGCCGATCACGTAGCTTTAAGCGAGCGCGCATCAAGCGTGACTTCACGGCCGGAATGCTGAGATTCAAAGCTTCGGCCGTTTCCTCGGTGCTCAGAGCTTCCACGTCGCGCAGCACGAAAACAGTGCGAAATACCAACGGCAGACCCTGAATGGTCTTGCTCAGTATGCCTTTCAGCTCAGCCTGACTATACAACTGCTCCGGGTTAGGATACCAGTCCGCAACCTCACGCGGCATGGAACCTTCTTCCGTTTTTACTCCTTCATCGAGTGAAACCATTCGTTCCGGGTGACGCCGCCGCAAACGCATGAGGGATTCATTGACCGCAATCCTGACCAGCCACGTATAAAACTTCGACTTGCCTTGAAACTGCCCCAGATTCTGGAACGCCTTTAGGAACGCATCCTGGACGACGTCCTCCGCATCCTCCCGGTTCTGCGTAATGTGCTGAGCGATGCGAAATACGTTACGGTCGTAACGCCGCACCAGTTGCTCGAATGCACCAACGTCCCCGTTTCGGGCCGCATCGACCAGTACGGATTCGTCGCTAACCGGACTACCTACTTTCGATTCGATGGCTTCCATTCTTATTTCTTATTCCGATCCAAAAATTTCCAGATCAACAGTCAAAGATAATCGTGATTCAATTGTATGCCGGAATTTCCGTTTTAGTTCGACGTACCGGTTTAATCCCACCGGCTTTCAGCCGCATGCCAGCGATTATACTGCCGCAAATCCGCCAATCGTTGATCCGCCACGGTTCTCGCCCCTCAAGCTGGCAAGCAACCCCGAGTGCCGCCTTTGCAGTGCGTCATTACACACACGATAGTGCCGTGCCCACCTGCACCGTCAGCATCGAGATCGAGCCTCCATCCACCCCTTCAACGGGGAAGGTAACAGGTTCGGACTGTGTCCGGGTGCCGATAACGTACAGCAGCGGTAAGTAATGATCAGGCGTGGGAACCGCCAACTTGGCCTCGCTGCCAAGTTTGTTCTCGTAGGCAACCAGGGGAGCGTTCTCGCCGGAGAGCAGCAGCTCACGTACTCGCTGCTCGAACGCAATCGCCCACTCGTACGGTTCTTGCGGGTGCTGTCCCCATGCGTATGCGTGCAGGTTGTGGACGACGTTCCCGCTGCCGACGATGAGAATGCCCTCGTCCCGGAGGGGCGCTATGCGTTGGCCGATTTCATAGTGGAACGATGGGGGCTGGGTCTCGTCAATGCTGAGTTGCACGACAGGAATATCCGCTTTCGGGTATTCGCGGAGAGCATCACCGTACGTTTTCACGCGCGCCGTCTGGCGGGTTCCATGATGACCAGTGGTCGTGATCCGGTAGGTTTTTCCCGTATATTGGTCAATCCAATTCATCTGGAGCCATTGGGCCGGGTTGTTGTTATACGGTGTGATGAGATGAAAATGTTCAGGGGCTGCGCCCGTGGGATGACCAAATACTCTCACGTGGCAGCTCAGCAGAAAATTGAACGGCTTGATCTGTTCCGGATATTGCTTGCCATCATTCAGTTTGGCCAAAGGCCGCATCACTGCGGGACTACTAACCGACACGCGACCGACGGCAGGCCGCTCCTCGAAAACCAGATTTTGCGTAAGCATCCCGAGTGCTTTGCAGATCATGTTGAGCCACGCCTGCCCAATCCAATGGCGGTCCGCACTTTCCTGATCAGTGGGATTCAGCAGATGACCAAGGCCATGTTCCGACCAGCGATCTCCGTCATTGTTAGCACCTCTTCGCAGCAGCGCGGGAATTCCATTTTTGTCCTTCAGGAATAACGCATACCGCTTGGCCGAAATCGCCAAACAATAAAGCTGCCGTTGCTGGCGAGTTTTCGGGTCAAAATTATCATCCTCAATTTTCAGTATCGATCCGGGTATTGCTCAGGCAGACAGAAGCGCTTTGCAGAGGTGGCTTCCGTGAAATACAGCTAAAGAGTAGGAGTCGGACGTCGACTACTGCCCTCGCGTGTAGGTAAAACACTCATACTCGTAGGTAGGCCGCCATGCTCTAAAGGAGGCTTATGGATTTCATTCTTTTTGTTGTATTGATTATTGTTATAGTTCTGGTCGTTAAACGCTTCCTTCAAATGCCCGAACAGCGCGATGTCGCAAGTGTCGGTCTGACAAATCCTTCCATGATTTGTCCTCACTGCCAGACAAGAGGAAAGGTCCACACCAAGCAAGTAAAGCAGAAAAAAGGTATTAGCCCACATTTCCTTTTTGAACTCTGAGTAAGTGGCTGTATGATCGAGCCAACGCCAGTATTCATGCGGCTTTGAGAGCAAAACGAACCCTACGGAGGCTCGACCCAATGGGTGAGAAACAAAATCAGCCCTTTCAGCTCTCGTTTAACCCTTGTTTGAAAGTTGATTTCCAAGGTTCCCGCGTTACTTCCGATGGTGGTCTGTTGCTGGTCCGTGAGTTGGATGAACGTTTGGGATTGAGTGCGCTCATTGCGCAAAATATCATGGACGACCGGCGCGGCAAAAACACGCAGTTGCCGCTCCCAGCGTGCTAATATCTGGGAAGTTGTGGGAACAAAATCGCTGACAGTGACGAAGGAGGGAGCGGTGTCCGAGAAATCGACGCGGAACGAGGTTGATTACGCGGCAAGTCCAGAATGGCGCGGCATCGCGCCGTTTTGCGTTGGCTGATGCAGTTTCGGCTTGCAAATTCACTCCCGAGCAGTACACTTTCAGCCATTCAGAGCTGGAAAAAGGAGATTCCTAATCATATACTCGGCGCATGATCGCCCATTCCGATATGATGTCGAAACCGGAGCAGTGAAGTATACAGAGCCGTATAGCTTGACGTTGACTTGCAAATTTAATGCCTCCGGAGAAACGACGGCGGTGAAGATATCTTCTTGAATAATGCTAGGAGCGCGTCCGAGTAATACAAATCAGCAGTTATGGCCACAAGCACTTGTGGTTCTCGGAAATCACAAGATCTGGCCACGTAACTGATTATTCGGATTGAATAGACTCGACTGACGCATAGGACAAGGGATCAGTGTCCGAAGAACGATCTTGCTTACGCGGCGCAGCCCGGCACGGTACCATAGCATCGTTCCGATTTTTGTTTTCAGAGACAGCTTTGGCCTTGCAAAATCGCTCACGAGCGATACAATTGTCCGCTATTCCGAGGTCAAGACCGCTGATTGTGCGTTACTAGGACACGCTCCTGCCACTGGACAAGTGACTGCGCGCTTCTCTTAGAGTAGCCCCGGATGGGGAGGATGAAAACATGGAATCGATTAACAACAACACGGTGAGTGAGACTATCGGCCTTATCGGCTTAGGCAGTGCCGGCACAGCTATCGCGAAGGCGCTGGGGAGAAGGTTTCGTCTGTGTGTTTACGACCGGGATCCAAGTAAACACGAATCCTTGCAGCGTAAAGTTGTGGATTGCACATCGATAACAATTGCCGAGAGCGTTGCGGACGTAGCACGACGCTGCGGGATCATTCTGTTATCTCTGCCCACACCGGCGGCTTCTCTCAGTGTCGTAACATCGCTTTCAGAAGCCCTAAGCCGGGAGACAGTGATTGTTGAGACTAGCACGGTTGGTCCTGAAGACGTTGAAGCGTTAACTGCAATCTGCTCGGCCCGCAACGCTTGCGTAGTGGACTCGGCCATTGTAGGTGGGGTTTCAAAACTCGCCGAAGGCAAAGCGGTGCTTCTTGTCGGAGCCAAGGAGGACGGGTGTTTGAAAGTTCGTCCCGTCCTTGAATCTCTCGCGGAGGAGATCTTTTATCTCGGAAAGCCTGGTAACGGCATGCGAACCAAGCTTGTTGTGAATTCCGTTGCTCACGCCGTTATGGTCGTACTAGTTGAAGCCGGAGCGCTTGCGCTAGCGCAAGGGATTCCAAGCGCGGTCTTGTATCGCTTGCTGCGCCGCGAGTCTGGCCTGCTCAGGCCTCTTACCCACCGCTTCGGCGAGCGGATCATGAAAGGAAATTTCGAGGGCGGAATGTCGACCGCAAATGCGCGCAAAGACTCCGCGCTCGTCCTTGAGACGGCTCGAGCTCTGGGTGTTCCGCTGTTTGCCATCCAGGCGGCTCATTCCGTGTACGAGATAGGTGCGCGAGACGGCCTTGCCGCTCTCGACTACGCTTCTATCGCACGGCTATGGGAGAAGTGGTTGGAGGTAGAATTCGCTCCTCGAGCGGGGGAGAGTGCAACAGGGGCAGCCGGCAATGGATAATCAGCCACTTGCGTTTTATGAATACCTCGATCAAATCGTCAACCTGGAACTGAAGGCGAAGCGGGCGCTTCAGGGCGCGACTCAAATTCGTTACGCTGCAGCTCGCAAGCTATGCGGACGGCCACTCTCCAGAATAGCAGCCGACCTGATATTGCGGCTTTCGCCATCGAGCCTGATCTTCATCTCGACGGGTGCAGGCAATCCGGCCACTTTGCCGAAAGGTGAAACTGATGGCCCGTCGGGAGTTGCTTTCCTCACCTCTGTTTTGAATGCGCTCGGCTATCCGGTTTGTATCGTCTCAGAGAATCATTTTCTACCCGCAATCATGGCATCTCTGACCGCGATGAATATTCCGATAGCCAAGAATAGCCCCGGACCTCGCGACCCCATTGGCGCATTCGCGTCTCCATTTCCCCTTGGCCCCGATACAGCCGATGAGCATGTTCGGAAACTTCTTGATCAACATCCCAAGGCAAGTGCGGCAATCTTTATTGAGAAGCCTGGTCCCAATGCTGCTGGCGTCTTCCACACGAGTGGCGGAAAGCCGAAACAGTCGACAACTGTCGGCCATGTACATCGACTAGCTGAGATCGGCCGTGAGCGAGGCCTTTTGACGATCGCGGTGGGCGACGGTGGGAACGAAATAGGGTTTGGACGTATCCGCGCTGAAATTGCCGAAGCGCATCCACTTGGTCAAGACTGTGGGTGCCCATGCCACCTAGGCATTTTAAACGGCACGGAGGTCGATTGCCTGTTCCCGGCCGCCGTGTCCAACTGGGGAGCGTACGCGATCGCTACTGCCATTACGATTGCTGCGCGTCAGACCGAACTCCTCCCAAAGAAGGAGGCGGTGGGGAAGACAGTTCATGCTTCCCTCGCAGAAGGGGCGAACGATGGCTATTCGGGTCTCAATGTACCTTTAGTCGATGGCACGTCGCTTGAGGCGAATGAAGCGGTCTACCAGCTTTGCCTCGAAGTCGCACGGCTTAGCCTTGTCGTGGAATAAATCCGAGCAGGCGTTTGCACACGTATCTTGTGCAGGCGCGCGCTCGTTCAAAGGGAGCACCTATCGATGCCAACCGACGACGTTTTTGAGCTTTTCGCTATTCGGTACGCTCGCCACGAGCGACGTGCCAGCAAGAACTTTCTCGAAGGGGACCCGCACGATGGCCCGATGCCGCTCGACTATTTCGTCTGGGTTGCAATTGGAAAACATCGGACGTTTGTTATCGATACGGGTTTCAACTTCGAAACAGCGGCACGGAGAAAACGGGAATTTTTGCGCTGCCCAAGTGAAGGCCTAAGCTTGCTCGGTGTTGAAGCTCACAAAGTACGAGATGTTATTCTCACGCATTTGCATTACGATCATGTCGGGAATTACGACCTCTTCCCAAATGCCAGTTTTCACCTGCAAGATCGTGAGATGGCATATGCTACGGGCAGATTGATGTCTCATCGCCGGTTACGGGAGGCGTTTGATCCCGAACACATCGCCGGGGTCGTGCGTCAAGTCTATCGCGATCAGGTAACGTTCCACGATGGCGACTCCGAGATTGCGCCAGGTATCTCGGTTCATCATATCGGCGGGCACACGCTGGGACTCCAAGCTGTGCGGGTCAACACTCGTCGTGGCTGGGTCGTGCTCGCGTCAGACGCCAGTCATTTCTACGCTAATTTTGAGCAACGACGAGCATTCCCAAACGTGGTACGGGTTGAAGAGATGCTTGAAGGATACCGGCGCCTGCAGCAGCTAGCAGAATCTCCAAAGCATATAGTTCCGGGGCATGATCCAGAAGTCATGCGACGCTACATGCCTCCCTCACCGGAGCTGAGTTCGATCTGCGTTAGACTAGACGTCGAGCCCGTGGAACTCGTTACTCCGGAGCGGGAAGTGCCATCTGAAATTGTGGGCACTCATCAGAGTTAGAAAGGAAACTGCCGACGGAAATGGTTACTAGCTCTCGTTCTGTTTAGAGCCGGAGCTGCTTCTTATTCGTGCCGATTGAATAAACGACACACCGGCAGGCGTAAGGTCCATTAATCCAGCAAACCGGCGAAGCAGTATGCCGGCTGTAGCGATGGTTTCATCATGGGGCGGAGCATTCTCCGAGGACTACTCCCGGAGATTCCGAAGCACTACATCGAGTAAGTCAAGTTGGAGGGACGCACATGAATTCTACTACCGGCGCACCAGCAGCCGCCACTACTACCGTGAACAGCATCGTCGAAAAGCTCCCGCTTACCATGATGCACTACTTTATCGTAGCGGTTGCCGCTGTAGCGTTCGCATTCGACTCCTTCGACACTTACATTGTGGCCTACGCCATGCCCGTAATCGTCAAGGAATGGCATTTGGATCAAGTAACGATCGGAATGCTAGCGTCTGCCGGATTCTGGGGAATGCTATTCGGTGCCGTGGTGTGGGGACCGATAGCGGATAAATGGGGCCGGAAGGTCGGCTTCGCCGGAAGTATTCTTGGGTTTAGCTTGCTCACCGGCTTGACGACCCTGTCGGCAGGCGTATCGCAGTTTATCGTTTTCAGGTTTCTCTCAGGCATCTGTCTGGGAGGTATGATCCCTATCGATCAAGCTCTCGTTTCTGAATATGTATCGCCAAAGCATCGAGGGAGATTTCTTGCAGTTCTGGCCGTCGCCTTCCCATTCGGCATGCTTGGCGCCGCTTTCGCTTCGCTTACTCTGGTTCCGCAACATGGATGGCGTATCTTGTTCGTCCTCGGCGTGCTGCCTGCGTTGGTAGCTCTCTTGGCGATCGCGAGTTTACCAGAGTCTCCACGCTGGTTGGCAATTAAGGGTAAGAAAGACCAAACTATACGGGTACTACATCGCCTCGGTGCCACGAAGGAGGATGTAAAGGACCTTGGAGACGAGCAGCAGCTCTCGGAAAGAGTACCAGCGTCTATCTTGCTTCGGCCTCCTTACTTGAGAAGGTTCGTCTTAACCGTTGGATACTATTTTTGCGGTAACGTCGGATACTACGGCTTTGCCGTGTGGCTTCCGTCGATATTGGCGGGCGTGTTCAAATTAACGCTCGTAAAGACGTTCACCTACACAGCAATAGCAGGGGTTGTCGCGATACTAAGTAGAATGTTTGCTTTTTACACAGTTGAAAAGTTTGGCAGAAAGCAACTGTTCTATGTTGGTTACGGCCTCGGTGGGGTTGCCGCATTGATTTTCGGGCTGATAAAGAATCCGGCTTACCTGCTGTGGGGCGTGTGTGTGTTGGCTTTCTTTTACGAACAAGGTATTGCGGGTAATGTCATACTTACTGCCGAGCTGTACCCGTCGAAGATAAGGGCTACCGCGACCTCTTGGTCAACAGCTGCTGCCAGGGTCGCTGCCGCTTCGAGCTCGATGCTGTTCGGGTATTTTTTCTTCCACCATATGTACTACATGGTGTACGTTACCATGGCTTTCTTCTTCTGGATCGCAGTTGTGCTCGTATATACGTTGGGCATTGAAACAAAGGATAGATCCTTGGAAGATATCGATGCAGCGTAAGAGCGGAAGCTCCGCGAGCGTGGCCAACATGGTCGCGGTTCCATTCGCTCGTTTTGCGGATGAGTTCGAGTGCGACTTGGGGAGACCGCTCCCGCAGATCGCGCCAGAACCACATGCGCCGCTGCTGCGGGCGGTTACGCCTGATCTAAGCGGAACGAAAAGAGCGAAACACGGCCCAGCTGACGTATGTCGCTCTTCAACAAGAACGACAGCCGAACCCACGAATACAACCGCGATTACTTCTTGGCCGGCGCCGGATCGCTCAAGTCGGCGGTGATGCCCGCGATTCGTTTGGCGTCAGCGGCAAACTTCTGCCAGGGTTCCATGATCCTGATTACCAGTCGGGCGCCGTCGGGCGAGCCGCCGCCGTGCATAACCGCCGAAGATCTTGCTGGCATCCATGGCAGCGTCAAGGTTGGAGGAAGCGATCGCTTTCCTCGTCTCGCTCATAGAGGGTGCGAGCATCCAAACTGCTACTGATGTAATCGAGACACTCGTTGTTTACAGGCGGAATGAACGCGTTTCCAACAACGGCTTTTCATACAAGGCCAGTACGTCTTCCATGCGCCGGATGTATTCCTCATCCAGTTCCGCCACACACCAGCTTTTTTTCCCGCCAAGGCTTCAGCTCATGGCTTTGGAGGAGGATGCGGATCGTTTCCCGGCCCACCTTCGGCGCCAGCTTCCGCTTCACGGCCTCCTCGGCGATGAGCCGCACGCTCCACCGTGCCCAGCCTTCCGGCGGGCGACTGCACACCATCGCGATGATCCGTTGGCTCTGGCCCGCATCCAGTACCCGCTGCTTGCCCGGACGCGGCTTCTCATATAGCGCCGGCTCCAGTCCCTCCTCCTCGTACCGCCGGGCAATCGCCCGCACGGTCTTGGGAGCCACGCCCACGCCGCCGGCCACCTGTGCCGCCGTCTGTCCCTGGTCGAGCTGGCGCAGGATCAAAGCCCGCCTCAACACCCGCGCCGACTCCCGCCCTTTGTTTAACATCCCGGCGATCTGCTTCTGATCCTTCTTCCCAAGCTGAACATGTACCCGATGGTAGGTTTGCATGTCCAAACTATGTGACCCATTTAGCCACTCAGAAAGTGCCTTAATAGGTGCATTTTTATATGGTCAAAG
>Ga0181533_1002272_pt1 | contig 22866 bp, 19 predicted proteins | sample PEATcosm2014_Bin_45_FD_119772 | JGI IMG/M metagenome (GOLD analysis project Ga0181533, IMG submission 119772) | Peatland microbial communities from MTU Mesocosm Facility, Houghton, MI, USA - PEATcosm2014_Bin11_60_metaG | ecosystem: Environmental > Terrestrial > Soil > Wetlands > Peat | place...
CGCTGCTTTCGGACGCCGCCTCGCGACGACGCCCTTGCGCTTCGCTAATCCTTCGCCGTCATCAGGCTGGATAAAGGACTTCCACCTCCAAGCTGTCGTTCATGCTCGGCACACAGCCAACGGACCCGCGCGAAGTCGCGCGGTCCGATGACAGGCTCCGCGAGGAGCCCGGAATCCATATTCACCGTAGCCGGGATATTGCGCGCGTCTTCAATAACCGCATGACCGGCGGCTATGGATTCCGGGCTCGCGGTCTTCGCCCGCGTCCCGGAATGACTGTCGTCATTTGATCGCCAGCGGATTGGTCGGCGAGCCGACCGCGCCGGTGATCGGGATCGCCGGCGCGACGAACATGAATTCGTAAACGCCATCGGCGGCGCAATCTTCCGCCAGGTCTTTCAGATAGAAGATCTCGCCCATGGTCATGCCCATGATCGGGATGGTGATCCAATGCCAGGGCTGGTTGATGCCGCCTTCGGTATTGTTCGGCCGCACCTCGCAGCCCCAGGTGTCGCTGGCGAGCGCCGCCAGTTCGGTCTTGGCGACGAATTCCAGCGTCTCGAAAGCGAAGCCCGGCGCGTCGCCGCCGGGATAGCCGTCCCAGCTTCCCGCCTTCAGGCAGCGCTCCATCTGCCCGGTGCGCACCACGATATAGTCGCCGCGCTTGAAGGCGATGTTCTGCTTCTTCGCGGTGAGGTCGAGATCCTCGCAGCTGATGCCGTAGCCGTCGTCGAGGCAGTCCTTGCCGAGCGCGCGCGCCACGTCGAGGAACACGCCGCGGCCGACCATCTTGCTCTTGGTTTTCTCGATGCCGCATTTGGCGGCGCCGAACGACGACACTTCGCGGCAATCGTAGCCGTTCCACATATTGTTCTCGTAGAAGATATGGCCGAGGCCGTCCCATTGCGTGCCGCATTGCAGCGGGATCACCACCATATCGTCGGCGGCGCGGATGCCGCGCTTGTCGAGCACGCCGGAATAGGCGTCGGTGCCGGTGCGCAGCATGGTGTGCAGCGGATTGATGCGGCCGAGCACCGGATAATTGGTCTTGCCGCCCTGCGGGCCGTTGTTGTCGAAATTGAGCGCGAGCGAGATCACCTTGCCCTTTTTGACGAGCCGCGCGGCGGCGACGATGTCGTCGGCGCTGGTATAATTGAGGGTGCCGATCTCGTCGTCCGGCCCCCATTTGCCCCAGTTCTTGTACTTCTCCGCGGCCTCGCGGAGGTCGTCCCGCGTCACTTTGCGCCCGGCCATCCTGTGATCCTTTGCTGCCTTTGGTTTTGCGGTGGGGGTCGAGGTGGAAACAAATTGTCGCGCATGCTCCCCGGCGCGGCAATGCATGATAGCATCGGTAAAACGATAGCATCGACCGAAAGTCATCGGCGGGAAAGCTTGGGCGGAAAAGTCCGGGAGGAGTTTATGGCCGTCACGACCGCAGCGCTGCGCCTTTTCGCATTGGCCGCGAGCCTCGTCCTCGCCGACATGCTCGCCGCCATGGGCTCTGCCGCGGCGGCCTATCCCGACCATCCGGTCAAGCTGATCGTGCCGTTCGCGGCCGGCGGCCCGACCGACGTGATGGCGCGAATCCTGGCGCAGAAACTGTCGGAAAGCCTGAAGCAGCAGTTCTATGTCGAAAACCACGCCGGCGCCGGCGGCAATATCGGCACCGCCATGGTCGCGCGCTCGGCGCCCGACGGCTACACCGTCCTGGTCGCCAGTTCGAGCTATGTGGTCAATCCCAGCCTTTACGCCAACAATCCCTATGACGCGTTCAAGGATTTCGCGCCGGTCACCTTGGCGGCGGCGGCGCCCAATCTGCTCGTGGTCCACCCTTCCGTTCCCGCCAAGACCGTGAAAGAGCTGATCGCGCTCGTTCAAGCCAATCCGGGCAAATACACCATCGCCAATGCCGGGATCGGCACCACGCCGCAGCTCGCCGCCGAATTGTTCAAGCTGAGCTTCAAGCTCGACGCCACCAGCGTGCCGTTCGGCGGCGCCGGACCCGCCGTGCAGTCGGTGGTGGCCGGGCAGACGCCGCTGGCATTCACCTCCGTGCCGCCGAGCGCGCCGCAGGTCCAAGCCGGCAATCTGCGCGGCCTCGCCGTCACCGCGACGAAGCGCTCGGTGGCGCTGCCCGACGTGCCGACCATGACCGAAGCGGGCGTCGGCGGCCAGGAATCCGAAACCATGCAAGGCGTGCTGGTGCCGGCGGGAACGCCGCAGGAGGTGATCGACGCGCTCCACCGCGAGATCGTCAAGACGATGCAGCTTGCCGACGTGCAGGCGAAATGCGCCGAACTCGGCTTCGATATCGTCGCCGATACGCCGACCGAATTCAAAGCCTACATTACAAAAGACATCGAAAAATGGGCCAAGGTGATCAAAGACGCGAAGATCCCGCAGATCCAGTGACGAACGATTCTGCCGGCAACCTCGCGCGGGGACTTCCAGGGAGGACAGCATTTTTGATGGAGCATGATCTTTTCCGAAAACCGGTTTCCACCCCCGGATCAAGTCCGAGGGCAGGCATTTTCGGGATCATGCTCGATTTCAGGGAGGACGTGATGCGAGCGATCGACGCCTGTTGGCGCGCGGCGGCCTTGTGCGCGGGCCTTGTCGTTGCGACTTCATGTTTTGCCGCGGGCGGCTATCCGGACCACAAAGTCCGCATGATCGTGCCGTTTTCAGCCGGCGGTCCGACCGACGTCATCGGCCGCATGGTGGCGGAACGGCTGTCCGCCGTCTTCGGCCAGCAAATTTACGTCGAGAACCTGCCCGGCGCCGGCGGTAATCTCGGCGTCGAGGAGGCCGCGCGCGCCACGCCGGACGGCTACACCATTCTCGCGGTGTCGACCGGCTTCATCGTCAATCCGAGCATGTACACCAAGATCGGCTACGATCCGCTCAAGGATTTCGCGGCGATCTCTCTGGTGGCGGCATCGCCCAATGTCGTCACCGTGCATCCTTCGGTGCCGGCGAAGAACCTGAAAGAGCTGATCGCGCTGATCAAGGCCAATCCCGGTAAATTCAGCTTCGCCCAGCCCGCCACCGGCTCGACGCCGCATCTCGCCGGCGAACTGTTCAAGCAGATGTTCGATCTCGACATGGTGACGGTGCCGTTCACCGGCGCGCCGCTCGCCGTCAATTCCACGCTCGGCAATCACACCCCGATCGCGTTTACCGCGCTGCCGCCGGCGATCGGCAACATCAAGGACGGCAGCCTCAGGGGCCTCGCCATCCTTGCCAAGCAACGGGTCGCGGCGTTGCCGGATCTGCCGACCAATATCGAAGAGGACGTGCCGGGCCTCGAAAGCGACACCCTGACCGGCATCGTGGCGCCGGCCGGAACGCCGCAGGCAATCGTCGACCAATGGCATGACGCCATCGTCGAGATGGCCGCCGACCCCGAGGTCAAGAAGAAGCTCGACACGCTGGGCTTCGTGCCGGTCGCCAATACGCCCGCCGAATTCACCGACCGCATCAAGTCCGAAACGGCGCGCTGGGACAAGGTGGTGAAGGCGGCGGAAATCCATGTCGATTGAGCGTGCGCGGCGAAACCGGATCATCCAGAGAGGACATCATGACGCCAATGAAGCACTGGGCCGTTCTGGTCGCCTTATGCACGAGCCTGGTGACGGCGAACGCGTGCCGGGCCGCGGGCGCCTATCCCGACCATCCGGTGAAGATCATCGCGCCGTTCACGGCCGGCGGTCCTACCGACCTGGTCGCGCGGCTCCTGGCCGACAAGCTTTCGCAGAGCCTGAAGCAACAGTTCTATGTCGAAAATCACACCGGCGCCGGCGGCAATATCGGCATGATGCAGGTCGCGCGGTCCACGGCCGACGGTTACACCATCCTGGTGGCGAGTTCGAGCTACGTGGTCAATCCGAGCCTTTACGCCAACAATCCTTACGATCCGTTCAAGGATTTCGCGCCGATATCGCTCGCCGCCGCCGCGCCGAATATCCTCGTGGTGCATCCTTCGATCCCGGCCAAGACCGTCAAGGAACTGGTCGCGCTCTTGCAGGCCAATCCCGGCAAATATGCCATCGCCAATCCGGGCTTCGGCACCACGCCGCAGCTCGCGGCCGAATTGTTCAAGCTCACCTTCAAACTCGACCAGCCGGGCGTGCCCTATGCAGGCGGCGCTCCGGCGGTTCAGGCGACGGTTGCCGGACAGACCCAGGTCGGCTTTGCCAATCTGACGCCGGCCGAGCCGCAGATCGCCGGCGGTAATTTGCGCGGTCTCGCCATCACCGCGCTGAAGCGGTCGGAGGCGCTGCCGGACGTGCCGACGATGCTCGAAGCAGGCGTCGAGGGCCAGGAATCCGAAACCATGCAGGGCGTGCTGGTCCCGGCCGGAACGCCACAAGACATCGTCGACCTGCTCAACCGGGAGATCGTCAAGGCCATGCAACAACCGGACGTGAGGGAGAAATGCGCGAAGCTCGGCCTCGACATCGTCGCCGATACGCCGGCGGAATTCGCCGGCTATATCAAAAAAGACGTCGACAAGTGGCACCGGGTCATTACCGACGCGAAGATCGCGCAGATTCAGTAACAGCGCGAAGCAGCGTCCATGCGCATCGTCGACATCCGCGAAACCGCGATCCCGCTCAAATCCACGCTCGCCAATTCGAGCATCGATTTTTCCGAAATGACGACCTCGGTGGTCGCGGTGAGCACCGATGTCGTGCGCGACGGCGGGCCGGTTAAGGGCTTCGCCTTCAATTCGACCGGGCGCTATGCCTGCGGCGCGCAAATGCGCGCGCGTTTCATTCCGCGCATCCTCAAAGCCGATCCCAAATCGCTGATCGACGAAGAATACGAAAATTTTTCACCGGAAAAAATCCTCGCCGCGATGATGCGGAACGAGAAATCCGGCGGCCACAGCGAGCGCTCGGTCGGCATCGGCACCATCGAAGTCGCGGTGTGGGACGCCGTCGCCAAGATCGCCGGCAGGCCGCTGCACCGCCTGCTCGCCGAGCGCTACAACGGCGGCAAGACCGCCGAGAAAGTGTTCTGCTATGTCGGCGGCGGCTGGTACGCGCCCGGCAAGACGACGCGGGACCTTACCGACGAGATGCAGCGCCATCTCGACGCCGGCTATACGATGGTGAAGATGAAAGTCGGCGGCATGGCTTTGGCCGACGATCTCGCCCGCGTCGAAGCGGTGCAATCGATCCTGCCGGCGGGCGGCAAGCTCGCGGTCGACGCCAATTCGAAATTTTCCCGCGACGAAGCGCTCAGCTATGCGCAGGGCCTCGCGCCGTTCGGTCTGCGCTGGTTCGAGGAGCCGTGCGATCCGCTCGACTTCGCGCTGTTGGCCGAGATCGCGAGCGTCTACGCGCCGCCGCTGTCGACCGGCGAGAATTTGTTCTCCACCCAGGACGTCGAAAACCTGGTGCGGTTCGGCGGGCTCGCGCCCGAGCGCCACGACGTCATCCAGGTCGATCCGCCGCAAGCCTACGGCATCGTGCAATATGCCCGCACGCTCGACATGCTGGCGCGGCACGGCTGGCCGCGCCAGCTGATGTTCCCGCACGGCGGCAACCAAATGTCGCTTGCGATCGCCGCGGGCTTCGGCCTCGGCGGCGCGGAATCCTATCCCGGCGTGTTCGGCGATTTCGGCGGCTTCGCCGACGACGCCAGACTCGTGGACGGCTATCTGACGCTGTCCGACCGCCCCGGCATCGGTTTCGAAGGCCAGGCGCGGCTCTATCGGATCATGCGGGAGCTTGCGGCCTAACTTCTTCCACCGCGATAGCGGTGAAGGAAGATTCCTACTCGCCTTTCAATCCCTTCTCGCGGATCACCGTGCGCCAATGCGCGATTTGCTCGCGCAGATAATTGCCGAACGCTTCCGGCGTGCTCGGCGCCGGCGTGGTGCCGATGTCGTGCAGGCGTTCGCGCAGCTCGGGATCGTTCAGCGCCGCGACCAGCGCCGTGTTGAATTTCGCGATCGCCGGCTGCGGCGTCGCCGCCGGCGCCAGCACGCCCGCCCAATTGTCGCCGATGGTTTCGGCAAAACCTTGTTCGACGAAGGTCGGCACCGCGGGGAAAATATCGGAGCGGCGTTCCGAGGTGGTGGCCAGCGCCTTGAGCCTGCCGGCCTTGACCTGCGCCAGCACGGTCGGCACGTCGCCGACCATTCCGTCGAGGTGGCCGGCGAGAATGTCGGTGATGGCCTGGGCGGCGCCGCGATAGGGCACCGATTGCAGCTGGATGCCGGCCGCGGCCTCGAACAATTGCAGGCCGAGATCGGACATCGCGCCGCGGCCGGTGATGCCGATGGTGATGGCGCCTGGCTTTTTGCGCGCGAGATCGGCGAGGTCGCGCGCCGAAGCGGCTTTCATGTCGGCATTCACCACCAGCATCGGCGAATTGATCGCGGCCTTGCCGACGGCTGCGAAGTCCTGCAGCGGATCGTAGGACAAGTCGCTGTGGAACGCCGGGTTGATGGCGATGGCGCCGACCGTCGAGAAGAACAGCGTGTAGCCGTCGGGCTCGGATTGCGCGACATATTGCGCGGCGATGGCGCCGTTGGCCCCCGGCTTGTTCTCGACCGCGATCGGCGCGCCGAGCCTCGCCTGCATCCTGTCGGCGATCAGGCGGGCGGTGATGTCGGTGGTGCCGCCCGGCGTGAACGCAACGATCAGCCGCACCGGACGCATCGGATAATCCTGCGCGAAACCAGCGGCGGCGAGCGCGCAGAAAACGACGAGTGAAGCTGATAGGACCCCGATCCGCATGACCGGGACAGCATAGCCGAAAGATGCGGCTAACCCGAAATCCGTTCTATCGCCGCACCGCAGCGGCCGAGCTTTTCCTCGAGCCGCTCGAAGCCGCGGTCGAGGTGATAGACGCGGTTGACGATGGTTTCGCCCTCGGCGGCGAGCGCCGCGATCACCAGCGACACCGAGGCGCGCAGGTCGGTCGCCATCACCGGCGCGCCCTTGAGCGTTTCGACGCCCTCGATGGTGGCGCGTTCGCCGTCGAGATGGATGCGCGCGCCGAGCCGCGCCAGTTCCTGGACGTGCATGAAGCGGTTCTCGAAAACCGTCTCGGTGATGTGCGAGGTGCCGCGCGCCCGCGTCACCAGCGCCATCAGCTGCGCCTGCAGGTCGGTCGGGAATTCCGGGAACGGCGCGGTGGCCACGTCGATCGGCAGCAGGCCGGCGCCGTTGCGGGCGATGCGGATGCCTTCATTGGTCGGCGTGACGGTGACGCCGATCCGCACCAGCACGTCGAGCGCGGCCTGAAGAAGTTCGGGGCGCGCATTCTGCAACAGAATGTCGCCGCCCGCCATCGCCGCCGCCATGGCATAGGTGCCGGTCTCGATGCGGTCGGGCAGCACGGCGTGGCGCGCGCCGTGCAGCTTGGCGACGCCGTCGACGACGATGCGGGACGTGCCGGCGCCGGATATGCGCGCGCCCATTTTGTTGAGGCAGTTCGCGACGTCGCCGATTTCGGGCTCGCGCGCCGCGTTCTCGATCACGGTCGTGCCGCTGGCCAGCGCCGCCGCCATGATCGCGGTGTGGGTGCCGCCGACGGTGACCTTGGGGAACACGATCTCGCCGCCCTTCAAGCCGCCGGGCGCGCGGGCCACCACATAGCCGCCGTCGATCTCGACCTTGGCGCCGAGCCGTTCGATCGCCAGGATCAGAAGATCGACCGGCCGCGTGCCGATGGCGCAACCGCCCGGCATCGACACCCGCGCCTCGCCCATGCGCGCCACCAGCGGCGCCAGCACCCAGAAACTCGCCCGCATTTTCGAAACGAGCTCATAGGGCGCGGTGGTGTCGACGATGCGGGCGGCGGAAATATGCAGCGTCTGGCCGTCATCGGCGGTTTCGCCGGAACGCTTGCCGCCGACCATGATGTCGACGCCGTGATTGCCGAGGATGCGCTGCAACAGCACCACATCGGCAAGCCGCGGCACATTGTCGAGGATCAAGGTCTCCTCGGTCAAGAGGCTCGCGATCATCAAGGGCAGCGTGGCGTTCTTCGCCCCCGAGATCGGAATCGTGCCGTGAAGAGGCCGGCCGCCGACAATACGAATCCGATCCATGACTTCCCCCGCGGCCCATCCCGGGCCGAACCCGCTACAACCCGTCGATACTCAATGCCTTCGAGACTCCGTGCCTTCGAGCGCGATCTTTGCCCAAAACCGGCGACCTCCCCGGACCCGGTCCGGCATAGGCTTTTTCGCGATTGCGCTCGCAACCGACCTCGATTTATGCACCCGGCGCTACCGGGGCGCAAAGCGAAATGCCGAGCTTGGCTAATCCATTCCGCAGCCCCTAATCGGAGCCCCGATTGCGGCGGAACTCGGGTGCCGACGCGCCGGATTCGGCGTTTTTCGCCGGGACCTCCTCGGTCGATCCCGGATCGCGCGCATGCTCGCGCTCCCTCGCCTGCGCCTTGCGCCGCTTGAGGTTTTCGCGCAGCGCCGCCGACAGCCGTTCGCTGCGCGCCGCCTGTTTCTCCGCCTTGCCCGGTTTCCTCATGGCGGCAAATTCAAAGCACGCGGCTCGCCGCGTCGCAACGGCCCAAACCCGCCCCCACCGGCCGGCAAATTGTTGCGAATCACGGATTCGCACAGATAAGTTGCGAGTGCCGATTCGGACGTGTGGGGGGGACACTATGAAAGCGGTGCTGAAACCGGTGCTTTGGATCACGACTGTCGTATTCGGTTCGCTATTTGGTTTGGCAGCGGGGCTGCTGTTCGGCGCAATCTTCGCCATGGGCATGACGGGATTGACGCCCGACATCGTTGCCAAACGCGTGATCGAGAATGTCTTTACCGCCGACGCGACGGCGCGAGCCGTGGCGGCTCGAACCGTCCCGGTGGTACAAACCGCCAGCCCAAGCGCCAATCCCAAGTTCGAGACTGCCGCAGCACGTTAAACCCCGCGCTTGCGCTCAAAACCTCCCTGTGGCAAGGATCGCCGCGCTTTTTCGCCGAATCCTGATGGGCAAGCTTTGCCGCGAAAACCCGCTGCCGTAGCTCAGTGGTAGAGCACTCCCTTGGTAAGGGAGAGGTCCTCAGTTCAATCCTGAGCGGCAGCACCAGAATTTATCGAGAGATCAAAGACCTTTGTACCTGCGACAATGTGAGCGTTCGGCAACTATCGGCAGAACGAAGCGCGAAGATGCACGGGTGATCCGGGAAAAATCCGGGAAGTTTGTTCGCTCAAAGTTCTAGCAACCGCTGACCAACTACTTCTTTCCGCTGCTGCCTTGATTCGGCGGATTCGCTGGTGCGGCTTGACCGGTAGTCGGTTGATGCCCGCCTTGGATTTTTGGGAAAGCAACGGCGATGGACTGAGGCTGATGACCGCGGTTATCGACCGCCGGCTGGTGGCTTTTGTTAGCGGAAACGGGCGTGGGAGGCGCCCCCGTAGGATTATCGTCAGGCATTTTCGTCTTCCTTCGTTACTGGCCAAAATTCAATGGTGCGAATCTCGCCGGAGCACACCAAAAGGCTCTTCTGAGTCGGAGTCCATTTATTGTCATCACCAATATCGAAAACCTGTTCTATATAGAGATCGCGCTCGCGCACATCCGATGATGCGAACGACGATTTTCCGCAAAATCCAGCAAATTTCAAATCGTTCTTTAATACCACTAGCACCCATTGTCCTTCCATTCGACCAAATTTGTAGTCCCATGCCGAAGGGACGATGTGCACCGGATGCAGCTTTAGACGATGAAACACCTTCCGGGTCCAATCGTTCTGGATTGACGCACCGGACACAATTCCGAGTACGGCCGGACCAATTAAAATGACAAAGAACCATAGCCCTGCCCGAACGAATGGGGATACGTAATTGTCGAGCATCAAATAAATGAGGCCACTAAAGACGGCGTAATTGAAAGCACTGTACGTAATAAACCTGAAAATCTGCTCGCTTCCCTGCCGTTCCTGGCCAGTAGCAAATTGGTTCCGAACAGCCGAAAACACAAACCCGGGCACTACAAAGGCCAAGGCGATATAGAGACCATCCAGTGTGGTGATACCGTCCATAGGAATTCGAGCTCTCCCCGACGGATCATACTCGATTCGTTGGGGTTCAAACCAGATATAGTGCCAGCAGTGATCGGAGCGCGCCCTCCGGGCCGGGCTCTACTCGCTTTGCTCCCCGAGCCGCCGTTGAGATCCCGCGTGCGGGATTGGCGTCTCGGCCGTTCGGTAACGATCCCTCGCGCATCCATATGACATCGCGCGCTTATGTCACGGAATTTCGTACCCATGGATAGAGTCGCTTCCCATCTTCGTAGCCAAATAATGGCAAGCGTAAAAAGCAAGGACACCACTCCCGAGCTGACAGTTCGTAAAGCACTGCATGCGGTAGGAATCCGCTTCCGACTTCACAGAAAAGACCTTCCCGGAAAGCCTGATCTTGTTGTTCCCGCGCGACGGGTGGCAATTTTTGTGCACGGCTGCTTTTGGCACGGCTGTCCCAGATGCAGTGCACGCATCGCATCGAAATCGAATCTGGGCTATTGGGAACCCAAGATTGCTCGAAATCGCGACCGCGATCGGACAGCGCAGTCCAAACTGCGTCGGCTGGGATGGAAGGTCCGGGTGATCTGGGAGTGCGACACGCGCCGCCCGTCGAAGCTTGCAGGGTTCGTCGCCAGAATTCAAGCAATACCCTTAATGCTCAACCGCCCAAAACTCTGACGCACTATTCGGCAGGTACGGCATAGCCTCCCAAGGACGCCCCCCGTGTCCGGGACGAGCGCTGCGCTTTGCGCTCCTCATCCGTCAGCGTCATCGCGGGCTCGCGCGAGGCCCAATCGCCAATCATTTCTTCGGGCCGAAGCTTCCACTTCATTTGCGCCGCCATCGATTTTGCGAAAGCAGCTGCCAGTGGAGGCGGTACAGCATTTCCGATTTGCCGATACTGCTGGAGCCGCGGGATACGATCTGGCCAGATGAATTTATCGGAAAACCCTTGAATACGCGCAGACTCGCGCGCCGTGATCACTCGATCATACTTGTAGTGAATTGGTCGCAGAGGAGAGAAATTGCCAGAGCCCGCCCGTAAAGTATACGAAGGGCGATCGGGATGGAGCCGGTCGTGAAACGATCCCCGCTCGCGTTCTCCCGGTTTCAATTTCTCAAGACGTGCAAGCATTCCCGAAGAATGCGCGGTCGGTTCGTGATTATAAATACCAGTGTCTCCGAACTCCCCCGCATCCGGCAAATCGTCAATCGCATCTCTCGCGGTCCGGTACGACAGCCGCAGCGGCCCGTGCGTCGGCTCCGGGAATTTCACGCTACCCGCGTTCCGCAACCCTATTACGATCAATCTCTTTCGAACCTGAGCGACCCCATAGTCCGCGGCAGTAACTATTTCCCATCGCACCGTAAATCCAAACTTGCGAAGTTCCCTGATAAGGCGATTGAAAATCGAACCGTCACTCATAGAAGCCAGGTTTGGGACATTCTCCAACAGGAAAGCTCGCGGCTTAAGTTCGCCGACCAGCCGAACAAATTGGTGGATCAGGTCTGCCCGATGGTCTTCCCTACCAAGACGCTTGCCAACGATCGAAAATGGCTGGCATGGCGGACCGCCAATTACGAAATCGATGCTCGCCAGGCCCGCTGCTTTAAGGAGGTCTTTCCCCGAAGCAGTGCTTAAATCGCAACGCACACTAACAGACCCGCGATGGCCATGATTGTACTCGTAGGCATCGACAGCTCTTGCGTCCAATTCAAACCCAGCAGCCACTTTCAGGCCGGCATCCAGGAAGCCCGTCGATAGACCCCCGCATCCGGCGAATAACTCAATCCCAACTGGACGATTTCCGCTCATTGCTTAGGTACGCCCGTAGCCCGGATCGCCTCTTTTTGCGCCTCTGAAGTTTCAAGGATGTAGCTCGCGCTTTTCAGAATTTTTAAATCACTCGCTTTCGCGGGACTATTGAACTCCATCACATGCAGCACCGAAGCCTCGTCCACTTTGATTGCAAGAGGTCTCACGAGCAGCCCCGGAAAGTAATGGTTCGCATATTGAACCATATTGAAGATTTGCACGCGGTTGAGCGCGTCTGCCAAAGCCTTCGCTTCGATCGGAAACACAACAGGCACATCGTCGTCCGATTTCGCGATACCGACGTCGATTGCATCGAGTTCAGCCTGCCCGATTCCCGGCACGCTCTTACGAACGTGCGACCGGAGCCTGTAGATTTTCATCCCGGTCAGATGGTCCAATACCCGACAGTAGCTCGCGACAGTCAGAATCGCCTGCTCATCCATCTCGGCTAGAGTAACCGGCAGAAGACGCCGCACCGGCATTGGCGTCGAGTCGATCACGCTTATTGGATCAGTGAAAGGCGGCTCGAAGATTGTACTCGAGGCCTTCTCGAAAGCATACTTCCCCCGCCCGATTGGTCTCAGAACATGGAATCCCGCGTCAAGAATTAACTTCGGCAAAATGGTGCGTGATCGCATGCGATAGATCACGTCAGCTGGGTTGCGCGTTTCGACCCCCAGCGCCTCCGCAGCATTCCGCACGTCATCGAGCGAAAAGATGACCGACGATGCTCCCTTGCGATACCGCTCGGAAAAAATCTTCGCGATTATCGGCACGTAGACCGTCGACAGGTTACCAGGGCTCTGTAGGGCCCTCTTTTTCGGCGGCTTCGGTGGGGGATCGGACATTCGTGAGCCCAGCGAATCACTTATCGCTTTCCCCGCTATCATACGCAGCTCGACGATTACGGGCAGCTTTATCGGCACCCGTGTCTTCGAGGCGCATTATTTTTCAGGGCTTCGATCTGGGGATAACGGGCGAGGCGTGGAACGAGCCGGGGTATCATCCATGCATGCCAGACGCCCCGCTGCGCCCCTTGACGAATCCGCCTACACCGTATCCATCGAAGACGCCGCCGACCGCTACGCAATCGCCGGTTTCCTCCGCCCCATTCGTCGCCTTCAGAAATACTGTGCGCGCGGCGATCTCGAATGTTACTCTCATGCACCGGACGTACGATAGCGCTTGAAAACCTCTTCGGCGGGAATCGTTTCCGGGCTAGGGTCGGCCAATCGCCGCCGGACTTCCGCCGCTTGCTCATCGGAGAGCCGCAGATCGCTCTTATCCTGCTCTTCCATGATCTCCACGACATGCGCCACGTCCGCCTGCCGGTCTGCCGGTCTGCCGGCCACGTCAGCACCCGCTCGAGGATTTCCTTGACCTGATCTCTCGTCATTGCTGAAGCATAGCATATCCACCCGGTTCGGAGAATGGCCCGCAGCCACGGAATGTCGCGTACGCGCCGCGTGCGCTCGACGCGTGGGCCGCTGCCATAGCTCTGTGGTAGAGCGCTCCCAATCGCGCTTGCGGCCGCCGATCGGATCAAAAAATACCTGAAATCCGCGCGGTTCACCGGCGACGGCGTCGAATCGGTGGTCGCCTCGACAGGGGTTGGCCGTTATGGCAACAATGCGGCCCGCTGCGAAACAAAATGAACTCAATCGATGCGTCTACCAGCATTTGTCAAGCATACGATCCTGCGAACCGTCAAACGCCTCGGCTACGTCCTGATACGCGATGACTTTCAGCTGTCGACCGACGATCTCAACGACAACCAGCCGTCGTTCCGTCGCCTTTGCGAACGGGTGCAGCCTTATACGATGACGTCCGTCGAGCGGCTCTATGCCATGCACAGCGCAACGGAATACATCGTCAAAGCGGGCATCCCCGGCGACATCGTGGAATGCGGCGTGTGGCGCGGCGGCAGCATGATGATGGCGGCATTGTCGCTCTTGGCGCTGGGCGACACCAGCCGGCGGCTCGTCTGTTTCGACACCTTCGCCGGCCATCCGCGGCCCGATCCCAAACGAGACGGCGAGCTCTACTACCGGGAATGGGCGCAGCAAAAAATCACCGATAAATCGAGTCATTGGAACGAGGTGTCGGTCGAGGAGGTCTTCCAGAACATCGGTTCCACGGGCTACCCCATGGACAAAGTCAAGCTGGTGAAAGGCATGGTGGAAGAAACCCTCGCCGACAATCTGCCGAGCCAGATCGCCTTGCTGCGGCTGGATACCGATTGGTACGAGTCGACCGCGCAGGAATTGCACCATCTCTATCCGCTGCTGGCGGATAGAGGCGTTTTGATCATCGACGATTATGGATGCATGGCAGGAGCCCGCCAGGCGGTCGACGAGTATTTCAAAGAAAAGGAGATCGCCCTCCTGCTGCATCGCGTCGATTCCGACGGACGCATGGCCGTCAAGACGTAATCGTCACCATCTCGGCTCGAGCGGCGGCCGAGCCGCTACCGGGCTCGACGCATGAGCCCACAACAAAAGCTTGCTATGGACCTCCTCACCGAAACCAACTTCGCCTTTCTCGGACCGAAGAAGAGCGGCAAGGTCCGCGACATTTACGACCGCGGCGACCGACTCGTCCTGATCGCGACCGATCGGCATTCGTCGTTCGACCGCATCATCGCGCATATTCCCTGGAAGGGGCAGGTGCTCAATCAGGTGAGCGCGTGGTGGTTCGACAAGACCAGCGACATCGTGCCCAATCACGTGCTGGCGATCCCCGACCCGAACGTCACCATCGCGCGCAAATGCCGGCTGCTGCCGATCGAGGCCGTGGTCCGCGGCTATCTGACCGGCATCACCGATACCGCCATCTGGACGCGCTATGCGAAGGGCCAACGCGATTTCGGCGGCGTCGTTCTGCCGGACGGCATGCGCAAGAACCAGAAACTGCCGCAGCCGCTGTTCGATCCCACCACCAAAGAAGCCGGCCACGACCGCACGCTGACGCCGGCCGAGTTGATCGGCGAAGGCTTCATCACCGCCGCCCTGTTCGATCGCGTCAAAGCGACCGCGCTCGAGCTCTATGCGCGCGGCCGCGACATCGCGGCGCGGAGCGGGCTCGTCCTGGTCGATACCAAATACGAGTTCGGCATCGGCCAAAACGGCAGGCAAGACGGCGGGCAAGAAAGCGGCCAAGACGGCGCGCTGGTGCTGATCGACGAAATCCACACGCCGGATTCCTCGCGCTATTGGCGGCTCGATTCCTACGAGGCGCGTTTTGCGGCCGGCGAGGAGCCGCAATATTTCGACAAGGAATTCTTGCGGCTGTGGTTCATCGCCAACACCGACCCCTATCGCGACACCGCCTTGCCGCCGGCGCCGCCGGAACTCGTGCAGGAACTCTCGCGCCGTTATATCGCGATGTACGAACAGATCACCGGAACGAAATTCGAATACGGCGCGGTGCCGATCCTGCCGCGGATCGAACGCAATCTGAAAGCGGTTCTTTGAGGTGGGCGCCCGGGACGCCTGATACCCTTCTATCCCTGCCTCATCTTCTATTGTATAGCAGCCTCCGATCCTTCACGTCCGCCACAGCTCCCGTCGTCCGATCGATCCAGCAACCGCCTCATGATCCGACGGCCGACGCGCGAGACCCAATAGTTTCGAGGTGCCTTCATGAACACGCAAATCCGTCCGCCGCGCATCGGCCCGCAGCCGTGGGATGTCGTGCGCGGCAAGCTCGATCAGTCGTTGCCGTTCGCCAATATGCGCGACACACCGTATTACCGCGACGCGGTGTGGGAGCAGTTCTCGCAGAAGGAATACCAGCGCCGCTACTCGGCGCTGCGGGCGAAGATGCGCGAGCATCGACTCGACGCCGTCATCGTGCCCGGCGGGCCGAGCCATTGGAGTTTCGGCGGCGGCATGCTGTGGCTGACCGGCCATTGGGAATGGCATGCGCTGGCGAGTTACGTGCTGGTGCCGCTCGACGGCGAGCCGACCATGATCTACTCGATGGGCGGCACGCATGCCGAAGCGGTGCGCCGCCAGGTCGAGATCGCGGTCAAGGATGTCCGCCACAGCCGCAACGGCCGCTATGCCGACGTCATGGTCGAGCGGCTGCGCGAACTGAAACTCGAACGCGGCCGCATCGGCTTGATGGAGATCGATCCGCGCCACGGCGATTACCTGCCGGTCAATCAATATAACGTGCTGCGCGACAACCTGCCCGGCGCCGAACTCGTCTTCACCCAAGGCTTCCTGCACGAACTCTTGTCGATCCACAGCGCCGAAGAGCTCGACTGCGTGCGCAAGGCCGGCGTGCTGTGCCAGAACGCCATGGAGGCGATGGTGGCGCGGGCGCGGCCGGGCGTGAAGGAATACGAGCTGCGCGCGGCAGCGGGCGCGGCCATCCTCGAAGGTGGCGGCGATATCGACTTTCTGATCATCGGCTCGACGCCGATGGCGAACCCGGCGCTGATCTTCGGCAATCCGCGGCCGTCCGGCCGCGTGCTGCAAAAGGGCGACATCGTCAACATGGAGCTCGCCGCCGGCTATCGCGGCTACACCGCGCAGATCGGCTCGCCGATCTGTCTCGGCGAACCGACCGAGATGGTCAAGAAATTCTGGAACGAGGTGACGCTGCCCGGCTACCAGAAGATCATCGCCGAAATCGCGCCCGGCAGGCCCGCCGAAGCGATGCGCCAGGCCAGCAAATTTTTCCGCGACAACGGCTACCAGTCGCGGCCGACGCAATGCCACGGCATCGATCTCGTCACCGACAAGCCGCATGTCGTCGCCGAGCACGTCAGCGCGGAAAAGTTCGAAGAGGTGCTGAAGCCCGGCATGGTCATCATGGCCGAGCCGAATCCGATCACCGCCGACGGGCTGTTCGGTATTTTCCTCGGCCACACCTTCATCGTCACCGACAAGGGCCACGAAGTAGTCGACGATTTCCCGCTGGAAATCGCGGTGGCGCAGGGGTGAGGCTCCTCCCTCTCCCCGCTGCGCGGGGAGAGGGTCAGGGGTGAGGGGGCCTATCCGCTGGGCTCAGACTACGAAGCTCAGAATCGCGGAGAGGCCCCCTCACCCTCGCTGCGCATAGCCGATGCTTCGCATCGGCGTGCTTGTATCAAGAACGGCGTCCGAAGGACGCCCATGCTCTCCCCGCACGCGGGAAGAGGTGAATTCACTGCGGCCCCGCAATAACAATGAAAGACAAATGCAGCCCGGGTTGAGCCCGGCCATACCCGGGATCGGCATCGATATCGGTCCAAAATTGCCGGGTATCAGCCGAGCCGCCGCTCGTTTCGCGTAAGTCTTTTTATGAAATTCTCTGCGTTGAGAATCGTAGAAGCGCCCATAAAAGTGGCTCTTCCGCTCGAGGCGCATACTCACAAATCGAACGCGATTGGCGCGCTTGATCGATGTCCGCTATGCCCCGAAAGCGGAGTTGATTTCTCAGCATCAGAGGCTCCGTGACGGGCCGTCGCGGGTTGATGTTACCGCCCTGGGCGTGATTCAAGCTCCCAAACCAGGCATTTTACGCAGCACGGCCGGAAGAATTTCATGGCTTACACTGTGAGTTAAAGGATTTTATCTTGTCTTATATCATATTAAATTCATTGTCTTTTTCGCCGTAACCGAGGCAAAAGCCGGACCGCGGCCCAGCCCGACAAATTTCGGCTTCGCTCAATTCCACCTAAGAGGGGCCAGGACGGAATGTCACATTTTGTGATATAACGCTCTTGACATACGTCACTGTATATGTTACTTGTGCTCCCATCTCGCCCTCATACGGGACGCCGGTTGGTCACTCCGGCCGGCCAGGGGCGAGTGCGGTTCCCGCGGGCGGGGACTCGTCAGCCCCGCTCTCGGGCGGCTCCGGGGTAATACGCCCGGCCGGCACTATGACCGGTCTGCGGGGCAACCCGCTGCACTGCAGGACGGCCGGGGGCGGGTAACACCCGTTCCTACCTAGTCCCGTCCCAGGAAGCGCGTTAGCTGGAGCCGAGCGGTGGCGTTCGGTCGCTGCCGCAAGTGCCGTGGTGGAACGCCGGAAGGCGAGCCCCCTCCGTATGCGCCGTGTTGATTGCGCATGATCTGTTCCGAAAACCGGAACACCACTTTTCGGGATCATGCGCTGGCCGACGCATTCGGAGGGGGCGCCGCGCCCCGCAGGGCGCGGATCGTTGAATACGCGTCTGCCGGCGTTCCGCTTCCCTTTTTTATTTGTTTGGTAGGGTGGGTTAGCCGAAGGCGTAACCCACCGAACCAAGGAGCGGTGGGTTACGCGGCTTCGCCGCTAACCCACCCTACAGAGTCCGGATCCGATCGAGCCCGTATCCGCCTCCACCAGCGGCATTCGGGCGTGACGCGATCGCGATCCGGAGCGTTTCTTACCGTGCCGTTGGCAAAACTCGGATGCGACTGCATCGCGGGAACGCAAGCGCTTGCTTCCTGCCCCAACTTGCGTGGGCAAGGATTCAGGATCCGGAGGCATTCACTTTTGCATCAAGAACCTGAAATCGCAGCCCTCGTCGGCGCCCGTGATCTGTTCGGCGAACAGTTTGGCGTAACCGCGTTCGGACGGCGGCGCCGGCTGAGGCGTGGCAGCGCCGCGTTGTTTCAGTTCCGCCTCGTCGACCAACAATTCGATGCGGCGCTGTTTGACCGAGAGCCGGATGCGGTCGCCGTTCTGCACCAGCCCGAGCGGGCCGCCCGAGGCGGCGTCGGGGGTGACGTGCAGCACGATGGTGCCGAAGGCGGTGCCGCTCATGCGGGCGTCGGAAATGCGGATCATGTCCTTGACGCCCTTTTGCGCGAGCTTCTTCGGGATCGGCAGATAGCCCGCCTCCGGCATGCAGGCCGGCGCGTGCGGTCCGGCGTTCTGCAGCAGCAGAATATCATGCGGCTCGACGTCGAGCGCCGGATCGTCGATGCGCGCTGCGAGATCGGCGAGCGACGAGAACACCACCGCCCTGCCCTCGTGCTCGAACAATCTGGCGTCGGCCGCCGAGCGCTTGAGGATCGCGCCCTTGGGCGCCAGATTGCCGAACAGCGCGACCAGGCCGCCCTCGGGTTCGAGCGGCTTGCCCCGCTCCGCGATGATGGTGCGATCGACATAGGCGCTCGCCTCGCCGGCGAGCCGTTCGCCGAGGGTTTGCCCGGTCACCGTCATGCAATCGAGATGCAAGAGCGGCTTCAGCTCGCGCATCAGCGCGCCCATGCCGCCAGCGGAACAAAAGTCCTCCATATAGCCGTTGCCGACCGGCTTGAGATTGACCAGCACCGGCGTCGTATCCGACAGCGCGTTGAGCTGATCGAGCGATATCTTCACGCCGGCGCGTCCGGCAATGGCGGTGAGGTGGATCATCGCATTGGTCGAGCCGCCGAGCGCGAGCAGGACGCGCAGGGCATTTTCGAGCGACTTTGCGGTGATCAGTTGCGACGGCGTAAGCTTCGAGCCGATCAGTTGCACCGCCGCGGCGCCGGTTGCCTCGGCGGCGCGCAGCCGGTCGGCATGCACCGCCGGAATCGCCGCGGTGCCGGGCAGGCAAAACCCGAGCGCTTCGGTGAGGCAGGCCATGGTCGAGGCGGTGCCCATCACCGCGCAGGTACCGGCGGTGACCGCAAGCTTGCCCTCGATGTCGGAGATTTCTTCGGCGTCGATGTCGCCCGAACGATAGCGCGCCCAAAAACGCCGGCAATCGGTGCAGGCGCCGAGCCGCTCGCCGCGATGCCGGCCGGTCATCATCGGTCCGGCAATGAGCGCGATGGCCGGCCGGTCGGCGGAGACCGCGCCCATCAGCTGCGCCGGCACCGTCTTGTCGCAGCCGCCCATCAGCACGGCCGCATCCATCGGTTGCGCCCGGATCATCTCCTCGGTGTCCATCGCCATCAGGTTGCGGTATTTCAGGCTGGTCGGCGTGAGAAAGACTTCGCCGAGCGATATGGTGGGGAATTCGAGCGGCAGCGCGCCAGCGGCGAGCACGCCGCGCTTCACCGCCGCCAACAGTTCGGGAAAATGGCGGTGGCAATTGTTGAAGTCGGACCCGGTATAGGCAATGCCGACCACGGGCTTGTCCAACAGCGCGCGCGAATAGCCCATCGACTGCGCGAACGAGCGCCGCAGATAGCGCGAGAAGTCGCGGTCGCCGTAATCGGTGAGACCGTCGTCGATGCCGGTCACGGGTTTTGTTTTTTCTGTCATGTTTTCAAGTCTTGTTTGCCACTTGTCGTGATCGTTTCCAGAACGCACGCGGCATCGATGCATACGCACAGTTTTTGAGCGGCGATGCCACTAATTCATGCGGTGCAGTGCAGCATGACGAAAGGGTTTGGTAATCGAATATGCGCAATTTCGCTGGTGTTCTCCAGGAATTTTCCGCATCCCCCGCGACGTCAGACCGACAATGGTTGCCGAACTGCACAAGAACCTGCCGCACAAGAACCCGCTGCCGGCCTGGATCGTGCTGCCGTCGATGTTCGCCTGCGTCGCCGCGGTGCTGGCGACCTGGGGAACGGGCAGCCTGTTTCTCGGCCTGGGGACGGCGCTCGTCGCCGCTGTGGCGGCCGGGTGGTGGTGCGAGCGGACGCTGCGCGGCGTCGTCGGGACGCTCGGCCAGATCGCAAGCGGCGACCGCTATGCCGCGCTGCCGACCCGGATCCATGGCGGCGCGCTGGCTGACAGCGTCGTCGCCGCGGAGACCATGCGGCAGGCGCTGATCGACGCCGACGCGCTCGCGGTCGATCATCGGAGCCGCGAGGCCGAGTCGCGGCTGCGTCAGGCCAGCCGCGGCTTCTTCACGCAACGTTTCCGCGGCACCATCGAGCAGCTCACCGGCACTTTCCAATCCGCCGGCGAGGAAATCCGTGTCACCACCACAGCGCTGGGCGAGCGCAACAAGGACATGTCGCGGCGCACCGCGCAGGCCGTCGAAGCCGCGGCCGTCGCCAGCCGCGACGTCGGCGCGGTGGCGGAGGCCGCGCACGGCTTGCTTGATTTGATCGTGCGCGGCACGGTCGAGGCGAAGGCCGCCAAGAACGCGACCGAGCGCACCATCGCCGATCTCGGCCATACCGACTTCACCGTGCGCAGCCTCGCCGCCGCCGCCGCGAAGATCGGCGCCGTGGTCAAGCTGATCGAGGCGATCGCGTCGCAGACCTCGCTGCTGGCGCTCAACGCCACGATCGAGGCGGCCCGCGCCGGCGCCGCCGGCCGCGGCTTCGCCGTCGTCGCCGCCGAGGTCAAGACGCTGGCGCAGCAGACGGCGAAGGCCACGGGCGAGATCGGCGCGCAGATCCACGACATCCAGCATGCGGTGAATAAAACGGTCGAGGCCATCGCCGGCGTGTCGTCGAGCGTGACGACGATGAACGACGCCAACCGGCAATTGACCGGCATCCTCGATCACCAGGCCGAGGAGATCAACCGCATCGGCAATCGCGCCGAGCAGGTCGCCGGCACCGTGGCCGGCGTGCTGCCGGAGATTTCGACCATCGCCTCGAGCGTCGAGGAGGCGGGCAACGGCGTGCTCGCCACCGCGGAAGACCTGCTCGGCCGCTCGCAATGGCTGGTCGATGCGGTGACGCGCTATTTCTCCGATCTCGAATTCGGCTCGATCAAGATCGGCATCCTGCATTCGCTGTCCGGCACCATGACCGCGAGCGAGCGGCCGTTGCAGGAACTTCTGATCATGATGATCGAGCAGCAGAACGCGCACGGCGGGCTGTTGGGACGTCCGCTCGAACCGGTCATCGTCAATCCGCATTCCGATCCCAAGGCCTATGCGGAGCTTGCCGGCAAGCTTATCGCCGAGGACAAGGTCGCGGCGATCTTCGGCTGCTGGAGTTCGGCGTCGCGAAAAGAAGTGCTGCCGATCGTCGAACGCGACAACGCGCTGTTGTTCTATCCGAGCCAATACGAGGGCGAGGAATCCTCGCGCAACATCTTCTATACCGGCGCCACGCCGCCGCAGCAGGCGATTCCCGCGGTCAACTTCCTGCGCGGCCAGGGCATCCGCCGGTTCTTTCTGGTCGGCACCGATTACATTTATCCGCGCACCACCAATGCCGTGCTCAAAGCCTATCTGGCGAGCCAGGGCGTGAGCGCATGCACCGAGCGCTATACCGCGCTCGGCGAGAGCGATTGGCGGGCCGTGGTCGAGGAGATCCGCCGCTTCGCCCGCGGCGGACGCACCGCGATCGTGGCGACGATCTCGGGCGACGCCAACATGCACTTCTTCCGCGAACTGGCGAAGGAGGAGATCGGGGCTGCGGCAATCCCGGTGATGTCGCTCTCGATCAACGAGGCCGAGCTTCCGGCGCTCAGGGGCTGCAACGTCAGCGGTCATTTCGTGGCGTGGAATTATTTGCATGCTTTCGACACGCCGGAAAACCGCGCGTTCATCGCCGAGTGGCGCCGCTTCATCGGCAAGCCCGATGCGATGACCAACGACCCGATGGAAGCGACCTTCATCGGCTTCAAATTGTGGGCTGCCGCGGTCGAAGCCGCCGGCACGACCGAGGTCGACCAAGTGCGCGCCGCGCTCGGCGGCCGCCGCGTCACCGCGCCGAGCGGTTTCTCGGTGCGAATGGATGCCGCGACCAACCATCTCTATAAACCGGTCATGATCGGCCGGATCACCGACGACGGCCGCATCCTGCCGGTGTCGGTGACCGAAGGCCTCGTGCCGCCGCAGCCGTGGAGCCCTTGGCTCGAGCGGCCGCATCCGACCGGCTTGGCGCCGCAGGCGGTCCCGAAGAAACCTGCTAAAGCCCTCCGCGCGTGACGTTTTTCGTCAAATTGACAGGGATCAATAGCGCGGCGTGAGCCGCCATCTATATGTTCTCGACAACGCCACGGGGCATTTTTTGAAATGCCCCTGGTCGACCGCTCAATAGCTGGAGTGCCGGCGTGGCCGCCGGGGACATCGCCAATGACTTATCCCAAGAATCGTCCGGACGTAAATTATCGCGGCTATTTCGCCGATGCGTTGAACCGTTTGCACGACGAGCGGCGCTATCGGGTGTTTGCCGATCTCGAGCGCATTGCCGGGCGGTTTCCGCAC
>Ga0181533_1002275_pt1 | contig 22856 bp, 19 predicted proteins | sample PEATcosm2014_Bin_45_FD_119772 | JGI IMG/M metagenome (GOLD analysis project Ga0181533, IMG submission 119772) | Peatland microbial communities from MTU Mesocosm Facility, Houghton, MI, USA - PEATcosm2014_Bin11_60_metaG | ecosystem: Environmental > Terrestrial > Soil > Wetlands > Peat | place...
ACCATGCCTTCGATCACGCTGTGCGGGTCGCCTTCCAGGATGCTCCGGTCCATGAACGCGCCCGGGTCGCCTTCGTCGCCGTTGCAAAGGACGAATTTCGTCGCGCCGCCTTGCCCTGAGCTTGTCGAAGGGGGCGATTTCCGCGTCAGTTCCCATTTCAGCCCGGTCGGAAATCCCGCGCCGCCGCGGCCGCGCAGGCCGGAGCGCTTGACGAGGTCAATCACCTCTTCCGGCTTCATCGCCGTCAGCGCCTTCGACAGCGCCTGGTATCCGTCGTTGGCGATGTACTCCTCGATCTTCAGCGGGTCTATCGCGCCGCAGTTGCGCAGGATGTTCTTGACCTGCTTGCGGAAGAAGCCGATGTCCTGCAGCGCGGCCACGCTGCGGCCCTTGACGGCGTCCTTGTAGACGAGCCGCTCGACGACGCGCCCCTTCAGGAGGTGTTCCGAGACGATCACGCCGGCGTCTTCCGGCTTGATCCCCTGGTAGAACACGCCGTCGGGATGGACCACCGCCACCGGCCCGACCGCGCACGGGCCGAGACAACCGGTGCCGATCACGCGCACTTCCTCCGCCAGCCCGTGCTGACGCAGCGATTCCTCGAGGGCCGACTTGATCTCCAGCGCTCCCGAGGCGACACAGCCCGCGCCGGTGCAGACCAAGATGTGGCTTCGAACGCTCTTCATCTCTTCCCGCCTTCCATTCTTGCTTCGATGGGAAATTCGGAGTTCAGGTGATTGGGAGATCGGGAGATTGGTCCGGGCAAGTCTCCGAATGTCCCAATCTCCTCATCACCCAATCTCCCAATCGCTCAGTCTCACGCCGTTCAGCTCTGGATGAGATACCGCGCCACGGGCCTGCCGCCGACGATGTGCTCGCGGATGATCTCGCGCGTCCTGTGCTTGTCCAGCTTTCCGTACACGAACTTCTTGCCGGACTTATCGAGCAGCGTCATCATCGGCTCCTGGTCGCAGAGGCCCAGGCAGCCGGTCTGGCGGAGCGTGACGCGCCCGGCGACGTCCGGGCTGGCGAGGAACTCCGCGAGCACGTCGCGCGCGCCCGCGGCAATGCCGCACGTGCCCATGTGGACGGTCGCCTCGATCTCCTTCGCCCCGCTGCGGAGTTCCACCTCGCCCTGCGCCTTCGCCTTCAGCGCGTTCAGGTCCGCAACGCTCGCGATCTTCCGGGCCATATCTGGCTTCCTTAACGAATTGCTTTCAGCGACAGATCCACACGGATACGCACAAATACGAAATACTCCTCTTCAAATCTTTTCCGCAGCTCCGGCTATTCCTCATCTGCGTTCATCCGTGGTTCACCTCGGCCCTGTCGCCGTTGCGGTAAGGTTCCAGCAGATCGTTCAGCTTGTTCGGCTTGACGCGCTGGTGGACCTCTTCGTCAATCATCACCGCCGGCGCAAGGCCGCAGGCGCCGAAGCACCGGGCGACCTCGAGGGTGAACTGGCGATCCGGCGTCGTCTGCCCGACATCAATCCCGAGCTTCTGCTTCATCGCGTCGAGCACGCGCCGCCCGCCGCGGACGTAACATGCCGTCCCCAGGCAGACGCGCACGAGATGCTTGCCGCGCGGCACGGTCGAGAAGAACGAATAGAAACTCACCACGCCCGCCACCTCGCTGTAGGTCTTGTCCAGGCGCAGGCTGATCCGCTTCAGGGCCGATTCCGGCAGATACCCGCCGAAGATGCCCTGCGCGATCTGCAACACCGGGATCAGCGCGCCGGGCCGACCGCGATATTCCCCCAGCACTTCGTCCAGCCGCGCCAGAAGCTGCTCTTCGGTGGCTTCCGCGCCGCAGGCGCAGACGACACTTTGCTCGCTCATCTTCTCTCCTTCGATGCGCCCCATGGGCACGGGCAGAAAACGTTTATCTTACCACAAAATTCCGGCCTGTGCAATCGCCTTCCGCACCGCTTTCGCCAGCGCGCCGGCACGGAAAAGTTCGTCCGGCCCGGACGCGGAAAATGCCCCGGTTTGCCGACTGAAACGCATTTCCCGGCGCCGTTTTCCGGCCGAGAACCGGCAGCGAATCTCCAGTCCCGGATTGGCCGCGGCGACTGTCGCCAGGGTGGTGGCCAGGTCGCCCAACGGCGCGCGATCCACGTCGTCGAGCTGCATCGTCGCTTCGACGGACAAGCCGCCCAGCCGCGATTTTCGCAGCGCCAGTTTCCCGGCCGCGCGCTCGGCCGCAGCCGCGAAAAGGCTCAGTCCGAGTCCGGTGCGCTTGCCCCGCTTCGTCGTGAAGAACGGATCGGTGGCGACCCTGGCCGGCACCGCCAGTCCCGGCCCATTGTCGGCAACGACGATCCTAAGCCGGTTCCGCGCCGAATCCTGCTCCACCGTCACCGAAACCACCGACGCCCCGGCGCGAATGGAGTTCTCCATCAGGTCCAGCACGTGCAGCGACAAATCCCGCATTCGCGCCCTCCGGCCGTTGAACAATGACAACGGCTGCCTTAGTGCATGTCGCATCAAGTACGATGACGTTCATTTGCGAATCGTCCGCGTCCTCGGCGTTCTCGTCCTCGTCCTCGAGCAGAAGCACCGAACGGCCGAGAACGCGGAAGACGACGAGGACGATTACGATTTCAAGGCGTGCGAATACGTCATCGAATTTATGGCCCTGTGCGCTTACTGAGCTTTCACTGAATAATGGACACGGCGCTGGACATTTGTCGTCATTCCCGCGAAAGCGGGAATCCACGTGTTTGCGCGGGCTTCTGGATTCCCGCTTTCGCGGGAATGACAACCCAGCCGTATCCTTTTATAGGTGAAACTTCAGTAGTAGAAGATGTCGTAATCACTCGGCCATTCGCCGCAGTGCGAGGACCAACTCGTTGAAAACCGGGCGGCGCATTTCCAGCGCAGTCCAGGTCGAGCCGATCTGGACAAGGTCATGGCTGTCGGAGGAACGCAGCGCCGGCAGTCCGTGCGTCGCAGGCTTGCTGAGGGTCGGAAACATCGGGCTCTCGAAAATCTCGACCGCGTCGAAGCCTGCGTCGTCCGGGAATAGGCCCAACTGGCTGATCACGCTGAAGGACGGCCGGTTCAGATGGGCGGCGATGGCCAGCCCGCCGTGCCGGTGGATGAGCTGCACCGTCTCGGACAGCGTGAATCGCGAGGCCACCGTCAGCATCTTCGGTTCAATTCCGATCACGCGCCCGGCTGAATCCATCAGCCTTTGCTCCGCGCGGCCCGGTCGCCTCTTCCGGGATTTCACGCCCGAGGGCGGGCGTGCCGCGCGGAATCTCAAGTCCGGCAGCGTCGCCGCCACTTCCGCCCCCGCCGCGCAGGCCGATGGCGCGTCCGGGAAGAGGCCGACGATGTGCGCTTCTTCGGACGACATGATTTCCATTCCCGCGATCACCGACAGCGAGCTCCCCGCCGCCTGCTGCGTCGCCGCCGCGTTTCCGGCGCTGTTATGGTCGCAGACTGCGATCATCGCCAGCCCGCATTGAACCGCAGCCGCGACGATCGCCGGAGGCGTCATCTCCGGCGCCGCGCATGGCGAGAGAGCGGTATGAATGTGCAGGTCGGCCTTGATTTTCATCAGAGTTCTTTTCACCACCCTGCCTTTGCGCCGCCCGATTGCCGCCGTTTCCGGCGCCTGGCTGGCGCCGTGGTGAAAATGCGGTTATTCTTGACTCGCTCCCGTCACGCCCAGCGCGACGAGCTTGCCGACGACGTCGAACGCCGGCTCGCGCGAAAGGTACAGCGGCATGCGCTCGGCGATGGCCTTCTTTCGCACGGCCTCCTCGGGCGTCCGCCCGTGCGCGAAGATCACGCCGGCGACTTCCGCGTGCAGGCAAACGGCCAGCACGTTCATGTGCACTTGCACCGTCACCAGCACGCCCCCCTGCGGCGCATGGGCGAGCACGTCGCTCAAAAGGTCCGACACATACCCGCGCGTCACGTCCGCCTCCGCCTCGGATTTCAGTTCCGGCGTCAGGCATTCCAGATGAAGCTTCTTAGCGATCTCGCTGAGTTTCATCGCATCTCCCTTGCTCGAGCCAACGACTCTGTTCAGCCGCGAAGAAGCGCGGCGAAAACGCCGATGTGCGGTTTCCACGCCGTTCTCGTCATCCGCGGATATGAACGCACGTCCCTGCGGCGGTCCTTCCGAGGACTATATCTTCCGCCAGCGCGTCGCATGTCGGCGCACCGCAGAGGGCGCAGTCTTTGCCGGGAAGCGTCCGCCGGAGTTTTTCGATCTCCGAAAGCTTCGCGATCGCCTTCGCCATATCCTCGTCGAGGCGCAGCCCCGGGCGCGCGGTGAACGGTTTCTCGCGCCGCACGGCCCTGGCCTCCTTCGCAGCGGTCCATGAACGAGCGCGACGCCGCGAAATGAACGCGTCCTCTTTCAGCAGCGGCGAGCCGAAGCAGCCCTGCTCGCAGGCGAAGAGTTCCAGCACTCGCACGTCCGGCAGCAGCCCGTTCTCGACCTCTTCCAGCACGCGCATCACGTGGCGGATGCCGGTCGCCTCGAGCAGCCCGTTTATCGCCCCCGTCGTCCCTGCTGTGTCGCCCGGGAAGGACGACGAAACGCCCGAGATCTTGTCCCTGCGCCGAGCCGCGACCAGCGGCATGACTTTCTGCGCCAGCAGCGCAGGCGGGATGATGTCCACTTCGAGGCGCTCCGCCGAAAGACCGTAGAGGAGCGCGGCGCATTCGGACGGACAGGAGGCGATCATCACGGATTTCCCCGCCGCGGCCCAATCGCGGCAGGCTGCTTCGATCGGCGAGAGGAACGGCGCCAAATGGCGGATGAGCGACGGGAAACGCATCTCGATCAGATTGACGACCGCCGGGCAAGCGGGCGAAATAATCGGCAGCGCCTTCGGATGCGTCGCGCACTCCTCCGTCGCTCGGCGCAGCGCTTCGTGCCATGGGCCGAGTTCACGCACCTCCGAGAAACCCAACCCCGACAGTGCGTGCAGCACGCTCTCCGGCCCGACGCCCGCGCCGAACTGGTGCAGGAACGAGGACGGGATCAGGAGCGAGCGCCCTTTCGGATCGGGCAGTTCCGCAGCGGCGCTCATCGCCAGCGCGCCGGGCTTGCACGCGGCGAGGCACTCCGCGCAGTTGATGCAGAGATGTTCCAGAATCGCCGGCACATGTGCCGCCTCGGCCGGGCCGCGACGCACGCGCAGCGCCTGCGTCGGGCAGACGCGCAGGCAGCGCAAACAGCCGGTGCAGCGCTCCGGCGAAATCCTCACGCCGTTCCAGGCTGCCGCAGCGACCGGGTGCGCTTTCAGATAAACCGTGAACCGCAGCCGCGTGCCCTGCCCGACGGTGGACTCGAGTACGAACCGGTCGCTGCTTTTCCTGATGTTCGGCAGCCCCATTCCCGCGCCGAAGCCCAGCTCGCGCGCGGCCGCCGACGCCGTGGAGAAGCCTTCTTTCATCGCCTGCGCAATGTCGGGGATTCCGGGCCCGTCGTCGTCCACCTCGACGTCAATCTGCCCCGGCCCGATACGCACGCGCATCTCGCCGCGCGAGGCGTGAATGATGACGTTCGTCTCCGCCTCGTACGCCGCGATGATCGTCCGGCGGATGGCCGCCGGCTCGACGCCGATGCGCTTGAGCACCGCCTTCAGGTCGCTCGAAGCGGCCCCCGCGTTGGCGTAATCGCCGCCCGAAATCCGGTACAAGCAACTTTTCATTTTCCCGCTTTTCTCATCCAAGAATGCCGCCACAAAAAGACGCAAGAGCTGCAAAGAACCTGCAAAAAAATGCCATTATTCCGCTGCTTTTCCTGCGACTCTTTGCGGCTGACCGCCGTCTCTTCCGCAACCGCGCGGCTAATCCGATTCTTCACACAACTCTTCGCAGAGACAGGCGCGGAGCGCTCCGGCGGTCTCTTCGCGGCCGGACTCCGAGATCATGAGCACGATCCCGCGCCGCAAGGCGGCTTCGAGCAGCGCCGCGTCCGGAGCGAGTCCATCGAGCAGGCAGATCCCGGGCGCGTCCATCAATTCCGCAATACGCGCGAGATGCGCGTTGACCAGACCAGTGACGAGCAGGGTCTCACTGGAGGCGGAGTTGAGCAGGTCGCTGATCCGGTCGGAGACGTGAAAGCGCTCGACTTGGGCCTCGCCGGCCCTCTCAGCGTTGGCGACGATCCGGGCGCTGAGCTTGTCGGCCAGTTCAGAGAGTTTCATTGGCGGCTCACTTACACGAACCCCGGCCGCGAAGCGGCGCAAAGGAATACAAAGCTATGAGCCTTATCACCTCTTGCGGCTCCTCGCGGTCGTAAGGCGCTTCGCAGACTCCATTATACCGCGCAGCACGGCACGATGCATCAGCTAAGCGCGCGTACTCATTGCAGCCGTCCCGCTCGCGAGGTAGAATGCCTGCGGAGAAAGCTTTCCATGCCCGGTCCATTCATCCACATCAGCGGCATACTGGCGGCGTGGGCTCTCGGTATAACGCTGATCGCCGCGCAGCCTGCCGGCGCGGAAGGTCCGGAAACGCAGCCGCCGCAATCCAACCGGACGGACCTAGCGCCCGCGGCGCTCCGGCAGGCGGACGCGCTGATTGAGAAGTACATGCAGCCGGTCGCCGAGCAGGAGCCAACGCCCGAACAGAAACGCGCCATTGAGTCGGCGATGAAACTGCTCAAGTCGCAGCAGGCGATGAAGGGGCAGGGCGCCATTGAGCGGTTCGTCAAGATCGGCCCGGCGGCGCTGGGCGACCTTCGCCGGCTGGCCGCCGCCTCGGCGGAGAACTCGGCCGGCGAGAACCCCACCGCCGACGCATATCCTGCGACAATGGCGGCAATCATCATTCGCCGGATCGAGACGGCCCAGCGTCAGCCGATCCTCCAGGACTTGCTCTCCCTCCCCGACGAAGCGCACGCGGTCCTCACGCTGAAGCTCGAAGAGAACGCGGCCGCGGCAACGGCGGCCGCGGCGCACATCGAAGCCGCGACCGCAGCCCTGATTAAGGCCGCGGCCGGCGCCGCCCTTGACGCGCCTGCCGCAGCCGGCGAACGCAAAGCGCTGGCGGAGGCGCAGGCGGCGGAGAAACAGGTCCAGGCGCGCCACCACATGCTGATGGAGCTCAAGCGCTTGACGGCGTCCAAGCCGCCCGCGCAGCCGCCCGTTTCACCTGCGGAGCGGCCGCAGCCGCCTATACCTCCGGCGAACGTGCTGCATATCCAACCGATTTCGCCGCCGACCGCGCCGGCCGGCCCGGGCCCGTCCCTGCCGCCGAGCAACGCGCCGCCCTTCACGGCGCCGCCCCCGACAGTCGCCGCGCCGCATTGAACGACGCGCCGCAAACCTCCATCACGACACCGCCGCACAGATTGCCAAGGATACTCCGGGCAAGCTCAGGGCAAGCGGACTTGGAGGATTCACATTACGGCGTTCATATCCGTGTGAAATGCGTTGCGCCGACGCCAACGCTCACCGGCCGGCGGAACACTGCCATTCGCTTGCGCCTCGTTTCTGTCAATTTGACAGCCCGATGGCTCAGAATTAGCTGTCAGAATGGCAGCAGAAGGCGACCACTGCAAAGGCGTAACTTACTTTCAGGACACGCTTTAGATTCGAATAGATTCTCGGCATAGCTATTGCTATATGATACCTCAAGCAACTCTGTATGCCCAACGATCCGATTACTACGCGCTAGGAATACGCTTTAGGGGTCAACAAGGCGATTTGAGAAAACGAACCAGATTTGCTTCAAGATTAGGTTTAGCATAGACTTACGACATTATAATCGCAACATGCAGCGCCGCAACGACTTCAAGCGTACTTTTCTCTATCAGACTAACAATTAGGAGGCCTTGGAATGGCAAAATCGGTTGCCTTCAATGAAGATGCCTGCAACGCCCTGCGACACGGGGTCGAGAAACTCGCCGCAGCGGTGAAGGTGACGCTCGGCCCCAAAGGCCGCAATGTGGTGCTCGATAAGAGTTGGGGCAGCCCGACGGTCACAAAGGACGGCGTGACCGTGGCCGAGGAGATCGAGCTGACTGAGCCGACGGAGAACATGGGCGCGCAACTGGTCAAGGAGGCCGCGTCCAAGACGAGCGACGTGGCCGGCGATGGGACCACGACGGCGACGGTCCTTGCCGAGGCGATCTTCCTCGAGGGCCTGAAGAATGTCACCGCCGGGTCCGATCCGATCAAGATTCAGATCGGCCTGCAGAAGGCCTGCGACGCGGTGGTCGCCGAATTGAAGAAGATGAGCCGCCCGGTGAAGCAGAAGGCGGAGATCGCGCAGATCGGCACCATCGCGGCGAATAACGAGTCCGAGGTCGGCGAGATGATCGCCGAGGCGATGGACAAGGTCGGCAAGGACGGCGTGATCCAGGTGGAAGAGGGCAAGGGAATCTCGACGACGGTCGAGGTCGTCGAAGGGATGCAGTTCGACCGCGGCTACCTCAGCCCGCACTTCGTGACGAATCCGGACGAGATGACCTGCGAGTTGGAGAAGCCGTACATCCTCATCCACGAGGAAAAGATCAGCGTGGCCAAGGACTTGATCCCGCTGATGGAGCGTTGCGTGCGCGAGAACCGGCCGCTCCTGATTATCGCCGAGGAGGTCGAAGGAGAGGCGCTGGCGACCCTGGTGGTCAATAAGATGCGCGGCACGCTCAAGTGCTGCGCGGTGAAGGCGCCCGGCTACGGCGACCGCCGCAAGGCGATGATGGACGATATCGCGATCCTGACCGGCGGACGGGCGATTTTCAAGGACCTCGGCGTGAAGCTCGAGACGATCGAAACGGCCGATCTCGGCCGCGCGGAGAAGGTGACGGTGGACGCCGATAACACCACGGTTCTCAAGGGCGCCGGCAGCAAGACGGCGGTCGTCGGGCGCACGGAGCAGATCCGCCGCGAGATCGCGGCGACGACTTCCGATTACGACCGCGAGAAGCTCCAGGAGCGCCTGGCCAAGCTGGCCGGCGGCGTCGCGCAGATCAATGTCGGCGCAGCGACTGAGACGGAAATGAAGGAGAAGAAGGCGCGCGTCGAGGACGCGCTCCACGCGACGCGCGCGGCGATCGAGGAGGGAATTGTCCCCGGCGGCGGCGTGGCGCTGCTCCGCGCGAGCCGCGCGCTGGACTCCGTCAAGGCCGACGGCGATGAGACGATCGGCGTGCAGATTATCCGCCGCGTGCTCACGACGCCCGCCGCAACCATCGCCAATAACGCCGGCGTCGAGGGCGCCGTCGTGGTCAAGAAGATTCAGGACTCGAAGGACGACGCGTTCGGCTTCGACGCCGAGAAGGAGAAATACTGCAACCTCTTCGATGCCGGCATTGTGGACCCGACGAAGGTCGCCCGCAGCGCCTTGCAGAACGCCGTCAGCGTCGCCGGCCTGCTGCTGACGACCGGCTGCCTCGTGACGGACATCCCTGAGAAGAAGCCCGAAATGCCCGGCGGCCACGGACACGGCGGCATGGGCGGCATGGGCGGCATGGGTGGAATGGGCGGCATGGGAATGGGCATGTGAATCGGAGGCGCAAGGAGAATTGATGGGTGACGAAGCAAGTCCTTCACGGCCCATCAGCCGCGCCGGATATTTCTTTCAGATTGGAGGAGACCGATGAATATTCACCCGCTGGATGACCGCATCGTTGTCGAGCCGATGGAAGCCGAAGAGAAGACCGCCGGCGGAATCCTCATCCCGGACACCGCCAAAGAAAAACCCCAGAAGGGCAAAGTCGTCGCCGTCGGACCCGGCAAGCTGCTCGACGACGGCAAGCGCGCCACCCCCGCCGTCAAGAAGGGCGACATCGTCCTCTACGCCAAGTATGGCGGAAGCGACGTCAAGGTCGGCGAGAAGGAATACCTGATCATGCGCGAATCCGATGTTCTCGCGAAGGTCGAATAGAGGCGCGGGTTGCGAATGATGATCCCGGGCGCGCTTCCCCAATCGTCATTCAGCCCGCTCACCTAAAAGGAGATAGCAATGGCGGTCAAGCAACTGATGTACGGCGAGGACGGCCGGAAAAAGCTCCTCAAGGGCGTCCGGCAGATGGCCGAAACCGTCAAGGTAACGCTCGGCCCCACCGGCCACAACGTCATCTTCGAACGCTCCTTCGGCTCGCCCCGCGTCACCAAAGACGGCGTCACCGTCGCGAAGGAAGTCGAGCTCAAAGACCCCTTCGAGAACATGGGCGCCAAGCTCATCAAAGAAGTCGCCTCCCGCACCAGCGACAAGGCCGGCGACGGCACCACCACCGCGACCGTCCTGGCCGAATCCATCGTCGAGGAAGGCTTCAAACTCGTCGCCGCCGGCGCCAACCCGCTTGCCCTCAAGCGCGGCGTGGACAAGGCCGTTGCCGCCGCCGTCGAGAGCATGGAAAAATTCAGCCGCCCCGTCAAGGGCGCCGATGACATCGCCAAGGTCGGCGCCATCTCGGCCAACAATGACGCCTCCATCGGCAAGCTCCTCGCCGACGCTATGGATAAAGTCGGCAAGGACGGCGTCATCACCGTCGAAGAAGGCAAGGGCATCGAGACCGCCCTCGAAGTCGTCGAGGGCATGCAGTTCGACCGCGGCTTCATCAGCCCCTACTTCATTACCAAGCCGCAGACGCGCGAAGCCGTCCTCGAGGACTGCCTCATCCTCATCCACGAGAAGAAGCTCGACAACCTGCGCGAAATGCTCCCGCTCCTCGAAAAAGTCGCCTCCTCCGGCAAGCCGCTCCTCGTCATCGCCGAGGACGTCGAGAGCGAAGCCCTCGCCGCGCTCGTCATCAACAAACTCCGCGGCGTCCTCAACTGCTGCGCCGTCAAAGCCCCCGGCTTCGGCGACCGCCGCAAAGCCATGCTCCAGGACATGGCCGTCCTCACCGGCGGCCAGTGCTTCACCGAGGACCTCGGCGTCAAACTCGAAAACATCTCCCTCGCCGACCTCGGCAAAGCCGGCAAAGTCACCGTGGACAAGGACAACACCACTCTCATCCAGGGCGCCGGCAAGAAGTCCGCCATCCAGGACCGCATCGCCCAGATCAAGAAGCAGGTCGAGACCACCACCAGCGATTACGACCGCGAGAAGCTTCAGGAGCGGCTCGCCAAGCTCTCCGGCGGCGTCGCCATCATCCGGGTCGGCGCGGCCACCGAAGCGGCCATGCTCGAGAAGAAAGCCCGCGTCGAGGACGCCCTTCACGCCACGCGCGCGGCCGTCGAGGAAGGCATCGTCGCCGGCGGCGGCGTGGCCTACCTGCGCGCCATCCCGGCCGTCGAAGCCATCCGCGAAAAACTCCGCGGCGACGAAAAAGCCGGCGTGGACATCATCGCCCGCGCCCTCGAAGCCCCCATCCGCCAGATCGCCAAGAACTCCGGCGTGGACGGCTCCGTCGTCGCCTCCGAAGTCAAGGAAAAACCCGCCACCGTCGGCTTCGACGCCAACGTCAGCGAGTACGTGGACATGATCAAGGCGGGCATCATAGACCCGACGAAAGTCTGCAAGCAGGCCCTTCAGAACGCCGCCAGCCTCGCCGGCCTGCTGCTCACGACCGAGGCCCTCGTCACCGAGATCAAGGAAGAAGAAGACAAAGAAGCCGCGCCGGTCGAAGGCGTCGTGCGATAAAAGGCGTTTTAGCGGCGCCGTAAGGCGCTAGCAGTGGCGATAAAGACTGCCAACGTTCGCCCCCTGGCGGACGCTGGCAGTTTCGTTTTTCCCTGGAAGGATAACGGCACGGCGACAATATGGCAATGCTCCCGGCCGGCATTTTTCCGCAGCGCCCGATCGGCATCCCCGGAATATGCCGGTCACATAAGAGTTTTTCTAATTGTTCCACGTGGAACAATAAGCTTTGATCTGATATTCAATGCCGCGTTAATGCCTCTTTCATGCCGCCACAATGCCGTCACAATGAGTACATATGGGGGCCGAAAGGAGTACGCATTGTCCACAAAGCGGTTACCGATTGACGTAATCGTGGGCCGCAGCGGAAATAACAGATCGCGCGGCAATTCCATATGAAAAAACGAACCCAATCCCGGGGGCCAACCGGATCTGGAATACCTGCATTGTGTCCCAGGAATACACCTTGGACGTTCATCCGTAGCGGCTGGCCAAATAGATCGGTTGGCGAACCGCTCCGGCTCCTCTTTCCAATCATGCGCGCGAGGGGCGCGCATGCGCGTATCGTTTTCCAGAACAGCCGAGAAAACGCTTGAAATTTGGCGCTTTGAGATTACAATGATTTCGCCGCCAAAGGCTATTCGGCAACGTCTGGCACGAGCAAAAGCGCGGCCCGAAAAAGGAGGGGGTGAAAATAATTATGTATGGTGTCCCCGGAACTCCGCGATGGCGCTCGGGCGATTGCAGAAGACGGCGACCACTTCGAACTCCTGGATGCGTGGGGGAAGCCTATTCTCTTTCTCCGGTCCCTCCATTCTTCGGATCAAGGGCGAGGTTATCTTGTTTCCTTCGGACCCGATGGCAAATGGGAAGAGCTGGCCGGTGATGACATCGCGATGACAATTTCCGATGACCCCGAATTGCTTTCTCCGCCATCGGCGCGAGGCAAATAAAATGAACGAGGGCGGCACAGGCACGGTTGCGTCTGCGGCTTCTCGAATGCAGCGCATTGGGCCGGTCGTCTCGCTCGTATTGCTCGCGCCGGTCATCTCCGAGTTGCTCTACGGCGGCACGCGCGTCAGCGCCATCCTCGTCCTCATCCCGGAGATCATGACCTGGGGCTGCGGCGCGCTGCTCATCCGGTATTGGGCGCGGCGCTGGCATAAGGGCTGGCTCAGCATGCTGCTGCTGGGTCTTGCCCTGGCCGTCGCGGAAGAGTGCATCATTCAACAGACCTCCATCGCCCCGCTCGTCGGGAGCGCGCAGCGCGCCTACGGCCGCGCCTTCGGCGTCAACTGGGTGTACCTGCTTTGGGCGCTTGGCTACGAGAGCGTCTGGGTGGTCTTGATCCCGGTCCAGCTCACGGAACTCCTCTTCCCTGCGCGCCGAGCTGAGCCCTGGCTTGGGAGGCGCGGCATGGCCATCGCCGGCGTTGTATTCATGCTCGGCTCTGCATTGGCCTGGTATTCATGGACGCAGATGGCTCGCGTGAAAGTCTTCCACATGACGCCCTACAATCCGCCGCCGCTCTACATCCTGGCCGGACTGGCGGTCATCGTGCTTCTCGTCGTCGCGGCTCGCGCGATTCCCGCGACTCGGAAGCGCGAGGCTCACCACCTGTCTCGATCGGCGCCGTCGCCGTGGCTCGTCGGAATCATCGTCTGCCTTCTCGGTTCGCCATGGGCGGCCTTCGTCATGCTTGGATTTGGCGCTTTTCCGTCCATCCCGTTCGGCTGGGCGCTGGCTGCCGGGCTCGGCTGGACCGCACTGACATTCGTCCTCATCGAACGATGGTCGTCCAGCCGCGATTGGGATGACGAGCGCCGATATGCTCTGGCCTTCGGCGGAGTCGTGGCCTGCATGCTCGGCGGATTCGTCGTCTTCGAGATCGGCGGCGCGACCCGCATGGATTGGATCGGGAAGACGCTGCTCAACATCGCCGCTCTCGCGTGGCTTGCTGCCTTTGGCCGCAAACTGCGGCGTCCTGAGAGCAGCAGCATGCCTGTTGACATATAAGAAATATTACCGGTATTCCGGTGACATAATACGTCAATTGCAAGGCGGTCACCGATTGACGTAATCGTGGGCCGCAGCGGAAATAACAGATCGCGCGGCAATTCCATATGAAAAAACGAACCCAATAGCGGGCGCTAACCGGATCTGGAATACCTGTATTGTCTCCCAGGAATACACCTTGGACGTTCATCCGTAGCGGCTGGCCAAATAGATCGGTTGGCGAACCGCTGCGGCTCCTCTTTCCAATCATGCGCGCGAGGGGCGCGCGTGCGCGTATCGTTTTCCAGAACAGCCGAGAAAACGCTTGAAATTTGGCGCTTTGAGATCACAATGACTTCGCCGCCAAAGGCTATTCGGCAACGTCTGGCACGAGCAAAAGCGCGGCCCGAAAAAGGAGGGGGTGAAAATAATTATATATGGTGTCCCCTGAACTCCCCCCCGGATTTGGAATACCTGTATTGTATCCCAGGAATACCCTGCCAGCGATATCCGAATATCCGTCTGTTCGCGCTTCCTTGCCTCGTGGTTCAACTCCCCTCTTCGCTCCCTTTCTCCTCTTTGCCTACAGACTTGCCAGCTTCGCCATCATGTTTAGCCTTCTTCCTTCGCCGCCGCACGAAGCAGTATAAGATCGCAGCATATAGACATACTGCTATGAATAGGACGTTTCTCAATAGAGCACTCGACTGCATCGCATGACTGACCGATTCTCCCTTGGAGATGTCAATTAATCTTGTACGGCCTTCTGGTATCGCCAGCGTCTCCCGACGATCCTTCGCAGCAACAAATACAAATCCACCAAGCCGACCCACGTAGACATGGCCACTAATTCGTTTATTGATATCATCCTCACAGTCGGTGACCAGCACGGATTGAACCAGTCCCATTCCGCGGCGGCAATTCGACGCTTCGTATCGTCCCCACCAGAACAACGCCAACGCAGTTATTCCGATGATTAATCCCGAAGTGCCCCAAACAGTCTTCTCTCCCTCATATTTATCCGAAAGAAACCACCTCGGGGCGTTAAAACAAACCGCACAAAGAAGACCCGGAAAGAGAAAACTCACCCCAGCGGGGATGTCAACGTATACGAGGGTGAAAAAGAAATAGACGACGCCTGCAACGACCAAAGAGCCAAACGTGAGCAGGCGAGCGATAAGGCGATGCTCAATCCACCTATATGACTTCTTCGATAGAAGCGGACGATAAACCCAAACAAGTATGATTGTCATTACGCCTACAATCGGGACGACCCCAACAAATGTATATGCAACGACATCTTGAATGCTAAGATACTCAAGAAAGTTGATATCGAAGTAACTCCAGTAACCCCACAAGTAGACTGATGCGGAGAGAAGTAAGATGCCTGTGGCAACGGCAAGAAGCCGACGCCACGAGGACACCCACCGTATGTTAACGGACGACGCGTTCTCGTCTGCCATTGAACTAGTTTCCGCTTTCTGCCTTCGCCTCAGTAACAATCTTTCGGGAATTGCCAACCGTTGCTTTCGGCGTGAGTTCGGGAGCCTTCTTGAAAGTAACATCCACCTGTTGCGCTGGCGGGGAATCTTCTTTCTTGCCTTGCAGCAATTGCGCCAAGGTTAGCATTGGAGGTCCAGCATAATTCTTCTTCCACCAGGTTCAAGTATAAAAGCCTCCGCTTGAAGCCACTTTGCGCATTGCCTGTGTGGGGGTATTCCGGCGACATAATACGTCAGTTGTCCCTGCGGCACGGACCTTCGGGCTAGGCCATTTATATATCCAAGGCTGCCTCTCTAATTGCGACCATATTCGTCACGCGCACTCTATCCTCGAGCGGAGGCGTTGTCAAGAGGCGTTCCGGGGTGTGCGGAGACAGGTGTAGACGAGGGCGGGCGGGATGTTGAGGAGGACGAAATCGGAATGAAGGGTGGTGAAGTGTTTTCCTAGAAAGCGCTTCAGGTTGAAGCCTTTGAGCAGGGTCAGCGTGTGCATGTACTGGATGAAATGGCCGTTGTCTTTCAGGACGGGCAAGACCGAATGGCGGACCAGGCCGTCGAAATCCAGGCAGGAACAGGGAAGCGTCGAGACGATGCAGTCAACGCCTTTTTCGAGAATGCCAAAAACGTCCGCCAGCACTTTCCGGCATTTGAGAGCATCCTCGTTGACCAGGAACACGTTCTCCCCGCTCGTGCTTGCCTCCAACGGGGCGTGCAGGCGCGGGTTCTTTTCGAAGGATATAAGGATCGTCCCGGGCCGCTTGCGCCTGATGATCTCGCGCGTGACCGCGCCGCTGGCCGCGCCGAACTCGACGATGACTTTCGCCGTGGCGAACGGCGCCATCCGGAGCAGGGAGTTTACGCATCTCCTCGAATCCGGCAGGACGGAGCCGATCTCCCTCGGGCTACGGCAGTATTCCCGGAAGACGCGCAACGATTTTCTCAAGCAGCCCTCCTGACCCGACAAAATGCCGCGCGTAAATTCCCAATTCGCCAATCACCTAACCCCGATTATTCACCACCAAGACACAAAGACACCAAGAAAGTCAAAGACCTCGACTGAAGGGCAGTTTATGAGGGTTCCCAGCCGCGAAGCGTACAGCGCGAAGAACAGAGTGTCGAGTTTCGGCGTAGGCGTTTTTAGTCGTAAGCCCAATCTCCGTTGTCCTTTGTGCCTTGGTGCCTTGGTGGTTCATGAATAGACCGGGCTAATTTCCCAATCTCCCAATCACCCGATCTTCAGGAACTCCCGGACCGCGCCGACCAACTGCGCCTGGTCCTTGAACACTCGCGTCCTGGCGGGCAATGAGTCGCGGAACGTCTTGCCGTAGGCCCTGGTGACCAGGCGCGGGTCGCACACGATCACTACGCCCCGGTCGGCGCGAGTGCGGATGAGACGGCCGAAACCCTGCTTGAGCCGGATCACGGCGTCCGGCACCATATAGTCGGTGAAGTCGCTCCGCCCTTTGCGCGCGAGCGCCTCGCAGCGCGCGGCGACGAGCGGGTCGGTGTGCACGCGAAACGGCAGCTTGGCCACGATGAGGCAACTGAGCGCTTCGCCCGGCACGTCCACGCCCTCCCAGAAACTCTGCGTGCCGAGCAGGACCGATGAGGTCTCGCGGCTGAGGCGCGCGATCAGCCTGGACCGCTCGCCGTCCACGCCCTGCGCCATGACCCGGATGCCGCTGCGCGCCAGCGCGGATTTCATCGCCGGATACGCCTCGCGGAGCATGGCGTGCGAGGTGAAGAGCACCAGCCCGCGGCCGCGCGTCGCGGTCAGGATGTCCACCGCCAGCGCGCTGAACGGCCGGACGAAATCCGGCCCGTCCGCCTTCGGCTCCGGCAGGAACGACGGCACGGCCAGGAGCGCCTGGCGCTCGAAGTCGAAGGAGGTGCCGAGGTCCGCCAGGCGCAGGCGCGCCGAGACCGCGCCGCGCATGCCCAGCCGGTCGCGCATGAAATCAAAATTCCCCGCGACAGTCAAGGTCGCCGAGGTGAAGACCGCCGTCCGCACCCTGGAGAAGACCGTCTTTTCCATCAGCGCGGCGATGTCGAGCGGCGCCGCGTTGAACGACGCGCCGGCGCGGCCCGGCTCTCGTTCGATCCAGTACACGGCGTCCTCGCCGCTCGCCTTGAGGACCTTGTCGAGGTGCTCGAGCATCTCCCGCAGGAGCGACGCCTGCGCGGCGACCTCCACGCCCACTTCCCTGAGCGTGGCGAACGGCTCGCGGTCGGCCTTGGGGTCCGCGATCTCGGCGCACGGTTTCGCCAGTTCCTCCAGCGACTTGGCGAGCGGCTCGACGACCTCCGCGAAGGCCTGGGCGGACCGAGCCAGTTGCGGCCAGTCGTCCGGGCGGCGATCGGCGTCATAGCGGAGCCTCTCGACCCGCTGCCCGGAGGCGTCGAGGAGCAACTCCAGGCCGCCGAAGAGCGATTCGGCCGCGCGGCGCGCTTCGGGGAACGCCTCGATGCAAAGCCGGATCGCCTCGGCCAGCCGGTCGGCCTGGCCGGCGGGCAATTCCGCCGCCGCGAGCGAAAGCTGGTGTTGCAGGCTGGCGAACAGGCCGCGGCCGGCGCCATCGCGCTGGGGACGGAAGAGGCGGTTGAGGACGCGCGACAGTTGCCACGGCGCCACGCGGATCGTCGCGGCATCGGTCGCGACGTTTTCGAGGTTGTGCGCTTCGTCGAAGACGATGCAGCGGAACGGCGGAAGCGCCACGCTGGCATCGCCCGCTTCCCAGAAGACGGTCGAGTGGTTCGCCACGACCACGTCCGACTGGAGCGCGCGCGCCCGCGCCCTGCGCACGAAGCAGTTGCGCGCGAAACGGCATCGCGGCCCGAGGCATTCGTCGCGCTGCGTCGCCATCCGCGCCCACAGTTCCGACTCCATGCCCCCCTTCAGGCCGGAGAGCTCGGCCACGTCCCCGGTCTCCGTCTCCGCCAGCCAGGAGATGACCGGGAGGATTTCGACGCGCTCGGCGTCGGAGAGTTCCCGGTCCGCCGCGCCGAGGAGCATGAGCAGTTTTCGGACGCAGAGATAGTTCGCCCGCCCCTTGATGAGCGCGTACCGGATATTCCCGCCCAGCGCCTTTTCGAGGAACGGGAGGTCTTTCTCGAAGAGCTGGGACTGAAGGTTCTTGGTGTTGGTGGAGATCACGACCGGGTCGCGGTTCTGCGCCGCCCACAGGATTGCGGGCGCCAGGTACGCCAGCGATTTTCCGGTGCCGGTGCCGGCCTCGACCATGACGACGAGTCCCTCGTTGAACGCCTCGCACACCTCGCGCACCATCCGGAGCTGCTCCGGCCGATGCTCGTACGCGGCGAAACCCTGCGCGAGCGCGCCCTGCGGCGAGAAGACCCCGCAGACCCGCTCCACGTCGAGCAGCGACGGCGGCTCCTTCGGCGGCTCGCGGGTGATCCAGCGGGAGCCGGATTCGGCGGGCAAAAGGTCCCTGAGCGTCTTCGCCCGCGCACCGAAGCCGCCCTTGAGGGCGACCTTCGCGGCCTCTTCGATCAGCGGGCGCAGCGGGTGCTGCGTCGGCGCGAGCAGGCGGCGCATTTCGTCGAGCGCCGCGAGCGGTTTCTTCTTCAGGTCGGCGACCAGGCGGTCGAACAGCTCGGCCGCAGCAAGCGCGCGCGCGGGCGCGCCGGGGCCGCCCTCTTTCAGCCCGTAGTGCGCGGCCAGCGCCGGCAGATCGTGCGATGCCTCCTTCGGCAGCGCGACGCGCGCCAGCAGCGCGCCATCGAGCAGTTTGCCCAGGGCGAACAGCGTTTGCAGCGCGGCGGAGTTTTCGGCGGACGGGGCGTCCGATTTGAAGCAGACAAGCGTCTCTCCCGGCGCCGGAGCGTCGAGCCGCGCGGGACGCGCGACCTCGCGCCGGCCCTCGTCCACGGCCCGGACCAGAACCAGGTCCGTTTCAGGAGAGTCGTCCCACTCGATGATGGAGAACATCGCGGTCCTCAACGGATCTTCGGGCGACGGCAGGTTGTGAGCCTAGCACCTCGGCGTTCGGCATGTCAACGCGCTCGTTCGCCTTGCCGTAATGCCTCAGTCTTGGGGCCGGAGTTCAAGTTTTTTGTCATTCCCCAGAGTGCGCCGCGTACGGCGCACGATGCGAAAGCGGGAATGACCGCGGAGGCCGCCTACGCATCCTTAAGCCTGCGGCTGAGGCATTACGTCTTGCCGTTTGGGAGAACGGCCGATATAATCCGGTGTGTTCCCATGCGCGAGAGGAGGCGCCGTTTTGAGGAAGATTCTGGTCACCGGCGGATGCGGGTTCATCGGCTCGAACTTCGTCCTTCACCTTCTGCGGACGCGGAAGGACGTGCAGGTCATCAACCTGGACAAGCTCACGTACGCCGGGAACCTGGCGAACCTCTCCGACATCGAAGGCGACCCACGCCACCGGTTCGTCCGCGGCGACATCTGCGACGAGGCGCTCGTCGGGCGGTTGCTCGCCGACGGCGCGGACACGATCGTTAATTTCGCCGCCGAGACGCACGTGGACCGGAGCATCCAGGACTCCGCGCCGTTCATCCTGACCAACGTCGGCGGGACGCACGCGCTGCTGGCCGCCGCCCGCAAGAACAAGGTGCGCAAGTTCATCCAGGTCGGGACGGACGAGGTCTACGGCTCGCTCGGCCCGTCGGGCCGGTTCACGGAGGATTCGCCGCTCCAGCCGAACAATCCGTATTCGGCCAGCAAGGCCGGCGCCGACCTGCTCGTCCGCGCTTTCCAACGGACCTACGGCATGGACGCGGCGATCACGCGCTGCACGAACAACTACGGCCCGTTCCAGTTCCCGGAAAAGGCGATCCCGGTCTTCATCGGCAACGCGCTGGAGGACCGCCCGATCCCGGTTTACGGCGACGGCCTGCACGTGCGCGACTGGCTGTTCGTCGAGGACCACTGCCGCGCGATCGAGGCGGTGATGGAGCGCGGCCGCGCGGGCGAAGTGTATAACGTCGGCGGCGGCAACGAGCTGCCGAACATCGAGATGGCGCGCCTGATCCTGCGCGAGTTGAAAAAGCCGGAGTCGCTCATCCAGTTCGTGAAGGACCGGCCCGGACATGACCGGCGGTACGCGCTCGACTCCTCGAAACTCTCGCGCGAGCTGGGCTGGAAGCCGCTCGTCTCCCTCGCCGAAGGGATTCCCCGGACCGTGCGCTGGTACTGCGAGCATCAGGACTGGCTGCGCAGAGTCCAGTCCGGCGAGTACCAGGAGTACTACCGCAAGCACTACCACGAACGCCACGGATTGCAGGAATAACGGATGGCGGCACTGGGAAATGCGGCGGTCCTCGGCGGGCGCGGGATGCTCGGAACGGACCTGGTCGAGGCGTGCCGCAAGGCCGACGCGTTCGCCGAGGTGCTCGCGGCGGACCTGCCGGAAGTGGACATCACCGACGAACGTTCGCTGCGCCGCGCCCTGGCCGGCCTGAAGCCGCAGGTCATTTTCAATTGCGCGGCGATGACGGACGTGGACGGGTGCGAGTCCAAACGCGACCTCGCCTTCGCCTTGAACGCCACGGCCGCCGGCCTGGTGGCCGCCGCGGCCGCGTCGCTCGGCGCCCTGTTGATTCACGTGAGCACGGATTTCGTGTTCGACGGGCGCAAGGGCGCGCCGTACGCCGAGGAGGATCCGCCTGCGCCCCTTTCGGTCTACGGCCAGTCGAAGCTCGCCGGCGAGCGGCTCGTGGCTGAACGCGCGGGGAAGTGGATCATCGCGCGCACGGCGTGGCTCTATGGCCGAACGCGGATGAACTTCGTGGACCGCATGCTGGAACTCGGCTTGAAGAAGCAGGAACTCTCCGTCGTGACGGACCAGGTCGGCTCGCCGACGTGGACGCGCGACCTGGCCGCCGCGCTGATCGCGCTGGCCCGGTCCGGCGAAACGGGGATTTTCCACGCGGCCAACAGCGGCGCATGTTCGCGATATGAACAGGTGAAGCTGATGTTCGAGAGCGCCGGGCTGCGCGCGCGGCTGCGGCCGGTGGATTCGTCGGCCTTTCCGCGGATCGCCGCCGTCCCGGCCTCTTCGCCGCTGAGCGTGGAGAAATTGCGCCGCAGGACCGGCCACATCATGCGGCCGTGGGAAGAGGCGTTGAGCGAATACGTGCGTACGGAGTCCCCGATCGCGGCCGGGCGCGGGACGACGCGGTGAGAAGATGAACTCTCCGATTCCATCATGTCCGAAGTGCGGCAAGGAAGGGTCCAGCGGCGCAAGGTTCTGCGTCTCCTGCGGGGCCGCGCTTGAAGCGCCCTCCGCCGCGCGCCCCCGGGCTGTTCCGGCGCCGGACCGATCCAGTCTCCAGGGCCCCTGCACGGTCCTCTACGCCGGCGGCGGCGAAATGGACGTGCGCCGTGTCGGGCGCCTTGTGGCTGAGGCGGTCCGGCGGCCGCGGCCGGACGTGACGAGAGAGTTGCGCAACTCCCGAGGGTTCATCGCGAGGGGACTGCCCGCGGCGGTCGCCGTCGCGCTGGCGGAAAAGGCCGAGGGGGAACTTTCCGCGCCGGTGCTGGTTCTGGCCGACGCGGACTGCGTCGCGCTTCCTCCGGTCATGCGGATACGCGACACGAAGGTGGCCGCCGAAGGAATCCGCTGCGAGGCGTACGCGTGGGATCGGACGGAGATCATCGCGGCCCGATGGGACGAGGTCTTCCTCATTTCCTGCGGTCGTCTCGAGATTGAGCACGCCGTCGAGGCGGCGGACGAATTGAGCGCGGAGGCGCACGGGCGGACGACGCTGGTCATGGAAAAGCGGCACGAATTCCTGATTGACGTGGTCCTGTTCGAGCCTTGGCGCGTGCTGCGGCTCGATCAGAACGCCGCCGCGTTCTCGATGACGGAGATGCGGCGCGGTCCGGAGGATACTGTGGGGCCGCTCTATCGTTGCGCGTTCAACCTGCGCCACCTCGCGCAAGGCGTGCCGATGAACCGGGGCGTCGAGCTGCTCGCCGCCGGCGGATCGGACGCCGTCTGGGAGCCGCTGACGTTTCTCAATAAGCGCGACTTCGAGACCTACACGTCCTGGCTGGTGCAACTGCTAAGGTACGGGCGGCCGATCCCGGCTTGAGCGGCGCGGGAGCGGGGTCACGGGGCGGGGACGGCCTCGACGTAGAACTGGCCGGCGTTGCCGATTTTGAAGACGTAGAGCAAGCCCGGGACGAGGCTGACGTACACGTCGTTCCCGTAGACGGCTTGGACGCCGGCCGACTTCAGGCGGTTCGGGTCGTTGGAGAGGTTCCAGATTTCGGTCCAGAAGAGCTTGCGGTCGCGGAGCGAGAGTTTCGCCAGCAGTTCGTCGTAGCGCTTCGGCTCGGCGCCCGGCTCCTCGATGGGACTGGCGGACGCAGGCGCCGTGTGTTCGCCGTAGATGCGCCGCCAGAGATACAGCGCCCGCCCCTTGCCGTCGGCGACATAGCGGTTATCGAACTTCACGATCAGGGCGTCGAAATGAACGATGTCGCCTTCAATGTCGTATTCCCGCGTCAGGATCTGTCTGGACGGGTCGTCGCGCGCCGTCTCGATGAAGCGCACGCGGGTCAACAGCCGCCCGTCTTTGCGCTCCTGCCGGATAACCCTCGCCAGCCCGATCTGGCTCTCGGCGGTCAGGTTGGAGATGGCCGTCTTGAGCCGGCGATTCTCTGTCAGCAGGTCGAAGATCGTCCGGCTCGCCAGCCAGAAGCCGCGGCCGATGATGCCGAGGACGATCAGGACGCACAGCAAGATCAGCCAAAGGAACGTCCGATGCGCAAGCCGACCGGCCATGTCCGCCTCCGCTCAATCCGGGACCG
>Ga0181533_1002276_pt1 | contig 22851 bp, 21 predicted proteins | sample PEATcosm2014_Bin_45_FD_119772 | JGI IMG/M metagenome (GOLD analysis project Ga0181533, IMG submission 119772) | Peatland microbial communities from MTU Mesocosm Facility, Houghton, MI, USA - PEATcosm2014_Bin11_60_metaG | ecosystem: Environmental > Terrestrial > Soil > Wetlands > Peat | place...
CGCATACATCCCCTTCTCGATTGGACGGAACTGAATATCTGGGAATACATCGAAAGGGAAAATATCCCGATAATACCGCTTTACTTCGATCAGGGTAACGGAAAGCGATTCAGGTCTATAGGATGCTATCCCTGCACTTTCCCTGTAGATTCGGAAGCAAAGAATGTCGGTGAAATCATTGAAGAACTGAAAAGCGGGAAATTCGCGCATATCGCCGAAAGGTCCGGCCGCGCGCAGGACAAGGATGACGATGGCGGTCTGGAGACATTGAGAAGAGACGGGTACATGTAATGGACTCGGAACATACCAATATCCCATTCTAGCATCCCGCCTTCGGGCCATATTTCGCCGCGCCTCAATCGCAAAATCCTCGACGTAGCACTGCTACGCCTGCGGTTTTGCTCAATCGGCACGACAATATCTGACCCAAATCAGGGCGCCATAACTGGTATATCGGTATTTTCCGAGTCCCTAAGATGGTCAGTAAAACCCCGAGGGAAAAAGCACAACTGCTGAGCCTGGATGAGAAAAAAGAATATTACGCCCTGATACTGGAGAAGGACTGAGAAAGGAAATTCAATGAGCAAAAACATCCCCCATCTCCCTGAAAATGCAGCGCCCGAAGAGATTCTCATGGCCGGAGTCGATGCCGCGCAAGGGCCGGTAAAGCTGGCCTGTTCCTTCTCCGTGGAAGACGTGGTCATAATTGACATAACCGCCAGACTCGGCATCCCTGTTGGTATCTTTGCCCTCGATACGGGCCGATTGAACGAAGAGACCTACGAAGTGGCTGATGGCATTACGGAACGCTACCGGATACCGATAGACTGGTATTTCCCGAGGCATGAAGAAGTCGAAAAGCTGCTGCGGGGAAAGGGAGCGTTTTCTTTCCGCGAGTCGCTGGAGAACCGCCACGAATGCTGCCACATACGCAAGGTCGAACCGCTCGGCAGGGCGCTCAAAGGGCTGAACGGCTGGGTTACGGGGCTTCGCCGGGAGCAGAGCGTCACAAGGACCGTCCTAACGCCCATAGAACTCGACGAGGCTAACGGCGGGATACTAAAGATCAACCCCCTTCTGGAATGGAATGAGGAACAGGTCTGGGAATATGCGAAAGGGCATAACGTCCCGGTCAGCCGCCTGTACCACCAGGGGTACCGCTCCATCGGCTGCGCCCCATGCACGCGGCCGGTTACACCGGGAGAGCATGCCCGCGCCGGCAGGTGGTGGTGGGAGAACCCCGAACAGAAGGAGTGCGGCCTGCACAGACGATAACGATCAGGGTAAAGAAAAACGGTCCGGCCGCGCGCAGCACAAGGATGACGACGGCGGTCTGGATATACTGAGAAAATACGGGAATATGTAATATGGATTTTAGAGAGCAGATGAACATAGTAATTGTTGGACATGTGGATCACGGCAAAAGCACGGTAATCGGCAGACTCCTTGCGGATACCGGTTCGCTGCCGGTCGGAAAACTGGAGTCGGTTAAGGAATACTGCAGAAAAAACGCCAGACCCTTTGAATATGCCTTTCTTCTGGATGCGTTAAAGGATGAGCAGGCCCAGGGAATAACAATTGATACGGCAAGATGTTTTTTCAAGACTGAAAAAAGGGATTACATCATCATCGATGCGCCCGGACATATCGAGTTTCTGAAAAACATGGTTACCGGCGCATCGAGAGCAGAAGCGGCCCTGCTGGTAATTGACGCCAGTGCGGGCATCTGCGAAAATTCAAAAAGGCATGGGCACATGGCGTCCATGCTCGGCATCAGCCAGCTTGTGGTCGTGGTGAACAAGATGGACCTGGTGGGATTTGATAAAAAAGTTTTCGATGACATCCAGTCTGAATTTACGGTGTTTCTGGAAAAGGTGAATATTAAACCGGTTAATTACATACCTGTCAGTGCGTTCTACGGAGATAACATCGCAGCGCCATCCGATAATGCCGGATGGTATGGAGGACCGACGGTATTACGGCAGCTGGATGATTTCGTAAAGAAAAAAGGGAGTCAGGAACTTCCTTTCCGCATGCCCGTGCAGGATATCTACAAATTCACCGAAGCAGGTGACGATAGAAGAATTGTTGCGGGCACCATTCTAAGCGGTTCCATCGGCAAAGATGATGAAGTAGTCTTTCTTCCATCCAATAAAAGATCGGCCATAAAAAATATTGAGGGTTTTAACGTAAAACCAAGGGATACCGCATATGCCGAAGAGGCAATCGGTGTAACATTAAAAACCCAGATATATATAATGCCCGGAGAGATCATGGTTAAGGCAAAGGAAAGTCTTCCCTTTATCAGTCCCCGGATCCGGGTGAATATCTTCTGGGTGGGCAAGGCGCCTTTTGTAAAAAACAAAAACTATAAACTGAAGATAGGCTCCATGAGGAGCGGTGTAAAACTGATTGAGATTCTGCACATCATAGACGCCGCCGAACTGCATATCTCAGCAACAAAAGATAAAGTCGAGAGACATGCCGTTGCTGAATGTATTCTGGAGACCACCAAACCTATTGCATTTGATGTGATAACGGATATCGAATTGACCGGAAGATTTGTCATTGTCGATAATTATGAAATATCGGGCGGAGGCATTGTTCTCGAAAGTGTATCGGATGGAATCTGCAGGGTCACCGAGCAGGTAAGAGAGAGAGAATTTCTCTGGGATAAAAGTTCGATATCGGCAGTTGAAAGGGAAGGGGTTTATCAGCACAAATCCAAGTTCATCATTATAACCTCCGGTAGTGAAGCAGACGAAAAGATCATACAAGAGATTGCCAGGGGAGTGGAGAAAAAACTCTTTTCCATGCGCTGCAACGTCTATTACCTCGGTATTTCCAGTTTCCTCCACGGGCTTGCATTGGACACCGTGACAGGGAATGAAGGAAGGGATGAGCACATCAGGGTGATTGGAGAACTGGGGAGGTTATTAACCGACTCCGGACAGATATTCATCACCGCGATTTTCAGGCTGGATGATTTTGAAGTAGATAAACTGAAGGCATTAAATAACCCATACGAAATTTTGATTATCAATACAGGGGAATCACCGCTTAACAACTTCCAACCGGATGTCTGCGTCCATTCAACGGATGTGCCGGGGGCGGTTGAGGACGTCTGTGAGTTTCTTAAAATACATGAGATTCTACTTGATTATTACCTGTAATCATACAGATGAAATCCAGCATCGATCCTAGATGAGACGTGCTGAAGGAGTTGACAATGCAATATAAAATACAGTTTGAGCGAAAAAGCGAGGAAGAGTTCATAAAGGATCAGGGACTGGTCATTGACTATGATGAAATCGCCCGGAAGGGAAAGATGTCAAAAGAGGAAGGCCTTATATCCAAGTGGTATGGTGTATATCAATCCCGTCAACTAGGCAATCATATGGCGCGGATCGTGGTGCCCGGCGGAAGGATTACCTCATCCCAGGCAAGAATAATTGCCCAGGCTTCTGATAAATATGCGGCTGGGGTGCTTTCCATTACGACCCGCCAGGCAATCCAGCTTCATATGCTGCAACTCGGCGCGCTTCCGGACATGATGCGGGATATTGCAACTGAAGGGCTCTCAACCTTCCATGGCTGCGGTGATGTCGTCAGAAATATTGCGGCATGTCCCCTTGCCGAAACCTGTAAATACAGAAGAATCAATGTCTTTCCCCATGCGGTTGCCACCGCTAAATTTCTTGCTTCATGCCGTGACCTGGATAATCTGCCGCGGAAACTTAAAATCACCTTCTCGGGATGCCCGGCCGGATGCGCACAGCCTTATATGAACTGCATCGGTATTGTTGCAATCACCCGGAACAATAACGGTTTACTGGAGAACGGGTTCAGAGTGATTATCGGCGGCGGCATGGGATGGAAGGCCTATGTGGGCCGGGAGCTCTTCGGTTTTGTCCCCGAAGACACGATTAAGGACTACTGCCGGGCAATAGCCCTTCTTTTCAAGGATCATGGAGACCGTTTTAATCGCGCAACATCCAGGCTCAAGTTTGTTGTTGAGCGCTACGGCATAGAAAAATGCCGGGAAATTGTTCTGGAGAATCTGCATAATGAGAAGAAAAAGATCAAGGGCTGTGTCCGTGCGCCGGTTACGGACGTCGTGATTCCGCATCCCTCCCGGCCGTTGACCGAGCAGGACCCTACCGGTACCGACGGAAGAGTGACAGTGCGTATCATCATACCTAAAGGTGAACTCAAATCTGCGGAGTTGTTACGGATTGCCGAGCTTTCAGAAATCTACGGAAATCAGAGAATTTATACCGATAACCGGCAAAACCTGTCACTGCATAGAATAGAGCCGGGCAAAGTCAACGAACTTAAAACGGCTATCCACGGTTTGGGGTTTAGAACCGAAGGTTTTTTCGGCCTGACCGACATGGTTGCCTGTGTCGGCACAACCTATTGTCCCAAAGCAGTATCTACTACTCGATCACTTTTTGATCTGCTCGCGCCTGTTGTCAATGATGAAAAATACAAGGAGATCCGCTACAGAGGCATTATAAATATAACCGGTTGTCCGAACTCATGTTCTCCATACCGGATCGCCGATATCGGTTTCAGGGGGGCAAGGATACGGGAGGAATCAGGCTCGGTGGAAGGGTATGAACTCTTGTTGGGCAGAGATGAAAGAGATCATGGGAAAAAACTTGGAGACTTCAAATTGAATGACTGCCCCGAGCTGGTCAGAATGATCCTTGACGCATTTATAGCCGAGTCAGAACCAGAAGAAACTATCAGGGATTTTGTGCTACGAAAAGGTATGGACCATATAAAGACTGCTTGTTTGCCAATAAATTATCAATATGAAAAGGCGCCGATTCCCGTGGAGCTTTCAGTTCCCGAAGGATACGGTGGCCATGAAACGGATTTCAACACACAGAAAACCAGTGTGCCCTGTCAGGCCGGATGTCCCGTGATGACCGACGTTCCGGGTTATATTGAAAAGATAGCCCAGGGCAAATTTGCTGAAGCCTATCAGATCAACCTGGAAGATAACGTGATGCCGGGGGTGCTTGGCAGGATCTGTGTCCGTCCTTGTGAGCAAGAGTGCCGGCATAACTGGACGGATATCAATGGAACGGTGAAAATATGTCATCTGAAGCGTTCCGCGGCGGATAGGACCCCGGAGGGAATCTCCCCGCCTGCTCTCTGGTTCACGAATACCGGTTACAGGGTTGCGGTGATCGGAGGGGGGCCCGCCGGGCTTGCCGCCGCGAGAGAACTTAGGCGGTATGGTCATAGTGTAACAATTTACGAAAAGGAAAAACAACTTGGTGGAATGCTGGTGGACGGCGTACCCCGGTTCAGGCTTCCTATAAATATTATCGAAGAGGAAATAGAACTGATTACCGGAACCGGAATAGAAGTCCTTGCCGGAACTCTTGTTGACCGTGACCGGATGCATAAAATAATGAAGGAATATCACGCCGTGGTGCTGTCCACCGGTACCGTTAAACCGAATACTATCGCTATAGAGGGCCTCACACCGGAGCTTTTTACAACAGGGCTGGATTTTCTGAAGAAGTACAATCACGCGGTAATCAAGGACCTTGAAGGAGATGTCGTCATTATAGGCGGAGGTTTTACCGCTGTGGATTCAGCTCGTTCCTGCGCCAGAACCGCGCGGAAACTTCTGGGACAAAACGGCGATGTCACCGTTGTCTACAGGAGGTCCGAGCATTACATGGCGGCGGACTTGATCGAACTGGAAGAGATGGAAAAGGAAAACATCAAGGTCATGACGCTCCTGTCTCCGGTTTCGGTAAAGGTGAATAATGGAAAACTTGAATCGGTTCGTTTCCGTAAAAACTATCTCGGAAAAGGGAGAAGCGTAGGAAAACCGGAGATCATCCCGGTTGATGGAAGTGATTTTGATATCAAATGCAACCATCTGATTATGGCCATCGGTCAGAAGCAGGACTGGTCGATTCTGCCGGAAGGCGTAAAACTCACGGGAAAATTCAGAACTACCGACGACAAAATATTTACCGCCGGGGATTTTATGAACGGGAGTCTGGACGTGATCCATTCAATTGCGGATGGAAAAGAGGTGGCTGCCGTGATAGACACATGCCTCATGGGAAGCGACAGACTGGAAAAGAAGTTGAGGATTGAAAACGCCCATGACGATGGAGAAACGGGTAGGTACAGGCAGCATGACCTTCAAACTCCGCTCCCAATGGCGCATATCGAACTGATAAAAAGAATCCCCGCCAATCCGGAAGTGGAACTGGGATTTGACGATGAGGAAACGAAGGTCCATTCAACACGGTGTTACCTGTGTCATTACAAATTCGAAATTGATCAAGATAAATGCATTCACTGCAACTGGTGCATTGATGTATCTCCCAGAAAATGCATCCATCTGATTTCTCATTTTGATAAGGATGAAAACGGGATGATATCTCGTGCATATCCCGTGGATAGCGCGGAGGAGGCCACTTACATCTGGATCGACAATAAAAATTGTATCCGCTGCGGTAAATGCCTGCGGGTCTGTCCGACCAGGGCGATCAGCATGAAAAAGACAAAGTTAGTCGATTGTCTCACCGGCTCCGGCCAGGGAAAACGGGAGTTATGAATTAGGAGCGCACCTATGGACAAGCGTCAGGAAGCCCTGGATTACCATTCAAATGGGAGAAAGGGGAAAATCGAGGTAATCTCCACCAAGCCGTGCATCACTTCCCGTGACCTCTCCCTGGCATATTCGCCGGGGGTAGCGGAACCTTGCCTGGAAATCGCCAGGAACCCTGAAGATGCTTACAAATACACCGCAAAAGGGAATCTGGTGGCGGTATTGTCGAATGGCACCGCGGTCTTGGGTCTTGGCAATATCGGGGCGCTTGCGGGCAAACCGGTCATGGAAGGGAAGGGGGTCCTCTTTAAGCGTTTTGCCAATATCGATGTGTTCGACATTGAAGTCAACACGGAAATCCCCGCTGAGGTGATCAGGGTCTGTCAGCTCCTCGAACCGACCTTCGGTGGGATCAACCTGGAGGATATAAAGGCCCCGGAGTGTTTCCAAATCGAGGAGGAGCTGAAAAAGAGCATGAACATCCCGGTCTTCCATGATGACCAGCATGGCACGGCTATAATCACCACGGCGGCGCTTCTGAACGCCCTGCATATCGTCGGGAAAAAGATCGATGAAATCCGGGTCGTCATCAACGGCGCCGGGGCCGCCGCCATCGCCTGCGCCAACTTGGCTGTAACCCTCGGCATGAGGAAAGCGAACATCATCATGTGTGATACCAAGGGGGTCATATACAAGGGCCGCAGCGCGGGGATGAACCCGTACAAGGAGAGGTTTGCCGCCGATACCCCGTACCGGACCCTGGACGAGGCAGGGACGGGGGCAGATGTCCTCCTCGGTCTTTCCGTCAAGGGGGCCTTTACCAGAGAGATGATCGGGAAGATGGCAAATAACCCCATCATCTTCGCCATGGCCAATCCGGACCCGGAGATCACACCGGAAGAGGTAAAAGAGGTGCGGGACGACGCCATAGTCGCCACCGGCCGTTCCGACTATCCGAACCAGGTAAATAATGTTCTCGGCTTCCCCTTTATCTTCCGTGGCGCACTCGATGTGCGCGCCACCGCGATCAACGAGGAGATGAAAATTGCCGCGGCATACGCCCTTGCGCAACTGGCGCGGGAAGAGTGCCCGGAATCGGTGAGCCGCGCCTATGGCAATACCAAGTTTTCTTTCGGGTGTGATTATATCATTCCCAAGCCTTTTGATCCCCGTACCCTCCTCCGGGTTGCCCCGGCGGTCGCCAGGGCGGCCATGGATTCTGGCGTGGCACGCCAGCCGATCGAGGATATGGGAAAATATGTGGAACACCTGGAAGCCCTCCAGGGGAAGGCAAAGGAGACGATGCGCCATATCATCAACATGGCAAAGGCGGACCCGAAACGGATTGTTCTTCCGGAGGGGGGGCACGAGAAGATCCTCCGCGCCGCTCAGATCATGATAGAGGAGGGAATAGCCGTCCCTATCCTCCTCGGCAACCGGAAGGTAATCGGGGAAAAGATCGAAGAACTGCATCTGGGGTTAAACGGGGTGACCATCATTGATCCGGACGACAGCCCCGACACGGAGCGTTACGCCCAGGTCCTTTTCGGACTGCGTAAGCGCAAGGGGGTCACCCTTTCCGAAGCCCGCCTACTTATACGGCGCGGATCGGCGACCTATTACGGCAGCGTCATGGTCTGGCTGGGGGATGCGGATGCACTTCTTTCCGGCATTGACGCACACTACCCCGACATAATCCGGCCGGCCCTTGAAGTGATCGGCAAGAGCGCAGGCCTTGCCAGTGTCCATGGCCTCTATATGATGGTTTTCAAGGGAGGGAATTTCTTTCTCGCGGACGCCACCGTCTGCATCGACCCGACCTCCGAAGAGCTTGCCGAGACTGCGATACTGGCCGCCGAAATGGCGCGGATGCTGGATATCGAGCCGCGCATTGCCATGCTCTCCTTCTCCAACTTCGGATCGGTTAAACATCCCCATGCCCTCAAGGTAAAGCGGGCCGTGGAGATGGTCAAGGAGCGGGCTCCTCAACTGGTAGTTGACGGAGAGATGCAGTCGGACACCGCCGTCACCCCCGAGATACTTGCCGCGAACTACCCCTTTTCCACCTTGAAGGGGGCCGCCAATGTCCTGATCTTTCCCGACCTCACTTCCGGCAACATCTGCTACAAGCTCCTCAACCGGCTTGGTGGCGCCGATGCCATCGGCCCCATTCTGATGGGGATGAAAAAACCGATACATGTACTCCAGCGGGGCGATGATGTGGCCAATATCATCAATATGGCCGCCATAGCCGTGGTGGATGCGCAGAATTCCCAGAGGGGTCCCGTTTAATTGATAAAAGAGGCGACACGTGGGATTACACTAGATACTGTACTCTGTCGCGTTTACAGCCTGTTGATGCACCAGGTGGAACTCTTCGAACAGTTTCCTCCGAAGTACCACGAAATCATCACTGGTGCGCTCGCGTGGATAAGCCAGATCGATGTCAATTACTCGTTGGATGCGTCCCGGGTTGGGGGCCATTAACACAACCCGTTCACCAAGGTAAATCGCCTCATCCAGGTCGTGGGTAACGAATACTACGGTCGGCCGTTTCTCGCTCCAGATACGTAACAATTCATCCTGAAGATGCAGTCGGGTGAAGGCGTCCAGGGCTGCGAACGGCTCGTCCATGAAAAGGACGCTCGGTTCTACCGCAAGGGCGCGGGCGATGGCCACCCGCTGTTTCATTCCGCCGGACAGTTCGAAGGGACGGCGCTGGATGGAAGAAGTCAGCCCTACCAATTCCAACGCGGCCAGAGCCCGCTCCCTGGCCTCAGCGGCTGGAATCCTCCGTGCCTGGAGACCGAACAGAACGTTCGAAAGAACCGTCTTCCAGGGATATAGTCCGTAGTCCTGGAAAATCATGATATGGTCGGGGTCGGGAGCGGTTATCGGTCGTCCGTCGATCTCCAGAATCCCGGCAGATGGGCGTTCGAAGCCGGCCAACAGATTGATCAGGGTGGTCTTGCCGCAGCCGCTGGGACCTACTAAACAGACGAACTCACCGGCACAAATCTCCAGGTCCAATTGACTCAACACGATTTGCTCTTGTCCGCGGCCGGACCGGAACCATTTCTCCACCCCCGCGAGGCTGATCTTTACCAGGCGTTTGCCGCTGCTCACTGACTCACCCCCCAGCGCCTGCCGATCACGTGTTCAATGGCGCGCATGCCACGGTAGATGGCCAGTCCAAGAATCCCTACCACCAGCATGCCGGCCATTATCCAGTCGGTTCGCAGGAAGTTTCTGGCATCTACGATCATGAATCCCAGCCCCGACTGTGCTCCCAGCATTTCGCCAGCCACCAGATGAATCCAGGCGGTACCCACGGCAATGTGCAGGCCGACCATGATGCCGGGGAAAGCCGCCGGCACAATCACCCTCAGAAAAGTCATCACCGGTTTCGCACCGAAATTTGTCGCCACCTTGAGATATACCGGCGGGATTGCCCGCACAGCGCTGATTGTGGCGAGGAGTACTGGATAGAAGGCGGCGAGAAAGATGATGAACACTGCCGGCGCATTGCCGATGCCGAACCAGAGCACAGCCAGCGGGAACCAGGCGATGGGAGAGATGGGGCGCAGTACCTGGACTAGTGGATCCACGGCCTGATGGCAGCGGACAAAACGACCCAGGAAGAGTCCCAGCGGGATGGCAACGATTACTGCCAATGTGTAGGCGCCGGTAAAACGTGCCAGACTGATGCCGATGTTGTTCCAGAGAGTTCCGTTGGCAGCCAGTTCAGCGATAGCACGCACCACGTCCGATGGCGCCGGGAACTGTTCCGGCGGATAGCGGCGGGCGGCAAACTGCCACAATACAGCAAAAGCAAGAAGGGTTCCGGCCGGCAGCGCAATCTTTGTAAGGTTCTCACGCATAGTCAGGCAATTTTACGCGCAAAACGATCATCCAGATATCCGGCCAGATTCACCTTCTCTTTCGCGATACCGAATTTGACCATGTACTCCTCGGTCGCCGCAAAATCCCTGTTTGCCGGAACCAGATTCAGGAAGGTCAAACGACCACGCGGTGAGGTCAGCACTTTTTCTATTATTTCCGGTTTTTGCCCGAGAAGCTTGACCGAACCCTTGGCCGCCTGGGCAGGATTGGCTTCGATGAAGGTGGCAGTGCGGACCATGCCGCCAACCAGTTCCTGAACTTCCTCCGGATGGGCAGCGATGACCTGTTCCCGCAGGTTTAGTACGCAGCAGATGTGGTTGGGCCAGATGTCCTTGGAAAGCATCAGGACCTTGCCAACCTTCTGGGCCTCCGCCTGGGCGCCGAATGGTTCGGCAACGATATAACCGTGGATCCTGCCCGTTGCCAGGGCCACCAGCATCTCCGGCGGGGCCATGTCGATAATCTTCAGGTCGTGCGCCGGGTCGATATGCTTCTCGGTAAGAATCTTGCGCAGCAGGATGTTGTGGGTGGAAAAGGGGCTGGGGATGGCAATGGTTTTCCCCTTCAGATCTTCGATACGGTTTATCTCTCCGCTGTTTTTGACGGTGATGACGCTGCCGTTGCGGTGACCGAGCAACACAACCTTGATGGGCACTCCCTTCTGTCGAAGGGTCAAGCCGATCGGGGTCAGCAGGAAGGCGCCGTCTATTGCACCTGCCTTGAGCGCTTCGGCGATCTCCGGCCATGATGAGAATTTGATCGGCTGAATTGAAACGGTCTTGAACTGTTCACGTTCGGCGGCGATCATCAACAAGTGGTCGGTAATGGGAAGGTAGCCGATCTTGAGGTTCAGCTTTTTGCCGCTGGCAAAGGCCGGGAAAAATGGCCCTGACAAGGCAGTTGCGGCAAGAGCTGCCGTACCGGTGATCAGAAATTCTCTGCGCTTCATTTAATGCCTCCTTTAATGGCGGTGATCAGGATGATGACGGTCATCATTGCTGTGAACATGGTTATTGGTATGAGGATGGCCGTGTATCCGAGTAGTTGTTGCCGGCTGGCCGGACTGCTGCCAGCCGAGGGCCGCCCGGCGGGCGTCAAAATCAACGATGATGCGATCTGCAAGCGAACGGGGATCATGGTCCACCACCATCACCGACCCGAGCAATTCCTGGGTATCTTTGGCAAAGAAGCGTGTGACTTTGTCTGATCCCCCCACCGGCGGTTCGATACAGTGGTAGGAGTTAAGTCCCAGCAGGCGAAAACCGAGGGCCGCGCCGACACCCTTTTCGTTGGACCACTCAGGGCTGGAAAAGGCCAGCGGCAGGCTCTTCAGCGGTTCTCCCGACGCCTCGGCGACAGCGCGGAACAGGCCGGTGGCGCGGGCATTGTCAAGGCACTCCCCCATGTGCCAGACCGGTGGCAGATTATGGGGAGCAAGGGCGGCACGCAGGCCGTTGCCCGCTTCCCGCAGCGCCTCAGGCAGGCAATAGCCGGTTTTCAGCAGGGCGTAGGCCGCACAGCCATTGGTCAGAACTATCACATCGTTGGCGATAAGCGTCCGGGCCACCAGCACCACTGCTTCCTCGTAGACTACTTTCGGGTTGTTGCACCCCACCAGGTTGACAATCCCCCGTACCCGGCCGGTCTTGAGATGATCCAGCAGCACCGGGGCGCCGCCGAATGTGGCCAGGACATTTTCCGCCGAGAAACCGACTTCGGCATCCATCCTGGCCTGCGGGATGAAAACCTTGCCCGACTCCCGCTCCCGGAAGGAGTCGATTGCCATTCTAACGATACGCTCGGCCAGGAGATCGGCATCGGCCATATTGCTGTGGTGATGGTCGAACCCCAGATGGGTGGCGCCGGGCAGCCGGGCCGAGTCGCTTGTGGTGACTACACGAGTGTGGAAACAGGCCGCCACATCCATGATGCCGGGGAAAACATCCTGAACATCCGCCACCCACAAGTCCAGGGCTCCGGTGGCCATGGCAAGTTCGGCTCCTACTGCGCTGGTCAGGGGATAAACGTCACCGAATTTGGCCAGGGCCGAATGACCTGAACAGCAGATCCCATAAAGGCGGATACCTTCTGCCCCGATGGATTTCGCCTTGGCGATCAGGTCGGCACGCCTGGCGGCCTTGACTATGGCCGTCACCAGCACCGGTGAATGGCCATGCACTGCTACATTGACTGACGCGGGTTGAATGACCCCCAGGTTGGTGGTTATGCGGCTCCGTTTGGGGAGGCCGTAGAGGCAGTCCATGGCAATGGCGGAACCGGCCACGCTGCTCCAGGCAAAGGCCAGACCACAGCGCAGAACCTGACGCATCAGGTTTTCCCAGTCGCCGTCGGTGCCGGTAGTGGTGCGATGCAGAGCCTCAAATACCTCGTGGTAGGCGCCGATGGGAAGAATATCCAGCTCTTTCCAGACCGCGATCCGCTCCTTGGGCGCCAACGCTTCCAATGTGCGGTGTGGTCCCGGCAGGGTGCGGCAGAGGTCATCCAGCAGGATCATGGCGATTTCGCCGGCAAGCTCCGGTACTGTTTTATTCTCACTGAAAATGCCAAAGGCCTTTGCCGTGCCTATGACCTTATCCGGGCCGAGGATCGGAATGTCCAGATTCCCCTCCGCCGCTCCCTTCAGCGCCAGCATTACCTCACGGCCACGAGCGCCGTGCGCGCCGACCCCGGCCGCCACCCAGCGCAGAATGTTACGGGCCACAATGACGTGCGCGTCTGCTCCACAAACGCCCTTCGGGCTCTTGGCAGTGATGCGGCAGGGACCCATGTGACAGTTCTTACAGCAGGTGCCGGACAAGCCGAAACCGCAATGCGGTTTCTGGGCATCGAAACGGTCAAAAGGAGTTTCGATGCCTGCCTGATCCAAGTGAATAAGCATTTCACGCACTGCCCGATCCGGGGTACGGGAGATGACATCTTTTTTACTCGGGAATTTGTTTTGCCTCATAGGTTTTCTCACCGCTTCGTCATGACGTGACTTCGGGAATATAGATAATTAAAATAGTTAACAAATAGCGTCGATAATGCATCATTATAGTTGATATAAATAATTAACAATAAGACTTGTTTATGTCAACATGTATTTGGTGCTAAATGTGATGCGCTTGGGAAAAGATGCATGTCGCTTGTCAATAACGGTAAATTGGTTATACGAAAACTTTGAGCAATCCTTGGCAAAGGTTCTATTTTGAAAAAGGAATTCACAAAATAAAGTAGTGTTTCGCCGCCAGAAAAAACTTGACAATCTGACAGGAAATAACTTATGTTTATACCAAAATCTATTAAATTGATAGACATAATATATTCATCTCGCCGTTTTTGCCGTAAAAAGGAGGCCACATGTGGGATTACACTGATACGGTCAAGGAGCATTTCCTCAACCCGCGTAATGTGGGAGAGATTACGGATGCGGATGCGGTGGGTGAAGTGGGGAGCCTGGCGTGCGGAGACGCCCTGAAGCTCTTTATCAAGCTGGATGCCGTGAAGGAGCGCATTGTGGACGCCAAATTCCAGACCTTCGGCTGCGGCAGCGCCATTGCCTCGTCGTCAGCCCTGACGGAAATGATCAAGGGGAAGACCATCGACCAGGCGCTGGGGGTCACCAACAAGGAGATCGCCGACTTTCTCGGCGGTCTCCCCGAGGAGAAGATGCACTGCTCCGTCATGGGCCAGGAGGCCCTAGAAGTGGCCATTGCCAAACTCCGCGGCTATAACGTGCCGAGGCACGAGCACGGCCATGACCATGAACAGTATGGGGAGATTGTTTGCAACTGCTTCGGCCTCACCGACGGCTTCTTAAAGAAAGTCATAGCCCAGAATCGGCTTCAGAGCGTCGATCAGGTGACCCATTTCACCAAGGCGGGTGGCGCCTGCGGCGCCTGTCAGGCGAAGATCAAAGCACTGATTCCCATTACAGGCGGCGATTCTCAACCGACCAGCGTGACCCGGCCGGAGAAGTTGACCAATTTGCGCAAGATGCAACTCATCCAGGATGTCCTGGAAAAAGAGATCAGGCCGCAATTGTGGGCCGACGGCGGCGATCTTGAACTTATCGATATCGATGGCGACAGGGTGCAAGTCGCTTTCCGCAAGGCGTGCGCCGGCTGCGCGTCATCCGGATACACGGCAAAATTCGTGGAGCAGAAGCTGCGCGAACTGGTCAGTGATGAAATTACCGTCGAGGAGGCAGAGGCATGAAAGAAGTCTACCTGGATAATAATGCCACCACCAGAGTGGACGGGGCGGTATTCGAGGAGATGCGCCCATTCTTCTGTGAACTTTACGGCAATCCCAGCTCCATGCATTACTTCGGCGGCCAGGTGCAAAAAAAGGTGGACGAGGCGCGCAACCGGGTTGCGGCCCTGCTGGGGGCCCTGCCTGAGGAGATAATATTTACCGCTTGCGGGACGGAGAGCGACAATACGGCAATTCGTTCGGCCCTAGAGGCATTTCCGCAACGCCGCCATATCATCACTACACGGGTGGAGCACCCGGCGGTCCTCAATCTATGCCGGGGGCTCTCCCGGCGAGGATACAGGGTAACCGAACTGGGTGTTGATGGGGAAGGGCGTCTCGACCTGGATGAACTGCGAAATGTTATCGACGACGATACCGCCGTGGTTTCCATTATGCACGCCAACAATGAAACCGGCGTTATCTTTCCCGTAGAGGAGATCGCTGTAATCGCCAGTGAGAAAGGGGCACTGTTCCACACCGACGCGGTCCAGACCGTGGGGAAGATCCTGATCAATCTGCAGGGCTCCGCCATTGACATGCTCTCCCTCTCCGGCCACAAACTGCACGCCCCGAAGGGAATCGGTGTACTCTATCTCCGGCGGGGAGTCCCGTTCCGGCCGTTTCTTGTCGGCGGGCACCAGGAGAAGAATCGTCGGGCAGGCACCGAAAACACCGCTTCCATAATCGCTCTCGGCAAAGCTGCGGAGCTGGCGGGAGAACAGTTGGTTGAAGAGAATATCCGGATGAAACACCTTCGCGACCGGTTGCAACGGGAGCTTCTGGCCAGTATTCCCCATGCGCGGATAAATGGCGGCCTGGCAGAGCGGCTTACCAATACTCTTTCTATCGCGTTTGAATACGTAGAGGGGGAAGCGATCCTTCTCCATCTGAACGAGCATGGAATTTGCGCCTCATCCGGGAGCGCCTGCACCTCCGGCTCACTAGAGCCGTCTCACGTCCTGCGGGCCATGGGGATTCCCTTTACCTGCGCCCACGGAACCATCCGCTTTTCACTGTCCCGTTTTACCACGGACGGAGAGATCGACATGGTAATCCGGGAATTGCCGCCGATCATCCGGAGACTGCGGGAGATTTCTCCTTTCGGCAAGGTTTGCGCGGAGGAAAGCGCAGCATAAGGAAACAAATAGTTTGAAGTCATTCATGGCGCATCAATGCCGTGATTATAGTGAAAAAAGGAAAGGAATAAAGGATGACAACGTTTGCCTGGTTCGTTTTTATTGCTGCGGCCATTCTGGAAGTAGCCGGCGATGCAGTAATCAGAAAAGGTCTTCGCGGCAGTATCATTTGGTTCATTGTGTTCGGGTTCTTGATGCTGGGATGCTACGGGATGGTGGTAAACACGGTTAAGTGGGATTTCTCCAAGCTGCTGGGAGTGTATGTCGCTGTCTTTGCGGTGGTAAGTATCCTGGCAGGGCGTTTGGTGTTCAAAGAAACTATTCCCGTCTCAACCTGGCTCGGTCTCGCCATAATCGTCATTGGCGGCACAGTGATCCAAGCAGGCCAGGGTTAGCCGCTCGCATATTGTTACAAGTGGCTCAGAATGAAAGGAGGAAATACCCATGCTAAAAATCGCGGTGGCCACCAGTGACGGGCAGAAGATCGACGAGCATTTCGGCCAGGCCAAGTCGTTCCATATTTATGATGTTGCCGAAGATGGTACGTTCCAGCTTATCGAGGAACGGCACATTACCCCTCATTGTCCCGGCGATCCGGCAATTGGCCATGCGGCCGATGCGACGGTGGCGCAACTTGCCGATGTGGACGCGGTCTTAGTCAACCGGATCGGCCCCGGCGCTGCCGAGACCCTTGCAGGGCGGGGCGTCAAGGCCTTTTCCCTGGGCGGACCGATAGACCGGGCACTCACCGCTTACGGTAAGAGGCACAAGCTCATCGATGTAAAGATCCCGGGAGTGAGCCAGGGATTCACCACGGTTGCCGGCGAGTCGTGCGGTTGCTCGGGAAAGTGCCGTTAGTGCCGGGCGAACTGTTCGACAAAAACACCCGCAAAGCGATTTAACACTGAAGGCAAATTCATGCTATCATATTTTCTCTGCCGGAACCGGACGTTGGGGACTACGACATATTCCGGGCTAAAGCCGTGTCAGTAAGGAGAGAAAGTGCATGAAAGAGACCTTTGAATCACTGTTTCCCGAAGAAGAGCTGATTCCCGGAAAGTATCGCATCGAGACGCCGATTCACCAGGAGTGCTATCTTGTGGATGGTGAACTGCGACTCTGGGAAGGACCGCTGCAGGAAATCCTTTCACCAATCCTGGTAAAAACCGGATCGACTCCGGCCCGAAAACTGCTGGGGAGTTACCCACTCCTTTGTGAAACTGCTTGCCTGGAAACACTCTCCGTTGCCGTGCGGGCCTATGACAACGGCCGTGGCGTCTGGCCGACCATGTCCGTTGGTGAGAGAATCCAATGCGTGCAGAAATTCGCCCGTGCCATGGCGGAGAAACGAGAACTCATCGTCAGGCTCCTCATGTGGGAGATCGGCAAGTCTTTACGTGACGCGGAGAGCGAGTTCGAACGGGCCACGGCCTATATCCGCGATACGCTGGAGGCGCTGAAGGAACTGGACAGGGTCTCCTCACGCTTCGTCATTCAGCAGGGCATTATCGGCCAGATCCGCCGTGCCCCGCTCGGGATAGTCCTCTGCATGGGCCCCTACAATTTCCCCCTTTACGAGACATTTACGACGCTTGTCCCCGCACTGGTCATGGGCAATACCGTGGTGCTGAAGCCGCCCCGTTTCGGCGTTCTCCTCTTCCAGCCGCTTCTCGAGGCATTTCGCGACTCTTTTCCTGCCGGAGTCATCAATACGATCTATGGTGAAGGAGAGACCATCGTCCCGCCGCTTCTCGCTTCAGGGCAGGTGGATGTGCTGGCGTTCATCGGCACCAACCGGGTCGCGGACTCCCTGCGCAAGACCCATCCCCGGCCGCACCGGCTGCGTTGCGTAATGGGGCTTGACGCCAAGAATCCGGCCATTATTCTGCCCGAATCCCGATCTCGACCTGGCGGCGGCCGAATGCATACGGGGAAGCCTTGCTTATAACGGCCAGCGCTGCAGCGCCCTAAAAATACTTTTCGTTCACCGGAAGATTGCCGATGCATTTCTGGAGAAGATGTCCAGGGGGATCGCCGCATTGAAGTGCGGCATGCCATGGGATGAGGGGGTCACCATTACACCCCTCCCCGAGCCGGAAAAGCCGGCGTACCTTGGCGAACTCGTGCGAGACGCACAGGACCTGGGGGCACGGGTGATTAATCCGGAAGGGGCCGTTGCCTGCAATTCCTTTTTCTATCCTGCGCTTCTCTATCCGGTTACGCCTGGAATGCGACTCTACAGCGAGGAACAGTTCGGGCCGGTCATCCCGGTGGTTCCATTCGATGACATAAGCGAACCGATAGATTACGTGGTTTCCTCCAATTACGGCCAGCAGGCGAGCATTTTCGGCCGGGATTCGGACCTACTCGCCAATCTGGTGGATTCCCTGGTAAACCAGGTCTGCCGCATCAATATCAACAGCCAGTGCCAGAGAAGTCCGGATACCTTCCCGTTCAACGGCAGGAAGGATTCCGCTGAAGGAACCCAGTCCGTAACCGATGCCCTGCGGATCTTTTCCATCCGCATCGTCGTGTCGGCCCGGGAAACGGAAGCCAATCGGGAGATTATCACCAACATCGTCAAAGAGAGGAAATCCCACTTCCTGTCAACGGATTTCATTTTGTGATAGAGTAATTATTGTCGACATGCCGCGCAATAACCAAGAGGGGTACCCGGACTATGGCAGCCAACCCTAAGCAGATCAGTTTCGCCAGCGACAACTACGCCGGGATATGTCCCGAGGCTTGGCGGGCGATGAAATCCGCCAACCAGGGCTACGCGACTTCTTACGGTGATGATCCATGGACCGACAAGGCGTGCGAACGTTTGCGCGAGATCTTTGAGACCGACTGTGAGGTCTTCTTCGCCTTCACCGGCACGGCAGCGAACTCGCTGGCGCTTGCCTCCCTCTGCCACTCATACCACAGCATCATCTGCCACGAGATGTCTCACCTGGAGACCGACGAGTGCGGCGCTCCGGAGTTCTTCTCCAACGGCACCAAGGTGCACTTAGTCCCCGGTGCGAACGGCAAGGTCGATCTCGCCGCTGTCGAACATACCGTGCACAAGCGCTCCGATATTCACTACCCGAAGCCTCGTGTCCTGAGTGTTACCCAGGCGACCGAGCTCGGCACCGTTTATTCGGTAGACGAACTAATGGCCATAGGTGAGCTGGCGCGGAATCTCTCGCTTCGATTCCACATGGACGGCTCCCGTTTTGCCAACGCCGTCGCATCACTCGGCGTTTCCCCGAAGGAAATCACCTGGCAGGCAGGAGTGGACGTCCGCTGCTTCGGCGGCGCCAAAAACGGCTTGGCCATGGGGGAGGCCATCGTTTTCTTTGATCGAGAGCTTGCTGTTGAGTTCGACTATCGCTGCAAGCAGGCGGGACAGCTCGCCGCGAAGATGCGTTTTCTGGCTGCCCCGTGGATCGGGATGTTAGAGGATGGGGCCTGGCTTCGTCACGCCGCCCACGCCAATCGTTGCGCCCGGGAGATTGAGAATGCAGTCAAAACCATCCCCGGGGTTCGGGTCATGTTCCCCTGCCAGGCCAACTCCGTCTTCCTCGAAATGTCCCCGGCCATGGCGGAGGGGCTCCGGCAACGGGGTTGGCACTTCTACACTTTCATCGGCTCTGGCGGTGCGCGCTTCATGTGCTCATGGGAGACACGGCAGGAGGACATAGATGCGCTTGTCGCCGACCTCAGAGAGGTGGCGGGGGGGAAACGTTAAGACGCTGGAAAGAACATGGGAGATTTGGTTGAAAGCCAGTTTTCCTTACCAAAGGATATTCATGGGAAACGGGAGAGGAACTGCTAGAAATGGAATTACAGCAAATGTGTGCAAAAGGAGAAAATCCATGAAAATGACCGCAACCAACTTTGATCGCATCACCATTGACCCGGAACAGTTGAATGGCCAACCATGCGTCAGGGGTATGCGTATAACGGATATAAATGGCTGGACTAAAAAGTTCAAAATAACGTGCTAAAGTCAGAAAGGGAGGCAAACAGATGGATGTCAAGGCAATGCTGGACAATCTGGATGTGGCGGCAGTGGCGTCAGATGCGGATTTCAATGTGATCTATATTAACGAAAAAGGCAAAAAAAGCTTCAAGTCCCTGTTCAACCTGGACAAAGTTGTTGGCATGAATATGGTAGAATGCCACCAGCCGGAAACATTTGAAAAGCTGAAAGTCCTGTATCAGGATTTCCGCGAAAAAAAGATGTCGCTGAACTACGTGGTCATGGACCTTCCCGATGGAAAGGCCACCGTTGTAAATGTTCCCTTCTATGACGGTGACACGCTCGCGGGGGTAGTTGAAATGGTCTTTGAGGGTACACTTGGTTAACCTGCTTGAGGCGGTTGCCACTGTTGTCCGTCTGGCTGGGATTTTTAGCATAAGTGCGATCGCGCTTTTTTGTAGGCTAACGCTGGAAAGTTTATTGGCATAGGTTTGCTTTGTCAGAACAGGGGGAGGCACGGTGCTTACGCGAGTTGGGCGATCTGGGCACCTCCTTCAGGCGCGCCCAAGTCGAACATGGGCGACCTCGAAGTCCTAGACGCAGACACCAACCCGGCGCTGCTGGGGTCGCAGAACCCTGGCGTTGTTATGGTCGGGCTGAACAGCTCACGTGCTTTTCCGGACGTGCCGTTCCGGAACTTCCACGATCCGAGCGCGGTAGCCAAAGACTTCAAGATTCGGTTCGCATGCAGGGACACCGTCTTCTGGGGTGCGTACATGACGGATGTCATCAAGGACTTCGTGGAGCCAGTCTCTGAGCGCCTGCTGGACCATCTGAGAGCGAATCCCCAGTTCGTCCGTGCTCACATGGACACGCTGCGCGCCGAATTGGCTGACCTCGTACACCCCAGACCGGCCGTTCTGGCTTTCGGACACACCGTGCATGACCTACTCAACAAGCACCTTCGCCCGTACGAATACTTGCATCTTGTGCCGAACACGCACAACAGTCATCGAATCTCAAAAGAGAAGTATAGGGATACAGTACGCGCGCAAATCCATGAGGACAATAAGAGGTCTGGCCTTGAAAAGGGAAAATTGAGATAATTTTACTGTCGTAAAGCGAAGTTACCAACAAGCGGCCCAAAAAGATCATAGCGTTAGCGTGCAGGGAGACTATCTAAACATATGGCTAAACAAAAGAAAAAACTATCTCCTGTTCAAAAGGCAGCAAAGAAAAAAAGGCAACAAGAATATATGACCATCTTTGTGAATGGTAAACAAAAGCGGGTTAAAAGACCAGCTACAATAGATGGAATGGATGTAGATGATTTTATAAGGAACAATGCAGATCCAATATGGCTTCATCAGAATCAAATGTGGGAATATATAGATCTACCTGAAGAAGATGACTTACCATCCCCTCATTTCGGACCCAAAATATCATGATGACCTTCAAGCAATTTGCCGAAAAACTCGAAACTATCCCTGCCAGCACATCCTGGTATTTGGCCGACATGGGCGAGGCGCGGGGACATCAGGAACTCTATACCCGTCAGGCTCCGTAGAAGCTGAAGATGGAAATGATGTGCGAAAGGTGGAATCTCTCGGCCATGGCCCCAGCGCTGTATGACAAATTAAAAAAAGAATAACCCTCTGAAAAGAAGTGTAATTAAAGAGGCAATGACCACAGCCAATTCATACCGGGAAATTTATTCCGTGGTTGCACGCATCCCCGCGGGACGTGTCGCGACTTATGGCCAGGTCGCGCGCTTGGCGGGGATGCCGGGCCATGCGCGGCAGGTGGGCTACTCGCTGAGCGCCGTTAACGACCATGGTCCGATCCCCTGGCATCGCGTAGTGAACGCCAAAGGGATGATCAGTCCCCGCTCCGGCGGCGATCACATGGAATTGGTGCAGCGGCTTCTGCTCGAAAAGGAAGGAGTAAGTTTCGACGAGCATGGCCGTATCACGTTGCCCCACTTTCAGTGGCGGCCGCTGGACACTGCAAACAAAAGGACCCAGCGAGTCGATGAATAGTAACGAGATTGAGGAGAGCCTGAATCTGTTGCCGATCAACCAAGTGTCAGCCATCAAGCTGAAGATGGCCGGCGTTGTGGCTAACCCTTCAATCCTGGCTGTTTTCCAACTCATGCAATGGGGTCTGAACACCGGTGTTCCTCTGACGCATCGACGCGTCTCCATCGAGTTGCAGCGGCTAAGCCTTAACCCTCCCCGTCGTGAAGCCCTCGACTATCTCGTGGCAAAGGTTCCGGGTGTTATGAAGGAACTACACCGTAGCTTGCTTCGTCTCCCGCCAAGGGCCGCGGCAGAGTTGCTCCTCGAAGTGCTCGACATGCGGCTCAAGGCTGACCCCAGGAAAATTTACCCGACTGAGGACCTCACATGTTGAGTCTGTGCCTCCGCATAACCGTCATCCTTGTGGCCATGGGTTTTCCGGCCTCCTTACAATGCGGTGCCTTCTGACGCGGGGGTGGTTCCGGACGACCTTCACCCGACCTGGATCAGGCTCCAGTCCAAGTCGGGTGGAGGCAGTATACGTAGAATTCGAGATTTTCCGTAATTAATCAAGAATTCAAGCTCAGGTTTGCCTCGTCTTGTTATTTATCTTCTGGTACGGGCAGTTGCACAAGGCATGCAGCGCTGGGCTTCTTTACAATGTCACCTTCCCTGACCTCACCCTCAACCACTTCCGCGTCAAAGTAATGCTCTCCAGAATATTGGGTGATCTTTACTTTTCCTACCTCCTTGAGCTCCCGCGAGTATCGCTCATAGGATTGGCGGTATACCGGTACCGTTTCGTTCAAGCAGAATGCCTCTTTGGCCTCCTTGGTTCCTCCATGAAAAAGCCGAACGAAATGTAATCCCTCCTTGATACTCCAGATAAAGCATGTTACGTTCAGGCTTAGGAGGGAGAGGGATGCATCAGTTCCTGACAACAGATGACTTCATCTGCAAGGGGCAGTCTATACCAGA
>Ga0181533_1002277_pt1 | contig 22847 bp, 8 predicted proteins | sample PEATcosm2014_Bin_45_FD_119772 | JGI IMG/M metagenome (GOLD analysis project Ga0181533, IMG submission 119772) | Peatland microbial communities from MTU Mesocosm Facility, Houghton, MI, USA - PEATcosm2014_Bin11_60_metaG | ecosystem: Environmental > Terrestrial > Soil > Wetlands > Peat | place...
ACCCGGCACGGAACGCCCACAGGCCGGAGCGCCGGCTTCAGCCGGCTTTGGGCCTCCGAACGCCGCAAGACAGGGAAAATGACAACGGCCGGCCCTCTGGGTGTGAAATATCCGGGCTAAAGCCGGCGCTCCGATCCTTCCGCACTGGCTGCGGGGGCAGTGTCGGGATGCGCTCCCCTCAGCCCCGCCGCCGCCAGGAGGCGATCTTTGAATCGGCGGCAGGCGGCGGCAACATCGCGGGCGTTGAGGATAGCGGAAACGGCGCAGACGCGGCGCGCGCCGGCCTCGATCACGGCGTCGAGGTTGTCGAGGGTGATGCCGCCGATGGCGAACCAGGGGATGGCCACATTGGCCGCTGCCCAGCGCACGTACTCGAGCGTCACGGGTCTGGCCTGGGGTTTGGTGCCGGTGGGATAGACGGGCCCGATGCCGAGGTAATCTGCGCCGGCAGCCAGGGCGCGTTTGGCTTGTTCGGGTCCGTGGGTGCTCAAGCCGATGCGGAGGGGGGGGTGAAGGTCGAAGGTCGAAGGTCGAAGGTCGAAGTGGGGGGATGGCTTCGGGGGGAGCGGGGAGCGAAGTGAGGCGACCTGCTCGAGGCCAGCGCCGAAGAAATCTTCCTGGCCCAGGTGGCAGGCATCCGCGCCGGCTTCGCGCGCGGCCGAGAGGTGATCGTTGACAACGAGGCCGACGCCAGCGCGCCGGGTGAGGGGCAGGATGGCTTGGGCCATGCGAAGGACCTCCTCGGGGGAGGAGAGCTTGGCACGGAGCTGAATCAGGTCGGCGCCACCTTCGCACAGCTCCCGCGCCAACTCTTCGGGGGCGCGCCCGCGCAGCCAGGCTGTATCGACAAAGGCATAAAGCCTGCAGTCTGAAAGAGGTTTCGTAAGGCTTAAAGTGCGCCGGCCACCAGGTCGCCGACCTGGGAGGTTGTGCAGCCCATTTTGCCGGCAGCCAGGCTTTTGATTTTCTGGCGGACCGTGTTGATGACGGCGGTTTCGATGGCCTTGGCGGCCTGGGTTTCGCCCAGGAAATCCAGGAGCATCTGGCCGGCGCAGATGGCCGCGAGCGGGTTGATGACGCCTTGGCCGGTGTATTTGGGGGCGCTGCCGCCGATAGGCTCGAACATGCTGGCGCCCTGGGGGTTGATGTTGCCGCCCGCGGCGATGCCCATGCCGCCCTGGATCATGGCGCCGAGGTCCGTGATGATGTCGCCAAACATGTTATCCGTGACAATGACGTCGAACCATTCCGGGTTCTTCACGAACCACATCGTGGTGGCATCCACGTGCGCATAATCCCGCTTGATGTCGGGGTAATCGCGCTGGCCGATCTCGTGAAAAGCGCGTTCCCACAGGTCGAAGGCGTAGGTCAGGACGTTGGTCTTGCCGGAAAGGGTGAGCTTCTTGTCCTTGTTCCGTTTGCGAGTGTAATCGAAGGCATAGCGCAGGCACCGCTCGACGCCGCGCCGGGTGTTGACGCTTTCCTGGAGGGCGATTTCGTTGGGAGTGCCTTTGAAGACAAACCCGCCGGCGCCGGTGTAAAGCCCCTCGTTGTTCTCGCGAACAACCACGAAATCGATGTGCTCGGGTTTCTTGTCCTTGAGCGGACAGAACCGCTCGTCGTAGAGCTTGACCGGGCGAAGGTTGATGTATTGCTCGAGCTCGAAGCGGGCGCGGAGGAGGATGCCCTTTTCAAGGATGCCGGGTTTGACGTCCGGGTGGCCGATGGCGCCGAGGAGGATAGCCGGGAATCGCCGGAGTTCGGCCAGCACACTCTCAGGCAGCACTTCGCCGGTGCGCAGGTAGCGTTCGCCGCCCACGTCATAATGGGTGTAGTTGAGCTTGAGGTTAAACCTGGCGGCGGCCGCATCGAGCACCTTCACGGCCTCGCGGATGACCTCGGGTCCGGTACCGTCGCCGCCAATGACTGCAATATCGTAACTTTTCATGACTCATCTTATTCGTCCGACGCGCCCTTTGGGGCGGAGGCTGAAGATGCTACGGGTTATTGGCGGGCTGGCAACGGAATTCATTCTTGTCTTGGATGCAAAACCGAATGAGTGTGTTGCCTGCGATGAGTCCGCTGCCCTATAAGGTTGCCACGCTGCTCTATTGTTTCAACGAGCGCGATGAGGTGCTGCTCCAGGAACGGGCGCAGGAGCCTAATCTCGGCCTGTGGAGCCCCGCCGGGGGCAAGCTGCATACCGACATCGGGGAGTCTCCCTACGCTTGCGCCTGCCGCGAGGCGCACGAGGAAATGGGCCTGTGCCTGGCCCCCAAGGACCTGCACCTGGCCGGCCTCGTCAGCGAAGATGGCTATGCCGGCCGGAGCCATTGGCTCATGTTCCTGTTCGAGGTCAAACCCAGGCTGCGTTCCCTGCCGCCACCCTGCAACGAAGGCCGCTTTCAGTTCTTTGCCCGCGAGGCCCTCGTTGGGCTCAAGGTGCCGCAAACCGACCGCGAGCGAATCTGGCCCTGGTTTTGGCAGTATCGCGGCGGTTTCTTCGCCGCCCACTGCCACTGCCATGCGGATGGACGGGATGACTGGGTGCTCGAGGAGACGCGATGATCATCGACCTCCACAGCGACTCTTTCTTCATGGGGGAGGCCTTGCGCCAGGCGGCCCGGGCCTGCGAGGCGGAGGAGGTGCCGATCGGGGCAGTGGTGGTGCGGGGCGGACGCATCATTGCGCGCGCATTTAACCAGGTGGAATTGCTCAAAGACGCCACGGCGCACGCGGAGATGCTGGCGTTGACGCAGGCGGAGGAAGCGGTGGGGGATTGGCGGCTGGCAGATTGCACGCTCTACGCGACCAAAGAGCCGTGCCCGATGTGCGCGGGGGCCATTGTCCACGTGCGGCTCGGGCGCCTCGTCTTCGGGGTCGCGGACCCGAAGGCAGGGGCAGCGGGCAGCGCCTTGAATCTGCTGCAGTTCCCGGCCTTCAATCACCAGTGCGCGATCACCGGCGGGGTGCGCGAACTCGAATGCCGCGCCCTGCTCCAGAGCTTCTTCGCCCAGCAGAGGAGAAGGAAGGTCCAGGGCCAGGGGCCGGGTGGATCGGGCGGAACTGTGTGAGGCGGGTGGCTTGCCCGCCAGGGGTGGGGGGGCGATTAAAAGTGTCGGTCCGCTCACGGCACTTCTTTGCCCCGGAGGGGCTTGCGAGAATAGCCCGGCGTTTCAACGCCGGGTGAGCGGACCGAAAACGTGGATCCGTCCAGAAGGGACGGCTGAGGGCAAGGTGTGCTCTCAATCGTCCCTTCGGGACGGGAATCCCTTTTCTGGTCTCCCCGGCGTTGAAACGCCGGGCTATTGTCAGATGTCCCTCCGGGACAGAGCTTCCGATATGCATGTCCGACACTTTTAATCGCACCCAGGCGCGGCGGCGGAGGTCGACGAGGGCCGATTTATGCGATAGCATCAGATGCATGAGAACCACGTTGAACATCGAAGATGACGTTCTGCAGGCGGCCAAGGAATTGGCCCAACGCGAGGGCAGCACGGCCGGCCGGGTCCTCTCAGCCTTGGCCCGGCACGGTTTGAGGTCGCAAGCGCCGGTGGCGGAAGGCCAACCAACCACACGCGGGGGCGTGCCGCTCTTGGCCTCGCGCGGCGAGATCGTAACGCTGGATAGGGTGCGCGGACTGATGGATGAGGAGGGGGTTGCAGGATGACAACCGCCAGACCGATTACGGTCTATACGCTCACGCTCAACGAGGCCCGGCAGATGCGGGCAGTGCTGGAGAGTGTGAAATGGGCCGACGAAATCCTGGTGATGGATTCTTTCAGCACGGATGGCACGGTGGAGATCGCGCGGGAATACAACGCCCGAGTCGTCCAGGAAGCGTTTTGCGGCTTTGGCAGGCTGCGCAATCACGCCGTGGCGGCCGCCAGGCACGATTGGGTGCTGAGCATCGATGCCGATGAGCGCTGCACGCCGGAGTTGGCAGAGGAGGTCCGGCAGGAACTGCTGGCCCCGGACTTCGATGCCTATCTTGTCCCGCGCAAGAGCCATTTTCTGGGCCACTGGATGCGGCACTCGGGGTGGTATCCGGATTACCGCCAGCCGCAACTGTTCAATCGGCAGCAGTTTCGCTACAACGACGAGGCGGTGCATGAGAGCTACACGCTGACCGGCCGCCTGGGTTGCCTGCGCCAACATGTGCTCCAATATCCCTGGGACACCCTCGAAATCGCCACGGCCAAATTGCAGCGCTACTCGACCCTGATGGCCCAGCGTTACGCCGAGCAGGGCAGACGGAGTTCGCCGGCCAAAATGTTGTTCAGCCCGGCCGGCATGTTCTTGCGCATCTTCGTCCTCCAGCAAGGCTTCCGCGATGGGACCTACGGGTTTGTTCTGGCGGCTCTTTATGCGTATTACACGTTCCTGAAATACGCCAAGTTATGGGAGCTGGGCGCCAGGGGGAAGGACTGAGGAGAGAACTCCCAATGCGTGAATAAGGTTCCGGGCGGCGGCGTCCAAGGCTTCATTCGGCTTAACTATTCACGTCGGGTGGCAGCTAAGATGGACCATGCCCGGTCGCGCGCCGGGTATGGAGGCCTCACAGATCACGGGCGCGCAAAGCCGCGCTTCGAGCAGAGGACGTGGACTGGTGATGAATAGCTACCATTCGGCAAACGACCGCTCGGGCAATATTTGACGCGATGCAGATTTCTTCACTTTGGCTGAGAACCTCATGGGCCTGCCTTGCACTGGTGAAGGCGGCGTGCAGTCGGCGCAGTGCTCTTCATCTGGTCCTGGCAGCCGCAGCCCTTTGGTGCATTGGAACCTCCGCAGCCGAGAATGGAGCAACAACACCGGCCAAGATAGAGCTTCGGGTCATCTACTTTGGCCATTTACAATCCCCACGGGCCAAGGACTTTGTTCAATTCCTGGACCAGCACTTCGCCAAAGTCGAGCAGGGTGATTTGGACGCATTCAGGGAAACCGATGGCGCCGGTTACGATGTCACCATCCTCGACTACGGCGAGTTGAAGATCGTAAACAGGAGCATTCAACTCCCTCCGAACCCCGTTAGCAGGCGGTATTCAGGTCCGACGCTGACCGTTGGCGCGACTGGCGCGCTGATCTGCGGGCGGCTGGGATTGAAGACAGGGTACCTCTGAAACTGCTTGAGCGACGCAGCTCAAGGCGAGCTGCCCCGACACGAGGTTTTCTCGAAACCGTTCAAAGTGGAGCCGGTTTACGAGATGTGGGAGACGCCGGAGAGTTATCGGCGCTACTCGGGAGGGGACAGTCTGCCGCACACCCTCAAGGTGTGGCGCGTGCAGCAAATCGACGACAAGAAGAAGATAGCTCCGCCGTATGGGGCGGTGGCAGCACCCTGGAAGCCAAGCGAAGCACCCGACACGGAAATCCTGGCGGCCGGCTATAACACCGGCAAGATGAACGGAGCCGTGGCCGTAGGGCGCCAGGGCAATTTTCTCCAGTGGGGCTTTTCTGCCCCGCCCTCCAAGATGACCGAAGCAGGACGCAATTTCTTTCTGAACTCGCTTTGCTATATCGCCAAGTTCCACGGCAAGACACCTGGCCCTGGAAACTGATGGTGGACTTCCACGTCTTCCTGGTGGCGGAGCGCTGGCCAGGCATTGCTCTGGCGCATGGCGCAGGATTAGGCGCAAGTAAATAAATCCACGCCATGCACGCGGTTCTGCAACGCGATCCGAAATCGAAATGAGGGTTCGAATCCCTTCGCTCGCTCCATTTTTTCCCTTATTTTCTTGGGTTTTCTCTTTTCGGGGGTAAAACAGTAATAAAATAGTAACAAGGCTACGTCAGTATGGTGTAGGAATTCCGACGGGGACCACTGATGGATCCTTCCGTGACCACGAAGGGGGTCGGATGTGCTAACGCCGGAGGATGACGCACAGGGGCCATGCCGCGGACAGCTCCACGCTCGGCCTTGGCCGTCGGGCCAAGCTCCCCGGCCTACAGCCACGAGGTGCCGGCTCACCCGGGGCCGGATGCGGGTTGAGACCATGCAGTTTTGGAGCCTCAGGCCGCCCGCTGGAGATGGTAGTGATGTATGAGGCCACCCAGGGCTTGATGCAGTGCATCTCGGTCGGCAGCGCCGGCTCGGCTGGGTAGGCAAAGCCCACCGGAATGAGGTCGCCCAGGCCCTGATGGGGCCGGCCTTGGTTACGATGGCGCTCGATGGCTTTCAAGACTCGGTATAGGTGCGGCTGGCCCAGCAAAATTAGCTTGTCCAGGCTCTCGCGGATTTCGCGCATGTGCCGCTCCGCGTGAGCGTGACACAGCGGGGCATGCGGCGGCGTGCGCAGGATGCGCAACTGTTCCCTCTGTAATGCCCCGTCCAGTGCGGCGACACAGGTGTCCCGGTCGTGGATCAGATACCGACAGGCCCACACAATCGGCGGTTCAATTCCGCCCCTAGCCACCAGTTCGAAATCAATGGGCACCTACGCGCGTTGATAGCCCCGGAGGACTGGCGCACCCCAGGACGCCTCGCGAGTTCGTGGAGGGTCGGCGTCTTACGGTCCCATCCACACCTCGCCCACCTGGTTGGTTCCCTGGAAGAAGCCGGCTCCGAGGCCTTCGTGTTGCAGGATGACACCCTGGAAGGAGACGGCCTTGAGCGTATCCAGGTCGACCTGGCTGCCGCTAAACAGGCCGGTGGCGGTAGTGAGCTTCAGCGTCAGCTTGTTAGTGAGGCCGGGGTTCTGGATCTGATCCTTCGCGTTCAATGTGAAGGTGTTGGTCAGATTCCGGGGCAGGTTGCCGCCTTCGAGGGTCAGCGCGAGCGTGGATTGGGCCACACCCAGGATGTTGAGGCCCGCGCCCGGAACGGAGTAACTCGAGCCGAGGCTGTGCGTCAGCCAGCAGAATCCCTCCGGATAGAGACCGGTCATCGAGGCCGGCTTGTTCCAGACCAGGTCCCCGCCCAGCGTGGCCGCGTTCGTGAAGTCGAGCCAACCCAGGACCGAGCCCTGCCCCCCGTAGAGCGGGACATAGAGCGGCCATAGCCCTTGCTGGGAAACGGGGACCGACTGACTGAGCTTGGTGCCATCGGCCAAGGCGCCGGAGAAGCTCACCAGCCCGGCCGCGCTCACGGTCAGCGCGCCGAAACCGTCGCCGCGCGGCAGCGTCGCCGACCCGTTGGTGCCGGCAATCATCAAGGTGTAACGTCCCGCCTGGGGCGCCAGGAGGGTCTTGCCGTTGAACACGGCGCGATCGGCCGTCAGTTGCGTGGTCCACACCTCATTGCTCAAAGAGCTGCTGACAGTGCCGGTCAGCAGGTCCGAGCCGAGCATGAGCAGGTCCAGGGAGAGGGGGCTGCGCCCGGGCCGCTTGACCACGTTGGTGCTCAGGCCCGAGGCACTGAACTTGCCGGTGATGGAGAACTTACCCCCATCCACCTGCAGTTGGCCGGTGTAACTGCCCTTGGCGGTGGCCGTCAGGCTGAGGCAGCCACAGTTGGAGTGGGTGACTCCGCTGGCGGGGTAGAACAGACCATAGTAAGTGCCGTTGGTGGGAAGGTACGCGAGCGGGGCGAAATTGGCCTCGAGGACCAGGCCGGGCTGCATCACAAAGGCCAGCCTGGCGGTGTTGGTGACCAGGCCGCCCGTCCAGCCGGCGAACGAGTAGCCGGGGCACGGCGTGGCCGTCACGACGTAGTTGGAACCGGCCACCAGCAGGTTAGTGCCGCGGTGATAGGGCGCCAGCGTGCCGCAGCCGTTGACGGTGACCACCAGGGGAAAGAGTTGCTCGACCAGCGTTTGGGCATCGGCCGTGGTCTTGGCGGGCTGCCAATTGCCGACCGCATCATAAGCGATGGCATAGAAACCGTAGCTGTCCCCTACGGTGCCGACGAAGGCGGCCGAAGTGTTGGTCGTGCCGTTCAACCACAGGCCCCAGGGACCGCCGTTGGTCGAGACATAGACGTTGCAACCGGCGATGCCGGGGCCGTTATCGGTCCCGGACCACGAGACCACGAGGTTGGTTTGGGTGGAAAGGGACGGCAGCGGGTTGACGCTGCTCACTGGCGGCGTGGCCGCGATGGTGTTGGTGACCAGAGGCGTAGCCACGGGGGCATTCTGATCGAAATAAACCAGCGCCTGGTTGGTGATCACGGTGCCCGTGGCCAAGCCCGGTTTGCAGGCCACCATGAAGACGACATAGCCCTCGCCCTGGCCTTGGACCTTGTCCGGAGGGAGGAAGCCCGCCATGGGGTCGGTGACCGGCTGGCCGGTGGCCGGGTTGATGGACTGCATTTGCCACGTCAGGAGGCCCGTTGCCGGGTTGAGCGCGGCGTTGACCTGGACGGGATTGGGATCGGTGGCGACGGTGACATTGGTGGCGAAGATCTGCAGGCCCGGCGGGCAGGGGATGGTCACGTTGTTGAAGCCGATGGTGCTCAACTGCAGGGTGGACCAGTCGAGCCGCTCGTCGAGTTGATCGGTCAGCAAAAGCCCCTGGACGGGCAGGGTTGCCGAGGGTTCGTTCTCGAAGAGGATCGTATAGGTGATCGCGGCGTCGGGCCCGACCCACGAGGCGGCGCCATAACCCACGGTCAGCTTGTCATTGGGGTCGAACTCGCCGCCTGGGCCTAACCGCCAGGCCGGCGTGCGGATGGGGTTGGGTGGGGGCTTGCACGGGGGGAAGGGCGGACAATGGTTTAAGCGGTTGTAATTTGCCAGCGCTACGTCAAAGGCCTTCTTGGCCGCAAGGTACTGCTCGCGGGCATCTGCCAGGGGCCCGACGGCTTTCTTATAGTCGTCATAGGTTTGCTTGGCGTTGGCGATGAGGCCGATCGCGTCCTTGAGCACAGAAAGCCAGGGGCAGACTTCACTGACCTCAGGCTGCTCCCCGAGCATTTGCAACCACTTGAGCGTCGTGGCGGTGTCCAACGCCATCGAGCCAAGGCCGTTGAGGACGGAGAGGAAGTTGATGATCGTGCCGTCGCCATCACCCTCGGAGACCGCTTTGACAAGGTCGCTGAGGCTCGGCCCAATGGTGTCAACGAACGCCGACAGATCGGCGCCGTCGGCGACGGTTTGAAGCGAGTACGCGGCCAATTGGGAGGCGCCAGGAAGGTCGGCGAACTTGGTGAACTTGAGGCAGCCGAGTTGGGCAAACTTGGTTGGGTTCCCGAGCATGGCGAGGCTGGCGCCAAGCTGAAGGGCGCTAACCGCCGCCTGTCCGGCGCTGCCGCCGATGGCCTGGGAATGGCCGGAGTATGCCTCTTCCCAGTGAGTGCAAGACTGGTTGACCCACACCCAGGCCTTATCGGCAATGTCCCCTTGGACGCTCGCCGGGATATACAAGTAGCCGTTGCAGTCTGTGCAGATTTCCTTGGCCGCCGGGGAGGTCTCAACCGAGCAGTTCGGCTTCTGAACGTCGGTCAGGCGGAGCAGGGCGTTGCCGATTTGTTGCGCCAGAAAAGAGTAGAAGTCGGTGGGAGTGGTTTGGATGTAGGTGTTCTTGCCGTCATCCGTGGCCGCGGGAGTCAGCGCCGCATTGCCGGCCGCCGTGACGCCGGCGCCGAGCGAGATGGTCACCGGCGGCGGTGATAGGTAGCCGAGGGCGAAAGGGGTGACCTGGTAGGTTCCAGCCGGCAACTGGGCGGCGGACCAGGCGCCTTCCGCAGACGTCGCCGCCTGCGCGAGCAATGCGCCGGTCTGGGTGTCGACCAGGCCCACCAGGACATTAGCCAGCGGATTTGCCAAGGCATCGGTCACCGTCCCCTCGACCAGGGTGTTGGTGGCGGCCAGGCCGGCATCCAGGTTAAGCAGGTTGGAAACGACGCTCACGCTGGGCAGTACTTTAACCTGGTGGCCGGGCTCCTTGAGGACGACATCGTAGGCGCCCGCGGGCAGATCGCCAGCGGTGTAATGACCGGAGGCATCCGTCGCGGCGATAGCGGTGAGGAAATGGGTGCGCGGGGCGAAGAAGCTCACGATGACGTTGCTGAGGGGCATTCCGCCCGGAACCTCGGTGACTTGCCCGCCGACCGACAAACCCGTGGAGAGCACGAAGCTCTGGTACAGGGTCGTGGAGATGTTAAGGGGGGACACCAGTTGGGCCAAGCCGGGCTGGTGGACGAGCACGGTATAGGCACCCGCAACGAGGCCGGAGATGAGGAATTGCCCATTGGTGGAGGTGCTGGCGTCGAACACCTGTGGCGCCATGCTGGCGCCCTGCGGCAGGAGGGACACCATCGCATTGCCCAGCGGTTGTCCGCTGGTGTCGGTGACGTCGCCCTGGAGTTTTAGGGAGCCCAGCGCCAGCGACGGGGCCACCAGGCTGGTGGCCAGGTCGACGGCTACCGACACGTTCGAAGAGATGCCGTCCACGGCCCAGGCCTGGAGCTCGTAGCTGCCGGGCAGCAGGACACGGAAGCGATAAAGGCCATTCGTATCGGTGGAGGCAGTCGCCAGCAATTGGTTCGTCTGGCTGAGGGTCACGGTCGCCTCCTGAATCGGCGTGGCGCCGTCGGCGGCCAGGACCAGCCCGTACACCTGGACGCCCGGCAGGGAGACGTTAAGGGTCTGCGGCGCCAGGGAGGAGTCAATGACGACTTCGTGCTCGTCTATGCCGCCGTTGTTGCCGAAAGTGACCATGTAAGAGCCGGCCCGCAGACCCAGCAAGGAGTACTGCCCATTCGCATCCGTCCCCACCGTGAAGCTCACATCGGCGTTGGTGGGGCCGGCGCCGAACACGGTGACCGCCAGGCCCGAGATGGGAGCGCCCGTAGAATCGGTCACTTGGCCCGAGACACTTCCCAACAGCGTCGTTACCGAGACATTGGTGAGCGAGCCGGACGCGCTGAGGGTGACGACATTCGTGACGTTGCCGAAGCCATAAGAACTCTCGATCAGGGTGTAAGTCCCGGCGGCCAAGCCGGAAAACACCACCACGCCATTGGTATTCGCGGGTGCCATGGCCACCACGTTGGTGCCTTGCTGCAGTGAAGCCATCGAGTTGGTGGCGGGGCCCGAGCCGCTGACCTGGAGCACGGTCGTGAGCGTGGCGCCCGATCCCAGGGAAATCAACCCAAAGTCCAGGGTCTGGCCGGCGCTGAGATTCGTGACGCCGTCGTATGGGGCACAGTTTGCGGCGACCACCTCGAGCGTGTACTGGCCAGCGGCCAGACCCGGCAGTGAGAACTGGCCGCTGGCATCGGTGAGGCCGGAGGCCGGAGCCGTCGAGGCCCCGGTAAGTGTCACCACGGCATTGGACAAGGGCGCCGCGTTGAGCACCACCTTGCCCAGCAACGTGGCCCCCGGCGCCAGGAAGAAGTTGGTCGACAGGGTGTGGCCGGCCTGCAGGTGCAGCCCGGGAAAGTACTGGGTCTCATAAGGGTCGCCGCCGACCGTCAGGTCATAGGTATCCGGGGGCAGACCGCTGAGCAGGAAGGAACCATCCGCGCCGGTCGTGGCCGTAAACAGGCCGTTGGTGCTTCCCGAGGCCGCTTGGACGAGGACGTTGGTAAGAAATGTGGACCCGCTCTGGTCGCGGACAACGCCGGTGATGGTGCCGCCGGAGGCGACCACGACCGTCAGGCCGGTGACCGAGCCGGAGGCCGGGACGACGACCTGGAGGGGCGATGGCAGCCAGTAGCCAGGCACGCTCACCGCGTAAATGCCGCTGGTCATATTAAACAGCGCAAACGCCCCGTTGGCGGTGGTCTCTGCTGCGGCGTTCTGGCTGAAGTCGCTGTTCCAGAGACTGACGGTCGCGTGGGCCAGTGGATGGTTGGTGTCGTTGAGGTAAAGCGTCCCGGCGACCGAGGTTTGGGTTTGGGCAAAACAGTCGGCCAACGCGTAGGCCAGCACGTCCTGAAACAGGCAGAAGCTGCCGACATCATTGCCCGTCCGCGCCTCCTGGGCCATGAGGGTGGCGTCGTGGGCCATCAGGTTCACGAATCCGCCCCAAGTCCGCCCCGCTACGGCCTGGAGCTGCTGCCACGCGCTGGCCCAATCCGCAGCGCTGTATCCGGCCCCCGGGCCGGCGGATTCGAACGCGGTGTAATCGATCGGGTCGGTGGCCTCGGCCGGTTCGTAGTCGACCTCGAAGGGGATGGTGACGAGCGAGGTGGACAGGGCCTGGAAGTTGATCGTCCACCGTTGGCCGGAGCACAGGATGCCCGCCGGCCCGGACAAGCTGGCCCCAATCAGGAGCAGGTCATTGGTGGAGAAGGTGTTGGTCGGCCAGAGCCGCAGGCCCGCCTGGCCCCCCGAGGTCAAGATAAGAATCGGGGCGGTCATGTCGGCATTGCCGAGGTTGGCGTAAGTCACCGAGCCGTTGATGGGCTCGCCGACGCGATACAGGGGCGGCAGTTGGAGTTGCACTGAGAGCTGGGGAGCGGAGGCGGGCGCCACATTAACCGTGTTGCCCAGGGTCAGGATGCTGCCGTTGGGCTGGATGACCTCCAACTTGTATTCGTAGCCCGGCAGGGCACCGGCCAGATTAAACGTGGCATAAGCAGTCGCCGAATCGGGCACTTGGACCGCGGTGGGCGTGAAAGGCCCGCCCGGCCCGACCAGTTGATAGGTGTCCGCCGGGTCGAGTTGGAAGCCGTTGATTTGGAGCGTCACCGAGCTGCTGTTGCCGATGGTCTGCGGGAAGATCGAGCTCAGGCTGAAGCTGGGCGCCGTGGCCGTGAGTGTGTAAGCGACCGTCGAGGAGGCCAGGGAGCGGGCATAAACGGTTACATAATAAGCTCCGCCGTTGGGCGCGCTAATCAGGACCGAGGCGGTCGAGGAATTGAACTGGCTGCTCTTGAGGTCAAAGTGCGACGGACCGGGCATGTATCCTTGGCCGACATAGAGGTCGAGCGCGCTGCCGGTCGGACTGCCCTCGAGGAGCAGCAGGGTGTCCTGGCCGAGCGCGGGCGCGATTTTGCAAACGGCCACCTGACTGGAGGCGGTTAACTGCCCGCTCAGGGCGCTGCCGCCCAGGGTAAGCACAGGAACCGTCAGGCTGCTCGGGGCGGCCGCCAGGGTGATGTCGTTGGTCCAGTTGGCCCCTTCGAAGATCTCGCCGCGGTCATTGACGTGGACCTGCCAGAAATAGTTGCCCTCGGCGGCGCCGGGGACGACCACGCTGGCGGAGGCGTTGTAGGTCTGGCCCGGCCCCAGAATGAAGCCCTGGGCATCCAATTGCTCGGCCACGGCCAGGACCAGGTTGCTGTCCGCGGCGGAGACAAGCGACAGGGCATCGTGCCAGGGGCCGATGGCCTGGGCGCTGCCGATATTGGCCACGGTCCATTGGACTTGGACGGTATCGCCGGCCACCAGGGCCAGGGGCCCGTCCACTACCGTCGAGATCAGGTCGATGCCGGAACTGGCGCTCTCGACAAACTCGAACGCGCCCATGTCCGGATAGACCCCGTTGGCGTCCGGCACGCCGGTCTTGGTCAGCGTGCGCGGGTCGTTGTAGCGCGGCGCGCCCATGAAGTCCGTGGGCGGCGTCACCGTTCCATCGGCCGTGTCGATGCATGGGGAGCCGTAATCGAGCCGGAAGTCCCCCTGATCGGCGTTCACGAATTTCGGGTCGGCGGAGATGTCGCCATCGGTGCCCGTGGGATCGGTCATCTCGGCGTAATTGACGTAGCCATTGGTGCTCGAGGACCAAACGTCGCAATAGGCCAGGGTGGTGGTGCCGCCCCAACCGTTGATGCCTTGCTGGAAGCTCTCGGCGATGATGCAATTGGTCAGCGCCAGTATCCCCCCATGGTTAAACAAGCCGACGCGGTTCTGGTAAAACGTGCAGTTCACCAGGCTGACCGGGCCGCCGCTCTGGAGGCCCCGGTCGCACTGAGCGACAACACAGTTTTGGACGGTCACGCCGCTTTCGGTGAGGATGCCATAGCCGAAACCCTGGGTTAACTCGGAGTTCGAGATGACGACGGAACCCTCGGCACCCAGGAGCGCCCCCCCGCCGGAGCCTAGCCAGGACGGGTCACCCCCGCCGCCGTAACGAATCACGACGTGGTCAAGGGTGCCGGTGCCCTCAATGTCGAGGGCGTTCCAGTCGCCGGCCGCGGGTGGCGTCAGGTTCCCCTGGCCGTTGCTGTTCCCGGCTACGGTGTCGTCGTTGAGCGAAGTGAAGGTGATGGGTTGAGACACGGTCCCCTGGGCGATAAGGGTTGCCCCGCGATCCACAACCAAGCCGGTGTACTGCGCGAACTTAATCACGGCACCGGGCAGAATCGTCAGTGTTGCCCCGCTGGGCACCTCGACACTATTGGTGACGACGCACAAGACGTTGCCCCAGACCTGGCTGCCCGGGAGCACCCCCCCGGCCGTGAGGGAAATATAACGGATGTCGACCGCGCCGTTGACATTGATCTGCCCGCCCAAGCCGGCGATGCCGGTCCAGGCGCCCGGCTGAGGCAGGGACTGGTTGCCGTCCTCGTTGGTGTCGCCGCCCGCGGTGTCGTCCGCCAAGGAGGTGAAGACCACGGGCGCGGTGTCCGTGCCGGTCACATTCAGTGTGCCGCCGCTCTGGACGCCAATCCCCGCGCCGGCCGCGAACTTTACTATGGCGCCGGGCTGCACGGTCAAGGTCACGCCGCTGGCGATGACCAGGTTTGAGGTGACCACGTGAACGCCGGCGGCCCAGGTTTCATTGGTGGCCAAAGTCCCGCCATACGCCGGCACGGAATTATTGACCGCGAAGGTCTCGGAAACGGTGGCGCCCACCGCCTGGGAGGCGGTATTGTAGAACACGGCCTTGAGCTCGTACAGGCCGTCGGGAACGGCCGTGGTGTCCCAAAGCACGCCGCCGGTCAGCACGTTGGTGCTGAAGCCAATGGCGTAGCTGGTGCCGGAGCGGAAGGCCTCGAGCTGGACTACGGTCGAGCGCGGGTCGAAGCCCGAGGCGTTCCAGGTGATGTACTCGGTGCCGTGAAAGAACGAGCTGGGCATCTGAAACTGCACCACCGGAGCGGCCCAGCCGAGCCGAATCACGCCGTTGCCTCTGTCCGCGACCAGGAGATTGCCCTGGCTGTCCACCAGCAGGCCGGAGGGGCCGCTAAACTGGGAGAGGCCGGTGGGGCCATCGGCATACCCGAACGTGCCGGCCAACCCGCCGATCGTGGTGACCACCCAGTTGGTCGCGGTCGGTTCGAGCTGGGGCGTTATCTTGCGGATCGAGTTGTTCGGGGTGTCGGCTACATAGAGATTGCCGATGCTGTCCACCGCAATGGCGGTCGGACCGGTCACAAACGGTTGGCTGCCTCCGCCGAAGCGGGCGGCGCCGTTGGTGCCATCTAGGTACCCGGGCGTGCCGGGGTCGCCGGCGATGGTCGCCACCACCCAGTTGGTCCCATCCGGCCTGACCTGCCGAACAGCCGTGCCCGAGGTCACGTAGAACACGCCCGCGCTATCCAGGGCTAAGCCGCCGATCCCGGGCGACTCGTACGCCCCTGTCCAACTGGCAAGTGTGGTAGTCACCCAATTGGTGCCCATGGGGCTGACCCGCCGGATGCAGTTGTTCACCATGCCTCGGTTCGAGTATCCATAGTTATCGGCGACGTAGAGATTGCCCGAGAGGTCCGTGGTGATAGCCGTCAACTCGCCGAAGGCCGCATTGCCGTTGGTGCCATCGACGGGGCTGAGCGCATAGTTTCCCGGTTGGCCGGCGATGGTCTTTGCCAGCCAATTGGTCCCCAGTGGAACAAGTTGGCGAACGACGCCGTTGTAGTAGTCGGCCACGTACACATTGCCCGCGCTGTCCGCGGCCACTGCCACCGGGCCGTAGAACAGGACGCCGGTGTTGGTCCCACCCGGTCCCGAGATCAATCCGGGGAGGTTGGGGCCGTCGCCCCAGCCATAGATGGCGTTCTGCCCGGCGATGGTGGTCACCAGCCAGTTGGTCCCCGCCTGGGTGATCTCCGGGGTCAACTGGCGAATGGTCTGGCTCAAACTGTCCGCGACATAAATGTTGCCGCTGCTGTCCGCGGCCAGCCCCACGGGTTGCGCGAACCCCGCCCCGCTCCCCGTGCCATCTAAGGCGAAGCCGCGCGTGCCGACGATCGTTCGAACCAATCGGTTCGTCCCCAGGGGCGCGATCTCCTCGATCACATTGTTGCCCGTGTCGGCTACATAGATGGTCCCGGTGTCGTCGACGGTCAGGCCCTCCGGCAGGTTAAACACTGACTCGTCCTGGCTAGAGGAATAACAATTGACGTAAGGCCCGGCGCGGGTGGTGGTCACCCAGTTAGTCCCCACCTTGCCGAGTTCGCAAATCAGCCCGCCGCTCCAACCCAAGTTGGTGGTCGCGTCGGTCAAGTAAAAGTCCCCGGCGGTGTCCATGGCCAGCCCGCCCTCGATCCAGTTGGTGTTCACCTGGGCGACGGCCACGGTGGTGGACTCCCATTGGCCGCCCAGGGACGAAAACTTGACGATCCGGCCGACCCTCTCCAGGACAAGAACGTCGCCCGAGCGGTCCACCGCCACGCCGCTGGCCCACACGCCGTTCCTAATCGTGGTGACCACCCAGTTAGTGACCCCCGCCCCGACGGCCGGGGTCACCATCCTCAGCCCGATGCCGTCCGTGACATACAACGTGCCGTTGTCGTCCACCGCGATGGCGGAGGGTTGCACAAAGTGCGCCGCTTGGTTGGTGCCATCCCAGCCAACCCCGTTATTGGAGGCCATGACTCCAGGTTCGCCGGCGATGGTGGCGGCCAACCAGTTGGTCCCCGAGGGCCTGACCATGGCAATGCTGTGGTTGCCCTCGTCCGCCACATAGACGTTGCCGGCGTGGTCCAGAGTGATGCCTCGCGGGGTATCGAATAACGGGGCGCTGCCGCCGGCTCCCGTCGCGCTTGCGCCCAGGTTCAATGGCCCTCCGGCAATCGTCCTCACGACCCAATCAGTCCCTTGGGCCCCCGGCTGAGGGGCCAACTGGCGAATGGCATGGTGGCCCGCATCCGCCACATACAGGTTGCCGGCGCCGTCCCGGGCAATGCCTTTGGGGCTGGACAAGGTCGCGGCGCCGTTGGTGCCGTCGGCACACGCGCTGGCCAGGAGCGCGCTGGCGCCGGCCAGAGTCGTGACCAGCCAATTCGTGCCCACCGGGCTCACCCGGCGAATGGTGGCGGTCAACCCGTGGCTGTCGCCGTCGGCGGCGTAGAGGTTGCCCGCGGCGTCAAGGGTGATAGCCTGGAGGGCGGTGAACAGCGCGGCGCCTCCGGGGCCGTCCGAGGTTCCGGCGCCGTAAAGGGACCCCGCGATGGCCGTGACCGAGCCATTGGTTCCGGTTGCGGGGAGCCTGAGCACCGCGGTGGCGGCGGCCAGGAAGACATTGCCGGACGGGTCCACCGCCAGGCCGCTCGGGCTGACGTTGGTCAGACTAGCCACAGTCACCCAGTTGGTTCCGAGCGGCGGGAGCATCGCGATGCCGCCGCCGCCGCCGACGTAAAGATTCGTGGCGGCGTCCATGGCAATCGCCGACATGACTATGGTAGCAGGCGGCTGATTGCTGAGGGTGGTCACCATCCAGTTCGTGCCGGCTGGGCTGAGCCGGCGGACGAAACCCGCGTCCACCACATAGAGGTCGCCGGGCGGGTCTGCGACGATCCCAACCACCGAGCCGAAGCGCGCATTGGTCCCCAAGCCGTCATCTTGGCCCGGCATCCCAGGTTGGCCGGCGATGGTACTCACCGACCAATTGGTGCCCGCCGGCGCGAGTTTGCGGATAGTCCGGTTCCCCGTGTCGGCCACATAGACGTTGCCGAGGTTGTCGACCGCGACTGCCTGGGGCAAGAGGAACCGGGCGGCTTCGCCCAAGCCATCACTGCTGCCCCAGACACCCGGCAATCCGGCAATGGTGGCGACCGCCCAATTCGTGCCTGCAGCCGTCGTCTGCGGAGTGAACTCGCGGATCGCGTGGTTGGACGTGTCCGCGACAAAGATGTGGCCGGCGCGGTCCACGGCTACACCGCGCGGCTGGTTGAAGCGGGCGGCGCTGCCAACGCCATCGCTGCCGCCAATGGCACAGCGTCCGGCGATGGTGGTCCAGTCATAGTTTTGGGCCGAGGTGAGGGTGCAGCTCAGCACGAGCGCGCCCAGGCCAAAAAACAGGGTTCTCGGTTTCATAGCGGAGTTAGGGGTTATCGGGCCCAGGGCGGGGCAGGCAGAGCCACGCCGGGCATAATCGTCCTGCCGGCGAGTCCTTCGGAGACGCCTTTGCCAACAGCCAAGGAGCGGCGTGTCCCATATCCGCCCGGAATTCCGGGCCCGACAAGATGCTCGACTTGATCTCACGACAGAGCGGGGCGGAAAGTCAAGGCCAAAAGACCCGAAAAGACCCGAGACTGGTTGCATCCCAAGGGGTGTCAAAGTCATTTGGGTGTGGCCGTTCTTTGGCAATGAGAAAAGCCCTGAAAAATCTGGCGATTTTGCGTGTTGGGCTCGCGGGATGGTTGGAAAGTGCCGGGTTATCGATCTCGTGACGTGATATCCCCGGTTTTGGGCGGCATTTTTTGCGGTTTTTTGGCGGGCAGGAGACGACGGCGCGCCTTTTGTGAGACTTGGTGCATGTCTTCAATGATGGACTGGAGCCGCTGGCGGGTTCGAATCCCTTCGCTCGCTCCATTCTTTCCTAGGAAATTCGAGGTTTTCTCCCAAAATCTTTACGATTGACTTCACGCTCCAAAAAGAAGCAGCCTTGCTGCACGTAAACTTGGTTCGATGTGCGCTCAACAACGATGGCCCGAAGGGCCGTGCGGACCACGCGCTCCCTTGGTTCTGCGGCGTCTCCGGACCTTGATGAACTGGCCGGCAGAAAACTAAAATCCGATCATTCTCCAATGGCAAGGAAACCGATATGAAAAGCCTCACTGTCAGGACTGCGCTTCCCGCCCTGCTCGCGGGCGCGCTCTGCAGCCTCAACGCCCAAGCTCAAACTACCGTCGTGTCCGCCGATCCCCTCGGCAACCCCAACGGGGTTTACGTGGTGTATTCCGCCGCCGTGGACCCCGCCAGTTCAACCAAGGCGAGCAACTACAGCCTGACCAACGCCACGGGAGTCATCGTCCCCATTTCCGGCGCCGCTCTGGCCGGCGACAATGTGACGGTCACGCTGAATCTGGGCGCGTCTCTCCAAGCGGGCCGGAACTACGGCCTGACCATCAACAACGTCAAGGACAGCACCAGCGCCTTTATCAGCCCCAACCCGACCTCGACCAATTTCACCTTCGGCCCGAACACAACCGCGACGTTCAACTTTGACAATGCCAGTGACCCACTCTACGGCACAAACGGCCTGGGCGCTGCCGTCGCCACCACCATCGGCCACTCGGCCGCGGTCATCCCCGGAGGCTTTGAACCCGGCGGGAACATGCTCGAAATGGGGGCCAACATAGAGAACCACTACTGCGCCTGGACTGTGCCGGATCTGGCCGGTGGTGCCCCGATCGACCAGTTCAGCGTCTCGTTCAAGATGGTCTTGGGGTCCCCCATCAACGAGTTTGGCGCGGGCGAGGGGTTGAGCGTGAATTGGGCGCCTGACGCGACCAACGCAATCGGCACCGACACCGCCGGCCCGTTTTGGGATCAAGGAGGCGGCAGCGGCCTGATTGTGGAGTTCCACACGGACAACTCGGGCGCCGGCTCCCTTGGCCAGGGCATTTTCGTGAAGTGGGGAGGAAACAGCTCTGCCAACACCGTGCTCTTCAGCCCGATGCAGCCGTGGACAAACGCGCCGGCAACCTCCTTCTCCAACGCCCTGGATGTGGCCTTTAGCGTCGTCGAGGATGGGACGTTCAACATGACCTACGGCACCAATGTCGTCTTCACAAACGCGACGGTCCCCGGTTTTCATGCGCTGGCCGGGGCGTTGGTGGTCTTCGCCAGCCGTATCGGCTTTGTCAGCGAGTACTGTTGGATCGATGACGTTGCCATCACCGAGTCGCAGGCGGTCGGGCCGGTCCTCCTGAGGACGCAGCCGGCCGACGCCACCGGCCCGGAAAACAGCAATGTGACGTTCAGGGTGGGCGCGGCGGGCGCGCCCCCGTTTACCTATCAGTGGTTTTCCAATGCCGTGGCGATAGCGGACGCAACCAATGCCGCCTACACCACGCCGCTGACCCTCTACGCCAACAATGGCGACCGTTACTCGGTGGCCGTCAGCAACGCCTTTAGCGGCACCCTGAGCGCCGGCGCCGTTCTGACGATCATCAAGGACACCGCCGGCGCCCTGCCCGTCTCCGTGGGCAGTGTGGACGGCCACAGCATCGGGGTGCTCTTTAACACCTATGTGGACCCCGCCAGCGCCGGCAACCCTGCGAATTACCTGGTCAATGCCGGCGCCGTTTCCGTGATTTCGGCCAGCGCGCGCACGAGCATCGCCAATTACGGCGACCCCGAGGCCAATTATGCGCCGTCTTACCTCCGGACCGTGCGGCTGAACCTTGGCTCGACGGCGGCCAGCGGCTACACAGTCACCATCACCAGCAACGTGTTCAGCCGGACCGGCCTGCGGGTGCCGCAAACCACCTTGACGGGCACGGTTGCGGGAATGCTGGACATGGACCTGGGGGCACCGGGCGTGGACCCCCTGGCGGCAGGGGAGGCGTTCTCGGACGGCACCAACCGGATCCAAGTCCTGGGCGGCGGGTCCCAGATGTTGCCGGTGGGCACCGGCCCTTCGGATGCAGGCAACTTCGCCTACTATGCCACGCCGCGCACGGACAACTTCGATCTCGTAGCCGACGCCACCTTCCTGACGCCGACCGACCCGAATGCCAAGGGCGGCCTGATGGCACGGGCGGACCCGAACGATCCGCAGAGCGCAGCCATCGCTGTCGAGGTGTTTCCCGCGGCCGGGAACAATACTTACCAGACCGCCATCCGGCTCAGCCAAGGCGCCGATGGCACGAGTTGGGCACCGGCGAATGCGCCGGCCAATGGGGCTGCGCCTGCCCAGTGGCCCAACAACTGGCTGCGCCTCCGCCGGGTGGGCCCGACCTATTACGGCTACGCCTCGGCGGACGGTGTTGGATGGACGTTGATTGGCCAGGCTACGCCAGACATGGCGGCATTCCCGCCCACCGAGTATGTCGGATTAATGGCCACCGCCGGCAACAACGACGGACGGCTGTGCGAAGCGGATTTCTCGAACTGGGGCCCGCTGTCGTTCACCGGCGCGGTGGTGAGTATCACTAATGACCTCCGGGCCAATTATGCCAACGCGGAAAATGGAAGGCAGACCTTCATCCTCGGCGCGGGCGTGAGCGGCGCGAACGTGTCCCCGAGTGACCTGACCTATCAGTGGCAGCGGGCGGAGCCGGCCGCCCCGACCGTCTTCAACAACATTCTGGACGGCACGGGCAACAGCAACACATACACCACACCGCTACTGACGGTCGCAGCCGACAACGGAGCCGAATACCGCTGCATCGCCTTCGTGGGCGATGTGACCACCGGCCACGCCGCCACCAGCGCCGTCGCCAGGCTGACGGTGGCTTTGAAAACTGCTGCGCCCTATATGGTCTCCGCCAACGCCGACGCGACCTTCCAGCAGATTACCATCATGTTCGACGGCCCGGTGGATGGCAGCACTGTTATCGTCCCGCCGGCGACCTACACGATAACCCCGGCCTCTGGTGGTTCGCCGATCGGCGTCACCAGTGAAACGCCCGTTGCCGACAGCAGCCAGAACACGGTCGGCGTCGTCTTGTCCCTGGCGAGTCCGCTCTCTCCAGGAGCCCATTACACGCTCGGTGTTTCCGGTGTCAGGGACCTCGCCGGCAACTTGATCGACAACACCACCGTGCCCGGCGGCAAGCAGCGCGCCGTCGCGAGTTGGGTGTTGACTTACGGCTACTTGAAATTCGAGCGCTGGCAGGGCCCACACTATCCCAATGGAGCTTTTGGCTCCATCGACATCACCACGGTGTTCGATGGTTTACGTTACACGGACGCCAACGGCAACAATCGGTATCCGAATTCGCCCGATTTTGCCCAATTGATCCCCATTTCCGGCTACCCCAATGGGTCTGACTTTTACAACCCGGCTTATACCTCCGCCGGGGACGTTTACGATTTCGGCGCCCAAATCAGCGGCTTCTTCGTCCCTCCGACCAACGGGACCTACCAGTTCTACTGCCGGGGCAACGACGGCAACGGCATTTACGTAAGCGGTGACAGTACCCTGCCCGACCCGGCCACCGTGCAACCGGTCGCGGCGGACAATCAGAACTACGTCAGCCCGACGAGTTGGCTATACAGCATCACCAATGTGAGCGCGGGCACGGTCAACGGCGCGATGTACAATCCCACGCCATTCACCATGAGGGGCGGCCAGCCCTATGGCATCGTCGCGCTCCTTCAGCAAGGCATTGGCGGCAGCTTCATCGAATTCACTTGGGGCATTCCGGGCGCGCCGACCATCTGGAACGGCGATAACGTCAATGACGCCATCCCGACCAGCTACCGCCTCCACGCGGGCCTGGCGACCAATACCTACAACATCACGGGGACCCATATCGCCACCTATGTGGATCCGGTCCAGTCCGTCATCACCGCGACGGGTCCCACCAACGCCACGGCCTCCGCCGGCAGCACGGCCAGCTTTTCGGTCTCCGCCTCCGCCGTGCTCTCGGCCGGCAATGCCTCCGCGACGACCGTGCCTGTGCTCTATCAATGGGCCAAGAACGGGGTCTTCCTCAGCGGCGCCACCGGCCCAAGCTACACCACGCCTGTCCTGGCCCTGGTCGACAGCAACTCCGTGTTCAGTGTCGTGCTGAGCGTGGCCGGCGCCTCCTTCATGACCATCACCAACAGCGCCACGCTGACCGTTCTTCCCTCCAAGGTGCTCCCGGTCTTCAGCGGCTTCAGCCGCTCGGGCAACGTGCT